>Ga0315278_10004845_pt1 | contig 12187 bp, 13 predicted proteins | sample YL17G06_0_MG_FD_203880 | JGI IMG/M metagenome (GOLD analysis project Ga0315278, IMG submission 203880) | Sediment microbial communities from Yellowstone Lake, YNP, Wyoming, USA - YL17G06_0 | ecosystem: Environmental > Aquatic > Freshwater > Lake > Sediment | place: USA: Wyoming | collected... | reverse complement strand
TCTTCTCCCCGGGACGTCTCCCCAGAAAACGACGACAGCCCAAGGCTAGGATCAGGCGGCGCCTTCGACGGTCCATCACACGAAAGGACGGGACCGATGAAGCGCTCGAAATTCCCAGAGGAGCAGCTCGCGTACGCGCTGCGCCAGGCCGAGAGCGGCACCCCGGTCGGGAGCGTCCGCCGGCAGCTGGGGGTCAGCGAGGCGACGCTCTGTGCGTGGAAGAAGACGTACGGCCACCTGGGGGCAACGGAGCCGCGCCGACACGCCTCATACCAAAGCATTGGCGTGACTGGCTCAGAGTGTTACACGGAGGAATGCCGACGAGGCATCACGCGTGCCGCTGGCCTTTCTGAAAGTGACGCCTGGATCGGCGTGGAATGGCTCCGGCCGCCATGAGGCTGCAACGTTCCTGCCGGGACTCAGAGATCCGTCTCGACGTCGTGGTAAGGGAGGAGCGGGAGGGTTTGCTTGCGGACGCACCGCAAGTCTGTGACCCTCCCTGTCACGGGTCGTGAGACGGATGCGGCCATGATCCCGGGCTATCGGTGTCGGGCGGTGGCGGGTGCGGGCAACCAGAGGACGAGGAGGCGCCTGATGAAATTCGGTCTCTACAGCTCGATTGCCAATCCGCCGCGGGGCGAGCATCTGGAGCGCTCCATCGATGAGGTGATTGCCGAGGCGCAGCTCGCCGAGGCGAGCGGGTTCGACTCGTGCTTCTTCGGCGAGCACCATCAGGACCGGGACGGCTTCCTGCCCTCGCCGCTCATCGTGGCCACGGCCGTGGCCGCCCACACACGGCGGCTCAATGTCGGCACCTCGGTCATCCTGCTGCCGCTGCACCATCCGGTGCGGGTGGCGGAGGACGTCATCACGCTCGACCTGGTCTCCAAGGGGCGCGTCATCCTGGGAGTGGGCGTCGGCTACCAGCCCGCCGACTTCCGCGCCTTCAACGTGCCGATGGCCGAGCGCGCGGAGCGCTTCGAGGAGGGCGTCGAGATCATCCGCAAGTGCTGGAGCGGGGAGCCGTTCACTCATCGCGGGACGCACTATACGCTCGAGGATCTGCAGATTCGCCCGCGGCCATTCCAGCAGCCGTCGCCGCCCTTGTGGATCGGCGCCAGCGTGCCGGCGGCGGTGCGGCGCGCGGGCGTCCTCGCCGACGCCTTCGTGGCCACGCCCAGCACCAGCCTCCAGCACGCCATGCGTCAGGTCGACGTCTACAAGGAGGCGGCGAAGGGCGCGGGACGGCAGCCGCGGGTGGTCATGATGCGCGATGCGTGGGTGGCGCGGACGCGCGCCGAGGCAGAGGCCGTGTACGGGCCGGAGGTGATGACCGCCTACCAGTACTACTGGCAGAACCGGCTGGCCGAGTTCCGCGATATCCCGCCGGGCACGGAGTTCTCGCTGGCGAACCTCGCCCCCGATCGGCTCATCCTGGGCGATCCCGAGACCTGCGTGCGCGAGTTCCATCGCTGGCAGGACGCCACGGGCGCGGACTACTTCCTCCTCCGCCTGCGCCACGCCCACTCGGGCGGCCCGGCGCACGCGAAGATCATGGACGCGATCAAGCTCTTCGGCGACGCGGTGCTGCCTCACTGCCGGTGAGGCCCTGACAGCCCGTAGCTGCTATGATCGCGGCGGGGAACCGCTCATGCTCGACAAAAAGCCGATCGAGGAGATCCGCCACGCGAGGCAGGACTGGGAGAAACAGCTCCCGCCCTCGGGCGCGCCGACGGGAGCTGATGCCGCGCCGGCGCGCCAGCACGACCCGAGCCTCTCCGGGCAGGCGCTCCACACGCCCGCCGATCTCGCCGACCAGGACCTCGACTACCTCCGGGACCTGGGATTCCCCGGCCAGTACCCCTTCACGCGCGGCATCTACCCCTCGATGTACCGGGGCCGGCTCTGGACGATGCGGCAGTATGCCGGCTTCGGGACCGCGCAGGAGACGAATCGCCGGTTCCGCTACATGCTCGAGCGCGGCATGACCGGCATCAACGTCGCCTTCGACCTGCCCACACAGCACGGCTACGACTCGGACGACCCGCGGGCGCAGGGCGAGGTCGGGAAGGTCGGCGTGCCGGTAAACTCGCTCCGCGACCTCGAGGCCCTGTTCGACGGGATCCCCTTGGCGCAGATCAGCCCCGCCAATGCGATCAACGCCCCGGCCGCCGTGATCCTGGCGATGTACGTCGCCCTCGCCGAGCAGCAGGGGCTCGCCCTCGACCGCCTCTCGGGCAGCACGCAGAACGACATCCTCAAGGAGTTCATCGCCCGCGGCACCTACATCTTCCCGCCCCAGCCGTCGCTCCGGCTGGTGACGGACATCATCGAGTACTGCGCAGCACGCCTGCCGCGCTGGAACTTCATCAATGTCTGCGGATATCACATGCGGGAGGCGGGGTCGACCCTGGTGCAGGAGGTGGCCTTCGCGCTGGCGGACGCGGTCACCTACGTGCAGGCCGCGGTGGATCGGGGGATCCCGGTGGACCGCTTTGCTCCGCGCTTTGCCTTCAACTTCACCGCGGGAACCAATCTCTTCGAGGAGGCCGCGAAGTTCCGGGCCACGCGCCGGCTCTGGGCCCGGGTGATACGCGAGCGGTTCGGCGCCGAGAAGCCCGCGAGCTGGGCATTCCGCACCGGCGCGGGCTCGGGCGCGAGCCAGCTCACCGCCCAGCAGCCAGAGAACAATATCGTCCGCGTGACGCTCAACTCGCTGGCCGCCATCCTGGGCGGGGCCCAGTCCCTGCACACCGCGGCCTACGACGAGGCGCTGGCGCTGCCGACCGAGCAATCGGTCAAGCTGGCGCTGCGCACCCAGCAGGTGCTGGCCTATGAGGCCGGCGTGGCCGACGTGATCGATCCGCTCGCCGGGTCCTACTACGTGGAGGCCCTGACCGGCGAGATCGAGACGCGCGCCCGCGCGCTGATGGACGAGATCGAGCGGCAGGGGGGCATGACCGCCGCCATCGAATCGGGCTGGGCGCAGCAGCAGATCGCCGATGCCTCGTGGGAGCACCAGCGGCAGATCGAGTCCGGTGAGCGGGTGATCGTCGGGGTGAACCGGTTCGTCGAGGACGAGCCCTGGCGCGTCGACATCCACCGCCACGTCGAGGCGGTGGCCGCCGAGCAGGAGGCCGCGCTCCGGGCGCTCCGCGCGCAGCGCGACGCGCGCCGCGTCGCCGGCGCGCTCGACACGCTCCAGGCCGTCGCGGCCGGCGACGCCAACGTCATGCCCGCCCTCGTGGAAGCGGTGACGGCCTATGCGACGATCGGCGAGATCTGCGGAGTGTTGCGCGAGGTATTCGGGGAGTATCGCGCGGCGCAGGTGTACTGACGCCCGCTCAGCGTCTAGCGCCCGCTCCAGAATGCCTTGTAATGCGCCAGGAGCTGGGACTCAACCGAGTGCAGGTTGGGATGGCGGCGCGCATCGACATAGGCCTTCCGCATGGCCGGATCCTTGAAATCGACGCTGCCGTGGATGCAGCACATGACGGAGCGCGGGTCGACGGTGTGCGGCAAGCCGAGGGCGTGGCCCAGCTCGTGCGCCGCCACTTCATAGAGGAGCGTCTCGGCCGACGTCTGACCGCGCGCCGTGGGCTCGACGAGGGTGATGCGGACCGGCAGCTCGATCACACCGTTCTCGTCGGCGCCGATCTCGGTCACTCCCATCATCCCCGGAGACGAGGCGGACGCGAGCGCCACGGTGACTCCCGCCGCCGAGAGGCTCGCGACCGGGCGGAAGGCGGTGAGCCCCAGCACGTCGCGGAAAACCGAGTTCCAGTCCTCCACCGCGCGCCGCACCGCGGCCTGGAGCTTGGCATCGGCGATGGGGGCGACATAGACCGCCAGGGGAAAGCGGTCCCGCGCATGGCCCTCGGCCCGCGACATCTCGACCTCGGAGGCCAAGGCCGGCGCCGCAACGATGATAAGGGCGAGCGCCCAGCTTGCAGTCGTCACGCTCTTCCGCATCGACCTACCTCCGCGAATCACCCCCGCCACGCGGAGAAGCACGCATGAGCAGCGCGCCATCCGTCAAGGCCCGTGCCAGATCGCGCCCGCCGAGTGGCGTCTGCTCGCCACGATACAGTATAGTAAGGGTCTCGACTCGGCCTCCGCACAGGCGGATCGCAGACCGCACGACATGGGTGACATCCTCGGCATCGGCGTCACACACTATCCCGGCCTGATCGTGCCGGACGAGCACATGGGACTGCTGCTCACGCGCACGCTGAAGAGCGGTCGCGTTCCCGCGGCCCTGCGCGAGCCTACCGCCTGGCCCGAGCCGATGCGCCGCGAGTGGAGTGACGACCGGGGACGGCGCGCGGCCGGCGAGCATCGCCGACGCCTCGTGGACGCCTTCCGGCGCGTGCGGAAGGCGCTCGACGACTTCCGGCCGGACGCAGTCGTGATCTTCGGTGACGATCAGTACGAAAACTTCCGCGAGGACATGATCCCGCCCTTTTGTGTTTTCGTGGTTCCCGAGATGGTGAGCCGGCCGTTCGCGCGCAAGAGCCGCAGCGGTCCGGACACAAACGTGTGGGGCGAGCCGGCGGAGACGGTTTTCCGAGCGCACGGTCATCCGGCCGCCGCGAAATATCTGACCGCGCGCTTGATGGACTCAGGCTTCGACATGACCTATGCCTATACGCTTCGCCATGACACCGGTCTGGCGCACGCGTTCATCAACACGCTGCTCTTTCTTGACTACGACCGCCAGGGCTTTCCGTACCCGCTCGTGCCCTTCCACGTCAACTGCTACGGCGCCTCGATCATCAGGAGTCGCGGCGGGATCGCCCATCTTCGCTCGGGTGAGGACGCGGGCCAGGACCCGCCCGGCCCCTCGGCGGCCCGGTGCTTCGACGTGGGCGCAGCGACCGCCCGCGCGTTTGCCGAGAGCCCGTGGCGGGTCGCGCTCATCGCGTCCTCGTCCTGGTCGCATGCCTTCCTGACCGAGAAGAATGGCTGGATCCACTGTGACATCGACTCCGACCGGGCGCGCCTGGCAGAACTGCGCGACGGGCACCTCAAGCGCTGGCGACACTTGTCCGCCGAGCAGATCGAGGACGCCGGCCAGCAAGAGCTGTTGAACTGGGTCTGTCTCGCGGGGGCGATGGACGAGCTCGGTCAGCGCGCCGAGATCATCGACTGGGTCGAGACCTACGTATTCAACTCGTCCAAGTGCTTCGCGCTTTTCCCTCCGGCGGCCACGCCGGGGCACGTCCCGGCGCAGGGCGGTGCCGTGTGAACTCCACGCTCGAGACTCCCGGGACGGCGCTGGCGAGCGAGCTGCGGGCGCTCGCCGAGGGGGATGGGCGCCGCACCCCGATGGATGCGGTGCTCGACACGGCGGTCCGAGGCGAGCTGACCGATGACCAGTGCTTCCGCCTGCTCGGCCGCCTGTGGACGCTCAAGCGGGCGATGTACTACGTCTACGGGAGCTGGGCGCTCGGACTCAATGTCAACGAGTTTCCCCCGTCCGTCGCGTACCTGTTCGGCAAGCAGATCTACGACGACTCGACACACGAGATGCAATACGTCGACGAGATCCTGCGTCGGCGGTGGGCCCAGACCCAGCGCGAGGCCTTCCGCCACCCCAATTGCGCGTTCACACCGGCCACGCGCCTCGCCTATTTCATCTTCGCGCTGCGGGCGCTCACGAACTACCGCCAGAACATCCGCATCGCGGCCCTCAACCTGGGCGCCAAGGTCATCGAGCTGGCCTGGCTCGAGCGATTCGGTCAGACGTTTCCCGACGACCGGCTCCGGGCCGTCTTCGCGGGCCAGGTGGCGGAGACGCGGAGCCACGTCCTCATGGGGCGCCTGATCGTCGAGCGGTGCGTGGGGGCGGCTGTGGACGTGGGGCTCTGCCGGCTCGACCACGGCGTCGTCCGGCAGAACTACCTCTTCGCTCTCGACGAGATCGCCACGTTCACCCTCGGCATCGCCGAAGAGGCCGGCGAGATCACCGTGCCGCGCCACGTGGACTGAGCCATGGCCGCGCCGCCGACCGTCATTCCGATCCGCATCGACCACGGCGCGTGCACCGAGTGCCGGATGTGCTATGTGGTCTGCCGCGAGATCAACGTCAATGCGGTCGTCATCGCGCCGGATCCCCTGCACCGGTTCGAGATCGACACGGACCGCTGCCTCTACCCCGGCTGCACGGCCTGCCTCATGTACTGCCCGGCGCCGGGGTCGATCCTCGAGACCGAGAGCGGCCGATCGCTGGTGCCGCCGCCGCCCGATGTCTGGACCGAGGACCGTCGCTGGGCGCGGGGGACCCCGTGAAGCGCCCAAATCATCCGCTCGTGCAGGAGTTCCTCGACGCCTGGGTGCACCCCGTCGGCTTCTCTGGACCGGGCGTAGAGTTCCGGCTGCGGATGACAGAGCGATGCCTGCCGGTGTGGAACGGCGCGACCGTCCGCGCGCTCAAGACCGGCGAAGCGGACCAGCGGACACCGGGCGACCAGTGGAAGATTGACCGCGCCCTCGCGGGCTACGCCCTCGAGGGGCCGCAGATGTCCATCAAGCAGATGGCGACCCAGCTCCTGTCCGTCCCGCTCTCGATGCAGGAGCGATACATCGACCTCCAGCGCATCCGCGCGCGCCAGATCTGGGACGAGATGAAGCACGGCCAGCTCAACGCCGATGTCCTCTTGCGCGGGGGGTGGATCACGCGCGAGGAGGAGCTGATGGACGATGTGCGGGCCAACGCCCAGGACAATCTCGCCTACTTCGGGCTCACCTCGATGTTCGCGCACATCCATCCCCTCGCCCGCGCCGCCCAGAACTACTTCGTCGAGGCCATCGCGTGCCTGGGCATCGCGGCCACCCTCCAAGTCGTGGACGACCCGCTCATCCGACACCAGATGCGCAGCCAGCAGCTCGAGGAGCGGATGCATTTCATGGAAGGCAAGTACCAGCTCGACGCGTACGCGCTGACGCCCGAAGAGCAGGCGCCGGTTGAAGAGGCGTTCGACTTCCTGCTCAAGCCCTGGGCCACGCGGATGAACCCGGCGTTCGGCGGGCGAGCCCGCGAGAGCGACGGATGAAAGCCCGGATCGAGGACGCCCACTGCATCGCCTGCGGGCTCTGCCGCGAAGTCTGCCCGGACCGCGCGGTCCACCCGAGGCTGCACGACGTTCACCACCGCTTTGAGGTCGTCGCGGGGGAGTGTACGGGCTGCGCGCTCTGTCTCGAGTACTGTCCGGCGCCGGGGGCCCTCGTCCAGTACGACGTCGCCGGGGACCCCGTGTCGACTCGATGACCGACAGGGGCGGGCGCCGGGGACCAAGTGAGACGGAGCCCTTGCCGTTCGATCACGAAGAAGTCGAGCGCTCCATTCCCGAGCGCTTCGCCAGAGTCGCGGAGACCCGGCCGGCCGCGGTGGCCATCGCGTCGGGGAGCGAGCGGGTCACGTACCGCGAGCTGGCCCGCCGATCGGATGCGCTCGCGGTGACCATCGGACACCAAGCATCCGGGAGCGAGGCACCCGTGGCGATTCTCCTGAGCGATCCGGTCGCGATGATCACGGGCATTCTCGCCGCGTGGAAAGCGGGGAAGCTCTGCCTTCCCCTGGATCACACCTTGCCACCGGCGCGCCTCGAGGTCATTCTGCGCGACTCAGAGGCCGGGCTGATCGTCACGGACCGGGAGGGGAGCGCCACCCTCCCGCCGCTTCCCGGCACCTTCGCGCGGCAGCTGCTCCTTGACGCGGTCGATCTCCTCGCGGCCGTCGAGCCGCCTCGCGTCATCGTGACACCGGACACCCTCGCCTGCCTTCTGTACACGTCGGGTTCGACGGGTAAACCCAAGGGCGTCCTCAAAGCCCATCGGAACTCGCTGCACCGCACTCGTTGCGCGATCACGTCCCTCGCCATCCGGCCAGGGGATCGGGTCAGCGCCCTCCACTCACCCGCCTTTTCCGCGGGTCTCCGCGATGTCCTGACCGCCCTGCTCAGCGGAGCCACCCTCCTGCCCTTCGACCTCCGACGGGCAGGGTTCCGCGCGCTCGCGGGTTGGATCGATCAAGAGGAGATCTCGGTCCTGTGTGCGGTCGTGACCACGGTCCGCCATCTGTTCGAGAGCCTCGGCCCGGAGGCTCGTTTCCCTTCGGTCCGGATCGTTCGGCTCGGCAGCGAGCCACTCTACCGACAAGACGTTGAGCGGCTCCGCCAGCATCTCCGCCCTGACTGCGTCCTCATCGCGGGCTACGGCGCGAGCGAAGCCAGCGGCATCACCGCGTACCGCATGGACCAGGACACCCCCCTCCCCGCCGGGCGAGTTCCGGCCGGCTACGCGCTCGATGGTGTCGAGATCGTGATTCTCGACGGCGACGGGCACCCGGTGGGCACTGGTCAGGCCGGGGAGGTGGTTGTGCGGAGCCGATACCTCTCTCCGGGATACTGGCGTCAGCCGGACCTCACCCACGCGATGTTCCTCCCCGATCCCGCCGGCGGGCAGATGCGCGCCTACCGCACGGGAGACGTCGGGCGGCTGCGGTCCGACGGCTGCCTTGAGGTCCTCGGGCGGAAGGATCACCAGGTCAAGGTGCGCGGGTACCTCGTGCACCCGGGCGAAATCGAGGTGGCGCTGGTCGAGCATCCGGCCATCCGTGAAGCTGTGGTGACGGCCTGGGCCGCCGCAGATGGGGAGACCCGCCTTGCGGCCTATGTCGTTCCGCACGCGTGGCCTGCCCCCTACGCAGGGGTACTTCGGCGATACCTCCAGACCCGTCTGCCCGCCTACATGGTACCGTCGGCCTTCGTCAGCCTCGAGACGCTTCCCCTCAACGTCAATGGCAAGGTGGACCGTGGAGCTCTGCCGCCACCCCCAAGGCCGGCGGCGGCCCGGGAGGCGGATTTCATTCCCCCGCGAAGTCCGATGGAGCACCAGATCGCGGCGATCTGGGAAGAGCTCTTCGGCGTGGCTCCGATTGGAGCGGCCGACAACTTTTTTGACCTCGGCGGCGACTCGCTGATCGCCGCCGCCTTCGTGGCCGCGATCGAGGAGACCTGCGGCCGCGCCGTCTCGCCGTCCGTGCTCCTGGAGGCCTCGACGGTCGCCGACCTCGCCGCCACCATGATCCGGGTGGAGGACGGGTTCAAAGAGCGCGTCACCCCGCTTCGCGCCTCGGGCGAGCGCTCACCGCTCTTCTTCCTGCATAACGATTACGGGCGCGGTGTCTACACCCACGCGCTCGCCCGCTGTCTCGATCCCAACCGCCCGTTCTACGCGGTGCATCTCCACGGGCTCGACGAACCGGCGCTTCCCGCAACGGTGGAGGCGATAGCCGCGAACCGTCTCCAAGCGGTGCGCGACGCGCGGCCGCACGGACCCTATGTGCTCGGCGGTCACTGCCACGGCGGGCTCATCGCGCTCGAGATGGCCCGCCAGCTCCGGGCGGAGGGAGAGCGCGTCGAGGCCGTCGTGATGATCGACACGCGCGCCCCTGCCCTCGGCCACCGCGCGCTACATCGCGCGTCGGACGCGCTCGGCCGGCTGCGTGGTCTGCCGCCGGATGGGCGCGCCGGGCTCTTCGTCCGCGTCGATCGCGCCTGGGAAGAGATCGACGAGTGGACCCGCTACTATCAGAACCGGCTTGGGATCCTGAGGCGGTCCGGGACCCGCGCTCAAATGGACTTCCTGGGACGCAAGCTGGCGGGAACAGCTCGGCGCTTCGCTCGAGTGCTCGAGGGCCGCCCGGAGTGGCCAGACAGCGCGCCAGCCCATGACGTACCACCTCCGCTCACCGAGCCCCGGCAGACATACAGGCGCGCGATCCGGCGCTACGTGCCGCCGATATACGAAGGCGTGGTCGCCCTGTTCCGGGCCGAGCAGTTCCCGGCGTATCGTCCGGATCTCGGCTGGTCGAGGCTCCTTCCGCACCTCGAGGTTGGCGTGATCCCCGGCGATCATCACACCTGCATCACGCGTCACGTCGCTGCGTTCGGTGCCAGTCTCGAGGACGTCCTGCGCCGCGCGGACACCGCCTCGTAGTTCACGGGGTCTTACCCCTAAGGCAGCAGATCGGCGACCGAGATGCGGCCCTCGGGAGCGGCCAGGGGCGCGACGGTGTCGGTGGCGCCGAGCCGGAGCAGCGTGCTGAAGCGCCACCCATACGGCGCGTCGGCGGACGGTGTGGGATCGCGATAGACCTCGAGCACCCGGTCCACGAGGTTCACGATCCAGTAGTCGAGGACCCGGGCGCGGGCGTAGAGGCTGCCCTTGTGCTCGCGATCAAAGGCAAGGCTGCTGTCGGCCACTTCGACGACGAGGACGGGCCGCGTGGGATGGCCCGCCAGGTAATCGCGCGGGCTCCCCGCGCAGACCGCCACGTCCGGCTCGGGCTCGGACTCATTGTCGAGTGCCACCGGCATCTGCACCCGGACTACCCAGCCTGAGCCGAAGGCCGCCCGCAGGGTGTCCTCAGCCAGCCCGGCCGCAACCGCGTGCGGACTGCCCTGGGGCTCCCGGACCACCAGTTGACCACCGACCAGCTCGACGCGATCGCCGGGCTGGAACACGGCCAGGTCGACGAGCCGTTCGTACTCCACGCGGGCCCAGCGCTTGGTGGGAACCGAGGTCCTATCCACGTCGTCCACGCTAATCCCCCGTCGCTCTGTGCGTCAATGTCTACTCATGGATACTTTTCTGCGCCACGCGGAGCTTAGCTCGTCGGGGGCGGGCCAAACGTCATGACGTAGGTGGGCCGCACCTTGAAGAGCACGCGCACTTCGCCTTTCGGATCCCGCAGTGGGTACGGCGTCGTGTTGATATAGCGCTGGGCCATCTCGTTCACGTTGTCCGTCGCCTGGCGGCCCTTGACGGGGTCGGTCTCCTCGATCATCTCGACGACTGTGCCGTTGATCGCCATCCAGTGGTACGGATTCGCCGGGTTGACGCACAGGATAGCCACGTCCGACCGCTCCCGCATGTTCCGGTCCTTGAGGCGGCCCTTCTTCGTGTTCACGAGGATGTGAGTGCCATCGTGGGCGACCCAGATCGGCGTGAGCTGGGGCAGTCCGTTTCGCTTGATCGTGGCCAGCGTCGCCGTGACATTCTTCTCGAGCAGCGCCCGGTAGGACTCGTCGAGCTCGGCGATCGACGATATCTGCCCGCGCCGACCCGTCTCGAACGCGTTTTCATTCCCAGGCATGATGACGTCAGCGATCTGGATGGCCATGGAAACTCCCTCCCCTGATTGTGGTGGTGTGCCAAGAGCCCAGCGACCGGCAGGCGCGCCCCGGGCCGCAATGACCCGTCAGAGCCGCCCACCGCGCAGGCTGATGAACTCGCCGGTGAGGTAGTCGGGCGCCTCGGCGACCAGGAACCGCACCACCCGCGCGACTTCCTCCGGCCGCCCGAAGCGCCCGATGGGGAACTGGGCCAGCACGCGCGCGCGCGCCGCGGTATCGGGAACGACCGCGTCCAGCATCTCGGTCTCGATGACCGACGGCAGCACCGCATTGACCGCAATACCGTCCCGGGCCAGCTCGCGGGCCGCCTTGGCCGTGAGCGCGAGCAGGCCCGCCTTGCTGGCCGCGTAGTGCGCGCCGATGGCCCCACCCGTGCGCGCCGCGCCCGACGAGATATTCACGATCCGGCCACCCCCGGCCGCCTGCAGGCGCGGAATGGCAGCGCGCATGCAGAAGAACGCGCCGTCCAGGTTCACGGCCAGCGTGCGCCGCCAAGTCTCGTCGTCGATCTCGGTCAGGCGATCGAACCGCCGGCCGATCCCGGCATTGTTCACCAGGGCGTCGAGGCGGCCGAATCGCTCGTCGATCGCGGCGAACATCCGCGCCACCGCCCCTGGGTCGCTGACGTCCGCCTGCGCGGCAACCGCCGTCCCACCCTGGGCGGAGATGGCGGCCACCGTGGCGTCGGCCTCCTCGCGCCGGGACGCGAAGTTGACCACGACGGCATACCCGGCCGCGGCCAGCGCCTCGGCGATGCTGCGCCCGATCCCGCGCGAGGCCCCGGTCACCAGCGCCACCTTGCTCATGGTCGTCGAGTATACGTCTCCGCCCGTAGCCGCCGCTCGCCGCCGTCCCGCGGGCCGCCGTGGCCCGGCAATTCTTGTCACGGCGGGTGACGCGCCGTGCCCCTTACCTTCCCCGGATGCGCTTCCCCACCACCGCACGCGTCTCTTGGCCCCGTTAGCCCAACTTCCGCAGTTGAGTAG
>Ga0315278_10004842_pt1 | contig 12190 bp, 10 predicted proteins | sample YL17G06_0_MG_FD_203880 | JGI IMG/M metagenome (GOLD analysis project Ga0315278, IMG submission 203880) | Sediment microbial communities from Yellowstone Lake, YNP, Wyoming, USA - YL17G06_0 | ecosystem: Environmental > Aquatic > Freshwater > Lake > Sediment | place: USA: Wyoming | collected... | reverse complement strand
AGGCCGGCGGCTTGGGGGCGCCGGGCCGGGCTGCCCAGAGGTCCGCCCCGATGCGCAGCGTGCGTGCGCCGAAAAATGCCAGGGAGACGGCGATGCCGGCAAGAAAGGCGAACTCCTGCCAGGGCTCGAAGTCCAGGCGCGGCAGGACGCGCAGAAGGGTCCAGAGGCAGGTCCCGAGCGCCCCCAGGAGCGCCAGGTGCAGGGCGAAGAGCAGCGCCTGCGCCCAGCGGGCGCCGGGTCCGCCCAGCCACGGCGACGGCGGCCGGCGGCGGATCATCGGCCCGGCGCGGCGGCGGCCCGCGCAGACGGCACGGCGCCGGCTCCAGGGGTTGCGTTTCGCAACGGCGCGGCGGGGACCGCCGGGCGCCGCGCGCGCCAGACGGCGGCGGCGCGGCAGAACAGCGTCACCGGCGGCCGGCACTCGAAGCCGGCGTCGGCCAGGCGCGCGGCGACCTCGCCCGCGGTGCCGAACGCGATCACCGACTCGGCGAGGTAGCGGTAGGCCGCCGGGTCCGCCGAGAGCCGCCCGAGCAGGGGCACGACGCCGCGCAGATAGGCGCGGTGCGCGGCGCCGAGGAAGCCCGCGGGCGGTGTCGGACTGTCGAGCACGTGCAGCCATCCGCCGGGCCGCAGCACGCGCCACAGCTCGGCCAGCGCGGCCGTCTCGGGTGCCAGGTTGCGCAGCCCCCACGCGACGGTGAGGGCGTCGAAACCGCCGTCGCGGAAGGGCAGGCGGAAGGCGTCGCCGCGCACCGGCGCGAACCCGGTGCCGCGCGCCGCCGCGTGCGCGCGGCCGGCGGCCAGCATGCGCGCGCTGAGGTCCACTCCCACCACGACCGCCCCGGTCCGCCGGTGGACGGCCACGGCCGAGCGCGCGCTGCCGCAGCAGAGGTCGAGCACCCTCTCCCCCGGCCGCAGCTCCCGCGCCAGCTCGCGCCGCCACGCCGCGTCCCGCCCGAGGCTCATGAGCGAGTTCAGGAGGTCGTAGCGCGGTGCGGCGCGGTCGAACATGGGCGAGAGGGTCGAGGGCGTGGGTCTCATGCTCGCTGAGAGGGTGGCGCGCGACGGCGCACGACAGCGGGCCCGCCCAGCCGGGCGGGACGATTGGTGCGCCCGACAGGATTCGAACCTGTGGCCTACAGCTCCGGAGGCTGTCGCTCTATCCAGCTGAGCTACGGGCGCACGCGAGCCGCACTGTAGCAAAGGTGTCGGGGGCGGACAAGACGAGGCGCGGCAAGCGATTCAGGCGGGGGCCCGGCCGCCTCTGCTATACTCGAGACGGCTTCCCCCAGTCTCCGGTCCACGCCATCTTCCGTACGGGAGCGCCGATGCCACCCGTGGTCACCCGCCTCCAGCCCGTCGCATTGCTCGTTCCGGTCGTCTTGCTCCTGGCAGGCGCATCCACGGCCCGTGCGGCGACCGCGCCGCCGAGCGCCGCGGGCGTGGTCGAGATCGCGCGCCCGGGGCGCGGCTGGGTGCCGGACGGCTACCGCGCCACGCCCGAGTCGGACCGCCTGGGCGCGCTGCGCGCCGGCGGCTTGGCGCCGGCGGAAGCGCCCGCGGCAGTACGCCCCGGGGCCGGGTTCGGGGAGGACCTGGACGCGGCGGCGGCGCGGCGTCACGCCGCCCGGGCGGCGTGGGCGGAGTTCGCGGCTCGGCCAGCGCTGCGCGCGGACGTGGTGTGGGACGCGCGCACCGGGATGCCCCACCGCGTGCGCGTTGCCGGCCTGCGGGCCGCGTCCCGGCGTCTGGAGACCGCGGCAGCGGCCGAGGCGGCGGCCCGCGACCTGGTGCGGCGCGAGGCCTCGCTGCTCACCGGCGGCGAAACCCCGGGGCCCGCCGAGATGCCGCTCGTCAAGGCGCGCCGCGTCGGCGACGTCTGGCTGCTCGTCTTCGGCCAGCGCTACCGCGGGTTCGAGGTGCTCGACGGGCGGGTGGACGTGCGTCTGCGCGTCGACGGCTCGGTGCCGGTCATCGGCTCCGGATGGTGCGCCGGCATCGAGGTGGCGACCGAGCCGCGCGTGCACCGCAGCGCGGCCGAGGCGGTCGCGCGGGTCGGCGTCGGGTTCGCCGACGGCCGCGACCGCGAGCGGGGCTCGGACCTCGTCGTCCTGCCGGTGCCCGCCGGCGACGGCGTCGGCTACCGCCTCGCGCACCGCGTGCGGCTGGCCGTGCAGGATCCGCCCGGCGTGTGGGCCACTTACGTGGACGCCGCCGACGGGCGCGTGTGGGCGCGCGAGAACGAGTTGCGCCACCTCGAGGTCGGCGGCACCGTGCTCGGCTACATCCTGCCGGTCACGTACACGGATCCCCAGGTGCAGCGCCCCTTCCGCTTCGCCCTGGTGTGGCACCCCGGCGATTCCACCTACGCGGATGCGGCCGGCGCCTACCGGCTGCCCGGCACGACGGCGGGCGAGCCGATCTACGCCGAGCTGCGCGCGCCCTTCGTGGCGGTGGTCAACCAGGCCGGCTCCAGCGTGCGGCTCTTCGGCCTCGCCCCGGCGGCCGACCCCCTGCCCTTCGTCTTCTCGCCGGCCGCCGGCGACACCGCCGAGCGCAACGGTTTCTACCAGACGCTGGCGGTGCACGACTACGTGAAGGACCTCGACCCCGGCTTCACCGCGCTCGATTTCCCCCTGCCCTGCAACGTCAACATCAACGCCACCTGCAACGCCTACTGGGACGGCGCGAGCATCAACTTCTACCGCTACGGCGGCGGCTGCGCCAACACCGCCAACATCGCCGACGTGATCTTCCACGAGTACGGCCACGGCGTCACGCAATTCACCTTCGCGCCCTTCGACGCCAACGGTGGCATGCACGAGGGCTTCTCCGACTACCTGGCCGCCACCATGACGCGCCAGCCGCTGGTGGGCATCGGTTTCCGCGGTCCGGGCACCTATCTGCGCAGCGTGGAGAACGCGGTGGCGCTGCCGGCGCCGGAGTGCGGCGGCAAGGTCCACTGCCTGGGCACGGCGGTGTCGGGCGCCCTGTGGGACCTGCAGCAGAGCTTCATCGCCGCCCTCGGCGACTCGGGGGCGGCGCGCGCCAAGGCCGACTCGCTGTGGCACTACGCCGGCTACGGCGGCGCCTACTGGTACGACGACTACCTGGTGGATCTGCTGGTGGTGGACGACGACGACGGCACGCTGGTCAACGGCACGCCGCACTACGCCGACATCTGCGCCGCGTTCGAGGCGCACGGCTTCCACTGCCCGGAGGCGGCGAGCGGCGCGTGGATCGCGCACGCCCCGCTCGGCGACGCCGACTCCTCCCCCGCGCCCTTCGCCGTCGTCGCCGAGATGGGCTCGACGACCTCCGGGCTGGCGCCGCTCGCCCAGCGGCTCTTCTTCCGTCTCCACTCGGGGCCGTGGGAAGAGGCGCCCATGGGGCCCGCCGAGGGGAGCACCTTCGTGGCGGCCATCCCCGCCCTGCCGGCCGGTGGGCGGGTGGACTACTACCTCGAGAACCGGGACGCGGACGGCTCGGTGGCGACCTCGCCGCCGGGCGCCCCGGCGGCCGCCCACACCTTCCACGTCGGCGCGCTCGAGACGGTCCACGCCGACGACTTCGAGACCGGCAATCACGGCTGGACGGCCAACGCGGGCAACACCGCGGTCAGCGGCTTCTGGGAGCTGATCGACCCGCACGGCACGGCGAGCGACGGCTACCCGTTCCAGCCGGAGGACGATCACACGCCTTACCCGGGCGCCATCTGCTGGGTCACCGGGGATACCACGGCCGCCTTCCCGCCGCCGGCCGGCGCCGACGACGTGGACGGCGGCTGCGTCCACCTGGTGTCGCCGGCGTGGGACCTGTCGGCGCTCGACAACGCGCGTCTCGAGTACTGGCGCTGGTACACGGACGAGACCAGCCTCGACGACACCCTGCACGTGGAGATCTCCGCCGACGGCGGGGTCACCTGGTTGCCGCTCGAGGAGCAGCTCTTCACGCAGAACGCGTGGCGCAAGCTGTCGTTCGACCTCGGCAGCCGCGTGCCGCTCACCAGCCAGTTCCGCCTGCGGCTGCGCGCCTGTGACCTGGGCGGCGGCTCGCTCACCGAGGCGGCGCTCGACGACATCGCCGTCACGACGCGCCGCTCCGCGCTGGTGGCGGCGGACCGGCCGCCGCCGCCGCGGGTCCTGGCTCTGCGCGCCGCGGTGCCCAACCCGACGCGCTCCGCGACCGCGATCGCCTTCGACGTGCCGGGTGCGGCGGGGGCCGCGGCGCAGGCAGTGACGCTCGGCCTCTACGACGCGCGCGGGCGCCGGGTGCGCACGCTGGTGCGCGGCGTCCTGCCGCCGGGCAGCCACACGGTGCGCTGGGACGGCCGCGACGCCAGCGGCCGCGCCGTGGCGGCGGGGACCTACCTCTGCCGGCTCGAAGCCGAGGGGCGGCTCCTTACCGGCAAGGTGGTCGTCCTGCCGTGAGACAGGCGGGCTGCGGCGCGGGGTCCGGGGGCGGCGTCGCCCCGCGGTGGCTCGCGGCGGCGGCGCTGCTCGCCGCTCTCGCGGGACCCGCCGCGGCGCCGGCCCGCGGACGGTTCGCCGGGCGCGTCGTTTCGCCGGCTTTCTATCGCGTCCGGATCCGCGTCGAGGGTGCAGCGGAAGTGGAGTCCCTCACGCGCACGCCCTAGCGGGCGACGGGTCAGGCGACAGCCGGCAGGGTCGGGCCCAGGGAGACGAACGCGGCGGTGAAGGGGATCCGGTCCTCGCCGAAGGGCAGGCCGGGCGTGTAGGCGACGCCGACGGGGACGGTGGCGATCAGAGCGGCGACCGCGTCGGCCTGCGGGCCGAGACCCGCCAGCCAGCGGGCCGGGGCGCTGGCGGCGTCGGCCGAGAGGACGCCGGCGATCACCAGCGGCGCGACGCACAGCGCCCGGACGAGTGCGGCGGGGGCCGCCTGCCGGGCGTCGAAGGCCGCGGTGCCCGGCGTGAGACCGACGAGGGCGGCCTCGGCGGCGGCGGGCGGCACGGCGATCACGACCCCCTCCGCCTCGCGGTGACGGTAGGTCGGGGTGGCGGCGGCGAGCAGCACGGCCCCGGGACGGCGGCGCACGACCTGGGCGACGAGGGCGTTCAGGAGACGCTCGACGGCGTCGAGCGTCGGCGCGGCGGCGAGGACGACGCCCTGCGGCACATCGAGCATGGCGTTGAGGCGGTCGAGCGGGCCGTCGAGCTGCGACGGATCCGGTGCGCTGAGGTGGGCCAGGCGCACCCACAGCGCCTCCTCCCCGTCGTGCACGACCCGGCTCACCGAGACGGTCGCTCCGCTCTCCAGGGTCAAGGTGCGGCTGGCGGCGTCCGCCGCGTCGGGGCCGCGCGTGCCGTCCCCCAGCCGCTCGCGCAGCTCGGCGTAGATCTCCGGGCCGAGCGGGCTCTCCGCCGCGACCAGCCAGCTGCCGTCGTGGAACAGGCGCGGCGGGCGGCCGGGGCGGCAGAGCAGGCGGTCGTCGGCATCGCGCAGCGCGGCCAGCAGGAGGCTCGCCGGGACCGCCGCGGCTTCACCCGCGTCGCTCGCCGCCTCGCGGGCCACGCTGCGGAAGACCTCGCGCAGGGCGTCCATGGCGCCCTGGCGGTCGAGCAGCTTCTCGGCCTCGCCGCGTCCGCCGCCGCCGGCCGCTTCGCTGGCCTCGTCCATGCGCCGCGCGGCCTCGAGCATGAGGGCCTCGGTGCCCTCCTCGATGACCCGCGCCTCCCCCACCGGCTCCGGGCGGAACTCGAAGCGGCCGGTCTTCCAGGTGAAGATCTCGTAGGCCGCGCCCTCGCCCTCGTGCTGCCGGTCGTCGACCGCGTTGACGATGCGCCCGCCGTCGAAATGAAGGTACCCGCGGCGCCCCTCGTGGTTTACGACCAGGCAGCCGGTGGCCCCGTTGAGCAGCAGCAGCTGCCCGAGGTCGAAGAGCCCGAGGAGTCCGAGCTCGCCCGCGAACTGGCCCTTGCCGGACGGGGCCCCCGGGGTTTCGCTCACGCCGCCTCGCGCCGCGGCAGCGGCGTCGCCGCCAGCGGCACGGCCTCCAGCAGGTCGCGGTTGACGAGCTGCGGCATGGCCGTCTGCGCGTCCACCGTGCCGTCGCGCACCAGGGCCATCACCGCGTCGTCCATGGAGCGCATGCCCTCGCGCTTGCCGGTCTGCATCACGGTGGTCAGCTGGAAGGTCTTGCGGTCCCGGATCAGGGAGGCGACCGCCCCGTTGCCGAGCAGGATCTCCACGGCCAGGACCCGCCCGCGGCCGTCGGCGCGCGGCAGCAGGCGCTGGGCCAGCACGCCCTTGAGCGACTCGGCGAGCATGAGGCGCACCTGCGATTGGCGCTCGCCGTCGAAGGAATCGAGGATGCGGTCCACGGTCTGCGTCGCGCTCATGGTGTGCAGCGTCGCGAAGACCAGCTGGCCGGTGGCGGCGGCGGTGATGGTGAGCGCCATGGTCTCCGGGTCGCGCATCTCCCCCACCATGATGACGTCCGGGTCTTCGCGCAGCGCGCCGCGCAGCCCCTGCGCGAAGCTCGGCGTGTTGCGCCCCACCTCGCGCTGCGTCACCAGCGAGCTGCGGTTCTGGTGGCGGAACTCGATGGGGTCCTCGATGGTGAGGATGTGCTTGCGTCGCGCGCGGTTCAGGTGGTCGAGGAGGGCCGCCAGCGTGCTCGACTTGCCGGAGCCCGGCGGCCCGGTCACCACCACCAGCCCGCGGTGCAGGTCGGTGAGGCTCTGGACATGGGCCGGCAGGCCGAGCTGCTCGAGCGTGGGGATCTGGTTGGGCAGCATGCGGAACGCCCCGGCGACCCCCTGGCTCTGCTCGTAGATGTTGCAGCGCACCCGCATCACGCCCGGGACCTCGTAGGAGAAGTCCACGTCCTTCACGTCCTCGTAGCGCGAGCGCACCACGGGATCCATGATCTCGAAGAGCAGCAGCTCGTTGACCTCGCGGGTCAGCTCCTCGTAGGGAATGGGCGTGATCTCGCCGTTGATGCGCACCATGGGTGGCGCGCCGGTGGTCATGTGCAGGTCGGAAGCGCCCTGCTCGCGGACCAGCTTGAAGATCGCGTCGATTCGGGCCATGGAGTGGCAGCGGTCCTCGGGTGAACGGGGCTCGGCCGAACTCTCTCCGCGCCGGCCGGGCGCGCGTGCGCCGGCTCCCCGGCCGGCGGCGCGCCGCCCTCCGGTGTCCGTGTGACCCCGCCTATAGTCATCGGACGGCGGCGGCCGGCTCTGGAGGGCGAAATCCGCCCCCCCCGCGCCGCCGCGACGGCTCCGGAGACGACTTCTAAACCCAAGCTCAAGGGCGGCCGATACCTAGGACCGGCACCAGCGAACTGCATTCAGGGAGGAGCCGTCCGCCATGCCGTCCTTCATCCACAAGTTGCGCGTCCATCTGGACATCTCCGAGCCCGGCCGCGAGCCCATGAAAGGGATCGTCGCCCTGGCGCCGCACGCCGGCACCCACTCGGGCCCGGAGACGGTGCTCGACCTGCTGAACTCGAGCTCGCGCGTCGTGCCCGTGACCCGCCCCGTCGACGGCACGACCGTGCTCTTCACCCGCCTGCAGATCGCCTGGGTGCTGGCCGGCACCGAGGTGGGGCAGGAAGTCGTGTGGCCCGGCACCTACCGGGTGACCAAGGAAGAGCGCGTGCTGGTGGAGATGGAGGACGGGAGTCTCTTGGCGGGCCGTATCCAGATGGAGCTGCCGGAGGATCTCAACCGGGCTTCCGACTTCCTCAACGGGGAGGAGGACTTCTTCCCGCTCATCGCGCGGTCCGGCATCTACATCATCAACAAGGCGAAGGTGCGCGCCACGCAGCTTTTCGAGGCCTCTCCGCTGCCCATCAAAGCGGCCTGAGGCCGGGCGACGGCGGCCCGGCGTGGGCCGCCGCCGCACCGCGCCGGCCGGATTTCTCCGAAGATCCCTAGGGACTGCGCCGCAGCGGGCTGCCCTGCCAGCCCAGCTTGGCGCGCAGCGCGAGCCCCGGGCGCGCCGCGGCGGGGCGCAGGAAACGCGCCGTCTCACGGGCGTGGGTGAAGCGTACCGCGTCGCGGTAGCCGAGAGCCATGCTGCCGCTGCCGTCGAGGGTCAGGGTGATGCCTGCGTCGCGCGAGGTGACCCGCGCGGTCAGCGTGCGGGAGCCGGCGAAGACCAGGGTCCGGCTGCCCAGCGTGTGCGGGCAGATCGGCGTGGCCAGCAGCACGTCGAGCCCGTCGAGCAGCACGGGCCCGCCGGCCGAAAGCGAGTAGGCGGTGGAGCCGGCCGGCGTGGCCACCACCAGGCCGTCGGCCAGCAGGTGGCCGAGCGGCTCGCCGTCCAGCTCGAGGTCGGCGCGCAGGGCGCGATAGCTGAGGCCGTGACGCAGCACGGCATCGTTGACCGCCAGGCCGGCGCGGCGCGCGCGGGCGCGCCGGGGCACGACGGTGGCGCGGAGCAGCCGTCGCTCGTCCACCACCCAGCCGCCGTCGAGCGCCTCCCCCACCGCCGCCAGCGCCTCCCCGCGCTCGGCGCTGGCCAGGAAACCGAGCCCGCCCATGTTCACGGGCAGCACGGGCACGCGGCTGCCGGCCACGACGCGCGCCGCCGCCAGCACCGTCCCGTCGCCCCCCAGGGAGATGACCAGGTCGGGCCGGAAACCGCGCACGCGCGGCTGCAACTCGGCGTCGGGGGCGGAGAGGAACACCTCGTGGGCGAGACGGCGGCGCGCCAGCAGCGCGGCCAGCGGCCGCAGGCGCCGCAGCAGGTCGGGGCGGTGGGCGTGCAGCACGACGGCGACGCGCCGCACGCGGGCGGTGAATCGCGGTCGGGCCGGCGCGCGGCCGCCGGGGCTCACGAGTACTGGTGCGAGGCGGAGGCCAGGAAGGCCCTCACCTCGGCGGCGATGGCCGGAGCCGTCAGCCCGATCTGCTCGAGGAGCTGGGCGCGCGAGCCGTGGTGGATGAACTCGTGCGGGACGCCGAGGCGCCTCACGGGCACCGGCGGCGCGCCGGCCTGCTCGAGCGCCTCGACCACGGCGCTGCCGAAGCCGCCCGCCAGCTCGTGCTCCTCGACCGTCACCAGCCGCCCGGTGAGCCGCGCCAACTGGGCGATGGCTGCCGCGTCCACGGGATGGGCGAAGCGCGCGTCGAAGACCGCCGCCCGGATGCCCGTCTTGGCCAGCTCCTGGGCCGCCTCGAGGCTCGGCTGCACCATGCTGCCGAGGGCCACCAGCGCCACGTCGGTGCCCGGGCGCAGCAGCTCGCCGCGCCCGATCTCGAGCACCCGCGGCGCGGCGCGCTCGACCCCGGCGATGGCGGCGCGCGGGTAGCGCACCACCACCGGGCCCTCGTGGTGCGCCACGGCGGTGTGCAGCATGTGCACCAGCTCGTTCTCGTCGCGCGGCTGCATGACCACGACGCCGGGGATCTGGCGCAGGGTGCCGATGTCGAAGACGCCGTGGTGCGTCGGCCCGTCCTCGCCCACCAGCCCGGCCCGGTCCACGCAGAAGACGACGTGCAGCCCCTGCAGGGCGACGTCGTGCACGATCTGGTCGAAGGCGCGCTGCAGGAAGGTGGAATAGATGGCGACCAGCGGGATGGCGCCGGCGGCGGCCAGTCCGGCGGCGAAGCAGACGGCGTGCGCCTCGGCCATGCCGGCGTCGAAGAAGCGCTCCGGGTAGCGCTCGCGGAAGCGCGCCAGGCCGGTGCCGTCGGCCATGGCGGCGGTGATCGCCACGAGGCGCGGGTGCTGGGCCGCCAGCTCGAGCGCGGTCTCGCCGAAGACGTTCGTGTAGTTGAGGCTGGCCGACTTCTCGGCCTTGCCGGTGACCTTGTCGAACTTGCCCAGCCCGTGGAAGGCGCAGGCGTCCATCTCGGCCGGTTCGTAGCCCTTGCCCTTGACGGTGCGCACGTGCAGGAAGACGGGGCCGGGGATGCTCTTGAGCTCGCGCAGGATGGAGACCAGCCCGCGCAGGTCGTGGCCGTCCACCGGGCCGAAGTACTGGAAGCCCATCTCCTCGAAGAACACGTCGGGGATGGTCAGCCGCTTGAGCCCGCGCTTGAGCCGGCTGGCCGCGTTGCGCGCCTCGCGCCCCAGCGCCGGCAGCTTGCCGAGCAGCTTCCAGGCGTCCTTCTCCAGCTCGCGGTAGACCGGCGCGGCGGTGATGCGCGTCAGGTAGTGGGCGATGCCGCCGACGTTGGGCGAGATGGAGAAGCGGTTGTCGTTGAGGATGACCAGCAGGTTCTTCTTGAGGCCGCCGGCGTTGTTGAGGCCCTCGTAGGCCAGGCCGCCGGTCATGGCGCCGTCGCCCACCACCGCCACCACGTGGTGATCCTCACCCGCCAGATCGCGCGCCGCCGCGAAGCCGAGCGCCGCCGAGATGGCGGTCGAGCCGTGCGCCGTGCCGAAGACGTCGTAGGGGCTCTCGACGCGGCGCGGGAAGCCGGAGAGGCCGCCGTACTGGCGCAGCGTGGCGAAGCGGTCGCGTCGCCCGGTGAGGATCTTGTGGGCGTACGCCTGGTGGCCGACGTCCCACACGATGCGGTCGCGCGGCGCGTCGAAGACCGTGTGCAAGGCCAGCGTCAGCTCCACCGCCCCGAGGCTCGGGGCCAGGTGCCCGCCATTCTCCGAGCAGGTGTGCACGATCAACTCGCGAATCTCTTCCGCCAGGCGGGGCAGGGATTCCGGTGGCAGCTGCTTGAGGTCCTGCGGGCTGCGAATCCCGTCCAGAAGTGCCATTCCGTTCCCCGGTGGTAAGGACCGCGGCGCGTTTTACAGCGCGTACCAGGCGAGGGCGAGCGCCACCCCAAAAGCGGCCCCGACGAACACCTCGAAGGGCGTGTGCCCGAGGAGTTCGAGCAGGCGGCGGTCCCTGAGCTCGCGGTCGTGGTGCTCCTCGAGAAGGCGGTTGAGGATCGTCGCTTGACGTCCGGCCGCGCGCCGCAAACCCGCAGCATCATACATCACGAGAAGGCTGAAAAACAGCGTCACCGAGGCCAGCGGCCCGGGCCCCTGCTCGCGCAGGACGGCGGTGCTGAGCGCCGCCACCGCGGCCGAATGGCTGGAGGGCATGCCGCCGGTCTGGAAGAGCCGGGCCAGGCGCAGCCGCCCGGTCATCGCCCAGTGCGCGAAGAACTTGTAAAGCTGCACCAGGAGGCTGACGGCGAGGGCGACGAGCAGGGGCTTCATGGTCGGGCCGCCGGGTTCAGGCCTCGCGCTCGGCGATCAGACGGGCCAGATGAGCGAAGTGGGCGGCGCGCCGCGGGAAGGCCCGGGCCCGCTCCAGCGCCCGCCGCACCAGGCGGGCCACCGTCCGCTCGGCCCCCGGCTCGCCGGCCGCGGCTGGGTAGGTGGCCTTGCCGCGCGAGCGGTCGTGCTTGACCGACTTGCCGAGCACGGCCGCGGTCGAGCGCTCGTCCAGCAGGTCGTCGACGATCTGGAAGGCGAAGCCCAGGTCCAGGCCGATGGCGTTCAGCGTGCGGCGGCGGGCCGGTCCCGCCCCGCCGATGACGCCGCCGACTTCGAGGGCGGCGGCGAACAGGGCCCCGGTCTTGTGCACGTGGATCCGCTGCACCTGGGCCGGGCCGGCGGGCGGGCTCTGTCCCTCGGCCTGCATGTCGAGGTACTGCCCGGCCACCATGCCGCGCGCGCCGGCGGCGTCGGCCAACAGCCGTGCCGACTCGAGGGCCCGCGCGGCCGGCACCCCGCGGCGCGCCAGAGCGGCCATCTCCTCGATGGCGCGGGCGAGCAGGGCGTCGCCGGCCAGGATGGCCGTCGCCTCGTCGAAGCGCCGGTGCAGCGTCGGGCGGCCGCGGCGCAGGTCGTCGTCGTCCATGGCCGGCAGGTCGTCGTGGACGAGCGAGAAGGCGTGCACCAGCTCGAAGGCCGCAGCGGCGGGCAGCGCCCGCTCCGGGCGCCCGCCCGCGGCGGCGCAGCCCAGCAGCACGAACTGCGGCCGCAGCCGCTTGCCGCCCCCCAGCACCGCGTAGCGGAGCGCTGCGGCGAGGCGCGCCGGCACGCCCGGCAGCCGCGTCAAGCTGCGCGTGAGATAACGGTCGCTGACAGCGCGCCAGCGCGCGAAGTCGGCGGCGGCCGCGGCGGTGACGGCCGCCGCGGAGGCTCCGCGGGCCGCGCCTCTAGAAGAGCTGGTCGGTGCCGGCATCGTCGTCCTCGGGTTCCTCGTCTTCCTCGTCGTCGCCCGCGAAGCCTTCGTCTGCGCCCGCGGCCGCGAAGCCCG
>Ga0315278_10004841_pt1 | contig 12191 bp, 6 predicted proteins | sample YL17G06_0_MG_FD_203880 | JGI IMG/M metagenome (GOLD analysis project Ga0315278, IMG submission 203880) | Sediment microbial communities from Yellowstone Lake, YNP, Wyoming, USA - YL17G06_0 | ecosystem: Environmental > Aquatic > Freshwater > Lake > Sediment | place: USA: Wyoming | collected... | reverse complement strand
ACCCACACACTCACCCTTTCTCACTGTTTAACCCCTCTCCATTTTGTTTTCTCTCTTCTCTCAGGACGACGACGACCTCCTCCGCGCCCTGGACGCCGGCGCCCACGGTGACGGCCCCCCCCCACCCGGCGGCTCCGCCCTGTGGGCCGAGTACGGCGCGTCCGCGCCCGCCGCGCCCGCCTCGGGCTTCGACGCCTTCTTCCCGCCCTCGTCGGTCGGCCCCTCGGCCCCCGCCCGCCACCGGGCGACGTTCGGCTTTGCCGCAGCGTCCGCCTCCGGCGCCTCGCCCGCGGCCTTGCACGGGCACGACGGCGGCAGCGGCGGCGGCGAGGGCGGCGGCATGCCCATCCCCCCGGGCGCCCCCGGCGGCCTGTCCCGTTCCTTCGCGGCCGCGGGCGGCCACGCCCCGCCCCACCACTTTGTGGTAGGGTCGGCCGCGTCGGACCACGATGCCTGGCCCTTTCCGCCGGGCGGCCCGGGGGGGGCCGGCGGCGGGGGCGCCGCCTCCATGCCATCCGGCCTGCTGTCGCCCGCCCACGCCCGGGGCGGGGGCGGGGGCGGCGGCGCCGCCCTGCCCCCCCACTTTCACCGGGCCCCGTCCGCCCCCTCCCTCGCGCCGCAGTGGGGCGGCGGCGGCGGCGGTGGCGGCGGCGCGGGCGGGTCGGGCCACGCCCACGCCCAGCACGCCGCCCACTACCACCACGCCGCCGCTGCCCGGGGCTTCGCAGGGGGCACCCCGCCCGTCGGGTCCGCGCCCGGTGTCGGTTTTGCCATCGGCTCGGTCGGCACGTCGGGCGCGCCCCTGTCGTCCTCCCTGTCGGGCTCGGTCGGCCGGGCACGGAGCGGCGGCGGCTTTGGGAGCGGCCAGGGCCGCCCGCTCTCGGCCTCCTCACCCGCCCTCAAGCACTCCTCCTCCCACGGCGCCCTGGCCCGCGCCGCGGGCGCCGCCTCCCGGGCCGGCCGGGTCTCCCGCCCCCCGCGCCGCCCCCTGGACGACGACGACGGCTCCTTCGAGTCGGGGTCGTACGGCGCGGCCGGGTCGGGTGGCGGCGGCGGCGGCGGCTCCGGCTCCCACGGCGGCCGGGGCACGGGCGGCGGGCGCAAGCACCACAACCCCTGGTCCGTCGAGGAGACCGAGGCCCTGGTCGCCGGCGTGGAAGCCTGCGGCGGCGGCAAGTGGGCGGACATCAAGAAGCTGGGCTGGGCTTCCATGGACGGGCGGTCCGCCGTGGACCTCAAGGACAAGTGGCGCAACCTGACGCGCCTGGTGTCCCTGCCCTCGGCCCTGCCGCGCGCGGTCGCGCACGCGCGGGGCGTGGGGGAGCCGCCGGGCGAGAAGCGGCGCCTGCCGCCCGACCTGCTGGAGCGGGTGCGCGCGCTCATGCCGGCCGACCCGGACCTGCCGTACGGGCGCATCACGGCCAGCCGGGCGCCGGGCGCGCGGTCGCGGGCCCGGAACCGGCGGTGAAAGGATATGATAAAAGTGTTCAAAAAACAATAAACTGGACAACCCCACGGCGTCGTCCTTTTTTTGTGCTATCAAGACCTGCTATTTCTGGCAGAAAAAGACCCTCCCTCCCCCCCCACCACCTGCTTTGTACCACCACCAATTGCGCGCGATCCCCTCCCCTTCCCTCCCCGCACGAGAAGAGAGAGTAGGAGTTGTGAGAAATGAGAGAGAGACCCTGGGTGTGCAAACAACAAACTCCCCCTCTCATTTTTTCCACACCCACCAAATTCTCTCTCTCTCACCGGCGGTACCCGCCCCTGTCATCCCCACCGCGCCGGGGCGGGGACCGGGACCGGGACCGGCGGCGGCGGTCGGTGGGCGAGCGCGAGCGGTGGCGGGGGTAGGGGTCGCGGCCACCGCCGACGCCTCCACGGTCGCCGCCGCCCGGTGGGCCGCCGCCGCCGTACCCTCCTCCTCCTCCACCCCCGCCGCCCCCGCCCCCTGGCCGGGGCGCGCCGCACCGGTTGCACGCGTCCCGGCGCGCAAAGTTATTGTTGCCACACGAGCACGGCCAATCGCCTGGCTGGCCGGGCGGCGGGCCGCCAGCGCCGGCGGGTGGGCCGCCGCCGCCATACCCGCCTCCACCCCCAACGCCTCCACCCCCGCCCCCGCCACCAGGCTTGGGCGCGCCGCACCGGTGGCAGGACGTGCGGAAGCCGAAATTGTTGTTGCCGCACTGGCACGGCCAGTCCGCCTCGCGCGGGCCACCCCGGCCACCGCCGCCACCGCGGCCGGCAAAGCCGCCGCCACGGCCGCCCCCGCCGCTGCCGCCAAAGCCCCCGCCACGCCCGCCGCCCGCTCCGTACCCGCTCCCGCCGCCGCCGCCACCGCCCCACTGGTCGCCGCCAGCCGGCGGGTAGGCGGGCGCCCGGGCCTGGGCCAGGCTGACGGTGAGGACGGACGCACCGCCGCCCTCCTTCCCACCCTCCCTCCCATCCTCACCCCCTTTTTTGTCTTTGTCGTCGCCCTTCTTCGGCGCCGCGGGGAAGGGCTTGCCATGGAACCACTGCACAGCCGACGCCGCGGAAAAAGGGTCCTCATACTGGACCGTGCCGTCGCCCTTCAGGGCGCCCGTGGCCTTATCCCTGTACAGCCACACCCGCTTCCCGCCCCGCTTGCGATCGTCCTTCACCACGCCGATCGTCCCGAAATGGTCGGCCACCGCAGCTTCTGTGGTGTCGGACGGCAGGCCGGAGACGTAGACGGTGTCCGTGTCCGGCACGTCAAAGGAGAGCGTGTCCGGGTTGAATGCCATGGTGGGTGGATGGAGGTGTGTGTGTTTAGAGGTAAAGGTCAAGGAGGCGTTTCTCTGATTTGGCGCCGTCAGCTCTCTCAATTAGAGCGGCTTGCGCAAGCCAAGCGATGGACACGCCCCGGTGAGTGTGTAGCGAGGCGCTCTGGACGTGTGCTGGTGGTATGTGGGGTGCGTGTGCAGGGGCAACGCGTGCGTGTGTGCGTGGGGCGGGCAGGAAGAGAAGTGACTGCACAGGAAAAAATTAAGCAACATCAGTCCTCAAACCTCCGCGTCGCCATCGAGGCCGCCGCCGCTGCCCGCCGCCTGCGCCACCACAAAAAGGCCACCCCGCCCACACACACCGCCCCTGCCGCCAGCGTGTGCGGGGCGGGCGCACTCTCCGGCATGGCGGCCGCCGCCCGGGAGTCGGCGGCCGCCGCCCAGGCCGCCGCGGCCGACCTGGCCGACGCGAGCTTGGCCGCCAAAAGGCCGGGCGCAGCAGGGCTTGCGGCGTCATTTTCCTCATCCTTGCCATCATCATCGCCAGAGCCGGAGTCGATTCCCGGGCCGGCGGCGTGGTCGTGGTGGTCGTGGCCTGCGTGCGGGTCGTCGGCCGCAACCTCCTCCTCATTTTCCTTCCTCTCCGCTGGAGGGGGAGGCCCGCCGCCGTGCCCTGCGTGCCCACCTGGGGGCACCGCCTTCGGCCCCGCCGCCGCCTCAGCCGCCAGGGCGGCAGCCGCGCTCGCACGCACGGCCGCGGCGGACGCGTGCATGGCGGCCCAGGCGTCCACAGCGGGCGTGGCTTGTCCGCCGCCACCCTCCCCGCCTCCACCTCCTTTCTCGACCTCGGCCACCCCGGCCCCGCTGACGAGGATGTACTTGCGCACCGCCCCCGTTCCATCCCCGTGCGTCTCGCCGATGACCAGGGCCAGGGGGCGGTCCCCGCCGCCGTACCGGGCGGGCGCGGCGAGGACGGCCAGGTCGTGCGGGGCGTCCGCGCCGGGGAGGTCCCACACTTCCTCCGCGCCGTCGGGTTGGGGGGCGCCCTCGCCCCCCTTCCTCACCATGGCGGGCGGCGGGGTCGGCGGATTGTCCGCCAGCAGCACCGCCCGGGCCGGCGACCCGGGCGCGTCCCGGTCCCAGGCCAGGGCGATGAAGGAGCCGTAAGGGCCGGGCGCGAGGGCGTAGACCTGCCCATGCCGAGACAGGTCCCATGACCCGGTCGGGTTTCCAGTCGCCAGGTCAAACCCGCGCACGGCCTTCCGCTCCCGGTCAGCCGCCACCAGGATGCCGGCGCACTCGTCCAGGGCGATGGCGTGGACGACGATGGGCGCGTTGGACGGCCCGCCCGCGGTGGCCCCGCCCGCGGCCGCCAGGTCGTAATCCCGCAAGTGGCGGCCGTCTGGGCCAAACCGGGCGACCCGGGCCCCACAATACCCGTCGCCCACGTAGATGTCTCCGCCCCCGCCCACCGCGACGTGGGTGGGCTTGCAGAAATGGGCGGGCCCGCTCCCCGACACGCCCGGCGTGCCCAGCGTGCGCTCGATGCGCGTCCCGTCGGGCGAGAGGAGGTGGACCGCGTGCGCGCCCGTGTCGGCCACCCACGCCCGCCCGGCGCCCTCCCGCACCAGGGGCGTGACCATGTGCGGCATGAGGAAGAGGCCTGCGCCCGTGGCGCCCAGCACGGCCCCCGAATCCGCGTCCACGCGGACCAGGGTGGAGTCCGGGATGGGCCCGGGCGGGGGACCGCCGTCCCCCGCACGGAACGCGTGCGTGAACCGGTCGAACGAGCCGCCGCCCCAGGGTCGGCCCGCGCGGTGGAGGACGAGCAGGGTGCCGTTCCCGGCCCAGGCCACTCCCGTGGCCTCGCCCAGGCCGCGCGGTGCCGCCGCATCGCCGGCCGCCGCGGACGAGACGGCCGCCCCGTCGGCGGCGCCACCCCCCGCCGGCCGGCCGTCCGCCCCGCCCCCGATGGGTGGGGGTCCAGACCGAGGGGGCGGCCCGCCCGGACCCTCCCGCAAGCCCGGCGGGAAGACCGCCGCGGGTTCCGGGACGGCTGTGAGGCCCAACCCCACCCCGCCCGGCCCCCGCCGGTCGGTCACGCCCGGCCCGGCGTCCACGCACGTCCCGAACGCCGGCAGCGCGCCCCAGGCCATCAGGTACAGGTTGCACATCTCGTCCGCGTGCGTGGCGCCCGCGTGGACGGTGTGGGCCACGCCGGTCGTATTGAACACGCACGTCACCGTCAGGCGGTCGCCCGGCCAGACGGTGAGCGGGGTGGCGAGGGGGGTGAACCCTTGGGGCAGTTGCGGGGACCGCCCCGCGACGCGGGCCAGGGGCGCGTCCCCGCCGCCCGCCCCGCCCCGGAAGCGCTTGGGCAGCCCCGTCTCCAGGTACACCTCCTGCCCCAGGTCGTGCGTGTGGACGCGGAAGGCGAAGGCGTGCGCCGGCTCAAACCCGCGCAGGCAGCAGGCGTTGGGCACGCGGACGGCAGGCGTTTTGGGGGGCAACGAAAAAAAGAGGGCAAACATGGTCAGCCCCGCCGCAAAGGGGACGGGGTCGGCGGTCAGGGCCAGGCGGACGCCGGACGCATCGCCCGGCGGCCGCCGCTGGGTATAGTGGACCTGGAGAACGAGGGAGCGGGTGCCCGCCCCGCCGCCCAGGCGGAACCCTGCGCCGTCTGGCAGGACCATGGGCGGCGCGTCCTTGGCCCACCCGTACAGGACGTGCTGGGTGGCCGGATTGTTGCCCCCGCACACGGCGTGGCCCCGGCACTCCCAGACGGGGTCGGTGGTGGGCGGGGCGTCGCAACCTGAGAGAACGAGGGAATGGAGGATGATGGTGATGGGAAATGAGGGGGTTGAGGGCCCCCCCCCAGCGCGGCGCCGCGCGGCGCCGGGCATTGGTAGACGGGGCCCGCCTTTTTCTCTCTCCACATCTCCTCACCAAATAGCAGCATGTGGTGGACGGTGGACGCCGACGACAGGGGCCGCACACCCGTCAGCCGCAGGGGCGTGGCCCCATCCCCCGGCAGGGAGGCGGACGTGCAGAGGTAGGCCTCGGGCTCCGGCGTCTCAAACGGCGGCATCCGGACTTCCAGCTCGCGCGAGCCGGCGGCGGGCCAGGAGGCCGAGGCGGACGCGGCGTCATCGGGCTGGGCAGAGGCGGCTGTCGCCAACAGCAGAGCCAGCAGGAGCGGGCGCAGCATTGTGGGTTGCGGAGCGGGGTGTGACCCGCTCACGGCGCGGGGGAGAAAGCGGGGGAGTGACGGGGGGGAGAAGGTGGACAAGGACACGCCACGCTGTTTACAGGGCATTTCATTTGGGCTCGTCACAAGTTGCGCTGGCGGCCGCCTTGATCCCCGGCGCGAGGACACTGCCGCCCAGCAACAACAGGAAGCCATCCGCCTGGCCACCCGGCATCGGGTTCACGCCCAGGGGTGCGCCCCACGCGTGCGCATGCGGGCGCCTGCGCCTAGCAGACATGGTGAGGGGTGCTGTCCAACCCGGCCCGCCGCCCTACCCGGCCGCCCGGCCCGGCCCGCCCGGCCCGCCCGGCGCGCACGCCTCACGACCACACCCGCCCTGCCCTTCCGCGGTGTGAGCCCGGTCTCCCCCACACCACCCCCACCCCAACAACCCGCCCTCCTCTCCCAAAACGCGGTCATCGTGGTGGTCGCCTGCGCGGCTGCCGTCGCGTCGGCCTTTGGCTTCCTGACCACGCTCCTGCTGGTCGCCGCCCCGACTTTTAAACGCGCGGAAGCCGCGGCGACCGCCGCCGAGTCCGCGGCGGTCGCCATGGAGGCCATGGCCGTCGAAATGGAGGCCGCGGCCCGGGTCATGAACGACGACCTGCCAGGTGCGCTGGACCAGACGGCCGCCGCGGGCGCGGAGTTTGAGGTCCTGGGCAAGTCCCTGAACAAGCTGGCCGGCCAGATGGGCCTGGGGCCGGTGGTGGCTGAGGGAGGACAGGCCGTGAGTGGTTTGGTCGGCGCCAGGAAAGAGGGCGGTGGCGGCGGCGGCGGCGGCGGCGGCGGCGGCGGCAGTGGCGCGTCATCCACCATCCTCTCTCCTTCCTCCTCCTCGTCGCGCTCGTCCGCCCTGCGCCCGGACGAGCCGGGCACCGCCTGGGCCAGCCCCACCTATCTCACCCCCTCCGGCATCCCGGCCGGCCTGCCCCCGCTCGTCGCCCGGTTTGCGGCGGACGTGCTAGGGCTGGCCCGCTCCGTAGCGCCGGCCGCCGCGAGATGGCAAGCCCGGGCGTCGGCCGCACTGCCGACCGCGGCGGCGGCGGTGAGCGCGGCGTCCGCGCGGGAGGCGGCCGCGTTGAAAGCCGCTGTCGCCCGGGCGGAAGCCCGGGCCTGGATCGGGCAGTGGCGGAAAGGGCAGCAGCAGCAAGGCGGCGTGGGTGGTGGCGGAAAGGGCAAAGCCCTGCTGCCCTCGCCGGCGCCCCCCCCTCCACCACCTCCCCCCCCGCTGGCAGGCTCGCCCACGGAGCGCCGCATGATGGAGAAGCTGGCCGGCCGGCGGGCCGCGACGGAGCACGTGTTTCAGGCGCTGGTGGCGGCGGAGGCGGCCGCCGCGGCGGCCGCGGCCGCGAGCGGGGAGTTGGAGAACGCCCTCAAGAGCGCCGCGGCCGCGGGCGTGCCGCCGCCGGTGGCAGCAGCACAGCCGGCGCCCAGCCCGCCTCAAGCCCCCGCCCCGCCTGGCTCGGAGGACTCGTCGGGCGACGAGTCGGATGGCGACCTGTACCCGGCCATGGTGCAGACCCGGAGCCCGACGCCGGTCGGGGATGTCAAGGGGACGCCGCGCAAGGTGCGGGGATGATGAAAAAAAAAAAGGGGGAGAGAGTGAGGGGAGAGTGAGGGAATGAACTAGAATACACGGGAACGCCTCTCCGCGGCGCGCCTTGACACAACACCATCACACGTCGGCCTGGTCATTGGTGGCCCACGCCGGCCGCCGGCCTCCCCCATCCTGCCGCCACCCAAACACGGCAGCCAGCCCGCCCGCCAACGCCGCCTGCGCCTGTTCGGCCTGGGCCGCCCGGCCACCACCCGGCGGCGACACCCACCCGATCACCCCGTCCGGCCGGACTAGCAGGGCGACGGGGCGCGTTTCGCCCGCACACCTGCCGGCTACCGCCTCCCAGGTCGCGCCTTCCGGTGCGGCCGGGTCGTCGCCCAAGAGGACGCAGCCCTTGAAATCGCCCGCATCCCTCGCTTCCCCTTCTCTCCCCACCAGCACCGCCGTCGCCAGGGGCGCCCCGGCCGCCACCAGAACTTTGCCGGCCGCCACCCAGGGCGCCGCGCCATCTACACCGCCCGCCGCGCCAGCATCAATCACCAGGACGGCGACGGGGCGGTGCGGCTCGGCGCCGCCCAGGGCGGCCGGGAGGTCGACAGTGGAGGTCAGGCCGGCCGTGAGCACGGCGGGCCCCGGCCCTGGGCCGGCGCCGCCAAGGACCCGCACGGCGGCGGCTGGGAAACGGGCGCCCGGGACAAGAGAAGGCGTGTACGTTGCCGCATCCGTGAAGGGTGGTGGCGTGCGTGGAGGGGGCGAGGGCGACGCGGCAGGGGGCGCCAGCGCGCACTCACCCCCTCGGTACACGCTCCCCAGGTCGGCCCCCTCGAACAACAGTCTCAGCCCCGCGCCGGGCGCCTTCAAGGCCGCCTGCGCCCGGGACCGGCGCCAGGCATCGCCGGTGGCGCCGCCCAGGGACGTGGTCAGGGCGCGGCCGGCGGCCAGGCCGGCCTCCAGCGCGCTCGTGGCCGGCCCCACACCCGCCACCCGGGCCACGGAGGCCGCGACAGCCGCCAGCGCTCCCGCCGCCCGGTCGTCCGCGCCCACTGACCGGGGCACCGCCAGGGCGGCCTTCCAGTTGGCCAGGGACAGGGCCGCCAGGGCGGCCGCGACAGGCCCGCGCTCGGCGCCGTAGGCGTGGGTGACCAAGGAGGGCGGCCCATCCCCTCCCAGCACCGCTGCCAGCTTCGGGGCCAGCCCGCCCGCGTCCTGCAGGCCCGTGTTCATGCCGAACCCTCCCGCCGGCGGCATCTCGTGCGCGGCATCGCCCGCCAGGAGGAGGGCTGAGTGAGGCGGCAGAGAGGAAGGCGGGTAGGCGGGCGCGTAATTTTGTGCGACCCGGGCACTCATCGTCCAGGGGCGTGCGTCCAGGACGGCCACGTCGGCGCCGCCGCCCAGCCCCAGCGCCGCCCGGGCAAGGGCCGCACAGGCGGTCGTGTCAGCTGCCAGCGCAGCCCCGGACTGTAAGGGCGGGAAGACGGGCACCTGGGCCACAAACTCGCCCGCCCGCAAGTCGTGCGCGACGAGCGCGCCTGCTGCCGCCGGCGTGAAGAAAAAGTAGAGCATGGCTGGGGGGGAGGCGTTTCCGTTCTTCAGCAGGGCGTCCCCGCCTGCCCGGGACTTGAAGTGGATGGATACCAGGTGGGAGACGGCGGCCGGGCCGTCCATGGCCACGCCGGAGGCGGCGCGCAGGCCAGAGCGAGCACCGTCGGCCGCAATGATGAAGCGCGCCGCGACACGGACGGCCTTTTGCGAGGTGGAGGGGCGGCCGCCGCCAGGCTTAGTCGTAGGGTGGTAAGTCAGCAGGGCACCCGGGCCCGTGGGGTGGGCGCACGCGGGAGGGAGAGGGTGCAAAGCGTTGCCCCGCACCTCGCACCCATACCTGATCTCCCCGCCCGTCCCAGCAGCAGTCGCGGCTGCGCTCGCAGCCGCGTGCAGGGCCGCCACCAGGCGGGGCTGAGCCAGGTGCGCGACCGGCTCGGGGGAGACTCCCAGGTCGACCGGCGGGCGCGGCGTGGCCGGGTCGGGTGCGGCGGCACCGAAGTGGTCGACGACGGCCCAGGGGCGGCCGCCGGGTGCGGCCGCGCCGGGCCCATAAACAAACCGGCGCCACTGGGGCAGAGGCGGGCAGGCGGCGGCCACGGCGTCCGCGACGGACCCGCCGCTCTTACCGACTGCTGCTACTGGCAAGCTCCGCAACACTTCCATGGAGCGGGCGGTGATGAAGTGGGCGGCCGGGTGGCCGCCCCCGCCCGTCGGGCCACCCCCCGCCTCACCTGGGTCCGCACCTTTTTCTAGCAGCAACGCCGGCACGGCCGCCCGGGCCAGCAGGCCCGCCAGCAGGGCGCCCGTCGGCCCGCCGCCCACAATGACGACCGGCCAGGCTTCATCCGCGCCGGCGGCAGCCGCGTCGGGCGTCGCAGCCGCGATGGCGCGGGCGTAGGACGAGGAGAGGCGGGAGGTGACGCCAGCAGCTGTAGCGTGCCGGGTGGTGGCGGAAGTGGTGGTGGTGGCTGCCGCGCGATGCAGAGCGAGCAGGCGATGCCTCATCTTTTTGGGGGGGGTTCACAGGGTCAGGCCGTCAAGCAAGGTCCGCAGCTGGGCCTCCTGGGCGTCAGTGCTGGAGAGAGAGAGAGAGCAAGACGCCTTGTGAGAGGAAAGAGAGAGAGAAACGCGCGTGGGGGAGTGTTGCTCTCTCCATTCTCTCGTCTCTCACCGTTTGGCTTCCAACAGTCGCAGGGCCGTCCGGACGACCGCTACCTTGTGCTTAGCGTACCGAGACGCAGCCGGTGCGGTAGCCAAGGCCGTCAACCAGGAGCGTAGAGCGGACGCGGTCGCGCCGGCGTCGTCGGGCGAGCCGCCCAGGGGGGCGAGGCGGGCGCCCGGGCGGCGACCACCAGGAACGCTTCCCACGCCGCCCGCGCTCACAGGCCGCCGGCCCTTGACGAGCAACGGCCCGCCGCTCGCCTTGCCCGCCTTGCGGGCTGTCTGTCTCGCAGCCGTCCGCCGGGCGGTCAGGGTCGCCCCCGCCGCGGCGAGTAGAGCGTCGGAGCAGTCGCCTGGGTCGGTCGCCGCGCGGCGCGGGCCGGGTGGGTTTGGGGGGTGCTGCTGCTGCTCGTCGTCAGAGGAGGAGGAGGGTGAGGGTGCTGTGGCCGGGGAGGCTCCACGCATGAAAAGAGACTTGCGTGTGTGCGTGTCAGCCTCACACACACCCTTGGAGCGCGTGGGAGGATGGGAGTGCGTGGAGCGAGTGCGTGCAGGGTATGGGGAGGAGAAAGCCAATGTGAAAAAAGCAGACTACGCGCGAACAGCACCTCAACCCGGGGCTGCTCAACAAAAGACCACGCCTCCTCCCTGTTGTCTCTCTTCACTTCTCTTCACTGGCCCCCAGACGCCGCCTCCTCGGGCGTCCGCGTCGTCATCGCGTCCACCGCGTGCACCATGCCATCATCGCTCAACTCCTCCCACAGCGCCTTGAAGACCGCCCGCTGGCGCTGCATGGTCGATTTTGCCTCGGCAAACGAGGGGGAGACCACGTCCACCACGACGTGCCGGCCATCGCCGGACGCGTCTGAGACGGCCGCGGACGTGCCCGGGCCCAGGGCGGCCTCGATCTTGGCTGCCATGGTGGCCATGAGGTCGTCCGTGATGGGGCCTGCCGTGGCGGCGGCGTCGTCGGGCGTGGAAAACGACTGGGGGAGGTGGGGTTGGGCATGGCTAGGTGAGAGAGGTTGGTCTTTTTTCCGCCCGTGCGGCACCAAGGAATCCCCTCTCGTGCCCTGATTTGCATGCACACGCATTGCACGTCACTCGTCCAAGCCCGCCAGGTGAGTTGGCACGGACCCCTCTCTCGCCCGTCCTTCAAAAGCACGCACGCACCACCAGGCGGGCGCCGCCGCCAATGCGGCCAGCCGACTTGTGCTGGCGCGCCGCCGCGGGGAGGGCAAGTGCGACCGCTGCGTGGCCAGTTGAGCGCGATGGCGCCAGGGGCCTGGCCGCGCGCTGAAGAGCGAGGTGCATGGTAAGGACGGGCATGGAGTGTGACGGTAGAGCAGAAGACGGGGCGGGAGGGAAAGGAAAAATGCACTGACTATCTCAACAATCTCACTCAACAGCCCCCGGCGTCCCGCCCCGGCTGGAGGACCGCCCCCGGCCCCGGCCCCGCCCGCCGCTACCCGCGCTGCCGCCCCGTTTGCCCGCCAACGACCGGGCCGCCGCCTGGCACCGCCCCTCCGCCCGCATGGCGGCCACCAGGTCGTCCTGGGAGACGTGCTGCAGGTAGGCCAGGTCGCCCTCATAGGCGGCCGGGTCAAAGTTGGTGATGCCTCCCTTCGACCCGCCAGCCCCGTGCAGTTCGCACCACAGCTGCATTTTATCGTACGCCCGGGCCGCCTCCGCCTCATCGTCAAAGCAGCCCAGGGAGGTGGGTTTCCCCGCCCGCCGGAACTGGGCCTCCCACCGCCGGGTGGGGAAGGTCTGGTGGACGCCTCGGAAGCGGGAGGTATAGGTCCGGCCGGAGGGGGCGGTCGGCGGGGAGGCGACGGCCGCGGCGGCCGCGGCAGCCGCGGCCGCGATGCGGGCGGCCGCGCCCTTCCCCGTCCGGGCGGGCTTGCCCCCGCCCGTGACCGCCCCGCCCGGCATCATC
>Ga0315278_10004840_pt1 | contig 12191 bp, 8 predicted proteins | sample YL17G06_0_MG_FD_203880 | JGI IMG/M metagenome (GOLD analysis project Ga0315278, IMG submission 203880) | Sediment microbial communities from Yellowstone Lake, YNP, Wyoming, USA - YL17G06_0 | ecosystem: Environmental > Aquatic > Freshwater > Lake > Sediment | place: USA: Wyoming | collected... | reverse complement strand
GAAAAACACTTGAAAAAAAATGGGTTCTAAAATATAATTGTATCGCCATGGATAAAATTAACAATGTGCATGACAAGCTCTTTAGCAAAACCTTCGGCGACCCGGAGAATGTAAAAGACTTCTTAAAGAGCGCCTTGCCCGAACCAATCGGTAATGCCATCGACCTTTCAAAAATCGAAATCGATAACACCCATTATGTGTCCAATGAATTCGCGGACTCTTTCTCCGATATCATTGTGAAAACCAAAATGAAAGCCGCTGAAGAAGAGGAAAGCGCGATCGATACCGATATCTATATCCTGTTTGAACATAAATCTTACCGGGATACGGCGGTCTTTATTCAATTGCTGCACTATATGTACCTGATGTGGCAAAAGGATATAGACGAAAAAAAAACGCTGCGGGTCATCATTCCCCTGGTATTTTACCATGGGGGACGATATATTTACCATACAAAAAGAAAGAAATCAAGATATTTTCGGAAAAAATAAAATTACTTATTTGAAGGAAGGCCCTGGGACACCGGGAAAGATCAAGATACTTAAACAAGGAGCTTCGGCAGCCAGTTGTTCGAGCTTACCCGAAAAGGTATTGCTTAGGACGCAAATATGTAGGGAACTGGCGCCGCCTGTTCCTTCAAATGCCTCTTTGGAACAGGCAATGCCTGTTCGCGACGATCTACAATTTTGAATGTCAAAACATCCATGATTTTTCGGATAACCTCTAATTAGAAGATGCCGGAACCTCTCCTACTTTCCTGCCCGTGCCCCCTACAAATACGGGGATGCTTAAAATCCGCGATTCGAAACAAATCCATTATGGTTCTTTCTCACTTTGAATGGGTTACTAACCCCCTGAGATATTAATTGAATCCTCTAAGCGCCGGGAGCACTCCTTTTTTCTATTATTTTTCTTTTCCTACATTGCTCAGAGCCTCTTCAACCTGTTTTTTCAACTCATCCTTTGATGGCAAATAGAGCAGATATTTTGACGCAAAGATATTAGCTTTATCAGGCAATGTCAGTTCAACTAAAGCATCATTCTTTCGATGACACAAAACAATGCCAATGGTCGGTGATTCATCCTCTGTTTTTACATACCGGTCAAAGTAATTGACATACATCTGCATCTGACCAAGGTCTTGATGAGTCAACTTGTCGCGTTTTAAATCAATGAGTACATAACAACGAAGAAGGCGGTTGTAAAAAACCAGGTCGACATAAAAGTGATCATCGTCAAAAGTAAAGCGTTTTTGCCGGGCTTCAAAGAGAAACCCTTTCCCGAGCTCCAAAAGAAAATGCTCAAGTTTATTGATAATCGCTGTTTCAAGATCATTTTCAGAGTAAACACTGTGCTCTTCAATATCTAAGAATTCCAAAACATAAGGCGATTTTACAATATCTGAAACAGATTCCACCACAAGCCCCTTTTCTGAAAGCTCTTTCACTTTTTCAGAATCACGGCTTAATGCCAGTCTTTCGTATAATGAGGAGGCTATTTGCCGTTTAAGCTCACGCACACTCCAACTATTTTGAATAGACTCAATCTCATAAAAATGACGCTCTTTTAAATTATCAAGGGTCATTAAAACAACATGGTGCGACCAGCCAAGTGAGAAACGTTTAGCCAATTCAGTGGATACTGTCTGCCGGATTGAAGCAAAAGAAAAAACATCTCCCTTTTCTGAATATATCGATCTAACAGACACTGTCTGTTGAATATCAGGATAAGCCTGATAAAATTCTCTGAACTTCCGCAGATTTGTCGGTGAAGTGCCTTTTACGGTGAGCTCTTTGGAAAGCTCGTCGATTAAATAACTACCATACTTCGCACGGTCTTCACCCCGCTGTTCATACTCTACAATATACCAGCCAAAGAGCCAGTTCCGGACAACCAGTGCAATATCCACCGAATGGGCAGCTTTTGCTTGAAGCTCCTTATGAGTCTCCTGAAAAAGAGAAATTAATTGTTCAAACTTCAAAACGTTCCTCCATAAATTCTCATATTTCCCCTCCCAATCGTCTCACCCCTGGGATTACGGAAAGGAACTTATGAGCCGGGTTCCTTTACAAAAACCTCTTTGCCGGAAAAGACAATGGCCAGTTTTTTGATATGTTTAATTCCCCTTTCCACCAGTTCGGTTTCGTATTTCTTAGTTTCGATTTGAAGTAAAGCCGATTTAACAGCCGCTTCAACGGTTTCGTTTTTCCTGGGTTTTTTAAATTCGATGATATAACCGAGCCGGGTGGGATCATGCGGGATGACCATGATGTCATATCTCCCGTAACCCGATTCGCGGTTCGATTTGATATCATGAGTATTGGTGATCCAGGTAAGCATCCCGGCCACCAATGCATGATATACTTTTTCAGGTTCATCCCCGAAATCGTGGTAACTGTAAACCGCGGTAACAACCTTTTGCAGCATTTCCTCAAAAAGCTCCACATCCCCTTCGATCAATGCTTTGAGCATGATCTCCAGTTTCTTATTTTCGATCTTATCGGTAAAATAGCGGTCGATAATACCGGCATAGCTAATTTTTACTTCCTCATTAGGGATCGCCAACATATAAAAGCTTTTCCCGGAGGCAGGGTCCCTTCTTTCACCCGTCTGTTTCAGGTATCCGCCCATTAACAGGAAACTCCATAACAAATCTTCCCGCAGGGTGACTGCTTTCAAAATGATGTTTTCATCGATGACTTTTTCGATGGACTCGCCGCGGATAAGCTGCTCCAATTCTTCCTTGAGTTCGGTACCTCCCTTAGTGAGCAAGGTTTCTATAATCTCGTTACCGGAAGTATTGATCCAGTAAGGTTTACATTTTTTTTCCTCGTCGTTCAAGAAATTGATAATCGACCAGGGATTATAAATAACCTTACCGCCGAACAGGTAACCGTTATACCATGACTGCACCTGGTCAAGCATGTCCGGGACCTGGAAATCCTCCAGCATGGTTTTAACTTCCTCTTCCGTGAACCCGAAATAGTCGCTAAATTTTGGCGACAGCAGCGTATACACGCCGGGGTTGTTAAACCCGGAGAAAATCGATTCCTTTGTAATCCGCATAATACCGGTTACAATACCTTTTTCCAGGTATTGGTCGGTGTCTTTCAGGCCCCCGCCCAGGAAGTTGCGTATAAAGTTGATAATTTCGTCATAATAACCGGAAGTAAAACCGGCATGCACCGGGGCGTCGTATTCATCGATCAGGATAACCGCCCGTTTATTATAATACCGGCTTAAGAAAATCAGCAGCGATCCCAGGCTATTTTCATAGTCGTCCCTGTCGCCCTTCAGATCAAGAATCTGTTGGAAATAGTCCCGTTCAAAAGGCATTAGGGCTCCGCTTTCCAGGAGGAAGCTATGCCTGGCATATTCCAACCGGATCAACTTTTTTATTTTCCTGTAGCAGGTTTCCCAATCCAATTCTTTAATGTCTTTGAAGGTCAATAAAATAACCGGGTGTTTACCCATTTTATCCAGGTATTCCTGGCCTGCCCCGTTAATTGCCAGGGAAGCGAATAAATGCGCGGCCGGCGCGGCCGTTGAGGCGGAGTGCGATTCGGAACCAGGCGCCCATGCCCCCGGGCAGCAATCATAAAAGTATTTCAACATGGACAGGTTGAGCGTCTTCCCGAACCGCCTGGGACGGGGAAGGAGGAGTATTTTGTCGCCGCTGTCGATGATTTCTTTGATAAATAGGGTTTTATCCACGTAATAATAATTTCCTGTCACCATGTCTTTGAAATCCGAAATCCCGATAGGCAGTTTTTTCATTTTCATCCTGTTTCACCTGGAACCATTATAGCACATTCGATAATCAGTGACAATAAAGTTTGTAGAATCCTTGCTAGAGGTTGAGGCTCAAGGATTTGAGACACTGTCTTCTAAGAAGGAAAACCCCGGGGCCGTGCAAGGGGGGGGCGCCGCCCCTTTTTGAAAAAAAAGTTCCCTGGACCTTCCAAAAACTTTTATTATTATTTATAATTACCCATGACAAAAAATCAACTTCCCATGGACACAACACATTCATTTAAAAAAAGTTTGAACCTCTTCGATTCAACCGCCCTCGTGGCCGGATCGATGATCGGTTCCGGGATTTTTATCGTCAGCGCCGACATGGCCCGCACGCTGGGCTCACCCGGTTGGCTAATGACGGCCTGGGTAATCACGGGCCTTTTAACTATCTTCGGCGCCTTAAGCTACGGCGAACTGGCCGCCATGATGCCCCAGGCCGGCGGGAAATATGTTTACCTGCGCGAAGCTTATAACCCATTGGCCGGCTTCCTGTACGGCTGGACTTTGTTCCTGGTTATCCAGACCGGCACCATCGCCGCTGTCGCCATGGCCTTTGCTAAATTTCTCGGCGTCCTGGTTCCCTGGTTTTCCGAACAAAACGTGTGGCTGGATACGGGATTTGTAAAACTGAATACGGTCCATATCGCCGCCATCTGCGTCATTATTTTCCTGACCTGGGTCAATACCCGCGGCATTACGGCGGGGAAATATATCCAGAATGTTTTCAGTTACACGAAAATCGGGACCTTATTGGCCTTTATCATAATCGGCCTCTTTATCGCCAAAAGCACCGGCGCTATCCAACTCAATACGAAAATCCTATGGGATGCGGTGCAAATTCAAGGGGACCAGGCCGTAACATTAGGCGGGTTTGCCTTAATCGCCGCCCTGGGGGTTTCCCTGGTGGGCCCGTTATTTTCATCCGACGCCTGGTATGATATTACCTTTGCCGCCGGGGAAGTCAAAAACCCGAAACGAACCATCCCCATGAGTTTATTCTTAGGGGTTTTCATCGTTATCGCCATTTACCTGCTGGTGAACGTGGTTTACTTAATGGTCTTGCCCCTCCGCGGCGCGCCGGGCGCAGTAGACGTTTTCGGCCAGGGTATCCAATTCGCCGCCAACGACAGGTTGGGAACCGCCGCCATGGACGGGATATTCGGGGCAAACGCCGCGATTATCATGGCGGTTATGGTCATGATCTCTACCTTCGGCTGCGTCAATGGCCTGGTTCTTTCCGGGGCCAGGGTTTATTATGCCATGGCCAATGACGGACTGTTTTTCAAGAAAGTGGGCCTGCTGAATAAAAAAAGAGTCCCGGCCCTGGGTTTAATCATCCAGGGAATTTGGGCCAGTTTATTGTGCCTGTCCGGGACATACAGCAATTTACTGGATTATGTGATTTTTGCGGTATTGATTTTCTTTGCCATGACCGTGCTGGGAATTTTTATCTTACGAAAAAAACAGCCGGACGCCGAAAGGCCTTATAAAGCATTCGGATACCCGGTTATCCCGGCGCTCTATATAGCGGCCTGTACATTTATCATGCTGTTGCTGCTGATTTACAAACCCAAATATACCTGGCCGGGGCTAATCATCGTACTGCTGGGAATCCCGGTTTATTTCGCCTGGAAGCGCGCGGCGCACGCGGCGCATGATGCGCATGAGGCGCGTGCGCCCTATTAAGAAGGGGGCGAGGACGCCTTTTAGAAAAATTATGATAAAACGGTTTTCCATAATCGCGGCGGTTTTGTTTTTTGCGGCGGGATTTTTGGCGTGTTCTCGCACTAAAAAACCGGGGCCGATAGTACTTCAACAGGTATTGTTTTTAAATGAATGCTATCATCGCTGCGATTCCTTTTCAAATACCAACCGCGCCCACAAGATGCCTGAAAATGGGCCTCGCCTGGATTATTTTAAATACGGGGGCGCGGATCGAAAAAAAATGAAGGCGGTGTTCATCCCGGTCGGCAGCACGTTATCCTACACAATCCGGGTCGCTCCTTATAAATATAAAAAGATTACCATCGACGGCTACCTGGGCAGCGTCGGTGAAAAACCGATTACGTTTAAAATAATGGCCAATGGAACCCCGGTAGTAGAGAAAAAAATTTCCGTGGGTCCGCCCTATTTCAGGGTTCGCGTGGACCCCCACGACGGCGATGACCGGCTGACATTGTCCATAACCGTGGAAGGCGAAACCGGCGCAGTGGGTGCAGTGGGAGCACTGGGCAATATGTGCATCTACCGCAGGACCGATAACAGGCGGAACGTGGTATTTTACCTGGTGGACGCACTCCGGGCCGATATGGGCGGCATCGACAAGAAATTGTTCGACGCTTATTTCGGGGATGGGGCGGTTTTTACTTCGGCTTATACCAACGCAACGCTAACTTCCCATTCGTTAGCGGCCATTTTTACCGGCAAATATAAATTTACCCTGGTGGAAAAAGACGGGGATTCGCCCCGCATTGCTGAGAATGAATATCTCCTGGCGGAATACTTGAAAGCCGGGGGCTATACGACGGCGGCGTTTATTGCTAACCCCTGGCTCGATCATACCAATGCTTCCCAGGGTTTCGATTTTGTCAACCACTGCTGGGGCTATGCGGCGGGGGAAAAAGCATCGGCTTTCCCCAGTAAAGAAATTTATGCCGCTTCGAAATACGGGGAAATGGAAGATTATATCCATCGGTTTGTCCGAGAGAATAAGGAAAAACCGGTTTTTATTTATATTCATACCATGGAACCCCACGTCCCTTATGAACTGCCCCTGGAAATGCGAAAATATTCGGCCAACGCAGACCCGGTTATTTTGAATACGCTGTTTGAAAAAGTAACCCAATCGCCGTCTTACCCCATATTAACCGACCCGGATAAAGAACAGTTGAACGTCCTTAAATCGCTGTATAAAGACCAGGTACTAATCGCTTATGATTTTTTTATGAAGGTGAACAATTACCTGCAAACCGAGCTTATTATTAACCCGCAATCGCTGTACATCTTTTCAGCGGACCACGGGGAACGATTTTACCGGCACCGCTCCTGGATTCACGGTCCGCCGGATGTGTATAATGAAGTGCTCCGTATTCCGCTGATGATAAAAGGTCCGGGTATCAAAGCCGGGGTTTACCGCCAACCCGTACAATTACTGGATATCTATCCCACGATAGTGGAATGGTTGGGGGATAAACCGCCGGACTTCACGGTGGGCCGTTCCCTCCTGGCCCGCGAACCTGTTGACCGCGTTATTTACGCCGACGGGATCGGCGATTCCCATTATGCCTATATCGCTGGGAAAATGAAAGTTATTATTAAAGGCAGCGCAGTTGAGGTCTATGACCTGGAAAAAGACCCGGGCGAAAAAACCAACCTGCGCGCAAGACTTGAATTCAAAAACCTGATTGACAGGGCAAAAAGATTCCGGGAAAAGTTCAAAAGAAGTGGGGAAGGGAAAGAGAACCGATTATCGGAACAAGAAAAACAACGACTTAAGACGCTGGGATATGTTAACTGATGTAATCTTAGGGTGCAGCAGCATACTGCCCCCGGCGGCAAGGGGACCCTTTTATAAAAGGGTCCCCTTGACCCCCCTAAAATTTTTAATTATTTACCGTGCATTGCCAACATTCGCTTCTGGGCGTAGGGGATAAGGCCCCCGGCATCCACAATCGCCTGCCTCGCCTTCGGAAGCGGCTGAATCGCAAAACGCTTACCCGTGGTTTTATTAATCACTTCCGCGTCCGTGATTTCAATGTCGTCGCCCTCAGAACCTTCGATATCCGGACAAATGATCATCTTGAGACCCAGGTTAATGGAGTTCTGCAAAAATATCCGGGCAAAATGCTTCGCCACTATAATCAACTCGTGACCCTTTAACGTCGAAGCCGCCTGCTCCCGCGAAGAACCACAACCGAAATTCTTGCCGCCAATAAGAATACTATTGGGCAAAACCTGCTTCGAATTTAGCTTCTTGTTGAACGCCTCATTATCCGCAAACGCATACTGCAGCGTTTCCGAAGGCAGCACCGTCGCCATAAAACGACCCGGGTATATGATGTCCGTGGAAATATCATCGCCTACTTTAAATACCACTTTCGATACAATACTCATGTTAACCTCCTTTCCTGGGATCGGTAATCACACCGGTAATGGCGCTGACCGCCGCCGTTTCCGGTGAACACAGGTAAACCTCGCCTTTAGGGTTCCCCATGCGGCCTTTGAAGTTCCGGTTGGTGGTGGCCAAAGCCACATCGCCGTCCGCCAACGCCCCCTGGTGCACTCCCAAACAAGAACCGCACCCAGGGTTCATTACCACCGCCCCAGCTTCCATAAAGATTTCAAGATAACCTTTCTTCAGTGCCTCGCGGTAAATCCGGGCGGAAGCAGGGAAGATAATCATGCGAACATTCCTGGCTACTTTCTTACCCTTGAGTATCCCGGCGACGATTCCCAGGTCATCCAGGCGACCATTGGTACAGGAACCCACTACGATCTGGTTCAACTTGATTCCCACAACTTCGTCGATGGGTTTCACATTGTCCACCGTATGGGGACAGGCCACTTGCGGGACCAGTTTGGAAACATCGATCTTGATTTCCCGGTCGTAAACCGCGTCCGGGTCCGGGCTCATCATTTCGATTTTATCCGTTACGCCGGCTTCTTCTTTTAAGTAGCGCAGGGTTTCTTCATCCGGGGGCACGATACCCGAAGTAGCGCCCGCTTCTACCGACATATTGCAGAGCACCAGGCGGCCCGAAGTGGACATTTTCTTAATGGTGGGGCCGTGGAATTCGATGACTTTAAAATTCGCCCCTTCCGCCGTGAGCAGCCCGATGAGGTGCAGGATCAGGTCTTTCGGATACACGTGCGCGGGGAATTCCCCTTCCACGGTTACTTTAATGGTCCCGGGCGCTTCGATGTTCAGCGCATGACCCAACGACCAAACGGCCGACATTTCCGTTCCGCCGATGCCGAAGGAAAAAGCGCCCATTGCGCCGTGACTGGTGGTGTGGCTGTCGGTGCCCACTACCACATAACCCGGGCGAACATACCCGTTTTCCGGTAAAATCTGGTGACAGATTCCACCCTCATCGCCGCGGATATCGTGGAATTTCAAAATTCCCTGCTGCGCGGCGAACTTACGGATTTTCTCCTGGTTCGTGGCGGTCTTGGAAGTTTCCGCCGGCACACGGTGATCAAAGATAAGAGTGATCTTTGAAGGATCCCAGACTTTCGCTTCGATACCCGTGTCTTTGTAAATTTCCTGGAATTGATTGATAACGATTGCCGCGTTTTCATGAGACATTGCCAGATCTACAGCCGGTTCAAGAACGTCATTCGCATGGACGGACTTCTGACCGGTGGCCCTGGCTAATATCTTTTCTACCATAGTCATTCCCATTTTTTACTCCTTATTTTTTTCATATTAAATTTTTACCGCCAGGACGCCAGGGCGCCAAGAATTTTTTAATAATAAAACTCCTTGGTGTTCCTTTGTGTCTTGGTGTCTTGGTGGCTATTTTCATCAGTTAAATCACACCTTTTTCTTTAAAGGTTTTCATATCGTCTTTGGAATACCCGAGGGTGGCTAGAATTTCTTCCGTATGGGCCGAAAGCCTCGGCGGCGGTGCATCCACTTTACCCGGGGTTTTGGAGAATTTGGCGCTCATGTTGAAAAGCTTGATATCGCCGATGCCTTCTTCTTTGACCGTTGCGATTGCTTCCCGGTGTTTGACCTGGGGGGCGTTTAATGCGTCGGCCAGCGAAAGGATATCGCCGGAAGGAATCCCGCGTTTGTTTAATACCTCTTCCCAGTAGGCCGTGTCTTTTTCTTTAAGTTTCGCTTCCAGGAGGGGGGTTAACTCTTTGCGGTTGGCTTTGCGGGTATCCCGTTCTTTGAAGCGTGGGTCTTCTTTCAGTTCAGGCAGCCCCAGTTCGTCCACCAGGTCTTCCCATTGTTCTTGTTTATTAGCTGCTATATTGATGAAACCGTTTTTAGTGATAAAGGCGCCGGAGGGAGCGGCGGTGAAGTTATCGTTGCCCATAGGGACAGGGGGTTTGCCGCCGATCAGTAAGTTGGCCGCCACCCAGCCCATAAGGGGCATGATGGAATCCAGCAAGGCGATGTCGATAAACTGGCCTTCGCCGGTTCGTTCGCGGTAGAACAACGCCGCCATGATGGCGAATGCGGCATTGAGCCCGCCCACCGTGTCGCAAACCGGGAACCCGGCGCGTAAAGGATGCAGCCGTTCATCGCCGTTGACATCCATGGCCCCGCTGAGACCCTGGATGATCTGGTCGTAGGCAGGCTTGAAAGCATCGGGCCCGGTCTGGCCGAAACCGGAAATGGCGCAATAAATCAACCGCTGGTTGATTTTGGCCAGTTCCGCGTAGGGGAACCCCAACCGGGTCATGACATCGGGCCGGAAGTTTTCCACCAGTACGTCGGCGGTTTCGACTAATTTCCGGAAAATCACTTTACCTTCTTCTTTTTTTAAGTTCAAAGTAAGCGATTTTTTATTGGCGTTCTGGGCCAGGAAACTGGTTCCCATGAATTCTTTATTCAGTTTAGGAACGTTTCCCAGGATACGGGCCAGGTCGCCGCCCACCGGGTTTTCGATTTTTATGACCTCCGCGCCCAGCAGGGCCAGGTGCAGGGTGGAAAATGGCCCGGAGAGCACATTGGTCATATCGAGGACGCGAATGTTTTCTAATAATTTCATTTTCATACTCCTTTATTTTAATCCTTTTTCTTAAAGTTTACAATGGAGCCCGACTTCATGACAAAGCCCGGGAGTTCCCTTTCGAAGAAGCTGCCGACATTTTTGGCCAGTTCGATTAGTTTTTCCAGGTTTATATCCGGGCACAGGCCGGAGCGCTGCAGCGAGTGAACCAGGTCTTCGGTGCTGACGTTGCCGGCGGGGAGTTTGGTAAAGGGGCAGCCGCCCAGACCGGCAAAGGCCGATTCCAGGTATTTGACGCCTGCGCCCATGGCGGCGAAACAGTTGGCCAGTCCCAGTCCGTAAGTATTGTGGAAATGAGCGGCCAGGTCGATGGCGGGGTCCAGCGAGCGGATTTTGCTGAAAAGTTTTTCCACCTGGAAAGGGTGGGCATGACCGGCCGTATCGGCCAGGCTGATGTTTTTGACGCCGGCCGCCAGGTATTTTTCGATAATTTTCAAAACGTTTTCTTCCGGTATCGGGCCTTCGAAGCCGCATCCGAAAGCAGACTGGACAGACGCTTGCACCCGTTTCCCTGCGTTCATGCCGGCGGCGGCCATGGCCGTGATACGTTCCGCGGCTTCAGCGGTGGACATGCCGGTATTTTTCTGGCTGTGGGTTTCGCTGGCGGAGACGCCCATGCAAAAGAGATCGACGCCGCAGGTCATGCCGCGTTCCAGGCCTTTTTCGTTAAGAACCAGGCCTGACAGGGTTACGTTTGCAGGTTTTTTGCCGGGCTGTGTGAAATAGGAAAACAATGCATCGGTATCTGCCATTTGTGGCACTTTTTGGGGGTTTACAAAGGAGCCCAGTTGGATGATTTTGATGTCGGCGTCCATGAGGGCCTCCACCCATTTGATTTTCTGTTCTATGGGCACGACATTTTTTTCAACCTGGAGTCCGTCGCGGAGCCCCACTTCGTGGATTATAATATCATTCATAAGTCACCTCATTTTTTTGTTATCAATTAATTATATAAGTCATTTGTTGACAGTACTCAGCATTCAGGCATAACAACTATCATTATCAAAATTTCCTCCTTACATTAGACTATGCCATTTATATCATAAAATTGAAGCGCTGTAAAGAGAAGCTTGAAAACTCAATAGAATGTTTTTTCCCTGTCCCCATTATTTTCCCTCCATATTGGCGCAATCCCCGAGTAGCCTGTGAGATTCTGACCTTTCCCGGTAAGCACAGAAGTGCGCGGAACCCTCGAAAAAATATTAATTTCTATTGGGGCCTGGCTGCAGTGATTTAAAGGGTGACAATATGAATTTCAAAAAAAGGTTTGACCGCCGGCTTTACTTCTGAATTTTTTTGTGCTATAAAACATTTTTAGGCAAAGAAATCTAGAAATCAGTGATAAATAAGGAGGTCGACCATGAAAAATACAATCTTAATCGCGGCGCTGACGATAACGTTGTTTACAGGCAACGTTTTTGCGATTCTTTATGTCAATCGCTCCTGTGATGCGTTTAATAGCTGCTCCCCCGACGTGAATGGCGGCTTCAACCCCTCCATGGGTCAAATGATTATCGAGGGGGCCGGTTATTTCCTGGCCTCTCATGCCGATATGCAGGGTTTCTCGAATAAGATCGAATTGTCCGAAATGAACGGCCTAAACTACCCGGGATTACAGGCGACTCTCAACAGCGCCATCGCCAACAT
>Ga0315278_10004836_pt1 | contig 12193 bp, 7 predicted proteins | sample YL17G06_0_MG_FD_203880 | JGI IMG/M metagenome (GOLD analysis project Ga0315278, IMG submission 203880) | Sediment microbial communities from Yellowstone Lake, YNP, Wyoming, USA - YL17G06_0 | ecosystem: Environmental > Aquatic > Freshwater > Lake > Sediment | place: USA: Wyoming | collected... | reverse complement strand
CCGGATAGAGCTGGCCGACGTAGTGGCCGAGCACTTCGTCGGACTTGTAGCCGAGGATCTTCGAGGCGCCGTCGTTGTAGGAAACCACCGTGCCCTTGCGGTCGGTGGCGACCACGATGTCCGTGGAACGCTCAATCAGTTGTTCGAGTCGCTCTTTGGTCACGGCCATCGGATGGGACCTATTCGAGCCCCTGGGCGGCGAGCCAGCGCTCGGCATCGATCGCGGCCATGCAGCCGGTGCCCGCCGCGGTGATCGCCTGCCGGTAGATCGGGTCGGTCGCGTCGCCGCAGGCGAAGACGCCCTCGACCGACGTGCGCGACGAGCCCGACTCAATTTTTATGTAGCCCGTCGAGTCAAGCGCGAGTTGCGCTGCGACGAGATCGGTGTTGGGCTTGTGGCCGATCGCGATGAACAGCGCCTCGATCGGCACCTCGGTCTTCGCGCCGGTTTTCAGGTTGCGGACGCGCAGGCCGGTGACGAAGTCCTCGCCGAGCACTGCGTCGACTTCCGAGTCCCATAGGAAGCGGATCTTCTCGTTCCTGGTGGCGCGTTCTTGCATGATCTTCGATGCGCGCAGTTTGTCACGGCGATGGATCAACGTGACTTCGGGCGCGAAGCGCGTCAGGAAGAGCGCCTCCTCCATCGCGGTGTCGCCGCCGCCCACGACCGCCATCGCCTTGCCCTTGTAGAGCGCACCGTCGCAGGTGGCGCAGGCCGAGACGCCGCGGTTCATCAGGCGCTGCTCGGATTCGATGCCGAGCCACTTCGCGGTCGCGCCCATCGCGAGGATCACTGCGTCCGCGGTCAACGCGCGCTCGGACGTCTCGACGCGGAACGGGCGCCGCGAGAGATCGATGCGTGTCGCGTCCTCCTGGAACACGCGCGTGCCGAAGCGCTCCGCCTGCGCCCGGAAGCGCTCCATCAGCTCGGGTCCGGAGATCGCCTCCGGGAAGCCGGGATAGTTCTCGACGTCGGTCGTCAGCATCAGCTGGCCGCCAGCCATCAGTCCCGCGACGACCACGGGTTCGAGTTCGGCGCGCGCCGCATAGAGCGCAGCGGTCCAGCCCGCCGGCCCGCTGCCGACGATCAGCAGGCGCACGTGCTCTGCGGGCCCATCGGCGCTGGCGCGGAGGCCGAGCAGGTCATCGAGTTTGCCTACGCGGTCGAGCGCGGCGAGCTCGTCGAAGCCGCCGACGTGGCGCTCGCCGATCCAGATCTGCGGCACCGTACGACGCCCGCTGCGCTCGATCATCTCGCCTGCTCGCGCCGGCTCCGTCTCGATGTCGATCTCGGTCCACGTCTGTCCCTTCGCCGCGAGCAGGCGCTTTGCGCTGTCGCAGTAGGGGCAGGTTTCTTTGGAGTAGATCGTGATCGAAGGCATCGAGTGGACCTCCGAGGCCGCGCGCGCCGCAGCGTAGCCTCGGGCAGGGCCGGGCGTCAGGTTGTCGGGTTACGAGGCGCTCGTACGAAGGACGGAGCCCCCGCATGGGCGTTTCAAGCGGGGATTCCGAGCTCAGAGGAGGCGTTCTGGCGGGTGCCGCCGGTGGAGCGAGTGCACCCGGGTCTAGCGGGCCAGGTCATCTGCATCGCGGATTCGGACGAAGCGGCGGCGCGCGATTCGCGCATGGCGGCCGCGGCGCGTGCAACGGACGCGGCAGCTCCGAATCGGTGTATCGCAGCACCAGCACGCCCGCGCACACGATCACGAGCGCGAGCAGCGTGCCGATCGACACCAGTTCGCCGAGCAGGCCGATCGGGAACAAGTCGCGATCGCCATCGCGACGGCTCCCGTCCGTAGCGATGCCAGCCACCGCGTTCGAAAACGCGGATGCACGGCGGCGAACACCGGCGGCAGCAGGCCGTCCTGCGCCATCGAGGAGCATAGGAAGACCGTTCGACCAGCAGCGCCTGGTTGCACTGTTCTCCCCGCATGCGCACCCCATCGCTGAGCCAGTGGGCACCCGCGCGCCTCGCTGGCACCCCCCAAGTGCCGCACCTACCGTCCTCCCATGGTTGGCGCTCGGAAGACTGTGTGGCTGCACCTGTCGTTGCTGCTGGTCGCCAGCACCTATTTCGAGCTCCTGTTCCTGCAAAACGAGGCGAATCCGACCGACGAGGGCTGGCCGCTCTACGCCGCAATGCTCCTGCACCGGGGCGGCCGGCTCTATGACGACGTCTTCTTCGTGTTTCCACCCGGGCATGCGTTGCCCGCTTGGATCGCGATTGCGATCGCCCCGCCCGGCGTGTTCGCGACGCGCGCGATCTACGCCGCCTTCAACGTGGCCCTCTGCGTCGCCGTCTACTTCCTGGGCCGGCGCATCATGTCGCCGAGCTACGCCCTCCTCGGCGCGCTGCTACTGGCGTTCGCCGCGCCGGATTCCCACAACTGGCAGCTGCTCTTCGGCTACCGCTACCTGGTGTGGAGCGTGCTCGCGTTGCTGGCGTTCGCGCGGAGAATCGAGACGGGGGACGCACGCTGGCTCGCGCTGGCGGGCATCTTCACTGGGATCGGAATCGCGTTCCGAGTCGATGCCGCCGCGGTCGCTTGGGGCATCGGCATTGCGACGCTCGCGAGCGTTCGCCCTCGCGAGTGGTTGCGGGACGGGGCATGGTTCGCGGCCGGCCTGCTCGTAGTGCTGGCGCCGCTGCTGGCCTGGTTCGCAGCGAGCGTGGGGCTCGACACGTTGTGGCGTGAGGTCGTGGTACGCCCTCTGGCGATGACCAAGCTGCAAGATGTACCGATCCCAGAACTCTTGTGGCCTGCCAGCGCGAGCCGCGACGACCTGCACGAGTCCTTCGAGCGGCTGCTCTTCCGGCTGCCCTGGCTGCTCTACGCGGCGTATACGTTGGCCTTGGTCGCTCTTCTCGTGCGCGCTCGTCGCACCGGTACGGCGTTCCGCCATGTACTCCTCCTCGCCGTCGTGGCCTGGGCGGCCGCATTCTTTACGCGCTCGCTCGGCCGCTCGGACGTTGCGCACCTCGAGTCTGCGATTCCGCCCTTTTGTCTGCTCCTGGCCCACGCCATGAGCCGCCTGTTTGGCACGGATCGCTTCGAGGCGCGGGGTGGCCTGCGCCGCGCGACGCGGTGGGCGGCCGTCGCAGCGCTGATGGGGGGGTGGATCTTCCTGCAGCGCGCCGACATCCCGTTGCTCTCGCCCGAGCGCGCGCTCGGAGGCGCGATGTCGCTCCGCCCCGGCGCGAAGATCCGGTCCAACCTGGCAGCTTCGTTACCGCACATCCGCGCCCTGGCCGGCCCGAACGACACGATCCTCGACCTCAACGCGACACCGATCGTCCACCTCTTCACTGGACGCCGGGGCCCGGGCCACGCAGACGTAATGATGCCAGGAACCCTGCTCGACGCGAAGGAGGAAGACGCCTTCCTGCAACGCCTCGAAGCGCGACCGCCCGCCGTCGTTCTCCCCGCCCGCGAGCCGTTCGACGACATTCCCGAACGCGCCGTCGAGCGCACCGCGCCGCGCATCATGCAGTGGCTCTCGGAGAACTACGTGCCAGTTCAGAAGCTGCGGCAGGGCGAGCACGAACTCTGGGTGCCGCGCGCGCGCGGGTCGGCCGCTCGAGCTACAGCGAGCGACGCGTCGGAAGCGGACCGGAAGGCGGAGTAAGGCCCGGCGGCCCGCATCGGATGGAACACGCGCCGAGCGCGGATCAGGGGCGAGAGTTGCTGTCCTATCCTGCCACCGCGTAGGGCGAGCCGCCCGGAAGCGCAAGGACTGGGCGATTGGCACAGGGCGAAAACACCGCCACAGGCGCGAGCGACCTCGAGATCGTCGAGGCGCTGCGACGGCATCGCGAACGAGTCGGGCAGCGCTCGCCCCGCGTCGCGCTCTTCCTGTTCGGCTGCGCGGACTCTCCGACGCTGCAGCGCACCCTCGCGCGAGTTCCTGCGCCCGTCGACGACTGGCTGGAGGAAGTCGTCGTGATGCTGCACCGGAACACGCAGCTCCCGCCGTCGGGAGAGTTCGCTGCCGGGCGCGGATTCGCGCTGCGTTTCCACCGCGACCCGCGCGACCCGGGCGAAGGCAGCGCGCGCAAGGCCGCCTTCGAATACGCGCTGCGCAGAGGGTTCGAGCACTCGATCTTCCTGCGAGGCGACGGCGTGCATCCGCCCGAGGCGCTCCCGCGCCTACTGCAAGCCGTGCTCGCCGACGGCGACCGGCTGATCGTTGCCTCGCGGCTGGTCGAGCGCATCGCCACCTACCGGGCCGGCATGTCGCTCCGCCGCGTGCTCGCCCATGCGCTCGCGACCGGCATCCAGAACCGGCTGCTCGCGCTCCGCTTGCGTGACTTCCATTCGAGCTATCGCGTGTACCCCATGCGCGCGGTGGCCAGCATCCCGTTCCAGCTGAACGCCAGCGACCGTTCGTTCGACGTCGAGATCCTGATCCAGCTGCGGAGCCTCGGCGTTCCGATCGCCGAGGAGCGGGTGCTGCCCGCCTGGCGCGAAGACCCGGCAAGCAGCGGTGAGCTCGCGCACGTGCTGCGAGCCTGGCGGACGGCCATCGGCTACCGGCTGCATCAGCTCCACGTGACGCGGGACGGACGCTACCTGCTCGATCGTGGCACTCACTACACGTTGAAGTACAGCCCGACGGCGTCCCACATGCAGATCGTGGACGCGATCCCACCGGGGCGCCGCGTTTTAGATCTGGGCTGCTCCCAGGGTCTCCTGGCCCGCCCGCTGCGCGCGAAGGGCGTGCTTCTGACGGGCGTGGATTCGCGCGGCCCGGAAGGCTTGGCCGCCGAGCTCGAGGCCTACCACCAGCGCGACCTCGAGGTCCCTCTCGAGCTACCGGAAGGACGCGTCTTCGACTATGTCGTGTGTGCCGACGTGATCGAGCACCTGCGCAACCGCCAGCAGCTGCTCCGCACCGTCCGCCGTTTTCTCAAGGAAGACGGCCTCCTCGTCATCTCCACGCCCAACGTCGCGCTCTGGTTCTATCGTCTCTCGCTTCTGGTCGGGCGCTTCGAATACGGACCGCGCGGCGTCCTCGATCACACACACGTTCACCTCTACACGCGGGCCACGTTCCGTCGCGAGTTGGAGCGGGCGGGCTTCCGGGTGCTCCGCGAGCACGTGACCGCGCTTCCCTTCGAGGTGGTGTTCGAATCCACGGGGCGGAGCCGCCTGCTTCGCGCGGTCGCCCAGTCTTACCATGCGCTGGCTCGCGTGTGGCCCGCGATGTTTGCCTATCAGATCCTCTTCGAGGCAGAGATCACCATGTTGGACGAGGACGCCACGAATCGATCTGAATCCGTCGCAGCCGACGGCCATTAGGGAGAGGGGAGTGACTCCCGCGACCCGCGGGACTCGCGCCACCGGCGCGGCTCGCCTGCGCGCGCTCGGCTACCTTTGCAAGGCTAGGTTACCCGGCAGATCTCAGTGCGGCGCCCACTCCCCGGCCTCCTGGTATGGCCAGCTCGGTGCGCTGAGCGGCCGGCAGTGGTCAACGCACCGAGCGCGCCCGTGATCCCCCGCGACACCGAGCCCACAAGAAGCGTCCGTCTGCCGCTGATGGATGGCATGCGCGCGCTGGCGATCCTGGGTGTGCTCGGGGTCCACCTGGGCCACTACTCAGGAGCCAATGTACATGCCTGGTATGCAGGCCTGACGTCGCACCTAAAGGTCGGGGTGAACGTCTTCTTCTTGATCTCGGCGTTCCTGCTCTACAGGCCGCACGCGCTCTCGCTGTTGGGAGGTCCCAATCCTCCGCCCACGAGGGTCTACGTTCGTCGCCGGATGCTCCGGATCGCGCCCGCGTACTGGATCGCACTCACCCTGTTGGCGATCTGGCCCGGCCTGCCGGGCGTCCTGACCCGCAACTGGTGGATCTTCTACGGCTTTGCCCAGGCCTACAACCTCGAAACGGTGTTCCAAGGTATCCCCGCGGCCTGGAGTCTCACCGTGGAGGTGGGATTCTATGCCGCGCTTCCCGCGCTCGCATGGCTACTCAATCGGTTGTGCCAGACCCTTGCGCCGGCCGCCGCGGTCCGCAGGCAGCTCGTTGTGCTCGCAACGCTGGGCGCGATCGGCGAGGTGCTCAGACTGTCTCTGCGGGAGGCCTTCCCGGCTGTCATCGTGACCTTTCCCGGGCTGCTTCTCGACTTTTCGGTTGGGATGGCGCTCGCGGTGCTTCACGCCAACGCCGAGCGCACTGGTGAACTCCCGCGCACGCTTCGAGCAATCGCACTCCGACCTGGAGCATGCTGGACTGCCGCGGCATGTCTGTATGTCGGCATATCCATGACGAAGATCTTTCCGCGCGGTTTCGAGACCCCTTCCAGCGACTGGGCTCTCGCTCTGCAACACCCGGTCTACGTGCTGTTCGCGACGGCCCTGCTGCTTCCGGCGGTTTTCGGGGACTCGTCCGTCGGGCTGCCGCGAAGGTTCCTGGCGTCGCGGTCCCTGCAATGGATCGGGATGACATCGTACGGGGTGTTCCTCTACCACCAGCCGATTCTGATTTTCTTGGCCGCGTCCAGGTTTGCAGGATGGATCCACGGCTGGCCACTCCTCTCGCTCGCGGCCCTCGGTGTCCCGATCTCGCTGCTGTGCGGCGCCGCAAGTCATCGCTGGGTCGAGCAACCGGCGATGCGTCTGCGCAGCGCTCCCTATGGTGTTCGCCGTGTGGCGCCCGACCCGGGCTGACGTCGAATATTGGAAGGGCCCCGCTCGCCGTGCGGCATTCTCCGGAGTACGGCGTAGGGTCCGAAGCGCGCGCTCACCTCGAAGGCTGCATCCAGGTGCGCGGCCAGCAGGGGCAGTCCCGCGCGAAGGCGATTGGACGCGGGATCGTCCGGCCGATCCACCACGATCGCGTCCGGATGGGCCTGCAGATCCCGCAACAGGTCCCCTTCATCGATCCCCGACCTCGGACCCACGGGAAGCAATCCCCAGCTGAGCAGGAAGAGCCGACACTGGGCGTCCGGGAACAGGCTGTCCCGATCGCTCAGAAAGAGGAGCATCACCTCGTTGTCCATCAGAAGGACTGGCGCCTGCGAGGGTGCGGCCTCTCGCAGGTGCCTGACGAGGTCTACGACTGCGTCGATCTCGAGAGCTGCCGCAGCATCCGGATCGAGCGCGATCCCATGGAGGTGGGGAAGGTCGAGCTCCCGGCGAGCGCCGGTACGGAGCTGTCCGATCACGTGGATCAGCGGACTCGCGACGAGCCAGGCGGGCACGAGGGCGACGAGGACCGCGGCGAGCGCCCTCCGGCGCTGCGGCTCCGCCCCGCTCGCGGCCCAGCGGTGCGCGCGCCAGAGGAGTAGCGCCAGCAGCGGCGTGGTGGCCCCGAGGGCCGGCCACACGTTCCAGCCGGAACGTGGGAAGATCTGGAAGCAAAGAAAAATGTCTCCAAAGAGCAGCGTCAGCAGTGCCCGGAGCTCGGCCAGATCCCTCTCGCTCCTCACCTTTAGCAGGCGCGGAACTAGCTGAATGACGGCGAGGGCCGCGAGCAGGGCGATTTGATACTCCGCGAAAGGCGCCGCGCCGTGGAGCGCGAGGATGCCCGCCTCTCCCCAACGACCGCTAGCACCGCGAGCAGCAAGCAACAGGGACGACACGAGCATCGCGAGAGCGAGCAGCGCGCTGCGGCGAATCGCCAGCAGGCCGGCCGCGACGACTCCGAGCAGACCAACTGCGAGTGCGACGTCGGCCCCGTGGAGGACATTCGGCGCGACAGCGTAGTTCTCGAGCAGGCCCGGAAGCACGAACATCCCGCGCAGAAGCCGTCCCAGACCGCCGGACACCGCGTAGAGCGAGGCCACGACGACCATCGGCGCGGCAATCCCGATCCCGAGCGGAAGGAGCCTCCGCGCCGTCGACCGCACCGGGGGCAACCCGCCGCTACGGACGCTCGCGGCCGCGATCAGGGCCATCAGTACGTGCAACGGCAGAAAGTGCAGCACGTACTCCGATGGTCCCAGATAGCGCCACACCGGAACGAGCGGCGCCACGCCGGCGATCACCCAGAAGCCGAGCGCGGCGGCTCCCCGATCCCGCGCGGCGCGGGAGGGATCCAGCAGGACGAGTGCCCAGACGGCGAGCAACGATCCGAACGCCAGCATGGCGCCGAGCGACTGCTTGAACAGGATCGCCGATCCCGCTGCGAGGCCTGCCACGAACTCGCCGCCCGCCGACCGGCGCGCCAACCCGCGCACGAGCAAGACCATCGCCACCTGCGCGACAGTGATCGTGTACAACGCTGCGTACGGGGTATTGAGCATCCACACGGGGCGGCCCCAATAGGCCGTGGATGCAAGTGCTGCGAGGACGGCAAAACCCACCGGCACCAACGAACGCGCCAGCAGATAGGAGGCGACCACCGCGACCCCCTTGATCCCAGTCAGCGCCAGCCGGACGCCCCAGACCTCGCGATCGAAGGCCTCGAGGATCCAGCCGGTGGTGAAGAAGACGCCGGGGCCGTAAACGTCCTCGAAGTCGCGGTGCGGAAGCTGTCCCTCGGCAGTCTGGAGACTGCGCTCGAGAATGTACCCCTCGTCGCGAAGCTCGAGGGTCCTGTAGGCACTCAGCTGGAACCAGCAGACGGCGAGCACGAAGAGCAAGAGGGACACCACCGCATCGAGCCGGCTCGCGTGTCTGCTCACGAGACTGGAGCCCCGCTCGATGCGATCGGTGACGAGTCAGGAGAGCCCAACTCCGGCGCCTGCTCGCGCTTCATGCATTCCACGATCAGCTCGCCGCCGAGCATGTAGCGATACCGGACGATCCCGAAGCCCGCCTCCGCGAGCTCTTCATGCAGCGAATGCCCGGCGTAGTGGGAGATGTGGTCCTCGCCGTAGGCGTTGGGCAGGAGGAGCGTGTAGAGACTTCGATCACTTGCTACTGCACGCGTCCACGATCGGGCGTCCCGATCACGAGCATGCCTCGGGGCCGAAGACTGTCGTGAGCCCACGAGTTGTAGTCCGCGGACCGGAAGTGATTGCGCATCTTGAGAAGGCGCCAGAACGTCGTGAGGAAGTGCGGCGTGAACGCCAAGGGTCGCGTGTGCGTCTCTCCGCTGATCCGGGGCAGAGAATCGAAGGGAATCTCGGCGACGTGGTGCCCGAGCGTGAAGAGCTGGACCGGGATCTCCTGGAGGACGTCGTACTTCTCGCTGGCAAGGTTGAGATCTCCTAGCACCCTGCGCTGATGGATCCGGAAGCGGCTCGACATATCGCGCACGGGCACGGCGAGCGAGCGGGCGATCAGGGCGTTCAGCAGCCGGCTAAGGATCGCCTGATCCCAGGACATCTGGGCTGATGCGCTCGCGACGTAGTGCGAACAGATCACCGCCTCGGCATCGTCGCCGTGGTCGAGCAGGTCGATGATCCGCTCAGCAGGGTGGAAACCATCCGCGTCCATGGTGACGACGTAGTCGCCGGTCGCAGCCTCGTCGGCCGCCGGCAGGCCGACCGAGACGCTCCGGATCCGGCAGCCGTTCTCTCGACCCTCGCTGCCGGTCGCATCCATCAGGGCCTCTCGCTCATGGATGCGGCGATGAACGTGAGGAAGTTGTCATCGGGCGCTCCCGGATCGGATCTGCCCGAACCCCGAAGCAGGCGCGAGCAGGTACGGCAGAACGAACAAAAGCTAGGGCGCCCGCTGCGCTCGAGCACGTCCCTGGTGCCCTGTGCGGGAGCATCGCGTCGACGCCGGCGCTTAGCTGGACGGCGACCTCCGCAGCTGCCTCCTGGGGCGAACCAGCGTAGCGCGATGCCAGGCGTGTGGCCTGACCTATGTCTCACGCCGCCCCACGCCGGAGGCCATCGCGCTCTACTACCACCCGGCCGACTATGCCCAGGTGCGCAAGCGGCATCCTCGGGCCCGCCGATCCGCTCGGGCGGCTCTGGTACTGGTCGATTACGGGGACGACACATGAGTGGATTCCCGAGGTGGGCGAGACCATCATCGTCTTGATGGTCGGTACGACCTCGGCGCTCGGCTGGATCTCGGCCGTCACCCTCTTCCTCACCTTCTTCCCGAACGCTGGCTTACAAATGCTGGCTCGCCGCCCGCCACGCGCAGGCTGTTCGCTAGGAGTCCTCGGTTGGGCTCCGCGGCGACTCGATCCGGCATTCCGCGTTTTCCGTCATTTCGCCGCGGCCTCGAGGTCGAGCACGTAGAGAGCCGTTTCGCCAAGCGCCGACCAGCAGGGATATCGCGCGACATCGGGGCAGCCGGGATCGGTGCCGGCGCGGCAGGCCAGCTGCGCGGGTTCTCGACCCACCACACCGAGGGACCGTCTGGCTGCAGCCTGCCGGTGCGCTGAAGGTAGTCGAGCAAATGGCGCGAGCCGGTGCGGCGCGGAGGAGGATCATCTTCGAATCTGGTGCGCCGAGACCCGTCAGAGCGTGAGGGTCGAGGTCGAGAGCGCCGACTCGCCGGCCCGGTTGAACGCGCTGGCGCTGTGCGTCGCCACGGCTCCGAACGGCTGATAGAGCAGCACCACCGTGACCGTGTTCGGACTGCTCGGCAGGCGCTCTACGGTCGCCTGCCATTGGGCGCTCGCGGGACGGCCGTCGAGGCAGGTCTGGAGATAGGTGACGACCTCGCGCCCGCCGGAGAGGTACGCGTCGGAGATGTCGAAGCGGCAGACCCGCTCGTAGCCGGCGGCCTCGAGGCGCCACAGCCAGATCCCGTCGACGTCGCCGCTGCGGAACAACGGCAGCTGGACCCGGATTGTGGATGTCTGGCAGCCCGTGATCGGTGCAACCAGCAGCGCGAGCGCCAGCAAGAGTGCGAGCATGAGTCGGTGCGGAGTCGGCGGCATGTCGGTCTTCCCCCAAGTTCGGCGGGGCGCAACCTAGGCCGCGGTCCTGACATCGTGGTGGCTGCTGGCTGAACGCCTTCTTCATGAGCGGCCGTTCATGAACGATCGAAGTCGCGAGTGCGGCGTCCTCCGGTGTGTCGTCTCCGCGTCTGCGGAGTTCGAGCAGGCGCGCCAGGTGCCGCGCGAGGGAGCGCGCAATCGTACGCCTACCGCATTATGATGCGCAGCGACCCGCACGGCGCTCGCGGACGGTGTTCCTGCGCGATGTCGAGCCGGGCCATGAGGGGTGAATGCGCGCAGACTCGAGGACCGCCTTCCACGCCTGCACGGGGTTGATGTTGCTCGCGTGCGTCGTGGCTTCTGCGCCGGCCGCCGCCCAGGCCCCCCCGGTTCGAGAGCAGCAGCGTCCCGTTCAGGGGCTCCGCGAATCCGAGCGAGCGGTGCGCGCCTTCGAGGCTTCCGAACGGCTTCGCCCGCTCGAGCCGGGCGAGGTGGTCACCTACCAGGACATCCTCCAGCATCCGGACGACGTCGAGCTCAACTACCGCTACGCGCAGTCTCAGGTCGCGGCCGGTGAGCTTCGGGGAGCGGCCTCCACCCTCGAGCGCATTCTGCTGCTCGCCCCCGACCTCGCGCGCGTCCGGCTTCTCTATGCCGTCGTGCTCTACCGGCTCGACAACCTGAACGAAGCGGAGCGCGAGTTCCGGACCGTTGCGACGCTTCCGATGGCCGACAGCCTGCGCGAAGAGGTGGACTACTACCTCGCGCAGATCGCGCTGCGCCGCAAGACGACGCGCTACTCCGCCACACTCGGCGGTGGCATGCAGTGGGACAGCAACCGCAACGCGGGCCCCGCCGGCGGTGAGGTCCTCTTTCTCGACACGCCTCTCCAGCTCGTCGAGGGGAAAAAGCAGAGTGATTTCAGCGGCGTCATGCTCGCCGGCCTGCGCGCGCAGCACGACCTCGGCTACGACGCGGGACACATGCTGACCGGCGGACTCCAGGTCTACGGCCAGAAGCAGATCGACGTGACGGACCTCGACTTGATGGCGATCGCTGGCGAGGCCGGTGGGCTGTACCGGTCGCCCATTGCCGATGTGCAGCCCGGCCTATACGCCACGTACATGAGCCTCGGCGGAGAGAGCTACCTCAGCACCATCGGCACCGGCGTACGCGCGAATCATCGCTTCTCGCGGTCACTCGATGTGTTTGCCAGGTTCCGCTTCGACTACGAGTGGTTCGAGAGCCTCGATCGCAGCCCGATCACCGATCAGCGCACGGGTGCGCGCGTCCAAGGAGGCGTCGGTGCCACCTGGACGCCGTGGCCGATGCTGCGCTTCGACGCGGGGGCCGGCGGTGTGTCCAAGCTGGCCGACCAGGATTTCTACACGTACTCCGG
>Ga0315278_10004834_pt1 | contig 12197 bp, 17 predicted proteins | sample YL17G06_0_MG_FD_203880 | JGI IMG/M metagenome (GOLD analysis project Ga0315278, IMG submission 203880) | Sediment microbial communities from Yellowstone Lake, YNP, Wyoming, USA - YL17G06_0 | ecosystem: Environmental > Aquatic > Freshwater > Lake > Sediment | place: USA: Wyoming | collected... | reverse complement strand
CGACGATCGCGCCGCTCACTCCCCGCTCGACTCCCCCTCCGGTCGCCGCCCCGGCCGTCGCGGCGCCCGAGCGCTGCGCGCCGCCCGCGCCTTCGCCCGCATCGCCGGCACCACGCGCCAGCCGTAGTACGCCGCCAGCCCCGCGGCCACGGCGACCACCGCTCCCACCAGCGGCTTGTCGATCACGATCGTGACCATCAGGAAGCCGAAGAAGATCGCGACGATCAGCGGGATCACGTCGCCGCCCGGCACGCGATACGGCCGCGCGTGGTCCGCCTGGCGACGGCGCAGCGAGATGACGGCGCACGCCATCACCGCGTAGATCAGGCACTCGATGAACGCGCCGAGGAAGATGAACAGCTCGTAGCTCTCCGGGTCGTACTGCGCGCTCACGAACACGATGATGCTGACCAGCATGCACATCAGCGACAGCGCGATGATCGCCATGTAGGGCGTGGCGAAGCGGATGCTGATGCGGCTGAAGATCTTCGGCAGACTGCCGTCGCGGGCCAGCGCGTACATGAAGCGCGACGCGGTGATCGTGCCGGCGTTGAACGACGTGACCGAGGCCATCAGGCTCAGCGCGATGATCAGCACGATCCCGGCGCCGCCGAACATGTACTTGTAGAAAAGCACGTGTGGCACCACCGACGTGCCGAACGCCTGCTTGGCCTGGTCGTAGGTCATCGCTGCGCGGTCCAGCCCTGCGGGCAATGCGCCCTTGTCGATCGCGGCGTCGATCAGCGGCGCGAACATCGGATCGCCCGGGTGCGCCTGGATCGCCGGCGCCATCGTCATCGTCAGGCCGGCATTGAACAGCGCGTACGTCAGGAACAGCAGCCAGATCGTCCAGAAGATGCCGCGCCAGATGAGCTTCTGGTCGGTGACTTCCTCCGCCAGCGGGGTCACCCACTCGAAGCCGATGTACAGGAACACGCCGACCGCGACCGCCTTCGCGAACGACGCTGGAGGTCCCGGTGTCAGCGGCGCCTGGAAATGCCCCGGCGCATGCGCGATCGCGTAGATCGAGACCGCGATCAGAGCCGCGAACATCGAGTAAGCCAGGATGTCCTGGAACGTGCCGGCGATGCGGATGCCCACGACGTTCAGCGCCAGCGTCAGGGCCAGGAACGCCAGGCCCCACGCCCACGGCGGGATAGCCGTCAGTCCCGTGCCGTCGTGCAGCACGCGCGCCAGCACGAACGTCTCGGCGCCGACCACCGACAGCGCCACCATGATGTACAGCGACGCGAACAGCATCGCGACTTTTTCGTTGAAGGCGTGCTGGACGAACAGCTTGATGCCGGCCGCGGTCGGGTACATGCCAGAGAGCTCGGCGAAACACGCGCCGGCGAGCATGCACAGGAGGCCCGACACCAGGATCGCGATCCAGGCGGAGTCGCCGAGCACCAGCGTGGCGAGTTCCATGCTTGCGCTGTACGAGACGGTGGCAAGCGCCATTCCCGCGCCTGTCGAGACGACGGTGCGCAGCTTGATCACCTTCGCGAGTTGCCCTTCGGCCATCGGCGGGGGGTCCTGCTAGTCCGGCCAGATGATCAGGTTGATCGCGTCGAGGCGCATCACGTCCTCCTGCGACGCCTTCAACTTCAGCTCGCCCGAGAGGTATTTCTGTGCCGGGTTCAAGTCGCCCCAGAACATGTCGCAGAGCGTCTCGCTGCGCGTGGTGACGATGATGTCGGGCATGCCGATCAGGCCTTCCTCGACCTTCGTCGTCTCCCCCGCGACCACGGTCATCGTGTGGCGCGAGTCGTTGTCCTCGGCGATGAGGTGCAGGACCTTGGTCCAGTCGCGCTGCATCTTGCGCAGGCGGACGTTCTCGTTGCACTGGTTGCGGAAGTCCGCGAGCGCCTCGCTGATCTCTTGTTGTGTCGCCATGGTATCCCGCTATCCCAGTCTCATACCCGTTCCGGCCGCCGCCGCTTCTTCGCGGCCGAGGCGTCCGCCACTGGCACCGCCGTGCCCGCATCCTGGTCCTTGATCGCCTGCATCGAGCGATCGAGCGCCTGCAGCACGGTGTCTACCTGCGCCTCGCTGATCACCAGCGAAGGCATCAGCCGCATCACGCTCGGCTCGTTGCCGGTGTACATCGCCATCACGCCGTTGTGCGCGAGCTGCTGCGCCATGCGCGGGCCGTGGCTCGAGCTGGTGAACTGCAGCCCCATCATCAGGCCGCGGCCACGGTACTCCTTCAGGATCTCGCCGTGGCGGACCAGCAGCTTGTCGAACCCGGCGCGGAACTGCGCGCCGCGCTCGAGTGCCGCCTCCCACAGCCGATCGCGCTCCATGATCTCGATGGCCTTGAGCGCCACGGTGCAGCCCAGGTCGCTGCCGCCGAACGTGGAGAGGTGGATGAACGGGTTCGTGATCAGGAACTCACCGAGTTCCTCGGTGAACACCGTCGCCGAGATCGGGTAGATGCCGCCGCCCATCGACTTTGCCAGCGTCATGATGTCCGGGACGACGCCCGAATATTCGGCTGCAAACATGCGCCCGGTGCGGCACCAGGCAGTCTGCACCTCGTCGAAGATCAGCAGCGCGCCTCGCTCGTCGCACAGGCGGCGCAGGCCTTGCAGGTAGGCATCGGTGCCGACGTGGATGCCGCCTTCGCCCTGGATCGGCTCGATCATGATCGCGGCCGTGTCGTCGGTGATCGCCGCCGCTGCCGCTGCCAGGTCGTTGAACGGGACGAGCTTGAAGCCCGGCACCAGCGGGTCGAATGGCCGGCGGTACGCATCGCGGCCGATGCCTGAGAGCGCGAGGCCGGTGTGTCCGTGGTAGCAGTTGACCGTGGTGATGATCCCGGACTTGAGCGTGCTGCCGCGCGCCAGCTTGATCGCGAAGTCGTTGGCCTCGCCGCCGCCGACGCCGAACATCGTCAGCTTGAGGTTCCCCGGGGTGATCTCGGCGAGCTTGCGGGCGAGGTCGGCCTTGGGCTTCGAGGCCAGCAGGAACACGCCGATGTCGTCGCGGTCGAGCGCGTCTTTCAACGCGGCGATGACTTCGGGGTTGCGCCGGCCGACGTTCATGCTGCCGGCCGAGGTGATGCAGTCGATGTATTCGGTGCCGGTGACGTCCCACATCAGCGCGCCTTCGCGCCGGCCTTCGATGATCTCGAGGCCCGCGTGGCGCAACGTGCGCAACTTCATCGGGTTGCTGTAGGCGGCGTAGTCGGCGAGCGCCTGCGCCTTGATGGTTGCCGCGTCGTCGGTCATGGCTGTTCCCCTCTGCGGCCGATCTTGCGGCGGTGGGGCAGGGGAGTCAATTACCATGCGGCCATGGACTACAGCGACCGGGATCGACGCGGCCTGTCGCTGCACGGGCCCGCCGGGTCGTTCGACCCGGTCGAACTAGCCGGGCGTGGTCGCGTCAGGCGGAGGGGCCTCGTCCTTCTTCTGCTGGCGACGCTGCATCTTCTCATCCCGCTTTTTCCGGGCTGCAGCTTCGCGCTGTTTCTTCTGTTGTGAATAGTTTGGCTTGGCCATGGAGTCCCTGTTGTCGTGAGGCGGTGCGCATCATGGGTGCTGCGCGGACCCGGCAAGGATAGCCGACTTTAGATAGCGGGAGGTACTCTGGGGAGACGAGCCGAGGGGTGCGCCTCGGCCCACCGACTCAGGGGCCACAGCCAGCCGATTTGTCTGCATATCCGCCGCTTTACCCGCTGGAGCAGGGCGTGTGCTGCGCGGATTCTAGGCTCCATGACCGCGGAGCCGTTCCCGACGACTGAGTACTTCCGTGCTGTGCGCACGCGGCCTGACCGTGCGATTATCGAGGACGGCTGGATTCGGGAGGCCATCGATCATCCGGTCCGGGTGGCTGTCCAGGTCGACGGAAGAGTCAGGCGGTGGGCGGCGATTTCCGAGGCGGGTGGTGGGGTACTGCGGGTGATCTTGCTGCCTGACGGAGTGACGGTGCATAACGCGTTCTTCGATCGGTCGTACAAACCATGAAAATCACGTACTTCCAGGACACCGACACGCTTTACGTCGAGTTCCGCACGTCGGACGTCGTCGAGACTCGTGAACTCGACGAGAGCACGCTGCTGGACATGGACGCGCACGGCCACCTGTGCGGCCTCACCTTGGAGCACGCGCGCGACCGTGCAGACATTCCACACGTGACGTTCGAACAGGTGTCGGCCTAATCCCGCCCCCGCATCAGCAGCACCCGGCCTCAAAACCCGAAGTGCGCGAGTGCGGTCGAAACCCGCGCCTTCGTCACCGCGGATTTCATCGGAAATGCGCGGAAGAAGTCGTCACGGGTGAGCGTGACGTTGCGCTCGCGCACGTTGGCCGCCCAGGATGCGGCCCGCACATCATCTCCAGCCAGCGCGTGGGCCGCGGACGCGATCATCGCGATCAGCACATGGGCGCCCGGTGAGCGCGCTGCACGCTCGGCCCAGTCCGCCGCCGCGACGTCCTCGCCCAGCACCATGTGGGTGAAGGCCCGCGTGCCCAGCATCCCGTAGTACAGCGGATCGAGCGGACTCAGTCGCATCGCCAGGTCCACGTGCGCGCGACCCTCGAGGCCGCGCCCGGCGAGGGTTTCGGTCCAGGCGCGGGCGTAGATCCCTTGCGCGTAGCTTGGGCTGATCGCCGTGGCGCGCTCGAGCCAGGCCAGGCCGCCCTCCAGGTCGCCCTGGAGCCAGAACGTGCGACCCATCGTGAAGTTCACGAAGGGGTCCAGTGGGTCGAGCTCGAGGCCGTGCATGGCGAAGCGGCGCGCGAGCTCTGTCTCGCCGGCGATATCGTCGGTGTGCCGCATGAATGCGTTCTGGAAATGAACGAAGGACAGGCCCGCATGGGCGCGGGCAAAGCCGGGATCGCGCGCGACGGCTTGCTGGAACAGCGCGGTCGCCGCTGCATTGTCGGTGCGATTGAAGCGGTACATGTGCTGCAGGCCGAGGTGAAAGGCCGACCAGGCATCGAGATTCTCGGTCACCGCGTGGCGCGCAAGCGTCGCCTCGTGCAACGGGATCCGGATCTCGAGCGCCGTGAGGATCCGTGAACGGATCTCCTCGCGGAACGGGTGCACGTCGTCGATCGAGCCGGCGTAGCGGTCTGCCCAGACGACGCCGCCGTCCCGCGTATCGACCAGCTCGACCGAGACGGTGAGCCTCGAGCCCACGACTTCCACTGTACCCGACAGGCAGTACCGCACGCCGAGCAGGCGTCCGACTTCTGCCATGTCGGCATCCTGCGCGCGCAGTCGAAACGACGACCCGCGGGCCGTGACGAACAGCCAGCGCAGGCGCGACAGATCCATGATCAGCTCGTGGGGAAGGGCGTCTGCAATGGCCGCATACGGTCCCGCGTCGCCCAGGAGCTGGAACGGCAGCACGGCGATCGACGGCCGCGAGGCGCGGTCGGCGGCCTGGAGTGCGGTCTCCACCACGGGCGGATCGGCGGGTAGCACGGGCCAGGCGATCTTCACCTCCGCGACGAACCGGAAGCCCTGGCGGTGCAGCGTCTTGATGAAGCGCTGGGCCTTGCCGTCATCGCCCAGCGCCTGGCGCGCCGATTTCACGCGGCTGGCGACTGCCGAATCGGAGACGATGCGCCCGTCCCACACCTTCTCGATGATCTCGTCCCTGGAGATGAGGCGCTCGCGATTCTCGACCAGCAACGCCAGCAGCGCGAACACCTGCCGCTCCATGGGCCGGACTTCTCCGTCCGCGCGCAGCTCGACCTGGGCCGTATCGAGCTCGAAATGGCCGAATTGGTAAAGCATGGGCTGGAGGATACCGCCGCCCCGCGCCATCGCCCAGAAAACCTCCACGCTTTCTCCATGCCGTCTTCAAGCATGGCCGGGGAGGGCCACGTACAAATGCGCTCACCGGCGGCGTAATCGTTCCGCCGCCGGTGCAACCCGGGAGACGACAGTGAAACAGGATCGAACCAAGCTTCCGACACGCCTCGAGGCCGGCGGCGTCTGCATCCAGGCGCAGGACTGGGCCGATCTCAATGTGGCACGCATCCGCTTCCCGAAGGGCGCGGACGCCACGCCCCTGCTGCAGGGCCTGCCGCAGGACCTCTGCCAGTGCCCCCACTGGGGAACGGTCCTCCGTGGCTCGATTCACGTTCGCTACGCCGACGGCCGCGAGGAAACCGTCAGCGCTGGCGACGTCTACTACTGGCCGCCCGGCCACACGGTCTGGGTCGACGAAGACTATGAGTCCGTCGAGTTCAGCCCGAGTGGACCGATGGGCCAGGTGATCGATCATCTCAACGCGAAGCTCGGCAACTGAAGGAGAAGTCACATGCCATTAGTAACAATCGACGTGATCAAGGGCGTCTTCAGCCCAAGGCAGAAGCAGGACCTCATTCACAAAGTCACCGAAGCGATGATCGAGGTCGAAGGCGAGAACATGCGCGGCGTCACCACCGTCCGCATCGCCGAATTCGAGAGCGGCGACTGGGCGATCGGGGGCAAACGCCTGGCTACGTCGGATGTCCAGGCGCTGGCCGCCGGCAAGGCGGCCTGAGCGGGCGACGCGGTCGGATCGCGCGTGCGGGGCGGCGCTCGCAAGAGCACCGCCCCGCCAATGGCTCGCCGTCGTGCCGCGAGTGCAGAATCTCGCTATTCGCACCCGATACTCCACTGGTCCTCGCAGCGCACGCGGCCCATCCTTGCTGTGGTAAGTTTGCGCCGGTATGAAGAGGCCGCCGAAACGTGGATCGCGGATGAGGAAGACCTACACCGTCCAATGTGCCTGGGACGCCGATTCCCGCGTCTGGTACGTGAGTGATACGAACGTGCCCGGGCTCGCAACCGAGTCGGCCACGGTAGAGGCCATGACCCGGAAGCTACGGTCGTTGATTCCCGAATTGCTGTCCCTGAATGTGGGCGGCGCCGCGATCCAGGTCCCCGTCGAACTTCTCTGGCGAAAGCAGGAACTCATCAGCGTCAAGCCGGGCTGACCGGGACTCAGTCCCATGGGCGACTTTGCGCCAGACCTCAAGAAGGTCCTCCACGCCGCCGGGTGCTACCGGATTCGCCGTGGCAAGGGCGACCACGACATCTGGTTCAGCCCCGTCTCAAATCGAAATCTTGTCGTGGACTCGAAGATCCTGTCCAGGCACACGGCCAACGGCGTCCTGAAGCAAGCTGGACTGAAGAAGCATTTCTGATGGGTGATGGCGGGCCAGACATCGCTCTCTCGGGCAGCTCCTTGACCCTGCAGAGAATACGAATGGCGTGTCGGGTCAGCGGCGGTTAGTCTGAACTCCAATAATCAGCGCACATCCCGCGCCAAGCCTTTCACGGGTCTTTCTGGAGACACCTCTTGAGTCACAAAATCCTGATTATCGACGGGCACCCGGACCCCAAGGGGTCGCACTTCGTGCACGAACTCGCCGATTTCTACCGCCAGGGCGCGAAGGAAGGCGGGCACACGGTGCGGATGTTGCGAATCGGCGAGCTGCGCTTTCCGCTGCTCCACAGCGTCAAGGCCTACCTCTCGGGCAAGACGCCGGCGTCGATCCAGGCGGCGCAGAAGTCCATCGTCTGGGCCGACCACATCGTGGTCCTGTATCCGCTGTGGCTGGGCACCGTGCCCGCCAAGCTGAAGGCTTTTCTCGAACAGGTGATGCGCCCGGGCTTCGGGTTTGCCCAACGCGCGGCGGGCGAGCGCCCGAAGCGCCTGCTGGCGGGACGTTCCGCGCGCATCATCGTCACGCGGGGCATGCCGGAACTGTTCGGCGAGGTGGATCGCAGCGCGCGCAGCATCGGCGGCGTGGCCAGCGACGTACTGGGCCTCTGCGGCGTGCGCCCTGTACGGACCATGGTCGTCGGCGGTGCGGACACGCTGACCGCCGCGCAGCGCGACAAGGCCCAGTTCGACATGCGGAGGCTCGGGCTGCTGGCGAAGTGAGGATCCGATCACCGGTTATCTCCGCACCAACCGCCAGACCGCAGCCTACCTGCAGGCCGTCGATCACCCGTCCGGCCGTGGCTCGGTTCAGCAGGCGCTTTTCGGGTCCAAGTACCTGATCGACCGGCGCATTTATCGACTGAGCGAGCGTCGTGCCATGCCGAAATGGCCGGGCATGGCGCACCAAGCCGGTCTTAACGGGACGACGCTCTACCGAACCCTGTCGGGCAACGGCAATCCGGGACTACGGACCCTGCGGGCGTTGCTCGGTGCCATCGGACTTCGCCTATTCATCGCGCCAGCGGCGCAGCCCCGTCTCGGAACTCGCAACTCGAGGCTCGGATTCCCCGCTGCACCCAGCCGTTGAATTGGTGGCAAATCGGCCAGAAATTGCACTGGAGTCATGCGGTCCGGTGCCGCCACCATCGTGCCGACGACAGGTGCTCCTGATGCCGTTCAGGGGCGCCCGTCCAGCCCGCAGAACCGCCTGAGCGCGATACCTCCTTCCTTGCAATCGTTATCGAGTTCCGATAACTTAGAAACATGATCGAGAGCTTCGGGAATCGACTCGCCGAAGATCTGTTCTTCGATCGAAGGTCCAGGGCAACCCGGGCCTTCCTGCCGGAGTTGCTGCGCGTGGCTCGGCGCAAGGTACTGTACCTGCACGATGCCGCCGAACTCGGCGACCTGAGAGTGCCTCCGGGCAATCGCCTGGAGCAGCTCAAGGGTCGCTGGAAGGGGTATCACTCGATCCGGATCAACGACCAGTGGCGGGTCGTATTCCGGTGGGAGCAGGGAAATGCGCAGGACGTAGCGGTGGTGGATTACCACTGAATCTGCGGAGGGCTAGACGATGGCAAGAAAGCGTGCACTGCAGCCGGCTAACCCGATTCACCCGGGTGCGATGCTGCTGGAGGAGTTCCTGCAGCCGGTCGGCAAGTCGCAGGCGGCGTTCGCGCGCGAGATCGGGTGGACGAAGGCCCGGCTCAATGAGTTCATCAAGGGCAAGCGCGGTGTAACCGCGGATGCAGCCTTGGATCTGGCAGACGTACTGCGGACGTCGCCGCGCCTTTGGATGAACCTGCAGGCCACCTACGACCTGGCGGAGGCGATGCGGCGCCGCAGCGTCGCATGAGGCAAGCCGATGCGAGGCGCTTTGCCTCGACCCGATACCGGAGTATTCGAGCGGTAGCATCCGCGAGCTGCGGGACCGCCACCAGGTGAGTCAGGCTGCGCTTGCTGCCATTCTCAACACCAGCCTGTCCACAGTCCGGCAGTGGGAGATCGGTGAGAAGCGGCCGAGCGGCCCGTCGGTGAAGTTGCTCAATCTTCTTGATCGAAAGGGTTTGCAGGCCCTGCTCTGAGACGGGCGTCGAGGCTCCGAGTCCCCCCGCCCCCGCACGAGAACACTAACCGGGAGATCGAGGATCACCTCGTGGTTGTCGACGGCGCCGCCGACGTCAATTACGCCGCCTGAAACACGGCGCGACGAACCGCCGCGGGCAACTCGACCTTGTGAAAGTTCTTCGCCGGGTACAGGTAATCCTCGCCCGATTCATCGACGACACGGAGCAGTCCCCGACCTTCGGCGTCGGCATCGGGGAGCAGGGCGTACAGCTTGCGGCGCTCTAGAGCCGCTTCGTAGCCCGAGTTATCGACGCAGACTGCGAGATCGCTGGGTTCTTTTGCCATAGAAAGTCGCCTCAGAGAAACCGCTTGATCTTGAACTCGCGCTTGCCAATGCCGGCGCACTCGTACCAGTGAATCTCTGCCAAGGCGACCTCACCCGTGGCAAGCCTCACCTGGGAGACGCCCTTGCGTTTCAACCAGCGCCCGCGTCCGTAGAGCTTCCTCAGTCGGCTCCGTTCACGAATGCCCGAGCCTGCGGCAATCGTCTGTACGGACGATACGACGCCGATGATCGTAAAGTACATGATGACGTCCCGGCTGAGCGAGTCCTGGCCTGCTGGCGACGCCAATCGTGGGTACCCGCGCGCTGGAGGGGTAGCCGAGAATGTGCCGGGACCGCATCGATTCGTCCCGGCTAAAGCTCCCTCACCCCCACCGCCCGCAGCCGCTCCTTGAGCGGCGGGCGGTTCTTGCCTGAAAACTCGATCGACCAATCGTCCCCCGCCCAAAGCAGGTCCGAGCCCCAGGCGAGCAACGCGCAGTCGAGTTCTTCAGAAAATATCCTTCACGCCGAAGGAGGGCAGCCACTTGTCCGTTGACGAAGCGACAAGCCCGTAGCGCGCAAACTTGGCGTCCGCATACCGTTCGTGCAAACAGTCCCGTGCCGAGTCGAGGCTGCGGGTGAGCAGAAACGGGAGCCCCAACCGAAGCTGTCGAAGATCCTGCGGGGACAGTTTCGCGGGCCTTCCGTGGCCCGGAATCGGCCTATCGAAAAGGGTACTTAAACAGCTGGCTAGTGCAGCGCCTTCACTACCGCATCCACATAGGCGTCGTGGACGGCGTACGTTGGAAGTTCGTCGGCCTGGGCCCAGGCGCTGTTGGTGACGATGATCAGTCTTTCCGCCGGATTGATATAGATCGATTGACCGAAGATGCCTTCGTACGCACTGCCATCCGGATGGATCCACCACTGGAAGCCGTAGCCGTAGTCGTCCCAGTCGCTCTTGACCTGTGACCGGGTTGCCTGCACGAGGAAATCGGTCGGTACCACCTGCTCGCCGCCCGCGACACCGCCGTTCATGATGAACAGCCCGAAGCGTCCGTAATCGCGCAAGGTCATCGAGATGCAGCAGCCGCCCAGCTCCTCGCCGGCGCGATCGAGCATCCAGATGGCGTCTTGCTCCATGCCGAACTTCGACCATATTTTCTGAGACAGGTAGTCCGCAGGATGCATTTTCGTTGCGCGCGCAAGCAGCACGCCGATCAGGTCGCTCTCGCCGGTCTTGTAGACGAACTTGGTGCCCGGTGCAGCCTCGCGCGGCAGTTTCGCCATGTAGGCGACGATCGGATTCTCGCCGTCCGGTCCCGGCTTGCCCAGCGCGAACAGCGCCACGTCGGATTTCGGATCGCTGTAGCTTTCGTTCCACTTCACGCCACTGGTCATCGTCAGCAGGTGGCGGATTGTCACGCCTTCATAGGCACTGCCTTTCAAACCCGGAAGGTAGTCCGTCACCATCGCGTCGAGGCTCTTGATATAGCCGTCCTTGATCGCGGCGCCGATCAGCGTCGACGTCACCGACTTGCCGACCGAGAACGACGTCCAGCGGTCCTCAGCCGTCCGCCCCAGGCCATAGCGCTCCAGCACGATCCGGCCGTCCTTGATGACGAGCAGGCCCGAGAGCCGGTTCTCCTTCATGAAGGTGTCGGTCGTCCACTTCGCGCCCTTGAAGTCGTAGCTCACGTCGAACGCAGTGCTCGCGTGCGGGAGCGGATAGGCGTTCGCGCCCGCCTTGATCACCCGCGTCGGAAAAATGTTCTCGATGGTGCGGTAGCCGGTCTCCTGCTGCGCCGGCGTCCAGAAAAGTATGCTGCCGAGAAGTTCGTCCGGTGGCGGTTCATCCGCCGCCCAGGCAGTGGGTGCCGCGAACAAGACCAATCCGACAAATGCCAGGCGTCGCATGGAATGCCCCCCGAATAGGTTGTCTTGAATCATGACAGGAAGTTGATGCCCGCTGTGACCTTGCGCAGTTCTGGCGTATAAGACCGGTGGGGGCACGATGTCCGACAATCCAACAAGATCCGCGTGGTATCCGCTGCTCCTGCTGGCAGCGCTGTTTGTCGTGTTCATGGGCGCAGGCCTCGTTGTCGAACCGCCGCCGCTGCGTGTCGCCAACGCCGCCACGCAATTCGACGCCCGCGCCGCGCAAGCGCGCCTGGCGCGTATTCTCGGGCCGCAAGTCGCGCATCCGATCGACAGTGCCGCACAGGACGGCGTGCGCGAGCGCCTGTTGCGCGAGATCGAAGCCATCGGCCTGAAACCGGCAATCCACGAAGCTTTCGCCTGCAGCCCGAACCCGAGCGACCCGCTGATCGAGTGCGGCCACGTGCGCAACATCGTCTTCAGCATCGGCCCAGAGACGGGCCCCGCCATCCTCGCTGCTTCCCATTACGACAGCGTTCCCGCCGGCCCCGGCGCCACCGATGACGGCATCGCTATTGCGGTCTGGCTCGAGGTCGCCAGGGAACTCGCGCACGAGAATCTCCAGCGCCGCGTCATCTTCCTGTCCAGCGACGGCGAAGAGCAGGCGCTGCTCGGCGCCTACCATTTCGGCCGACACGATCCGCTGATGCAGTCGGTGACGACGCTCGTGAATCTCGAAGCCCGCGGTACCCGTGG
>Ga0315278_10004831_pt1 | contig 12199 bp, 8 predicted proteins | sample YL17G06_0_MG_FD_203880 | JGI IMG/M metagenome (GOLD analysis project Ga0315278, IMG submission 203880) | Sediment microbial communities from Yellowstone Lake, YNP, Wyoming, USA - YL17G06_0 | ecosystem: Environmental > Aquatic > Freshwater > Lake > Sediment | place: USA: Wyoming | collected... | reverse complement strand
CATTCCCGGTGATGTAGCTCATCACACCCAGTGTCAGCCCCACAATGGCCACAATCCCGATGGCGAGGCCGTCTAGACCATCGGTGAGATTTACGGCGTTCGACGTTGCCACGATCATGAACACCACGACCGGGATATACAAACGGCCGAAGTCGACTTCGAGATATTTGATGAACGGAATCGTGGTTGAGGTGTGGAGCTTCCACAGCTCCGCGTCGATCCATCCGGGAAAGAAATAGATCACGCTGCCCAGCACGAGTCCCACTGTCACCTGTCCGACAATTTTGTAGCGGCCGATCAATCCCTTCGGCTTTCTTTTCACCACCTTGAGGTAGTCGTCCAGAAATCCCACCACACCGAGTGCCGCAGTGACGAACAGGATCAGGATAACATACGCATTCCCGATATTTCCCCAGAGAAGCGTGGGCACCAGAACGCTCGCCAGAACGATCAGTCCGCCCATGGTGGGCGTGCCGGCTTTGGTGAGGTGTGTTTTGGGCGCCTCGAGTTTGGCGGCTTCGCCGATCTGATGCCGTTTGAGGGCGCGGATGATTTTCGGCCCAAGCCAGAACGCGATCAGCAGTGCGGTCACCGCGGCAGCGGCGGCGCGGAACGTAAGATATCGCACCACTCCAAAGCCGGGCGGATGGGCCACGCGTTCGATCCAGTCAAACAGGAAATAGAGCATACGTCCCGTTCGTTTCTCTTTTTAGACGGCAGTCGTATCTGCCGGGTTCAGCCGTTGCCGCAGGAACGTCAGAATTTCTTCCATCTTCATGCCCCGTGATCCCTTGAGCAACACCAGATCGCCGGGAGCCACAAGTTCGAGCAAGTATTCCGCCAGCACGTTTTTTTGATCGTAGTGCACGGCCGTCGGCATTTCCGCTGCGCGCTGGATGTGTTGTGCCCACGTGCCAAAGGTCAACAGGTAATCCACCCCGGCAGCGGCGGCGGCCCGCCCCACGCGTGTATGTTCTTCTACACTGTGTGCCCCGAGCTCCAGCATATCACCCAGCACGGCAATGCGTTTTCCCGTTGTCTGCATGGATGCCAGCGTGTGCAGCGCTGCGATGGTGGAGTCCGGGTTTGCGTTATAGGTATCATTGAGAATCGTCACGCCACCCACCTGCCCGACCTCCATTCGTTTGCTGCTCGCGTGAAAGCTCTCCAGCGCAGTACGGATCTGTCCCGGGGGGACGCGCATCGTCAACCCGACCGCTGCTGCTGCGAGGGCATTCGCCGCCTGATGACGGCCGGGGACTGCCATCGTCACCGGCATCGGATTCTTCATTCGCGTTCCCCGGAACCGGAAGCGGGCACATCCATCCTCGCCCACCCGCAACGCCATACCGCGCACGTCCGCTGACCGTGAACGAAAACCGAAGGTGAGCCGGGAGCGGATGTTCTGTGCCGTGCGTACGACCAGGGGATCGTCGGCGTTGACAAATGCGCGTCTGACTTTGCCCGCGGGCAGCGCCGCCCAGATGGACCCCTCTTCCGCTGCCACCGTCTCGAGTGATCCAAAGAACTCCAGATGTTCGCGCCCGATGTTGGTGAGCAACGCGTGCGTGGGCTGCAGGATGTCGCACAGCCCCGTCAGCTCTCCCGGATGGTTCGTCCCGATTTCCACCACCGCAATCTCATGACTCCTCTCCAGCCGGAACAGGGTCAATGGTACACCGATGTGATTGTTCAGGTTTCCTTCCGTGCTCAGCACCGTGTAGGCCGACGCGAGCACACGGGTAATCATATCCTTGGTGGTGGTTTTCCCGTTACTGCCGGCCACGGCCAGCACGGGGATGTTAAATGTGTTCCTGTACCGGGTTGCGAGTGCGCCAAGCGCACGGGTTGTATCCTCTACCACCAGCACCAATGCATCGGGCGGGATTCTCAGGCCGTCGGCATGATCAACAACAACACCTGCAGCTCCGCGCGAGAGCACATCCTGCACAAACTGATGACCGTCAAACCGTTCCCCGCACAGGGCCACGAACAGATCGCCGGGAGCCGTAATGCGCGAATCTATAGAGATGCCGGTCGCGTGCCACCGGCGTTTTTCCACCGGCGCATGCAGACGCACATGCGGGATTGCTTCAATGTCCCCCACCAAGAGTCTCATCGGAGGTTCCGAATAAACATCTCCACTTCCTCCCGGTCGTCCAGATGCACCTTTGCCGCTCCAATCACCTGGTAATCTTCATGTCCCTTTCCCGCAATCAGCACCACATCCCCCGGCTCAGCCAGCAGGAGTCCTTTGATGATCGCCTGGCGCCGGTCTGGTTCTGCATACACGGACCGTCCCGGCAGGACGCCCGCAAGAATCTGTTCGATGATGGCCTGCGGATCTTCCTGGCGCGGGTTGTCCGACGTGATAACGGTGATGGTGCTGAGCGACGAGGCGATTCGTCCCATTTTCGGACGTTTGTCTTTGTCCCTGTTCCCGCCGCAGCCGAACACGGTGATGATCTTTGCACCATTGTGATGCGAAAGCAGATCGCGGATTGCCGTGAGGGTGTTTTCCAGGGCATCCGGCGTGTGCGCGTAGTCAATCACGGCGGTCCATCCGGTCGGCGACACAAGCTGTTCGAAGCGGCCGCGCACCGCACGCAGGTTCGATATTCCATCGGCGGCGGTTGCCGGAGGGACTCCGAGTGCGGACGCGGCGCCGTAGGCGGCCAGTATGTTGGCCACATTGAACCGTCCTGTAAGCGAAGTTGTCACCGGGGTGAGCATGCCTCCGGAAGCAATGGTGAACTGCATACCACGAACATCCATCTGGATGTCCCGTGCAGTGATGTCGGCGGAAGCGCTAATGCCGTAGGTGAGACATCGTGCGGAAGTGTTCGAGAGTATTTCACGTCCGCGGGAATCGTCGGCATTGATGATCGCCACGGCATCGGGCGACAACATATCGAAGAGACGCTTCTTCGCACGGAAATACTCTTCCATTGTGCCGTGAAAGTCCAGGTGATCCTGGGTGAAATTCGTGAAGACCCCCGCCGCAAAGCGTAATCCACATACACGGCTGAACGCCAGTGCATGCGATGAGACTTCCATCACCGCTGCCGTACACCCGCGCTCGGCCATTGTTGCCAGAAGGTTGTTCAGCTCGAGCGACTCCGGCGTTGTGTGGGTAGCCGGAAGAATCTCCCCGCCGATGTGATAGGCGATTGTCCCGATCAATCCCACCTGTTCGCCGTGTGCTTCCAGCGCCGCCTTGATGAGAAACGCGGTGGTCGTCTTACCGTTCGTCCCGGTCACACCGATCAGGCGCAACTTCCGGGACGGATGATCATAATAATTTGCGGACAGCCGGGCGAGCGCCTTGCGGGCGTCGGGCACAACCAACTTTGCCACATGGGTGTGCAGGAACAGCGCGTCCGGACTTGCCCGATCGTCCTGCAGCACCACCACTGAAGCACCGCGGCTGATGGCCTCTTCAATGAACCGGGTTCCGTCAGATGTTGTGCCCGGTATGGCGACAAACAGGTCACCATGCCCCACAGTACGCGAGTCGTAGCGCAGCGCATGCACTTCAATATCCTGCGTCTGCGCCATCGCGCCGTATTTCATCATGAACATCTTCGTAACGGCAACGCCGTCAAGAAGCCGGGTCAGCTGCATGAGATGTCCTACAAGCTCGTCGCCATGACAGAGCGCGGAGCACAACGGAGAGAAATCATCGTTCCCTGACGCACGCGTTCCCCGGGTGCGGGATTCTGGCCGGTGACTGTGCCGGATCCGGCAACGGAGACGTCCAGCTGCTGGTTTGTCAAACGATTGATCGCACGGCGCATACTGAGGCCGCGCAATTCCGGGACCAGCGTATACCCTGCCGGGAGTGATACGGTGCGATCGTCTGTCCGGAGCGTCACGATGCCCCCGGGGGCAACCGTTGTACCGGGCGGCGGTGATTGTGACAGGACCACCGCGCCGTTCCCGCTCACGTCAGCCCTGTATCCCTCGGATGCAAGGAGTGCCGAGGCGACATCCACCTTGAGATTCACCACATCCGGAGCCAGGCGCCGGCCGGCCCCGGCAATGAGTGTCGGGGGTTGCTGCGACCCGGTTGTGCGTTCTGCTATGGCGTATACTTTTTCTGCGACCCCTTTGAAAATCGGCGCGCTGGCGAGTCCGCCGTAATATCCGCCCATGCGGGGGTTGTCCAGCATGATGAGGCACACATACTTCGGCGCTTCTGCGGGAAAGAATCCGACGAAGGAGGCCGTGTAGTCACCTTCGACGTACCGGCCATTCACCACCTTTTTAGAGGTGCCCGTCTTGCCGGCGACTCTCAACCCTGCCACTTTTGCGGCCGTGCCTGTTCCCCGTTCAACGACTCCTTCGAAGAAGCGTGTGAGCGTGTGCGCTGTCGAATCGGAGATCACGCGGCGGATCTGTTGCTGTGGTGTTTCCAAAAGGACTTCCTGTTGCGCGTTGACCACCTGACGCACAACAAACGGCTTCATCAGCCAGCCACCGTTGGCGACGGCTGCATAGGCCATGACGAGCTGCAGGGGTGTTACCGCGACTTCGTACCCCATCGCCATGGAGTGGAGTGTGGTGGCCGACCATTGCGCCGGCTTTTTCAGGTTACCGCCGATTTCGCCATCAAGGCCGAGATCCGTTTGTATGCCAAACCCGAATGCACGTGCGGTTGTGAACATCGTCTGCGCACCCACGCGCGTTGCAACTTTCGCCATCACAATGTTGCTCGACTGTTCCATGGCTTCCTGGAAGGTCATCATGCCGTGCCGGTGGGTGTCTTCTATCTTCCGGGGTTTGTGGCCGTGTACGGGGACAAAGTATTTTCCGTTTTCTGCAAAGATCTTTTCTCCGGGGCGGACGGCACTGTTTTCAAGCGCCGCACTTGCCGTCACCACTTTGAACACCGATCCCGGTTCGAAGGAGTCGGTAATTACCCGGTTACGCTGCACCGCAGGACCGAGCAGGGCAGCCCGGGCAGGATAGAACGACGGGAAATTCGCCATAGCCAGAACTGCTCCCGTTGCCGGGTCGACCATCACCGCAAGGCCACTCTCGGCTTTGGTGCGGATCACTCCTTTTTCCAACTCCTCTTCCACGATCGCCTGTATTTCCGCGTCGATGGTCAGGAAGAGGTTTTGCCCGTTTACCGGTTCCACACGCGGATACTCCGGTGAGAGGCGTGTGTGCCGTAGCGCATCCCGTTGCATGATCACGTATCCATCATTCCCCCGCAGCCACCGATCGTACTGCAACTCCAGTCCGCTGAGCCCGCTGTTGTCGACACCCGTATGCCCCAGCAGCTGCCCGGCCATGTGTTCGTAGTGGTAGAGCCGTTCGGCTTCCGGCACCGTGATGATGCCCTGCAGTTCGCGGACAGGAATGCGGGCAGAGAGTGCGGGATGTACTCCGCGTTCGAGCCAGACAAAACGTTTGTCCTGATCGCGCAGCCGTGTAAGGTACACATCACGGGGGCGATTGAATACCTGGGCGAAGGTTACTGCGATATCATTACGATCGCGGCCCGCTTCTTTGGGATCCGCTGCAAATGATGCGAACATGCTGTTGGATACAAGTATTTTGCCGTTGCGGTCCATAATGATTCCGCGGGCTGCAGGCAGGTCAACCCGGGCTTGATACTGGCGGCGCGCCATCTCCTGATATGCACCCGATTGAACAACCTGAATCTGCACAAGACGCCCGGCCAGGATGGCAAAGGAGAGCAACAGACCAATCTTCACGGCCAGGATCCTGCGTTGCAGTCGACCCTGGCCTGACATCGCGTGCTGATATCCTGTCGGCCCCTTGATCATTCGCCCACCTCCTTGCGCACCGCCGCGGCCCGATCAACCAGGTCGGGGTCGAGTGTGATCCGCTCCGGTTGTTCCCGGGCATCCAGCATCCCCAGTTGTTCCCGGGCGATCGGACTGATCCGGTCGCGCGACGACTTGCCGTTCACCTCCGCCTGCAGTGCGGCGTTGCTGTCCAGCAGACGCTGATAGCGTGTCTGCAGTGTGCCTATATCCGCCGCGATCTCGTTGACGGTAATGATGCTGCTGACGTACATCACGATCAGTGTCCCGACAATCAACAATCCCACGATCAGGTTGAAGGGAGAGACACGCCGCCGGGTGGAGGTCTTGTTGGCACGGACGGCGTATCCCGTCACGGTGCCTTGCCGTTCCCCATTGTAAATGTAGCGGTTCTCCCGAAACACCTGAGCCGGCGGGGAAGGGGTGATGGTACGTTTTATGTTTCTTTCCAACATGAGTTTTTCTCAGCCACACGCATCTTCGCACTGCGTGCCCGCGGGTTCAGTGCAGTTTCCGTTTCCGCCGGCACCACAGGTTTCCGCGTCAGCACGCGGAGTGGAACCATCACGGTCGGTTGCGGCAACAGCGCGGGGTATTGTGACTCCGGCGGTGTGGATGCCGACCGGAAGAATTCTTTGACGATACGGTCTTCGAGCGAATGATACGCAATCACCACAATCCGTCCGCCCGGGTGTAATCGCCGTACGGCTTCGGGTAAGACGCGCTTCAGATTCTCCAGTTCCGCGTTTACTTCAATGCGGAGTGCCTGGAACACCCTTGCCAGAGACTTGTTCAGGAACTGCCGTCCCACAACCGACGCCACGACATCGCGCAGGGCTCCGGTGGTTTCGACCGGACGCGCCGTTATCAACCGCCGCGCGATACGCCGGGCATGCCGCTCTTCGCCGTACTGCCAGAGAATATCCGCAAGTTCCCGCTCGCTCCGCTCATTCACCAGATCACGGGCCGTGAAGGGCGCACGTCGATCCAGCCGCATATCGAGCGGTTCGTCTTCGCGAAAACTGAATCCGCGTACCGGTGCATCCAGTTGATACGAGGAAACTCCCAGATCCAGGAGCAGGCCATGGAAGAACCCGATGCCGGATTCATCCAGCACCGAACGGAGATCCCCGAAATTTGCGTGTACAAAACGAACTCTGTTGCCGGCCGGTGCCAGTCGTACACGCGCTTCCGACAAAGCATCTTCGTCGGCATCGAGCCCGATCAGCAGCCCAGGTCCGGACAGCCTCGCACAGATCGTCTGTGCGTGTCCGCCGCCGCCTATCGTGCCGTCCACATACGTCCCGCCCGGATCGGTCACGAGCGCATCGACCGCTTCCTGGCAGAACACAGGAATGTGAAAGGGCGGCGAGGTCAAGGACTATTTCTGGAGAACAGTCTGGGCGACGCTTTCGTAACTCTCTGCCTGTGTCTTTTGATATTCAGCGTAGGTCCCGGGATTCCAGACCTCGATGTGTTCCAGGACGCCGATGATGAACACTTCGTTTTCAATGCCCGCAAATTGCAGGAGCTCTTTGGGAATGGTAATACGGAACTGTCCGTCCAGCTGGGATTCTGTTGCCCGCTCCAACAACGTACGCATGAAAAAACGATGTTTAGGATTTGTCGAAGATAGCTGCCGGATGTTTTCTTCTACTTTGTTCCACTCATCGAGCGGGTAGACATAGAGGCATTGTTCATATCCGCGTGTAATAACAAAGGTGTCGTTTGCCTCAGGCGAGATATATTTTCGCAGGCGGGAGGGGATGTTGATCCGTCCTTTATTGTCGACGGAATAGTCGTATGACCCTTTGAATGAAGACACAGTCTACCTCAAGAGGTTTGTACCCACCTGCCACCCACTTTTACCCACAGGGTGCCATCAATATACGCATTTGAGGTACAAAGTCAAGTGCGGTATGCGTATTTTGGGCTCGTTTGGAGGATTCTGAGTGTTGGAGGATGAGGATTTGGGAAGGGTATTCCCCACTTATCCACTCGGGGAGGGCTGCGGCAATATTTTCAACAATTCTTGGATAAAGACATTTGCTCTTTCAAGAACGGCTTCCGGTTCCAGTTTCCGGCCAAAGGGAAGGATAGTTTTCAGGGTGGTCTCTCCCTGACTCACCTTTACGCCACGTTCCCGCATGCGAGAGAATGCGGTCATCAGGTGCTGAAACCGGGCTGATTCGTAGAAAAGCGTATCGGACGAGGGGGGATAGTGTGCTTCCAGACGCTCGGGAGAGAGGTGAATTTTGGCAAAACCAAGAGTACCGGCGATAAGTTTCAGGCGAACGAGTCCAAGCAGGGTGTCCACCTGCGGGGGCCGTTTGCCGAACCGATCGCGCAACTCGAGTCCGATTTCATCCAGTTGTTCATTCGTATTGACGGCATACAGGCGCCGGTAGATCGTCAGCCGCTCGGTTTCGTTCTCGACATACAGACCAGGGATAAATGCCTCAAGGTCAGCTTCTACGGCAAAACCGCGGACGCCGCCGGGTGTTGCCTGCTCGTCCTTAAAGAGTTCCTGGAATTCCTCCTGTTTCAGTTCGCGCACCGCCTCTTCAAGAATGCGCGTATATGTTTCGAATCCCATCATTTCGATAAAGCCGCTTTGTTCGCTGCCGAGCAGGTTCCCTGCCCCGCGGATTTCCAGGTCACGCATTGCGAGGTTAAATCCGGAACCGAGTTCGTTGAATTCCTGCAGGGCTTGCAGTCGTTGCACCGTACTCTTGCCGAGCACGGACACCGGCGGTGTCAGCAGATAGGCGTACGCCTGCGTGTTGGAGCGACCGACACGGCCGCGCAGCTGATAGAGCTCCGCCATGCCGAAGCGGTCGGCACGATTGATGATGATCGTATTGACGTTCGGAATATCCAGTCCCGACTCAATGATCTTGGTTGACACGAGCATGTCGATACGTTTCTCCAGGAATGCCAGCATCATTTCCTCGAGCTCGTGTGTGTGCATCTGGCCATGCCCTGTTCCGATCCGCACATCCGGTAGCAGCTGCTGGAGCCGTGCGGCGACGTCGGCCATACTGTGCACGCGGTCATGCACGAAATACACCTGTCCACCCCGGCGCAGTTCACGCCTGACCGCTTCCTGAATGAGGTCGTCGTTCCACTGGGTGATCTCGGTGACAATCGGCAGGCGGTTGCGCGGCGGAGTAGCAATGAGCGAGAGATCCCGGGCGCCCAAAAGGGAAAAGTGAAGCGTCCGCGGAATCGGTGTTGCGGTCAGGGCAAGCGTGTCCACCTGTGCGCGAAACAGGCGCAGCTTCTCCTTGGCTGCAACTCCGAACCGGTGCTCTTCATCGATGATCAGCAGACCGATGTCTTTGAACGATACATCTTTGGAAAGAAGCCGGTGTGTCCCGATCACCAGATCCAGCACACCGTCCCGCAGCCGGGCAATCACGGCTTCCTGTTCCTTTTTCATCTTGAAGCGCGAGAGCACATCGATGCCGACACCGTACCGTGCCATACGATCGCGAAACGTCTGTGCATGCTGGGTCGCCAGGATCGTCGTGGGAACAAGCACCGCAACCTGTTTACCCGACATCACCGCTTTGAACGCAGCGCGTACGGCAACTTCGGTTTTTCCGAACCCGACGTCGCCGCAGATCAGCCGGTCCATCGGCGGTGATGCCTCCATATCCCGCTTTACATCGAGCGTCGCCTTGGCCTGATCGAAGGTGTCTTCATACATGAAGGAAGCTTCCAGCTCCTTCTGCCAGGTCGTATCTGCGGGGAAGGAGAATCCTTCCGTCGTTTTGCGTTTTGCGTAAAGCCTAATGAGATCGCGCGCGATGTCCTTGACCCGTTTCTTGGTCCGCGCCTTCAGTTTTTCCCACTCACCGCTCCCGAGACGGTGCAGCTTCGGGATGTGTCCGTCTTTCGACGAATACTTCTGGAGCTTGTTGAGGTAGCTGATATTCACATACAGCGTGTCGTTTTCGGCGTAGAGCACGGCTGCAACTTCCACATCCAGTTCGCGGACACGGATTGTCCGGAGGCCGGAAAACCTTCCGATCCCGAAATCTTCATGCACGATATAGTCGCCTTTACGGAGGTGCTGGACCTCTGCTTCGGTGATCCCCTTGAAGCGGACGCGCCGGCGCCCGCCATGGCGTTTTATTCTCCCGAAGATTTGATGTTCGGTGTACAACGCAAGGTGTTGTTCGGAGAGCAGGAACCCTTCATGGATGGCATCAAGCGAGTACCCGATTGCAGTCTGGTCCATTGATTGATCTTCATCCAGGGACGATGCCGCGGTGCCGATCAGTTCGCGTATCCGGTTCAGTTCCGCCTGGCCGTCGCAGCACAGCAGCACGCGGACGCCGGCGCGCTGGCGTTCGGCAATATCACGAACCAGGGCCTGGATACTTCCGTTGAACGACGGTTGTGCGCGCACGCCGAAGTCCAGCGCCTCCGGGCCGGCAGCGAGTCCGGTGATGTGCATCTCGGGAAAGAGCGTCAGGACTTCGAACATTTTTTCCACATCGTACCGTCCGGCGCGTGCGGAGACGCCAAGCTGCTGCCATGCCGCCTGCACCAGCGGGGCCTGGTCAAGAACCACCAGTGTACGGTCGTGAAGATAGTCCAGAAGCGAGGCGTTCCCGGGTATCACGGAATCGTTTTCGGCGAGCAGGTCGGGCACCAGAAGAGCCGAGCTCAGATCCCGGATGGAGCGTTGGGAGACGACATCAAACTCGCGGATGGATTCCACCGTATCTTCCACGAATTCGATACGGAGCGGGTTTTCCCCTACGAAGGGGAATACGTCCAGGATACCGCCGCGAACGGCATATTCGCCAGGGTGCTCTACGATATCGCTTCGTTCAAAGAGAAACCCTTGCAGTCCGGCAATGGTTTCGCCGAATCCCGGGGAAGTGCCGGTGTTCAGGGTACGCACACGTGATTGCACCGCTGCCGGCGGCGGCAGACGGATGGCTGCACCTGCGGGGTGTGTGACCACCACGCTGACTTCGTCCGTCAGCAGCGAACGGAGCGTATGGACATCGTGGAGTTCACGGGAGCGTTCACTCAGCACCGCCTCCTGCTCTTCACGACCGAGAAACAACCGGATCCGGGAGGGGTCGGCGAGGACAGCCAGGTCGTCCGCAATCCTGATGGCAGATTCTTTGTCCGGTGCGATGAGGAGGATCTGGCGGGAGAGTTGTTTTTGCAGGGAGACAACCAGGAGAGAGCGGAACGATCCGGCCACTCCGGTGACGGGGAAGGGATCACCGGGGAGTAAGGGCTCGAGCGCGCCGCGCAGGCGCGCCAGGAGCGGGCTGTCATCCAGCAGATGTTGAAGAGACTCCGGCATCACGGCGTGAGATCAGCCCCCCGACTTCAGTTCCCCGATTGCGAGGCGGACAAATCCGCCGGCTGCAGTGATCCGGCGCTGCGCCTCTTCCAGTGTGGATCCGGTTTTGATCATGACAATGGCGCTCTTGACGTGGCCGCCGGCCTCTGACAGCACATGTGAAGCGATATCATAGTCGACGGCGGCGGCCATCATCACGATCCGCCGCGAACGCTCCACAAGCTTTGCATTGGTGAGCTGGAGGTCAACCATCATGTTCTCGTAGACTTTTCCCAGCTTCACCATTGCGGTGGTGGTAAGCATATTGAGGACGAGTTTTTGGGCGGTGCCCGATTTCATCCGCGTGGAACCCATCAGAACTTCCGGTCCGACTTCCGGACAGATTGCCACATCCACATCGAGATCGAATTCAGAGCGCGGGTTCGTTGTGATGTAGACGGTTTTTGCGCCGAGTTCCCTCGCACGGGCAACTACGGCCACGACGTAGGGAGTGCGTCTGCTCGCGGCGATGCCGCATACGGTGTCGAGCGGGGAAATATTCTGCGTATCCACGTCTGTGCGGGCGAGCGCAGGGTCATCCTCCGCCCCTTCCTGCGACCGGAACATGGCCTTGTCCCCGCCGGCGATGAGGCCGACAACCTGACCCGCATCTGTTCCGAACGTGGGGGGACACTCCGAGGCGTCCACGACCCCGAGTCTGCCGCTCGTACCGGCGCCGAAGTAGATGAGCCGTCCGCCGTTCTTGAAGGACGTCACGATATACTCCACGGCCCGGGTGATGTAGGGGATTTCCCGCTCCACGGCAAGTGCCACAAGCTTGTCCTGCGCGTTAATAAGACGGAGGATTTCCTCTGTGGACATCATGTCCATGTTCATGGAAGCGGGGTTACGTTGCTCGGTGAGCAACTTCGCGATAGCATCGTAGAGTTCTTTGGCCATTTCCAATAACGGCTATTGAGTATTAGAGTTTCACCACCACCAGTTTCTTTTCCATCTCCTCCCCTCCGGGAAAGGTCAGGCTCATCACCCCCGCATGCTTTACGCCCGCCTTAATCTGCGCGTGCTT
>Ga0315278_10004830_pt1 | contig 12201 bp, 10 predicted proteins | sample YL17G06_0_MG_FD_203880 | JGI IMG/M metagenome (GOLD analysis project Ga0315278, IMG submission 203880) | Sediment microbial communities from Yellowstone Lake, YNP, Wyoming, USA - YL17G06_0 | ecosystem: Environmental > Aquatic > Freshwater > Lake > Sediment | place: USA: Wyoming | collected... | reverse complement strand
CGCACCGAAACGCGTCATCTATGCCGAGGGGGAGGAAGAGCGCGTGCTGCGAGCGGTGCAGGTCGTGATCGACGAGGGCCTGGCGAGGCCGATGCTGATCGGCCGCCCGGAAGTCATTGCGGCCAGAATCGAGAAGTTCGGGCTGCGGCTCGCGGCCGGCAAGGATTTCGATCTCATCAACATCAACAGCGACCCGCGCTATCGCGAGTGCTGGCAGCTCTACTACCAGCTGATGGGACGCAAAGGCATCTCGCCGGAGGACGCGAAGGAGGCGGTGCTGCGCAAGCCGTCGCTGATCGGCACGCTGCTCCTGCGGATGGGCGAATGCGATGCGCTTGTCTGCGGCACGGTGGGCAAATACCAGGCGCACCTGCGTCACGTCGCCGATGTCATCGGCCGGCGAGCCGATGCACCGGTGTTCGCCGCGATGAACGGGCTGCTGCTGCCCAATCGCACGCTGTTCATCTGCGATACCTACGTGAACCGGAATCCGTCGGCGGAACAGCTGGCGGGGATCGCCCGGCTCGCGGCCGACGCGGTCCGGCGGTTCGGGCTGGTCCCGAAAGTCGCGCTGCTGTCGCATTCCAATTTCGGCAGCGACGATTCGAAGTCGGCGCGCAAGATGCGCGAGGTGCGGCGGCTCCTGATCGAGCGGGTGCCAGGGCTCGAAGTGGACGGCGAAATGCACGGCGACGCGGCGCTTTCGGACGCGATCCGCGCCCGTGTCCACCCCGACTCGTCGCTCAAGGGCGAGGCCAACCTGCTGGTGATGCCCAATCTCGATGCCGCGAACATCTCGTTCAACCTGCTGAAGATCACCGGTGGCGACGGCGTCACGGTCGGGCCGATCCTGCTCGGCGCAACGAAGGCCGTGCTGATCGCCACGCCGTCGGCCACCGTGCGGCGGCTGGTGAATCTTACGGCGCTCGCCGTGGTGGACGCGGCAGCGGGCACCGGCTGAACCCGGCGGGCACCGGCTGCACCCGGCGGGCACACCTGCCATGACGCACATACTGCATCGCCAGCTTCGCGGCGCCCTGCCGCTCGCCGTCGGCGGCCGCGGCATCCGCATCATCGACGACACGGGCCGCGAATATCTCGACGCCTCGGGCGGCGCTGCCGTCTCGTGCCTCGGCCACGGCCATCCGGACGTAGTGCGGGCCATGCACGCGCAGATCGACAGGCTCGCGTATGCGCACACGCGCTACTTCTCCACGCCGGTGGCCGAGGAGCTTGCCGACGTGCTGATCGCCCGTGCGCCGGCCGGCATGTCGCACGTTTACCTCGTATCGGGCGGGTCAGAGGCCATCGAGGCCGCGCTCAAGCTGGCGCGGCAATATTTTGTCGAAATCGGACAGCCGCAGCGGCGCCACTTCATCGCGCGGCGCCAGAGCTACCACGGCAACACGCTCGGCGCGCTGGCGGTCGGCGGCAACGAATGGCGGCGCCGGCAATTCGCGCCGCTGCTGATCGACGTGACCCACGTGTCCCCGTGCTACGAGTATCGCGACCGCCGCGCCGACGAGTCGGCCACGGCCTATGGCGCACGACTCGCCGCGGAACTGGAGGAGACGATTCTTCGCCTCGGACCGGACGGCATCATCGCGTTCTGCGCCGAGACCGTCGGCGGCGCCACGGCCGGCACGCTGCCGCCGGTGCCGGGCTATTTCCGGCAAGTCCGCGACGTCTGCGATCGCCATGGGATCCTGCTGATCCTCGATGAAGTGATGTGCGGAATGGGCCGGACCGGCACGCTCCATGCGGTCGAGCAGGAGGGCATCGTTCCCGATCTCATGACCATCGCCAAGGGACTGGGAGGAGGCTACCAGCCCATCGGTGGCGTGCTCGTGCACGAGCGCATCGTCGCGGCGCTCGCGCGGGGCAGCGGCTTCTTCCAGCACGGCCACACCTACCTCGGGCACCCGGTCGCGTGCGCCGCGGCGCTCGCCGTGCAGCAGGTGATCCAGCGCGACCATCTGCTCGACGCGGTGAAGGCGCAGGGCGCGCGCCTCACCGCTCGGTTGCACGCGACGTTCGACGCTCATGCGCACGTCGGCGACATCCGCGGCCGCGGGCTGTTCATGACGATCGAGCTGGTCGAAGACCGGCCGTCGAAGCGTCCGTTCGATCCGGCGTTTCGCCTCAACGGGCGCATCATGACCGAGGCCCTGGCCCGCGGGCTGGTGGTCTACCCGATGGGGGGCACCGTCGACGGCCGGGTCGGCGACCATGTGCTGCTCGCGCCGCCTTTCATCACCACGCCGGCCGAGATCGACGAGATCGTGGCGCGGCTCGCCGTGGCGGTGGATGCAGCGGTGGCGACGCTCCCGGCGCCGCAGCCCGCGCCGGCGTAATCGTCAATCGGCCGGCGTCACTTCGCTCTCGTGCCAGCGCGACAGCGCGAGGCGCGACAGGGCGACCGTGATCGCGAACAGGGCAACGCCGGTCAGCGTGATCAGCACCAGCGCCGCAAAGAGGCGGGGAATGTTGAGCTGAATGCCGGCGAGCAGGATCTGGTAGGCGAGCCCGGCGCCCTGGCCGCCGGTTCCAGCGACGAACTCGGCGACCACGGCGCCAATCAGCGACAATCCACTGGCGATCCTCAGCCCGCCGAAGAAATACGGCAACGAGGTCGGAATGCGCAGCCGCAGCAGGATCTGCCAGCGGCCGGCGCGGCACATCCGGAAGAGATTGATGAGGCCCGGATCGACGCTGCGCAAGCCGAGTGTCGTGTTGGCGATGATCGGAAAGATCGCGACCACGACGGCGCACAGCACCAGCGCGATCCGCGTGTCCCGGACCCAGATGATGATCAACGGCGCAATGGCGACGATCGGCGTCACCTGCAGCAGCACCGCATAGGGAAAGAGGCTCATCTCGATCCAGCGGCTCTGCACGAACACCAGCGCGACGACGGCGCCGACGACGATCGAGATCGCGAGCGCGGTGAGCGCGATGCCGAGCGTCACGCCGAGCGAAGCAGCAAGAAGCTCGCGGTCGGCGATCAGCGTGCGCAGCACCGCGAGCGGCGACGGCACGAGGTAGGCCGGCACGTCGTAGCCGACGACCAGCGCTTGCCAGAGCGCGAGCGCGACGGCGGCAACGAGTGCCGGCGCGGCGAACTGCAGCACGCGGGAGGAGCCGGCGGAGGCTTTCATCGTCAGCGCCGAATATCGGCGGCCGCGTCAGCGACCAGCGCCGACAGGCGTTGCCCGCAGGCGGCGAAGGAAGGCGTCAGCCGGAACGTTTCGGTTCGCGGAAAGGGCTCATCGATCGGGACTTCCGCGATCACGCGCCCGGGCCGCGTGGCCATCACCACGACGCGCGTGGAAAGGAAGACCGCCTCGACGATGCTGTGGGTGACGAAGACGACGGTCAGCCCGCGCGCCGCCCACAATGCCAGCAGCTCGCTGTCGAGCCGTTGCCGCGTGAATTCGTCGAGCGCGCCGAAAGGCTCGTCCATCAGCAACAGATCCGGCGCCGTGACGAGTGCGCGCGCGATCGACGCGCGCATCTGCATGCCGCCCGAGAGTTCGCGTGGAAAATGCCGCGCGGCGTCGGCAAGTCCGACGAGCGCGAGGGCCGCCGCGACCTCGCTATCGGCGGTGACGCGCGGCACGCCGAGGAGGTCCAGCGGCAACCGGACGTTGGCGTCGATGCGCGCCCACGGCATCAGCGTCGGCGCCTGGAACACCATGGCGAGGCGACGGCCGTGTGTGCCGGTGCCGCCGTAGCCTTCACCCCACCATCGCACCGTGCCGGCATCGGGCAGGGTGAGTCCGGCCATCAGGTTGAGCAGCGTCGTCTTGCCGCAACCGGAGGGCCCCAGCAACGTCAGGAACTCGCCGGGACGCACAGCCAGATTCACCGGCGCCAGCGCCTGGGTACCGGTGGCATAGGTTTTCCGCGCGCCGGCGACTTCGACCACCGGCGCCGCACCCGCGGCCATCGCCAGGTCCGTCAGGGCAGGACCTTGACGTCGCGGACGATCGACAGCGTGTACGCGTCCTGGTAGTCGATGCCGGGCTTGGTCAGATTGGCGGAGCGCAGGAAGTCGATGGTCCCGGTCCAGCGCGCATCGGTCATCGTCAGCAATCCCGATTGGCCCGCATCGCCGCCGGCGACGATCGCGTACTCCTTCAGCTTGCGATGGCCGTAGGCGAGGAGATCGTCGCTCATTTCGGGATTGTCGCGCTTGATGAGCGCGTTGCCCGGCGCCGGATTGGCGAGATAGCTCTTCCAGCCTTCGGCCGAGGCGCGGACGAAGCGGGCGAGCGCGTCGGCGCGCTTGCCGAGCGTGGCGCGGGTGACGACCAGCACCTCGGCGTAGGGCGGGTAGCCGAGGTCGGCCAGCAGGAACACCACCGGCTTGACGCCGCCCTTTTCTATGGAGAACGGTTCCGACGTCGCGAAACCCTGCTGTGACAGGTTTTTGTCGGCGAGGAACGGTTGCACGCTGAACCCGTAGGGCCGCTTCTGGTCGTCGCCAAAGCCGTAGCGTTGCTTGAGCCACGGCCAGAACGTGGTGTTGCTCGCGGCACCGATGGCGATGGGTTTGCCTTTGAGATCCTCGATCCGCGCGACCCCGGGGTGCGCAATGACCGCCGTCGGATTCTTCTGGAACGTCGCGGCGATGGCGGTGACCGGAACCTTCTGCTCGATCGCCGAGACGACCTGGAGCGCGTCGCCCATCACGACGTCGAGCTGTCCGGCGGCGAGGAGCTGGATGCCATTGACCTGCGGACCGCCCATCCTGATCGTCACTTCGAGGCCGTGTTTCCGGTAGGTGCCTTCGGCGACCGCCTGGTAGAACCCGCCGTGCTCGGCTTGCGCGAGCCAGTCGGTGGCGAAGACGAGGCGCTCCGGGGCCTGGGCGCCGGCCAACCCGGCGAGCGCGAAAGAGAGGGGCAGTAACAAACGCATGGCAAACGCGAACATCGGCAAGGCTCCAAGGGTTGGTTGACAGGCGCGCGGCACGCGCCGCTACCGGGATTATGCGCAACTTCGCGCCGTTGCGCAGGCGCCCGGGGGCGCGGCGTCAGGCCGGGGGACCCCAGGCGCCGAGCGTGTGCACGCGCTCGGCAGGGGAAAGCGCGTCGAGGAAGGTGGGGCGGTCGGGGTGAGGCAGCTCGTGATCGAACGCGCGGGGTGCCGCGGCCCGCAGGCCGGCATGCGTGTCGGGAACGGAGAGCGCGGCGGCCAGGGCCGCGCGGTCGGCCCATGCGACGGTTCCGGATGTCATGCGCAGGTAGATGCGGCCGGTCGCGCGATCGGCGAAGTTGATGACCGGAAACCGCTCGACGCACTGCTGAAGGAATCGGATGTTGTCCTGCGGCGCCAGCGATTCCCCTTCGCGGTACAGGAATTCGGGTGCCCGGGCATCGACATTCACCCTGCGGTAGCGCTCGACGTCGAGCAGGCCGTTGACGTCCAGCACGTTGAGCTCACCGTTCCATCCGAACGCGACCGTGCGCGGCCGTTCCCCGAGCTTCACGCTGTTGTCGAGAAACTCGAAATGCACGCGTTTGTCGGTCCGCGCGATCCAGGTGAAGAAGAGTTCCGGCATTCCCGAATACGCTTCGACCCCGTGGCCAAGGATGTCGTCGACGGCCTTGTAGCGCCCGACGTCCTGTCCGCGCGTCCATGCGCGCTCCACGAGCGATTCCGGCGGCGTGATCATGAAAAACAGGTAGACGACGTGGCCGAAGCGTGTCAGCAGGTTGCTGCCGGCCTCGTCCGAGTCGGGCGCGAAGCTGTCGAAGCGGAACCGGTCGATGAGCAGATGGGACATGTCGCCGCGCTCGGCTTTGCGCGCCATGTAGCGATCGAGCTTCTGGTCGACGATCGCGAGTTCGTCGCCGGTGAATGCACCGCCGTATTTGTAATCGGCGCCCAGTGTTGCGTAATCGAGCAGCTGCTTGCGCCAGATATCCGGGCTGATCAGCGCGAATTCGCTCCAGTTGACGCCGATGTCGGCGGCGAGCCTCTTCTGCAGCGGGCGCAAGGTGCTCTTGCCCGACGCCGACGCCCCCTTGGTGTTCATGACGACCGGGTGCTCCTGCCGCGGCAACAGGTGGTAGGGCTCTGCGGCCGCCGCTCTGTGCAGGACGGGTTCGAGCAGACCGCCGATCCGTTCGCTCGCCAGCGCGTTGCAGGCGATGTCGGTGGCGAGCGACGCGATCAGCGCGCGGTCGCCCCAGAGCCGGCCATGCCGGATCAGGAGCGCCGAGACGACCCGCCGCAGCGCACTGCACGCGGCCTTGCGCGCCGGGTCGTCGGTGGCCCGGGCCGTCCGTTCCCAATGCGCAAGCCATCGTTGTTCGGCGGGCAGGTCGGGCCCCGCGATCGCGGCCGGCGCGCGACGCCGCGGGAAGAGATCGAAGAGCCATGCCGCCGGCCCTTTCGCCGTGGCCGCCGGCGCAGCCGAGGGATGGCGGGCCGGATCGGCCAGCTCCTCGTCGACCATGCCGGCCAGCTGTCGCCGCAGCGTGGCGCAGGCCGACGCGATCGCGTCCATCTCGGGTTCGACGTAGCGCGCGAGGATGTCGCGGACGATCCCGCGGAAGTTGATCCCGAGGTCCTCGATCTTCGAGCCGTCCGGAACCGAGAAATCGGCGGTGACCCGAACGAGGAGCTCATGCAAGACCAGCCGCCGCGGGCGGAACGCGACCAGCGCGCTCGCTTCGAGCCCGGTGAGATCGGAGAACTCCAGTGCCGCGGCGACATCGGTGGAGACATTGTCCGGTCGAAAGATCGTGCACAGATGGCGCAGCTGGTCGGGGACACGGGATTCGATCCCCGGATTCCAGGGGCCGAATTCCGGCAGGACGCGATCGCTGGAGATGCTCATGGCCGGCAAACGGTTCTGGCTTTCCACACTGGCTTGGACTAACCTTTGCAAATCGGGGCGGGCTGGCCCCTGGCCTTGCGCGCTTCGGCGCCGAGGACGCGACGCCTGTTCCGCATGCGCGACGCAATCGACAGAGGGAAACGGCCATGTGCAAACACCTGTTCAACAGATGCGCGATCGTGCCGCTCGGAGCGGCGCTCCTTGCCGGCGCGTCGTTGGCGCTGGCGCAGCCGAAGTGGGGCGCGGAAAGCAGTCCGGCGCCACGAACCGGCGGCACCACGTCGCAACAGGCGAACGAGGCCGCCGACCGCACCCTCTACAAGCCCATCGAGTACACGAATGCGAGCAAGAAGGGCCCGGCGCTGATCGTGCTCCCCGGCGAGATCAAGAGCAGCAACGCCACGTTCACGCAGAAATTCAGCTCCAACAACATCGCGGATTTCGCCGAGATCGAGTTGAGCAACGCGAACTTCCAGGTGCTGGAGCGCAGCAACCTCGGCCCCATCCTCAACGAGTTCACGCTCGCCTACAACCTCGGCGACCCGGACGCGGCACGCAAGTTCCTGCGCATGGGCAAGCTGAAGAGCACCAAGTACGTGGTCAAGTTCGACATCCTCAAGACGGAGCAGGTGGCCGCGGCGCAGTCCGGATTCGACGGCAATGCCATCGGCAACGTGGTCGGACTGCTGGGTGTGTTCGGCGGATCGCGCGGCGCCGCGCAGGCGGGGACCGCGGCCGGCGCCGGCATCAGTTCGGTGCACACCGGCGAATCCAGCGGTGTCTGGATCATCGGCATGCGCTACAAGATCATCAATGCGGAAACCACCGAGCAGCTGGCCACGGGCTACACCGAGGAGAAGATGGAGGTCGGCGCGACCTCGACGTCGGTGCTCGGCGTCTCCAGCTCGCAGCAGGGCGGCGTCTCGCTCGATACGATGGTGCAGCGGCTGATCCAGAAGACCGTGTGGGAAATCGACAACAGGTACAAATGACGGCTTGACCCCGGCGGCGGCGGCCGCCGGTGTTCTCGGCCCAGGAGCGCGCGGCAGGCGCCGGCTCGCGATCGCCTCGGTCGCCCGTTCACCCTCTTCGAGGATATACGGAATCCTGGTCGCGGCGAAGACCTCGATGTCCTCCTTGAACCGCGGAATGACCGGGATCACCCCGCTGCAGCGAGCCGAGGCGGTGCAACGGATAGCGCGAGCGCACGGGTGAGCGCGATGGCAGCCGCACACTTGACGCTCCCGGCGCCAATGACGACGGCAACCCGTTTTTTTCTGCCCATGAACTCCTCCGTGCAATGGTCAGGCGTTTGCCGCGCAGTATAGCCGCGGCTGCCTCCTCCGCTACACTTGCCGGTGCTTCTCGCCGCATCGGCGCCCGAGGCGCCCAGGACAGGACGGCCCATGAACGCAATCCCCGCGGAAATTGGCGCGACGGTCGACGAGATCGACACGCCGGCATTGATCGTCGACCTCGAAGCGTTGGACCGCAACATCGGCAGGATGGCGGAATATGCCCGCACGGCGGGAGTCGCGTTGCGCCCGCACGCGAAGACGCACAAGTGCCCGGCCATCGCGCAGCGGCAGATTGCGGCGGGGGCCGTCGGCCAGTGCTGCCAGAAGGTCGGCGAAGCCGAGGCGCTCGTGCGCGGCGGCATCCGCGACGTGCTGGTCAGCAACGAGGTGGTGGGAACACGGAAGCTCCGCCGGCTGGCGGCGCTGGCGGCGGAGGCGAAGATCGCTCTTTGTTTCGACGACGCCGCGCAGGTTCTCGCGGCTTCGCGCGTCGCCACCGAGTTCGGTGTCGAATTTGGCGCCTTGGTCGAGATCGAGGTCGGCATGCAGCGCTGCGGTGTCGCCGCCGGCCAGCCGGCCAGCGACCTTGCCCGCCGTATCGCTGACGCGCCCGGCCTGCGGTTTCGCGGGTTGCAGGCCTACCACGGTTCCGCCCAGCATCTGTCCGCGCTGGCCGAACGCGAGCGGGCGATAGAAGGCGCGGCGAACGCGGTCCGCGCCACCCTCGCTGCGCTCGATCGCGCCGGCCTCGCCTGCGCGGTCGTCAGCGGAGCAGGAACCGGCACGTTTGCGCTCGAAGGCTCGAGCGGGCTGTGGAATGAACTGCAGGCCGGATCGTATGTGTTCATGGACACCGAATACGCGCGCATCGAGGGCCGGGACGGCCGCCCGTACGCCGAATTCGAGCACAGCCTCTTCGTGCTGGCGTCGGTGATGAGCGTTCCGGCCGCGGATCGAGCGATCGTCGACGCGGGGCTCAAGTCGTACAGCGGGGAGAAGGGACCGCCGTGGGTGCACGGAACACCGGGAGTCGAGGTCGTCGGCGTCTCCGACGAGCACGGGAAGCTCCGGTTCGGGCCGGACGCCGCGCGGCTTCGGCTCGGCGCCAAGGTGATGCTGATTCCCGGACACTGCGATCCGACGGTCAACCTGCACGACTGGTATGTCGGCGTCCGGCGCGGGCGGGTCGAAGCCCTGTGGCCGATCACGGCCCGCGGGGCAAGCAGTTGATGCATGGCGTTGCCACGATTGGCCGAACGGATGCCGATCGCCTAAGATGCGTTCATGAGCAGCCGGATCTGCGCGCGCATTCTTTTCCTGCTGCTGGCCGTGACGCCCGTTGCCACCGCCGACGGGCCGCCATCGGTATTGCTGGAGGAGCTGACGTGGACCGAGTTGCGGGGGGAGATCGGCTCCGGGAAGACGACGATCATCGTCCCGATCGGCGGCACCGAGCAGAATGGGCCGCACATGGCGTTGGGCAAGCACAATGTGCGGGTCAAGGTGCTCTCGGAGCGCATCGCCCGGGCGCTCGGCAACGCGCTGGTGGCGCCGGTGCTGGCCTACGTCCCGGAAGGCGGCACCGCGCCGCCGACGGCGCACATGCGGTTTCCGGGCACGATCACCATGTCGGACGAGACGTTCGCCCAGCTCCTCGAGGCGGCCGCGCGCAGCTTCAGGCTGCACGGCTTTCGCGACATCGTCTTCCTGGGCGACCACGGCGGATACCAGAAGATCGACCGCGCGGTGGCGACCCGGTTGAATCGCGAATGGGCAGGCGCCCCGGCGCGGGTCCACGCCGTAGACGAGTATTACCGGGCGACGGAGACGGATTATCCGCAGGCGCTCAAGCGCAAGGGCTATCGTGATGACGAGATCGGAACCCATGCCGGGCTCGCCGATACGTCGTTGGCACTCGCCGTCGATCCTCGCCTCGTCCGCACCGACCGGCTGCAGGCGGGCAACGCGGCCGCGAATGCCGAGGGTGTATACGGCAACCCGAAACGATCGAGCGCGGAGTTGGGGCAGCTGGGCGTGGACATCATCGTGGCGCAGACGGTCGACGCGATCCGCAAAGCCGTGGCGCACCGCTGACGCCGCTGCGCCGATGGATCAAAAGGTGGTGCAACCCGCGGTTGGTCGGGCGCCGGTGCGGCGCTCCTGGAATGGTTCGGGGGAGCAATCGTGAACAGGGAGTTGCGCAGCCGCTGGATATCGTCGGCCATTTGCCTTGGGCTCGCGCTCTGCGCGCCCGGCTCGGCTCGAGTCGCGCACGGGCAGGGCGCCGCGCCGGTCCCCGCGATCGCCACGGTACCCGGGATGCCACCGGTGCCGGACCCGGGCAACCTGTACAGCGAAACGGCGGCCGGCAAGATCGCTCCGGCCGTCGCCGGCGACCTGCCGCGGGTCTACGTGCCGCATGTCAAGTCGAATGACGTCTACGTGATCGATCCGGCCACGCTCAAGGTTGTCGACCGGTTCAAGGTCGGCATCAATCCGCAGCACGTCGTGCCGTCGTGGGACATGCGCACGCTGTGGGTCGCCAACAACGCGGAAGGCCGCAAGGACGGCAGCCTGACCCCGGTCGACCCGACCACCGGCCGCCCGGGGCGCCCGATTCCCGTCGACGACCCGTACAACATGTATTCGACGCCGGACGGCAAGTCGATCATCGTCGTTGCCGAGGCCTACAAGCGGCTCGACTTCCGCAATCCTCGTACGCTGGCGCTCGAGGGATCGATCGCAGCACCCCGCTGCGGCGGCATCAATCACGCGGATTTCTCGATCGACGGCCGCTTTGCCATCTTCACTTGCGAGTTCGACGGGACCGTGGTGAAGATCGACCTCACCCTGCGCAAGGTCCTGGGCTACCTCCAGCTGATCAAGCCGGGCCTGCCGACCAAAACGGTGAAGGGCTTTGATGGCCGCGACGAGACCATCTGCACCACGTGGAAGGGCATGCCGCAGGACATCCGGATCTCGCCCGACGGCAAGCTGTTCTTCGTCGCCGACATGATGTCCGATGGCGTGTACGTCGTCGACGGGCAGACGTTCAGGCAGGTCGACTTCGTTCCCACCGGTGTCGGCACGCATGGCCTCTACCCCAGCCGTGACGGGAGGAAGCTCTACATCGCCAATCGGGGATCGAACAAGATTCACGGACCGCCGCGCGGCAAGGGCAGCGTCTCCGTGATCGACTTCGCGACGCGGAAGGTGGAAGCAACGTGGCCGATTCCCGGCGGCGGGAGTCCGGACATGGGCAATGTCAGTGCCGACGGCAAGATGCTGTGGCTCGCCGGACGCTACGACGACGTCGTCTACGCGATCGACACGGCCACCGGCAACGTCACCACGATCGCGGTCGGCAAGGAACCGCACGGCCTGACCGTCTGGCCGCAGCCGGGCCGCTACTCGCTCGGTCACACCGGAAACATGCGGTGACGAGCGCGCGCGCATGGCCTTCCTCATTTCCGGGCCCGGGGATCACTCCGAAAGCGACGACGAGCGGATGACGGCGGCGGCGACCGCGGTGCTGCAGCGCCGCCTCGACGGCGAGTCGCACCGCGCTGCCGTTCTCACGGTGTCCGCGAGCCATTCGCTCAGCCCGCTCGAAGTGCAGCGCTCGTGGGCGCGGAAAAAGCGCGACGCGCTCTCCCTGCTGACGATGGGGCGCGTCGTCGATGCGTGTCCGTGGACCGACGCCGAGGTCAAGCGGCTGTCGCGGATCTTTTTCGGCCAGCTGGCGTTCGCCCCGGCTCGAAATCGCGACGACTCCGGCGAAGGTTGAGTCGACACGACGACCGCGCCGGGCGATCCGCCCGCGCCCGCGCAATCGGCGCAGGTCCGGCCGCGAACTCGCCCGCCAGCGTCGGGATTCGCGCGTGGGTTATGATCGCGGTCGGACTCTCCGGAACGCGCCATCATGCACACTTCACTCGTCGTCACCGTCATCGGCCCCGATCGTCCCGGCCTCGTGAGCCTGATGTCGGACCGCGGGAAGGCCCTCGGTGCGAGCTGGGCGGAAAGCCGAATGGCGAGCCTCGCCGGCCAATT
>Ga0315278_10004826_pt1 | contig 12206 bp, 11 predicted proteins | sample YL17G06_0_MG_FD_203880 | JGI IMG/M metagenome (GOLD analysis project Ga0315278, IMG submission 203880) | Sediment microbial communities from Yellowstone Lake, YNP, Wyoming, USA - YL17G06_0 | ecosystem: Environmental > Aquatic > Freshwater > Lake > Sediment | place: USA: Wyoming | collected... | reverse complement strand
ATGTTATGTTTGGCCCTGACTATGTGTCTGACCCTGGCTGCGGGGGATCAAGGGGCGGCCGGCGACAACACGAATCCGTTTTTATCGCCGTATAAAACGCCGCTGAACACCCCGCCTTTCAACGTGATCAAGAACGAGCATTTTCTGCCGGCTATAAAGGAAGGCATCCGGCAGCAGCAAACCGAGATCGAGGCCATCGTCGGCAATCCGGCCGCGCCCGCTTTCGCCAATACCCTGGAAGCCCTGGACGCAAGCGGGCGGCTCCTGTCCGAGGTCAACGCGGTTTTCGGCGCGCTACAGGGCGCCGACACGAATCCGGCCATCCAGGGCATCGCTAAAGAGACGACGCCGCTCATCGCGGCCCACGGCGACAATATCCGCCTGAACGAAAAGCTCTTCGCCCGCATAAAAGCGGTCTACGACCAGCGCGCCAAATTGAACCTCAAGCCCGAGGAGCAGTTCCTCCTCGAAAACACCTACCGCGACTTCGTCCGCGGCGGCGCGCTCCTGGATGAAAAGCAGAAAACCCGGCTCCGCGACCTGAACCAGCGACTGGCCATGCTTTCGCTCCGGTTCGGCGACAACCTGCTTGGCGAAACCAACGATTTTAAGCTGATTCTCGAGAATCGTGACGACCTGGCCGGCCTGCCTCCCTCGGTCGTGGCTATGGCCGAGGGGACGGCCCGGCAATTGAAGATGCCCGGCAAATGGGTCTTCACCGTCCAGGTTCCGAGCATGACGCCTTTTCTTCAGTACTCGACGCGGCGCGATTTGCGCGAAAAGCTCTACCGCGGCTATACCACGCGCGGCGACCGCGGCAACGATCGCGACAACAAGGACATTCTCCGCCAGATCGTCAACCTGCGCAGCGAGAAGGCGAAGCTCCTGGGCTACGACAGCCATGCGGCCTTCGTCCTGGAGACCAACATGGCCAAGACTCCCGCGGCCGTGGATGCCTTCCTGAATAGATTATGGGACCCGGCCCTGAAGCGGGCCAAGGGGGAAGTGGCCGACATGCAGGCCATCATCGACCGCGACGGCGGAAAAATCAAGCTCGCCCCGTGGGACTGGTGGTATTACGCGGAGAAGGTCCGCCAGGAAAAATATGCCCTCGACGACACCGCCTTGCGCCCCTATTTCAAGCTCGAGAACGTCCGCCAGGGCATCTTCACGCTCTGCGAAAAGCTCTACGGGCTGAAGTTCACCGAACGGCGCGACATCGCGGTCTACAATCCGGAGGTCCAGGTGTTCGAGGTGGGCGAAGCCGACGGCCGCTACGTGGGCGTCCTGTACATGGATTTCCATCCGCGACCCAGCAAGCGCGGCGGCGCCTGGTCGGGCTCGTTCCGGCGCCAATCTTACGAAAAGGGCAAGCGCGTGGCGCCCCTCTCAACAATAACGTGCAATTTCACGCGCGCCACGGCCGATGCGCCATCGCTCCTCAGCGTGGACGAGGCCACGACCTTCGCCCACGAATTCGGGCATTCGCTGGCGACCCTCCTCTCGGATGGGATTTACCGCAGCCGCTCCGTGCCCCGGGACGCGGTGGAGCTCCCCTCGCAGATCATGGAAAACTGGATGCTGGAGCCGGAACTGCTCACCTCCTACGCCAAGCACTACCGGACGGGCGCCGTCATTCCGGCCGAGCTCGTCCAAAAGCTCCAGAAAAGCAGTCTTTTCAACCAGGGCTTTGAAACCGTGGAATACCTCGCGGCTTCGATCCTCGACATGAAATGGCACGAGATGACGCAGCCCCAGCCCAACCTCGACGTCAACGAATTCGAGACCCGGGCCATGATCGGTATCGGCCTCATCCCGGAGATCACGCCCCGCTACCGGAGCACCTATTTCAACCATATCTTCAACGGCGGCTATTCGGCGGGGTATTACGTTTATATCTGGGCCGCGCAGCTCGACGCCGACGCCTTCGAAGCCTTCAAGGAAAAAGGCCTGTTCGACAAGGCGACCGCCCTCTCGTTCCGGAAAAACGTGCTCGAGAAATACGGCGCCCTCGAGCTCATGCCCCAGTACGTGGCCTTCCGCGGCGCCGAACCGAAGATCGAACCTCTGCTGAAACGCCGAGGGCTGCTGAAGTAGAGGTGGCGCCGGTTCCTGCAAGCCGTGGATCAGCCGTGAGAAAAGCCATCCGGCGGCGGAAGAACGACCTCCTCGCCCTGGCCGCGTTCTCCGCCCTGACCTTGATTCTGACCTACCCCCTGATTTTGAACTTGGGGACCGGTGTCCGGGACAAGGGCGATCCTCCTCTCAACAGCTATATCATGGCCTGGGAAGCCCACCAGTTCGGCCGCCTGGATTTCTCCCGCTTTTTTGACACGAACATGTTTTATCCCTTCAAAGGGACGCTGACGTATTCCGAGATCCTCCTGCCGCAAGCCGTGGCCGCGTTTCCCGTCCTCGCCGTTTCCGGGAACCCGATCCTGTCCTACAACATTGTTCTTCTCCTCGCTTTTCTCACGTCGGCGCTCGGCATGCGGGCCCTCGCCCGCCATCTCGTCAAAAACGAGTTCGCCGCGTTTCTGGCCGGGCTCATCTATGCCTTCTCGCCTTTCATGTTCTCCCACCTGTCGCATCTCCAGGTCATCACGGCGGGCGGGCTGCCGCTCGCCCTGCTCTATCTCCATAAATTTTTCGAGGCCGGACGGACGAGGGATATTCTCGGCTTCACCTTCTTCTATATCGTCCAGTTCCTGGCCAACGGCTATTACGGGATCTTCCTGACCTTGTTCGCCGGGCTCTTTATCGCCGCCTGGATGATCGCCGAGCGCCGGTACGCGGACCGGAAATTCTGGGCGCGGCTCGCCCTCTTCGCCGCCCTTGCCGCCGCCTTCGTCGGCCCGGTCCTTTTCCGCTATTTTCTCATGAGCCGGGAAACGGACTTCAACCGCGGTCCCGGAAGTCCGCTTCCTCTCACGAGCTACCTGACCGCTCCCGGCATTAACCGGCTTTACGGTCAAATCAGCCAGCCCTTCCGGAAATCGGAGGGCGACCTTTTCCCCGGCATTATCGCCGTCATCCTCGCCGGACTGGGCCTGGCCGCGAATCTGAGGATCCGCCCGGTGTCGAGCCGGGATGAATTGAGCGGCCGCCCGAAAATAGCGGGTTTCACGCGCGCCGCCGTGACCGGCTTGCTGGCCGCGGATGCCTTTTGGATCCTGGCGGAAATCCTGTCGGGGTTCGAGCTCGGATCCTCGAACGAGGTCCTTTTCCACTCCGACCGCCTTTTCCGCCTCCCGATTCCGGCCGGGATTTTGCTCCTTCTCATCGCCCTCCGCCGGATAATCGAGCGACGGCTCCGGGGTCCGGCCTATCGGATCTCCTTCGAGGATAAAAAGTTTTGGACTTATCCGGTTCTCCTGGTCCTGGCCGCGCTCCTGACCATGGGCAGCCGGGGGCTCTATGTTTTCCTTTATAAATGCATCCCCGGTTTCAGCGGCCTCCGGGCCACCCCCCGTTTTCACATTTTCTTCATGCTCGCCCTGGCCGTTCTCGCCGCGCATGGAGCGAAGGCCTTCATGGCGTCCGCCCGGCCGAAACGGCGGGCGGCCGCTTTTATCTTCATCCCGCTTCTCATGGTCGCGGAATTCGCCTCCATCCCGGTCCCCCTCACCAAGCTTCCGGCCCCGCGGGACATTCCGGAGGTCTATCGCTGGCTGGCCGCCGAAAAGGGAAACGGGCGGGTCGTGCTCGAGCTTCCGCTGCCCGCGTCGGCGGCCTGGGCCGGCGCGGTCGAAGCGTCCCGGCTCTACTTCTCGACCTTTCATTGGACCCGTATGGTGAACGGCTACAGCGGCTATATCCCTCCGCTGTACAGCGAGCTGTGCTTCCGCTGGACGAAGCTGCCCCTGGCCGATTTCGTCAGGGATGCCGCCGCCCTCGGGGTCAATACGATCATATTTCACGCGAACGAACCCTTCACCGAAGAGGCCCTTCGGTTGCGAATAGCCGAAGCCCGGTCCGAGGATGAGCAAATCGTCCTCGAGAAAGCGTTCGGATCCGATTATGTCTTCGCCGTCAAGCCGGGCCGGCCGGCCAAGCCGCTTCAGGCCGGGATCCAGGCCGAGGCCCGCGTCCGGCAACCGCTCGAAAATATGGGATGGACGATCGCGGCGAGCGCTAAACAGGATCAGGCGGGGAAGGCCGTGGATGGCTCCATGGAGACGCGCTGGGAAAGCGGCCCCCAGGCCGTCGGGGTGTCCGTGACCGTGGACCTGAAAACCATCGAGACCGTCGGCGGGTTTTCGTTCAAGCTCGGCCGGAGCCCGCTGGACTATCCGCGCGGATATCTCGCCGAAGTTTCGACCGACGGAAAAGCATGGGAGGCCGTCGGCGGGCAGGAAAGAACCGTTCTTCCGATTCTGGCCTTTCTTCGGCCGAAAGAACTTGGGCTGGAAGTTGAATTCGCGCCTCGCGGCGTCCGCTATATCCGGGTCACGAACACCGCGGAAGAGCCGATTTATTACTGGTCAATTTACGAGATCGAAGTCTATCGCTGACGGGCGAATACGGCGCCGTCCCTAGCTTTTCGATTGAGGCTAGGCCATCAAGGACGCGAGATATCCGGATAATTTTTGAACGGCTTTTTTAACCTCCGGCGACAGGGCCGAACCGAAGTCGTTTTTTTCCGGCTGAATCCCCAGAATGATCGTTTTGCAGCCGATGGTCTCCTCAAGATACCGGACAAACAGAGCCAGGGATATCTTGTGGGTCGAAACGCCCTCGTCCGCGTGAGCGCCCTTCTCCACGAGAAAAACCGTTCCCGGCCGATAGGGGCCGGCGGCGGCATCGAGGATGAGAACGAGGCCGGGCCCGATTTTCCGGATGATCCCGGTCCAATTCTCCGGGGCTTCACGGCCGAGGAGGACCCTCAAACGCGAACGCGCCTTGCCCCGCGTCGCTTTTTTAATCGATTCGGCGCATAGGAGTCCGGCGGCGTCGTCGCCCCTGGCTTCGTTCCCGACGCCGAGGACGACGATTTTCCGGGAGGCTTGGATTTCGCGGCGGACGAGCCGCTTCCAATCCGCTTTCGTTCGGGACATGATGTTTAAAAACCCGGGTCTTACGATTGGGCCGGTTCCGTCTTCGACGGGGGAGAGGGAGGGGCGGCGGGCTTGGCTTCTCTTTTTGGGACCGCCCGGGTGAAGGTCCAATCCATCTTCAGATCGTGGCGGTCGAACGCGGCGATCTCGTAGAGATGGTCCATTTCCATGGCCTTCACGGGGTTTGTCGGGCAGGAATCCACGCACTGGGCGCAGTGGACGCAGCGGTCGTTGTGGATGACCATGCTGAATTTCTTTTCGGCTTCGTTCACCGAAGTGATTTCGATCGCCTCGGCCGGACAGTCGCGCTCGCAGGCGCGGCAGGCGATGCAGATATCGGGATGGAGAAAAGGCGTCCCCCGGAAATCCTTGGGGACCTCGAGCTTTTTGAACGGGTAGTCCACGGTGTTGGGCTTTTTGAAGAGGTGGCGAAGAAGCTCCGGAAGGAAAACCGCAACTTTCATAATAGCAATCCCTTGATCAAGATGACGATCAGAAGCTGGAGGACGGCCAGGGGGGCCAGATATTTCCAGGCGAACGTGACGACCTGGTCCACCCGGATCCGGGAGGTGAAGGCCCGGATGAGCGTCAGGAAAAAGATGACGAAGAGCGTTTTGACGACGAAATTCAGGAGGCCGATCGCGGGTCCGCCGGGAAACCCGCCGAGGAAGACCGCCGCCACGAGGCCGCTCGAAACGACGAGCTCGATGTCGATCATGAGCCGGAAAAAAGCCAGCTTCTTTCCCGAATACTCGGTGAAGGTCCCGCCGACGATTTCCGTCTCGGCGTGCGGGATGTCGAACGGCGTGCGCTCGAGCTTGGCCTGGACGCAGATCACGGCGATGACGAACCCGAGCAGGTTGGGCAGGATGAGCAGGGGCTTTTTCTGATAGAACTGGGCGATCTCGGCGAGCCGCCAGGAATTGGCCAGGATCGCCGGGCTCAGGACGGACATGAAGAGGGGAACCTCGTAGCCGAAGAGCATCGTCAGGACGCGCGTTCCGCCGATGGTCGAGAAGAGGTTGGTCGAGGACCATCCCGCCAGGAAGAAGATCAGGGTCGGGAGGCTGAGGAGATAGAGGAGGACGATGATGTCGCCGGAAAAGGAGGTCATCCGGATCGCGTCCTCGCTGTAGGGCCAAAGCGGAAGGAGCAGGCCGGCCGTGACGACAATGGCCAGGCCGATGATCGGCAGGAGCGTAAACAGGGTTTTATCGGCCCGCTCGGGGACGACGTCCTCCTTGGCCAGGAGCTTCACGAAATCGGCGATCGGCTGGAGGATTCCCCATCGCCCCGTGTGGGTCGGGCCCATCCGGTTCTGAAGGCGGGCGTAAAGCTTCCGGTCGTACCATTCGCAGAACGTGGAATAGATGAACAGAAAAAGGAGCCCCGGATAGACGAGAAGGTAGAGGAGCGTTTTCAGAACGGCCATGCCGCATTCCTTTTCACGGGACGATTTTTGAAGCGCTGGTCGGCGAGCTTCCGGAGCTCGCTGAAGCGCAGGATTTTCTCTTCCCCGGTCCGCCCGTTGACGAGCTCGACGGTCCGCTCGGCGCAGCAGATGCAGGGATCGATGGCGGCGAAGATCAGGGGGATATCGGCGATGAACCCGCTCTTGAGCATCTCGACCGTCGCCGGATAATTGGCCAGCGTCGGGGCCCGGACTTTCAGCCGTTCCGGCTTGTCCGATCCGTTCGATTTGATGTAGTGCATGTTTTCGCCGCGCGGGGCTTCATAGCGGCTGACGACTTCGTTCGGCTTGGCCCGCTTGGGCGCCTTGACGGCGATGTCGCCGGCCGGGAGGTTCTTGAGGAGGAATTCGCAGATTTTATAGGACTCGAGGAGCTCTTTGATCCGGACCACGGTCCGGCCCAGGACGTCGCAGGAGTCCGCCGTGCAGACGTCGAAGGGGATTTCGTCGTAAACCGCGTGCGGATCGTCTTTGCGGACGTCGGCCGAGATGCCCGAAGCGCGGGCGGTGGGGCCGACCGCGCAAAGAGCGAGCGCCTTTTCCCTGGAGAGGTAGCCGACGCCGGCCAGGCGCGCCACGAACGTCGGCTCCGAGGCGCCGATCTTGAAATAGAATTCGCTGCGCGTCCTAAGGACGGCGAGGCCGTCGAAGATTTTCTTGATTTGAAGCTCGTCGAGATCGCGGCGGACGCCGCCGAGCGTGTTGATCGCGTAGTGGACGCGGTTGCCCGAGATCATCTCCAGGAGGTCCATCACGACCTCGCGGTCGCGCCAGGTGTACATGAAGAATGAATCGAATCCGGCCTCGTGGCCGGCGACGCCCAGCCAGAGCAGGTGGCTGTGCACCCGCTCGAGCTCGGAGACGAGATAGCGGATGTAGTTGCCCCGCTTGGGCGGCGTGATTTCCATGAGCTTTTCCACGCCCTGGACATAGCAGGTCGCGTGGGAGTGCGAGCAGATCCCGCAGATCCGCTCGGTGAGATAGATATTCTGGATCCAGGTCTTTTCTTCGGCGAGCTTTTCCAGGCCGCGGTGGTTGTAGCCGAGCCTGATGTCGGCGTCCTTGATGACCTCGCCCTCGACCGTCATGCGCAGGCTGATGGGCTCTTTCAGGGCGGGGTGCTGCGGCCCGATGGGGATGGTGAACTTCATTTTTTGCCTCCCGGGATGATTTCCGCGGGCCGTTCGTATTTCCAGTCTTTCCGGAGAGGGAAGTTGCCGGCCGGCCAGTCGTCGGGCACGACCAGCGGTCTGGGGTCGGGGATATTGTCGATGACGATGCCGAACATGTCCTGGAGCTCCCGCTCGTAGAGGATCGCGCCGGGCAGGCTCGGGCAGATGCTGACGAGGTGGGGATCAGTCTTCGGAATCCGGGTCCGGACGTTCAGGTTCCCGTTGAGGTCGGCGAGGTGGTACAGGATTTCGTAGGAATCGCCGGTGTCCAGGCCGCTGATCGTGGCGATGTAAGCGTAGCGCAGGTCCTTGCTGAGGCCAACGAAAACAGGGGCCACGTTTCCGGGAGCGATCGTCATGAAAACCCGCCGGAGGGCCGGGTTGGAAATCTCGACGATTTTATCGCCGAAGAGGCTTTTCAATTTCTCCACGAGTTCTAAATCGGTCATAAGGTCCTCGAAGTCTAGAGTTTTCCCAGGAGCTTGACGACTCCGTCCAGAATGGCGTCGGGCCGGGCCGGGCAGCCGGGAACGTACGCGTTCACGGGGATGACCTGGTCCAGGCCTCCCATGATGTTGTAAGCGCCGCGGTAAACGCAGCCCGACATGGCGCACGCTCCGACGGCGATGACGAACTTCGGGTCCGGAGTCTGCTCGTAGATGCGGATGATCCGGTCCTTGATCTGCCGGGTCACCGGTCCGGTGGCGATGATCACGTCCGCGTGCCGCGGCGTGGCCTTGAGCAGCACCCCGAACCTCTCCACGTCGAAGCGGGGGGTGAGGGCCGCCACGATCTCGATGTCGCAGGCGTTGCAGGCGCCCGAATTCAAGTGCAGGATCCAGGGGGACTTGATCCGGGACCAGCGCACGAGTCTGTCTAACATTTCAGCTCCTTGTCACGAGGGCCATGATGGACAGGAAGATCACGGCCAGGTAGAGCACGGCGAACCAGACGATCTTGCCGGACGGAACGGTCGCGATCATGAGCGCGGCGACGTGCATGATGGTGAAAAACAGGGCGATGAAAAAGAAAAGGCGGTAGCCGAACTGCACTTTGACGCCGGGGATGTCCTCTCCGCAGGCATAGGTCGTCAGCTTGCCGCCGGTTTTGTTGAGCTTCGGCGCCATCCGCTTGCCGAGGAGGTAGAGAAGGAAGGCGATGGCCAGGAAGAGGAGGAAGGCCACGGGCGGGGAGAGGAGAAATTCGATCCCTTTCATGGTTTACCCTTTCAATTTCGTCAGCTTGCGGATATCCAGGCTCTTCGTGTGCCGGTAGAGGTTGATGATGAGGGCCAGGGCCGTGGCGACGAGGCTGACCTCGACCACGATGAAGGTGATGACCAGGCATTGGGCGAGGAGGGTGTTTTTCCTGACGAACCCGGTCGCCAGCAGGGCCAGGCTCACGCCTTTGCTGATGACTTCGATGCCGATGAAAAGCTTGATGACGTTTTTCATCGTCAGCAGGCAGTAGAGGCCGGCGAACAGCAAGCCCGCGGCGAAGGCCATGTATACGAACCACGCGCTATTCATCTTTGTCCCTCTTTCGGAATAAGGCCAGAACGGAAAAGACGCCGGCGAGGATGACCGCGAGCTGGGCGACGAGGTCGAACGTCCTCTGTTTCCACAATACGTCGCCGAAGACCCCGGTCTCGGCCGCTTCCGGCAGGGCCGGGACCTTCTGGAGGAGGCTTTTCATGACCAGGATATCGATGAGGATGAAGGCGACGAAGAACAGGGGAAAGGCGAGCCGGGCGATCCTGGATTCACGGACGTCCCCGTCGGCTTTGGTCAAGGCGATGGTCAGGATGAAGAGCACCGTGATCAAGCCGGCCACGACCGAGATTTCGAAGACGCCGGCGTACGGGGCGTTCATCTGAAAGAAGAGGATGCCGAGAAGGACGCTGGCCAGGGCCAGGCTGATGGCGGATTTGATGAGGTCTTTCGACAGAATCGCCAGGATGGAAAAGAAAACCAATCCGGATAAGAGCGGTATTTGCCATGTCATGGTCTATAATCCCCACGAACCGAGCGCGAGATGAAGTCCCTTGGTCAGCGAGTCCGAAGCGGGCTGGATCCAGGACGTTATGACCGTCGAGAAAAAGATCCCGACGCCGATCACGAGAAGGGCCAGTATGACCGACGCCGTGGCCATCCAGAACGGCGCTTCCTTGACCGCCTTCCATCGCTCGTCGAGCTGTCCGAAGAAGGCCTTGCGCTGGATGAGCAGGTAGTACCAGAGGGTCAGGACGCTGGCCAGGACGGCGACGACGGCGAGGGGCCACTGGTTGGCCTGGACGAGGGCCATGATGATGAGGAGCTTGCTCCAGAACCCGCCGAGAGGAGGCACGCCCGCGATCGAAAGCGCGCCGACGATGTTGGTGGCCGCGGTCACGGGCATCCGCTTGGCCAGGCCGCCCATTTCGTCGAGGTTGCGCGTCCCCGTCGCCTGCTGGATCGAGCCCGAGTTCAAGAACAGGAGCCCTTTGGCCAGGGCGTGGTTGAAGAGATGAAAAAGCCCGCCGGCGATGCCGAGGGGCGTGGCGATGCCGATTCCGAGCACGACGAATCCGACCTGGCTGATCGACGAATAAGCCAGCATGCGCTTCATGTCGTTCTGGCCGAGGGCGAGAAAGGCGGCGATGACGATGGAGACCGCCCCGAGGACCATCAGGACCTGGGACAGCCCGTCGCCGGGCTTCATGCCGAAGACGCCGAAAAAAATCCGGGTCAGGGCGTACACTCCCGAGACTTTGATGAGCAATCCCGACAGGATGGCCGAAATGGGCGCGGGCGCCGAGGGGTGCGCGTCCGGCAGCCAGGCGTGGAACGGAATCAGGGCCGCCTTGAGGCCGAAGCCCATGATGAAGAGGGCCGAGCAGAAGCCCACGACGGCTTTGGCGTCCAGGCCGCGGAGGCCTTCCGCCACGGCCGTGAAGCCGAGGCTGCCGGTCATGCCGAAGAGGACGGCGATGGCGATCAGGATGGCGGCCGAAGCGATGACCGAGAGCATCAGGTATTTGAACGCGGCTTCGAGCTCGTCATGCTCCAATCCGTAGGCGACCAAGGCGTACGAAGCGATGGCGGCGACTTCGAGGAACAGGTAAATGCCGAAGAGATCGGTGACGAGGACGAGCCCGTTCATGCCGGCCACCATCATCAAAAGGAGGGCGTAGTAGTTGGCTTTAGACCCGTAGTGGTCCATGTAATTGATGGAGAAGAGGCCGACGCACAAGGTCACGAGCGAAATGGCCATCAGCATGAACAGGCTGAAGCCGTCCACCGCGACCTGGATGTTGATCGGCTCGCCCAGCCACTGGAGCTGTTTCAGGACCGGTCCCTGACTGATCATCTGCCGGCCGGTGGTGGCGGCGAGGACGAGCAGGAAGAGGAAGACGGCGTTCGACAGCAAATCGGGCAGGAATTTTTTCGAAATTTTCCCGATCAGAGGCATGAGCGCGGCGACCAGGAGAGGCGCACCGATAAACAGGAAAATCAAAGGTCCTCCTCTATCTATGCGAAGCGATTATCTTATCAGCATCTGGATCAGGACGGCGATGACGAGCAGCCCGCCGAGGCACCAGGCCAGGTAATTGGCGTAGTGGCCGGTGTGGGCCTTTCGCAGCACGCCCGTGAAGGCTTCGCCCGTCCTGGTCACGATCTTCTCGAAGAAGAAGTCGATCGGCCGGTCGATGCCCTTGAACAGAACCATGGAAAAATGCCGGAGGAAAATGATCCCCTGCTCGTAGAGATCGAAGACGCGGGCTTCGGCCAGGTCGTAGATCTGCTTGATACCGGGGAATTTGTGGACGGGCTCGGAAGCCAGGTAGGCTTTTTTATCGCCGCGTTTCCAGCCGTAGAAGTGGAGGGCGAGGGCCAGGAGCAGGCAGAGAATCGAGATCCCGGCCACGGGGTTGAAAACGCCCAGGGCGTGGGCCGTGAAATCGATGCTCTCGCCGGGTTCGACGTGGCCGGCGAGAATGGGCTGGATGAATTGGGTCAGGGGGAGCTTGTTGAATACGCCGAAGGTGATGCAGAGAAGGGCCAGGATCAGGATCGGAATGACGATCGGGGCCTGGCTTTCCTTCACTTTGGGCACGTCCTTCGAGCGCGGCCCGAAGAACACGGAGTGGCCCGCTTTGAGGAAAGAGGCCAAGGTGAAAATCGCGCCGACCCAGGCCGCCACGGCGAAGATCGCATAGCCGCTTTCCAGCGCGCCGTGGAAGATCATTTCCTTGGAGACGAAGCCGTTGAGGGGCCAGACGCCCGAAATGGCCAGGGCGCAGACGGTGAACCCGGCGGCCGTCAGGGGCATGGCCTTGCCCAGGCCGCCCAGCTTTTTGAGCTCGGTCGTTCCGGCCCGGTGCTCGACCGAACCGGCGCTCAGGAAGAGGCCGCATTTGTACATGGCGTGGTTGATCATATGGAAGATCCCGCCGGCGATGCCGATGGGAATGGCCGTCCCGATGCCGAGGATCATGTAGCCGACCTGGCTGACGGCGTGATAGGA
>Ga0315278_10004822_pt1 | contig 12207 bp, 15 predicted proteins | sample YL17G06_0_MG_FD_203880 | JGI IMG/M metagenome (GOLD analysis project Ga0315278, IMG submission 203880) | Sediment microbial communities from Yellowstone Lake, YNP, Wyoming, USA - YL17G06_0 | ecosystem: Environmental > Aquatic > Freshwater > Lake > Sediment | place: USA: Wyoming | collected... | reverse complement strand
GATGCTGACAATGCGTGGCAGACGGTAGCGACCGCCGACTACACGTCAGACTTGACTGCCGAGCCGGCGCTGATTTGGCCGCTCGAAAGTTGGCCGTCCGACATGGTTGGCGGTGTTGATGGCGTGCGCGTCCAGTATATCGCGGGCTATTCAACCGGCGCAGTTATTCCTCAACCCATTCGTCAATGGCTACTCATGCGCACCGCCGAGCTTTACCGTGACCGCGAGCCGAGTGCGCTTGGTACCAATTTCGCCCACCTTCCGCACGCCGACCGGATGCTTGATGCGTGGAGGGTTTACGCGTGAAGTTTGTTTGCGAAATGGTCGGCGCCGAAGAGCTGAAAGAGAAACTGACCGAGTTGATTCCGCGCGAATCGAAAAATCTCTTGCGCCGCGTAACTCTCGATATGGCCAAAGATCTGCGTGATGAGATTCGCCCGGCGGCACCCGTCGAGACTGGCACCCTACAAAAAGCCATTGTGGCCAAGCGCGATCGTGGGACACGGGAATCAATCGAGGCGTCGGTTACGATCACCAAGGGCAAAAGCGCGACGCATGACGCATGGTATTGGCATTTTATCGAGTTCGGCACCGTATTTCATGCGGCCCAGCCATTCATTATTCCGGCCACCGAGAAATTCCGCGGCAAGTTGCGTGAGATTTTCGAGACCAAGTTTTTCAAGCGGCTCTCGGCGACGGCGTCGAAAGGCACCCAGGTTTGGAAATGACGAGCGCGGCCTACATCCGCACTGGCGCCATGAATCAACGGGCCCTATTACAATCGCGTACCGAAGTTGCCGACGGTGGAGGCGGATCTGCGGTGACGTGGGCCACCGAGCGCAGCGTGTGGTGTGCCATTCGCGAGCGTAATGCAGCCGAGCGCGTGCAGGCCATGCGCGAGCAGTCACAAATCACACACGAGATCTGGACCCGCTACGCCGACGACATCACCGCCGACAAGCGCCTGGTCAATGACGGCGTGGCCTACAATATTCGCGCGGTCATGGACCCCGAGACGGCTCACGAGTTTTTGCGCATCCTCGCTGAGTCGGGAGTTGCAACGTGAGCCTCAAGACGTGGGAACTACAGCAAGCCGTGCTGACACGCCTTGATGGCTATTCGGCGCTCAAGCCCGCGCTGGTAACTGCGGTCTATGATGCGGTTCCCCAAAATGCGGTGTTCCCCTACGTGGTAATCGGTGACGACACGACGATTCCTTTCAACACGCACACCACGGTGGGCGGCGAGCACACGATCACGATTCACGCCTGGAGTCGATACAAGGGCAAGAGCGAAATCAAGCGGATCCAGGAGCAGATCTATGCGGCCTTGAATCGATACGCCCTCAGTGTGAGCGGCGCGACGATGGTCAATTGTGAGCAGGAATACGCCGAATCGTTTTTGGACGAGGATGGCTTAACCAGGCACGGCGTGCAGCGAATGCGCGTTTTGCTAGATGGGTGACACATGAGAATTTTCTTGAAGGCATCGAATCGGGTTGGCGAGGTCGAATACCCTACCGCTGGATTTTACAATGTCAACGAGGATCTCGGGCGTGAATGGATTCGTGGCGGTCTGGCATTGCTCGCCACCGATGACAACAAGATCGCCGATCCCTACACACCAAGCGCCCCTATCGTTGAGCCAGATCCGATTATGGTGGATGCTGGCACCGAACCGAAGAAATCCCGAGGAGGCAGGTAATGGCAGATCCTACAGCTCTCACGAAGGTAACGGCAGCCGCCTATGGACACGGGATTGCCGATGCGGTGTTTCAGGCCATTGACAACACCTGGGACAACACGTTTGCGAACACGGGCAAGACGATCCTGCTCGTCAAGGCCGTCACCGGAAGCTGCAACGTGACGTTCAAATCGATCGGCGCGAGCAAATACAACGAGGGCATCGCCGGAACGCTCACGCCCCTTGGTCCAATCACCCAAGGGAACATCGGCGTCTATGGTCCATTCCCGACTGAACTGTACGGCACCACTGTGCGGGTGGGATATGACACCTCGACAGCGACGGCCGCAGTTGTCAGCCTTGAAGACACACCGATCTAAGGGAGAAACAAAATGGCAGCAGCACCACTCACGGCAGTTATCGCCACAGCGTACGCCAAGGGCGTTGCGAGTGCGGCGTTTCAGGCAGTCCAAGCGGGCGCCGATGGGAACTATTTCGCCAATACCGGCAAGACGCTCTTGCTGGTGACGCGAACTGGCGGGGCCGTCAACCCAACATTCAAGTCCATTGGTCCAAACAAGTACACGATGGGCGTCTCGGCCGCCACGCGCGTGTGTGCCGAGCCGATCGCCGACGGCAAGATAGGCGTCTATGGACCATTTCCAACTGCGATTTACGGCACGACCGTTACGGTAACATTTGATACCGGCACATCAGTGACGGCCGCAGTCGTCGAGCTTGCGGACAATTCGTTCTAAATTTGGAGGACATCATGGCAAAACAACACGGACGTTTTCAAACTTTTTCTTGGAACAGCAACGTGGTCAACGGAATCACCGACGGCTCGATTGATATCTCGCGAGCCAAGATCAAGGTGACCACCCACGATTCCGGCGACGCCGAGACCTATCTACAGGGCCGCCTTGAGGGCACTGTTTCGATCAACGGCAAGTGGGACGAGGCCGACGCCGGTCAATCGGGCCTGTTCGATGATCTGATCGCCGGAACACAGCGAACGGTCTATTTCCGGATGAACACTGGGGCGGGGCTCCATTCGTTCACGGGCACCGCACAGTGCGATAAATTCAACGGCAAGGGCCCGAATGACGATGCGGCAGATTTTAGTGCCGATCTCACATTTAGCGGCGCGGTGGTCGCGGGAGTTCAGTAATGGCTAACGCGCGACGTGGCGAGGTCGACCTCGAGCTGGGCGGCGAGACGTTGGCGTTGGTCTTTGATTTCAATGCCATCGCCGAGCTTGAGGCCAAGTTCGACGACCGGCCCATCAATGAGCTTTTCTCGTCAGAATCAGGCTCGCCGCCGATGCGGGTGATTCGTGAGGCACTAAGGATTGGGCTGGATAAGCGCAATCGTAAGCGGACTTCTAACGAGGTTGGCCGCATGATTGGCGAGGAAATTCAGAAAGACTCAACCGCGCTGGTCCGCATCATCACCGCGATTGCCGAGGGCATTGCAGGAGCCTTTGGAAAGACCGGCGAGACGGCGCCAGAATCAGAAAAAAAGGAGACAGAACCGCCGCGCCCTCAGGTGGCCCCAGAGACTGGCGGGGCCTGATTAGCACAGCTTCGACGGTAGGTCTCAAGCCGTCGGAGTTTTGGTCAATGACGCCGTGGGAATTTCAGTGCGTCATTGATGGCGCAATGGAGCGCCGGCACTATGAGCAGGAGACAGTGGCGACAATGACCGCGAACCTGATCAATGTGCACATCGCGAAGGGGCGCCAGATGCGCCCGGATAATTTCTACCGCCGTCCTAATGCGCCGCCCCCCTTCGCCGACTCAAAGGCATTCACCGAGTACATGAAACGACGCAGGCTTGAGCGCGAGGAGTGATGCCATGGCTCAAGCTATTGGAACACTCGCGGTTCGTCTTGCGGCAATCACTGGCGACTTTTTCAGTGACCTATCGGCGGCGACCAAGCACATAGACAGAGTGGCGGAGTCCGCTAAGACGGCCGGCAAGGCGGCAACCGTGGGTTTTGCCGGCATCACGGCGGTAATCGGTCTGTCGGTCAAGGCGTCGGACGATAATGTGATCTCACTGCTGCGGTTAAATGCGGCCCTCAGGGATGTTGGCGCATCGGCTGGCGCGGGCGATATTGTCAAATACGCCGAGGCCCTGGCCGCCACGGGTGTTGCGAGCAAAGACGCCGTTATGGCTGCATCCACAACCCTGGCCGCACTCCAATTATCTGGTGATGAGATTTTGACCCTCTTGCCCGGATTGGCAGATCTCTCGGTTGCGCTCGGTACCGATATTGCTGGCGCCGCACAACAGGCCGGGCGAGCACTGGCGGGGGGGAGCGACAACCTGCTCAAAATGGGCTTAGTGATGACCAGGGGTCAAAAAGCCGCATGGGAAACAGCCAATCAATACGGACGTGTGGCGATTTTGGCCGACGTGATGAAAGAAAGCGTCGGTGGAGCCGCTCAACAAATGGCCAGCACGGCCACGGCAGGAACAAGCGCGTTTGCCGAAGCAATGGGCGATCTGTCTGAATCGTTTGGCGATATCTTTCGCGAAGATGTTGCCTCGGTATTTCGTGGCATCGCCAATGTTGTACGTAATCTCAAGGACATGTTTGAAGAATTAAGCCCAGCAACGAAGGAAGTCATCAAAGACATTGTATTCGGAACGACTGCTTTTTTTGGCCTAGCGGCTGCAATAACAGCCGTCGTTGCATTTGAGGGGCCCATTGTCGGAATGTTTTCGGCGATAGGGGCGACACTGACGACCGTGCTGTTGCCCGCGCTGGCAGGGATGGCTGCCGGACTCGCGATCGTTGTGGCGGGCTATGAGTTGGCAAGCAAGGCATCGGGGTTGCCGTGGGGATCCGGCATTGCCAGACTCAAGGCCGATATTTCGGCGGTCGGCGCCATGATGAAAGAGATGTTTACGGCGGCACCCCCGACATTGCCGGCTGCGCCCGCCGCCTCTTTGGCGCGAGTGGCGGCAAAGGCACGTGGCGGCAAGGCGCTGGATTTCGGCTCCGGCGGACCATCGGCGTATGATATCGAATACGATCCCAACCAAGCGAGTATGCTCGGCGCCAACATTGACACGTGGTCGGAAAAACAATGGAACAAACAACAACAGAAAACCGCAGACCAAAGTGCGGCATTGCCAGGCATGGCGGGAAACGCCGTGTTGGGTGCCGCCAGTGAGGCAGCATCGGCTGCAGCTTCTGAGACAGCAGCTAAGCTCAATGCTCTAAGCCAATCGTTCGCTGCCGCCGCAGGAAACACCGATGACGCAACGAAAAAAACCGAGTATCTGGCCAAGGCCCAAGAGTATGCGGCCAAGGCCCAACAGGCACAGAACGCGCCCAACGCTGGCTCGGTCTTGCAGGCGGGCGCCCAGGGATTCGCCCAGGGTGGATTCATCGGCGCCATCATCGGCGTCATTGGCTCGCTACTCGGCAAGCTCACTGCCTTTGCTGACCTGATGAAAGAGCTTGACCCGGTAATCGCCGAGGTCATGCAGGTGTTGAATCCCATCGTCAGAATCTTTGCCCAGATTGTGAAATTCTGTACCCGGTTCGTTGATTCTGCCGGAATGCTGGCGGTGGTGGTTGAGGGGCTCGCGTGGGTGCTCGGCAAAATAGCCGACATCGTCGGCGCCGTGTTTGACGGATTGGCAACCGCGTGGAATTGGATTATCGATGCGATCAACGCCGTCATCGGCTGGATGGGCGTCAATCTCAATTCGCTAAAAATCGATATGTCGGACCAGGCTGATGAAGTGGCGCCTGTACTGGATGATCTTGCGAGCGCAACGGAGGACGCGACCCAGGGCGTTGAGGATATGGGCCAGACTGCCCAGAACGTTGCTGAGGCGCTGTCCAATATGCCCGAAGGGTTGAACCTTGCCCTTGCCAAATTCAACGCCAGCAACGCGGGCGGGGGCGCCGGGGGTGCTTACAGTCAGTCCTTCACGACCAATTCGCAGGTGGCGCCCATTAACGTTGAAAAAATCGAAATCGTTGCCAACGACCCGGCCCAGCTCGCCGACCAGCTACGCAGTATCAATAAGTGGAACGATTTTGTCACCGCCGGTTCGACGGCCGCCAACACCGCTCACTCGGGCAAGAAAAAAGTATGAGCTACCTCACCGCAAACGGTTTGGTGTTGCCGATAGCGGCGGATTCGTTGAGGGTCAAACCAATCGATGTTGGTGGCCGTGACCGGCTTTTCTCTGGGGACATGGCTGTCGACGTTCGGTTCCGTAAAAGGCAATTGAATGCCGAACTGGCGATTACCGACTCTGACACGCTGGCTCTGATTCGCACTATCATCAACGGCGAGTTTGATTGTTTTTCTCAATCGACCGGCTACAGCGATAAGGGCGCGGTCCCGACAACGGGATCTCGCGGGGCAACGATTCGATCAACCGGCGCCGACACCTTGTGGATGTCAGATGGTCTTGGCGCCTTGAGGGCTAGTCCGTTCACCTACAAGGCCGGCTATGGCTTCTGGGTCAACCCGGCAGTGCCCAACCTTTTGACCGCAAACCAGTCGAGCGTCGAGACGGACACCACAGGTTTTGCGGCCTACGGTGGCGCCAGCATAAGCCGTGTCGCCGACCGCTATCACGTGTCCACGCATTCGCTTAAGGTTGAGGCTGCGAGTGCCTCGCAGGGTGTCACAATTTCCCGCAACACCAGCGCGTCTGGCTATCACTCGGCGCTGGCCTGCGTCACCGGCAATGCCGGGGTCAAGGTCAAAATCACGCTGGCGAACACCACGCATGCGGCAAATCAAACCGGACGCACGACAACGGTCACCTTGTCGCCCGACAAGTGGACCGCGATTGACGCGCTGGCATGCAACGCATCGAATGCTGCGGACACGCTGGTTATCACCATCCAAACGGTCGACGCTGGCGGTATATTTTATGTCGACAGCGTGTCTCTCTACGCCGGTACAGGCGTTGTGCCATGGGTCGTCGGCGGGAGTTCATCGGCCGCGTGGGCCACGCCAGCCTATGCAATGTCATCGTTTTCACCAACACCCCTAAGTAGTTTGTCCGAGTTCTCGATCATGGGCTGGGTGTGTCCGGCCTATTGTGTTCCCGCCACATACGCTTTTGGGCTGTTGTCGCTGAACACCTACTCTTCGGCCAACCACGCCGTTAAAATCGAAAACGTTGGCACAACCAGAGCTCTCAAGTTGTTCGCTAAAGCCTACGGAACCGAAATCACGATGGAGGGCGCACAGGTGCCCGCCGACGCAGACGGTTGGATGCCGTTTTGCCTGTCGGTAACGGCGAAGGCGCGCACGGGGCTACACCTGGTGAACCTTTACGTCAACAACGTTCTCGATGCCTATGCCGATCCTGCCGTGATGTTTCTCCCTGGCCTTCTGACGTCGCTCATCATGGGTCATTCCGGCGCCGGCATCATAATCGATGGCTGGACCGTCATCAGCCGAGCACTCACCCTCGCGCAATACAACCTGCTCGTGCCTGCAATGACCGCACGCGAATGGTCGCTGGCGCCAATGCTTCGATTTTCGGGCGATGCAATTGCAGGCCTACAACCACCAAGCCCAGACGGCAACGCTTATATGTATGGCCATGGTCAACTCTCTGCGGAGCAGCAGAAGGCGTCAAGGGCGAATGGTGTATGGCGAACCGACTCAGCCTCGGCCGATCTGACGATTGACGAGTATTGACCGATGCGTGCGCTCACCGCCCAACAAACCCAATGGCTTTCGAGTCTGGCGCACGGTGTTTTCACGCGGGTGCGAATCAACTCGGTCGGCCTGGTTTTTGCGTCGGGCACGTTTACCGACCTGACAGCACTGAATGAATATGACTGGGTCAAAAGTGTCTCCATCACTGAGAATATCGACAACCCTGTAGCGGCGGCTCAAATCTCGCTGTGGCGCAACCGTCATCAACTGAGCCTTGCGACGTTCATGCAGGGTTCGGCGTTAAACCTGCCCGCTGGCACCTATTCGCCAATGATCGACATCAGCCGCGGCATTGTTGTCGAGGTGGCAATCACGCCGAGCGGCAACAAGCCCAACGACGACACGGTATGGATTGAAGTATTTCGCGGCTTTGTCGATGAGGTGGAGGCGGGCGGCAGCGCCCCTGCCCTGCAGCTCAATTGCCGCGACCAGGCCTCAATCCTGGTCGACACATGGATTGAGAGCGAAATCTCCTACGGCAGCTCTGCCGGCGATCCGGTTGAAGGTGTTATTCAATCAATTCTTGACGACTACGTGAACAGCCTTGCTCTTTACGATACGGTGACGCTTTACTCCCCCAATGGCACGGTCGGTACGCCGTTCAATGCTGGCGATTCTCCCGCCTTCGGAATCACGCCCTACGTGCAATCGCGCAAGCCGGTGTGGGAGGCGCTTCTCGACCTGGTTAAACTGTTCGGCTGGGATATCCGGTACCGCTGGCACGCCAACACCTCAGCCTACCAACTACAGCTCTATGATCCGCAACGGAGCAAGGTGACGCCGGACGGCACGCTCTACACCAGTGACTACTTCGACGTGACCAAGGTCAATAGTTCTCGCGCCGACATACGAAACGCTATTCGTGTCTCGTATATTTCGCACGACGCGACCGGCCGCCCGGCTGATTTTGTCGCGAGCAACCCGAGTTCAATCAACAGGTACGGGCGCCGGTTCATGCAGATCGCCGAGGGCACAACGTCGCTCATTCAGACCGCGGCGCAAGCAACGGCTCTAGCAACCGCGGTGCTTGACGATCTCATGGAGCCGACCATCATTCAGCAGGTTGACGCCCGCTACAATCCAGCCGTTGAATTATGTGACCTGCTGACCTTGACCGCCAACGGTGTGCACTACGACACCGACCAAACTCAGGCCGTCACGGAAATAAAGCAGGTGCTCGATGGCGACAAACCGCGGACCCAACTCGGCACCCGCGGCAAGCCGGCGAGCGGGTATATGCGGTGGATTGGCTCATCTTCGGATGTCATCGATGTGCCGGTGGGAATCAACACCATCACGCCCGGAAATCTTTACAAGGACACGCAGGATAACGCGAACCTGATACCTAACGGCCAACTTCAGGCTTTGTCGGGAGGACAGACGACCACGCCGCCGGCCGGGTGGGTGACGGCGCCCAAGTGGCCAATCCCTGCGGGCGTCGGCGTGGATCCTCTTGGCACATGGGGCACAGACTGGTTGATGTCTAATACCTACCAGTATAACGGAAACGCAGCGTTAAAATGTCACAGCAATGGAACAACGCGCACCCTGCATTTATATATAGGCGATCCGATTCCTGTCGCCCCCAACGATGTTCTTGGCGCTGATTTGTTCGGGTTGTGGTCGGCAAATCCAACCCACTCAAGTCAAAAGCTGAAATTTATTGGGTTGGACAAAAACAAGGCCAACCCCGGCCTTTTAAATGTCAATTCATTTCCCACGATCGAAGCTCCTGGTGGCGCCGGCGTCTGGTATCATCAACGAGAGTATTTTGATGTGCAAGACATTGGAACCTACCGATACGTTCTGCCGGTCTTGGAATGCTATTTTTACGGCGCCGACGGTACGTTTGACGTTTATTTTGGCAAAGTCGGAGTGTTCAAAGTTCACCAGGTATCGAGACTGTACGGGAGCACGGACAGTTTTGTTTACAATGTTGCCAAAGAGATTACTTTTGCGAATGCGGCTTTAGATATTCCACTCGGCTCAATGAACGCGGACGGCAAAACGTTCACAGCTATTCAGTCCGGGGCCTTTCATGTCGATGCCGGATACGCGATCACGTCTCAGGGTTACTGGCACATTGCCTTGGTGAAAAACGGAGTCACAACTCTGGCTGGCAGATATTTTCTCGGAGCCGCCGCCGGAGAAATCGATCTTCGCATCATGTGGTCGGGCGAGCTTGTTGCTGGCGATTATCTTCGCCTCGTCGGGACGAATTTTTATGGCGGAACTATCGCGGTAATCAACAGCGATCAGACAACGTTTTTCTCGGCAGACCACCGCGACGGAAATCTATGAGGTGACCAATGGGCAAACCGCGAATCGTCAACGTTCCTTTTTATGTCTTTGGCTACGAGGGTTTGACGCTTTACCCTTGGGTTTTCTTGTTCAAAAACAGCTATGGCCCAGAGGAACGCGCAATTGCGGTAGTGCACGAGTCATCGCACTGGGAAGATCAGCGTGCGTGGTACCGCAAGGCGTGGGTTTTTGGCCTTCTGGCATGGTGGCTCTGTTATGAATTCGCGCTGCCTATTGGCTGCAATCCGCTCCGAAGGGCAACGGAGACTCGCGCCTATCAGGTCAGCGAGCATTTGAGCGTCGAAAAAATCAGCGCCGAGATTTTGCCGCACGCGCCTTTCTGGCTGTGGTGGTGACGCACCAAGCGCACCTTGGCTGGTAGGATTTATCGACCCCTGTCACAGTCCCGAGTGTGAGCTTTTTTGATTCGCTTCAACCGCTTGCTCGTGACAACCCGGCCGTCGTGACGTGCCTCTTTATCTCGGCGTGCGCGCTCGCCGTGGCGTTGGCGTCGCGGCTAGGACTCCTCTCATGACCAAGACCGTCACCATCCTCGTCTGCGTCGGCACCGCCGCGGGGCTCATCGCGTGGGACCTCTATGTCGGCACCAACAACATCAAGGGCGACACCATCTCCGAGGTGATCTGGAGCGTGGCCTCCCAGCACCCGCTCGTGCCGTTCCTCTGTGGCCTGGTAGCCGGCCACCTGTTTTGGAGGTCGTAATGCTGGGACTCCATTTCTCCGACTCGGCTTTCGGCGCCGGCTGCGTCTCACGACGCATCCAGAATTTTGTCAACTACCCCGACAAGTCTCCGTTGGGAGCCATCGCCTACCTGCCCACGGCAGCGGCGTTTTCCGTCGCGTCCGGCGCGGCCAAGGAGCTGCACGCTTGTGCCGCGAATGCGCTGGCTTGCAAGCTCGGCGACCAGGATTCGCGCGAGGTCACGTACACCGTGTTTCCGAGCGACCGCCCCGAGCTGTGGGTGCGGTTCACGTTGCGCGACTGCGCCAAGGTGGACCCGGTGCGCGACGGCGACGCGGTGACCTACCGCAACGCGCTCGACGGCGTGGACGTGCGGCTGCAGGTCGCGCCGGGGCGCATCAAGGAGACGGTGATCGTCAACAACGCCAAGGCTACGCCGCTGCGCTGGCAGGTCGAGATGGCCGAGGGGCTGACTATGGCCGTGCGCGACGACATCGCCGTGTGGTGGTGCAAGGACGAGCGCGTCATGGAGACGCGCGCGCCGTGGGGCCAGGACGCGAGCAAGACCGCGCCGACCATCGACGGCAAGCAGCGGTTGCGGGCGACGCTGGCCGAGGACCACGGCGACCTCGTGCTGACGCTTTTGGATCTGGACAAGGCGACGCTGCCGGCCGAGTACGACCCGACGGTGATGATTAGCGGGACGAGCGCGATCGCTACAGCTCGCATCATAACGGGGAGCGGCTACGATAATCTTAATGGGGGTGGATGCGACGACCTTGTTTCGTATCACGGGGGTGGTATCTACGAAAACAATCTCATAAATTGGAACAAGAGTCTGATTCCAACTGGCACTATCACGGGATTTTCCTATTTCGTTTACGGGTCCAACGGCGGGACCGTGTACGTCTATGCTATAGTTGACGGCAATACGTGGGTGCGTGGGACCAGCATTTTCGGCGCGTCTCAGGCGGGGGCTTGTTGTGGGGCGTACGCGAAATACGACACACAGGCATGGGCGGGTGGTGTAGGTTCGTGTTGTACTGTCTCCGGGGTAGATTTTATAGCTGACGCCTCGCCCCCCGCTTTGACAGTGGCGGTTGGAAGTGCAACAAGCGTGGCACTGAAAACTGCCTGGGTCAACCAGCTTAATGGCGTATGTGTTTTTTCGTCTGTGGCCAGTTTTATCCGTTGGTATACCGCCCTATATGACGCGCCGTACGGCCATTACTTCACCATCGACTACACCGTGGGCGGCCTCCCGCTCTCACTCATAGGAGCCGTCGAATGATTCTCAAAGCTGGCACCGCTTCCGATATCACACTGCCCGTGGCGCTGCTCGCCGGCACCGGGCTCAAGCTCGCGGGCTCGATCTACGTCCTCATCTACGACCAGGCGCAGAACAAGTATTTCAGCACAGACGGCGGCGGGACCTGGGAGGCGCGGGCGAACGCGACGTTCCCGGTCGCGACGCTCATCACCGGCGGCGAGCTGTACTACTACCTGATACCGGCCAGCGTTAGCCTGGGCCTCGCGGACCACACGCGCCTCTCGCTGGTGCTGGTCGATAGCACGACGCCGGCCAGCGTGCTGGCGATGTCTCCGACCGTGCTGCTTGAGGTGCTGACCGACTGGCCGGCCGAGATAGGCGCGGCGATGGCAGTACCTACCGACCAGGCTGTCAACGTTACCAAGTGGGACGGCCACGCGGTCATTGCACACACGGTCGAAGGTGCGCCGGTAGTCACAGTCAAAGTAGGAACAGGCGCAGCAACGGGGGAGATTAACGTTGCGAGTGGGGTAGTA
>Ga0315278_10004821_pt1 | contig 12207 bp, 10 predicted proteins | sample YL17G06_0_MG_FD_203880 | JGI IMG/M metagenome (GOLD analysis project Ga0315278, IMG submission 203880) | Sediment microbial communities from Yellowstone Lake, YNP, Wyoming, USA - YL17G06_0 | ecosystem: Environmental > Aquatic > Freshwater > Lake > Sediment | place: USA: Wyoming | collected... | reverse complement strand
GTCGGTGACGACGCGGCAGAGGCAGCCGCGGATGAAGGCCGTGTTCACGAAGATGTCCTTGTGCCCGGCCTGTCGGGCGAAGTCCTGGTCGTGGTGGATAGGGTAGAAGTCCTGGGTGCCCGAAACCTGTGCCGCCATGCGGGTCATGGTCAGCTCGAGGGAAAACCCCTTGATCTCCTCGCCCTCCCGCACATGCTCCCAGCGGGGACCGTCGCTCATGCCCGGCTCACCCCCGTGGCGATCTCCTCGGGGGTGCGGTGGACCAGGATCTGGTTGGTGCGCTTGGCGACCAGCTCCCCGCGCTGGTTGACGATGGTCGTCTCCGTACGGATCCACACGGAGAGCGGGTCGAGCTTGGTGCCGCGCTGGTGAATGGCCACGACCTTGTGGCTCGCTCCCAGCCTATCCCCCACCTTGACCGGGAGGAACCACTCGAACTCCTGGTTGAGGTTGATGAGCCGATCCCCCGGCGTGGGGATATTCCGGATCACCGGGAGGATGTCGTAGTCGGCCGGGGGATAGGGCCCCAGAGACGCGAAGTAGTCGACCATCACCGGCGGGCAGTGTCCTGCCTCGAGGAAGCGCGGGTTGGTGTCGTCGAGCATGTGACAGTGCCGGCGGATCGGCTCGTGCTCCACCGGGTAACGCCCCCATTGCCGCGCGGTCTCGTACCCCTCCCACTGCCGCTTCACCGCCTTGACGTCGTAGGCCACGGAGGAGACTAGCCGGCGAAGCGGGCGAGGACGGGGCGCATCCAGTCGAGGGCCTTGCGGATATTCGCTTCGGAGTTGGCGTACGAGAGGCGGAGATAGCCCTCACCGTACTGGCCGAAGGCCGTGCCGCCGAGCACGGCGACGCCGCCTTCTTTCAGAATGGCCTCGGCCACCTCGGCTGAGGGCCGCTTGAGCGCCTTGATATTGGGAAAGACGTAGAAGGCGCCCTTGGGCGTCCGGCACGTCACACCGGGCAGCGCATTGAGCCCCGCCACGATGAGATCGCGCCGGCGCTTGAACTCGCTCACCATCTGGCGCACCGGCATCTGGTCCCCCTGGAGTGCGGCGATGCCCGCCCACTGGGTGAACGACGCCGTGCAGGAGTTGGAGTTGACCATGAGACGGGCCACGTGCTCGGCGAGCGGAATGGGCATGACGCCGTAGCCCATGCGCCAGCCCGTCATCGCATAGGCCTTCGAGAAGCCGTCCAGGATAATGGCGAGGTCACGCATCCCGGGGAAGCGCGTGATCGAAGCGAACTCGCCTTCGTAGAGAAAGGCCTTGTAGATCTCGTCGGTCAGCACGGGAATCTTGTAGTGGGCCGCGATCTCGGCGATGCGCCCGAGCTGATCGAGGCCGAGCACGCCCCCCGTCGGATTCTGCGGCGAGTTGATGATGATGAGCTTGGTCTTGGTGGACACGGCCTTCTCGAAGACCGCCATGTCGAAGCCGAAGTCGCTTTCCTCGCGGAGCGGAATGGGGACCGGCACGCCCCCGACGAAGTTGATCACCGATTCGTAGATGGGGAAGCCCGGGTTGGGGTAGATGACCTCGTCGCCCGGGTTCACCAGGGCGGTGATAACGAAGTACATGATGGGCTTGGCACCCGGCGTGACGACGATCTCCTCGGGCGCCACCGGGATACTGCGGGTCGTGCCCACGTCCTTGGCAATGGCTTCGCGGAGCTCGGGCAGCCCCGCCGAGGGACCGTAGTGTGTCGCGCCGTCGTCGAGAGCCTGCTTGGCCGCATCGCGGATATGCTTGGGGGTGTCGAAGTCGGGCTCGCCGATCTCGAGGTGGATGATCTCCCTGCCCTGCCGCTCCAAGGCCTTGGCCCGGGCCAGGACCTCGAAGGCGGATTCGGTACCCAGCCGTGACATGCGCTCAGCGAAGTTCATAGTGGCGCCGATTATACTCGACGCCATGGAGCTGGTGGAAGTCGCCGCGGGCTGGTTCTGGATGGGGTGGGCGGAGGGGCATCCGGCCGAGCGGCCGCGGCACAGGGTGTGGCTCGACGCCTTCGCCATCGCCCGCGCTCCCGTGACCAATGCCGAGTACGCGCGCTTCCTCGAGGCGGCCGACGCGCCTCCCCCACCCTGGTGGGCAGCGCCCCGCTTCAACGACCCGCAGCAGCCCGTGGTCGGCATCAACTGGTTCGAGGCAATGCTCTACTGCGAGTGGCTCTCGAGAGAGCAGCACGGGCGCCTCCGGCTACCCACCGAGGCCGAGTGGGAGAAGGCGGCGCGCGGCGGGCTCGAGGACGCGCGCTTTCCGTGGGGAAGCGAGCGGCCTCCGACGGCGACCTTCGACAGGCCGCCACGGGTCGCCGACACGCCGGCCAATCCGCTGGGGCTGGTCGCGCTATCGGGTGTCTGCCATGAGTGGTGTCTCGACCGGGAAGACGAGCACTACTACTCGGTATCGCCCGAGCGGAACCCGCAGGGACCGGCGCATGGCGGACGCCGTGTGTCTCGGGGCGGTGCCTGGCGCCACCAGGACCCCTGGAGCGCCGTCGCCCACCGCTCGTCCCTGCCGCCCGAGCTCCGCTACTCGGACTACGGATTCAGGGTCGTGCGCGCCCCGGCAGGCTAGAGCTGGGAGCGCAGATCGGCAAGGTCCCGCCTGACGTCGCTGAAGCAGACGCGAACCACAGCGTGGGTCGCGGCGAAGCGCTCGTTCATCTCGGCACGAACGCCGACGTCCAAACGGTCTACGCGTTCCGACTTCGTGACGTACGGCCCCGATCTCCTCGCGGACGGCACCCGGGGTTTGGTCGAGGTAAGCGCGGGTTTCAGCGTCCACGGCGTTACTCTAGGTGTGGATCCGGGTCCATTTCAAGCGTCTCATCTTGGATACACGCCTCCGTCACAGGTGGGCGACGGCTTCGATCTCGACGAGGGCGCCGGCCGGCAGCTTGGCCGCCTGCACCGTCGAGCGCGCGGGCGGCTCGCTCCCCGCGTGGCGCCTGTAGACCTCGTTCATCTCGGCGAAGTCCTCCATGCGCGCCAGGAACACCGTGGTCTTGACTAGCCGGTCGAGTCGGCTGCCCGCCGCCTCGAGAATGGCCTTGAGGTTGGCGAAGACCTGCTCCGTCTGCTCCCCGACGGTGGCGCCGGTGAGCGCGGTCTCCCCGGGCTTCAGCGCGATCTGGCCAGAAACGAAGACGAGGTTGTCCACCTTGATGGCCTGTGAGTAGGGCGCGCCCTGGAGCGGCGCGGGCGACTTGTCGGTGCGGACCACGAACTTTCTCGCCATGGAGTGCTCCTCTCTTACCAGAGGCTGGCCGGTAGCGGCAGCCCCTCGAAGTCTGACATTGGCAGCGGATCGGGTGGCGGCGAGCCGAGCTCGCCCGCCCGGGCATGCAGCTGACGGAGACATTGGGCTGCCTTCGACGTGGTTCGCTCCAGGAGATCATGACCATTCTGCGGACCGTCGTAGACCTTGATGGTCCGCGCGTACTCGGAGGGGGCCGCGCCCTCGAACCACCCTGAGATGCGGCCGCGCACGAGCGCACCGTAACGCGCGATGGCGGGCCCGTCGATGAGGTCCGCCGGCGCCTTGTCCTCGAGCCACGCCTGAGGCAGCTCGCCCATGTCCATGCCGTCCACGTAGGCCAGGCTCAGTCTGAAGACCTGGAAGGCCAGATCCCTGACGCTCCTGTCGAGCTTGGGCGGCCTGTGGTCGAGCGCTCTGACGGACAGCGAGGCGACCAGCCTCTCGGCGCGCTCGAGAATCCTGTCGAGCCGGGCCGCGAGCTCGAGCGGCAACAGCATGGGCCGATCGGGGTAATCCACGGGCGCCTACCGGACGCTCAGAAACACGTGAAGAGCGCGGCGGTCGGCGACGGCGAGGTCGAGCAGGCCGTCGCCGTCAAGGTCTCCCACGACAAGATTGGACTGTACCGGGCCCGCGAGCTGGAGCGCCCAGCGTTCTTCCCAGCGGCCGTTCGACAGCTCGAGCGCCGCCAGCACGTCGCGGCTCTGGCGCGGCAGGATAACCTCGAGCCTGCCATTGCCGCTCATGTCGGCGATGACGGCCTGGTCCTGGTTGCGCGACCCGATCGCGTGCGAGGAGTAGCCCAGGGCCTTCGCCAAGGGAACAAGCGTGGCGACCCGCCGCTCGTAAGCGACCAGAACACCCGAGAAGTGCGGCGTGTTCACGGCGACAAGCTCGGGAATGCCGTCACCCGTCACGTCCGCCGCGCCGATCACGTGCACCCAACGATTGCTCAGCCCGAAAGCGGGCCCTTCGGCCAGCAGCTCGAGTCCGGCCTCGCGCCAGCCCAGCACGAGCACGGAAGCGCCCTGGCGCGGCGCGCTCTTGACCACGACGAGGGCGGGGCGACGACCCTCGCCGATGGGCGCCACGATCGGGATCAGGTCCTCGATGACGGCGGCTCCCCGGACAAAATAGCGAAAGCGGATCGCCAGGGCATTGGTAGCAACGCTGACCACGGTCACTGCCGAAGCCTCCATCCTGTCGCCGAGAACGCCGTGCCGATAGCGCTCCGTCCGGTCCGACAGCACCATGGCCTGGATGTCCGTCGAGCCGTCGAGGCTGCCGACGGTGATCCGCGCATCTGGCAAAGCCTGCGCGTCCACGCGCGACACGACGCGCGGGCCCGAGGGCAGGCCGCCGATGAGGACGAGGGCGCCGTCGGCGGCCACGGCCAGGAGATCATCCCAGGACTTGCCCTCGAGGTTGACGGGAACGGGGAAGGTCAGCCGCGATAGCGAACTGCCCACGTCGAAGGTGCGGAGCACACCCTCGCTCCAGACCAGGAGGCGCCCGTCGGGCGAGACGGCAACGACAGCCTTGCGCCCCGCGCCCAGCGCGGCGACGGCGGGCGGGCCGTCCGGGCTCGCGACCTCACCATAACGCCCGAGCACCTGGAGATCGGTCTGGGTGATCTCGAAGATCCAGAGGGTCCCGTTGGCGTCAATGGCGGCCAGCCGCTTGGGCGGCAGCGAGACGATCCAGCGAAACGGCGCCTCGGCGGCAGCCGACAGCACGACGAGCCGCGGGAAGCTTCCCTGACCCGCGACGACACGGTTGGCGGACGGGGTGCCGTAGGTCAGCGGCCCCGCCGAGGCCGGCCCGCACAGGGCCGCGGCGACGAGCGCCACCCTGAGGAGGTGCGCGATCGCGCTTCTAGCGGCCGTGGAAGACCACCTGCTGCTTCTTGGCGAACGCCGCGACACCGTTCTTGAAATCTTCCGTATGGCCACTCGCGGCAATGGCCTGAGCCTCGAGCTCCATCTGAGTCTCGAGACTCTCCTGGGTCGACTGGTGGAAGAGGAGCTTGGCGCGGCCAAAGGCGAGGGTCGGCCCCTGCGCGAGCTCTTTGGCCAGCGTCGCCACGGCTCCAGTGAAGTCGGCGTCGGGATGGACGCGGTTGACGAGCCCCCAGTCCATCGCCTCCCGCGCCGAGAGCACGCGATTCGTGTAGTGCAGCTCGAGCGCCCGGCGCAACCCGATCATCCGCGGCAGGAAATACGACGAGGAGCCGTCGGGCGACGCGGCGATCTTCGAGTACGCCATGGTGAACTTCGCGGACTCCGCCGCGACCACGAGATCCCCGGACAGCGCGAGGCTCATGCCCCCGCCTGCCGCCACGCCGTTGACGGCCATGATGACGGGCTTGGCCGTGCGCGCCAGCCGCGAGACCGCGCCGTGCAGGTAGGTCGTCAGCTCCTTGATCACGATCCCGATGCGGTCCGGATTGTCGTTGAAGTCCTTGACGTCGCCGCCGGCGCAGAAGGCCTTGCCCGCGCCCGTGATGACGATGCATCGCACGGCGCGGTCCTCATCGGCCTCGAGCGTGGCGTGGAAGAGATCGCCGCCCAGCGCCAGGTTCAGAGCATTGTAGGCCTCGGGGCGATTCAGGGTGATCGTCGCGACGGCGTCCTTGACCTCGTAGCGGATGGTGTCGTAATGCATGGCTCTCCCCTCGTAAGATTAGCGGCGGTCGCCGACGTGGTGCAGCTTGAGCAGGTTGGTAGTGCCCGCGACCCACAGCGGCGCGCCCGAGATGATCACGATCACGTCGCCATTGCGCACGGTGCCGTCGCCGAGCAGCGTCGCCTCAACCTCCTGGACCATCTCGTCCGTGGTCTCGACTTTCCGGATGAGACGGGAGCTGACTCCCCAGTAGAGGCCGAGCCGCCGCTGCACCTCCGGAAAGGGCGTGAACGCCACGACCGGCACGTCGGGGCGCTCGGAGGAGATGAGGCGGGCGCTAAACCCTGACTGGGTGAAGGCGACGATGGCCTTGGCATGGAGCACCTGGGCCGCCCGGCAGGCCGCCTCCGCGACGGCCTCGGGGAACCCGTAGGCCTCCGGGCGCGAGGGCTGAGCCGAGGCCCGCTGCGTCGCCCGCTCGGCGCGGGCCGCCACGCGCGACATGACCTCGACCGCCTCGACGGGGTGCCGGCCCGAGGCCGTCTCGGCCGACAGCATGAGGGCGTCCGCGCCCTCGAAGATCGCCGTGGCGACGTCGCTCACCTCGGCGCGCGTGGGCCTGAGGTAGGTCACCATGGACTCCAGCATCTGCGTGGCGACGATGACCGGGACCCTGGCGACGCGGGCCTCTCGGATCACGTCCCGCTGGATGATGGGCACCTCCTCGAACGGCACCTCGACGCCCAGGTCTCCACGCGCGACCATCACGGCGTCCACGAGGGCGAGGATGCCCGGCAGGTTCATGACGATCTCGGCCCGCTCCAGCTTGGCGATGATGGGCAGGCTCGCCCGCTGGTCCAGCAGGAACTTGCGGACTTCCTGGATGTCGGAGGCCGACCGCACGAAGGAGACCGCGACGTAGTCCACCCCGTGCTCGATGCCGAAGCGGAGATCGTCCTTGTCCTTGGCCGTGAGGCAGGAGACCGGCAGCGGCAAGCCGGGCAGCGCTACGCCCTTGTGGTCGGACACCACTCCGCCGGCCGTGACGCGGCAGTGCGCTTCGCGGACGTCCACCCGCTCGACGGTGAGCTGAATCGTGCCGTCGTCCATCCAGATCTGGTCGCCCGGCTTGAGCGCGGCGAGGAGCTCCGGGTGGTCGAGCGAGGCGCCTGCGGCCGAGCCCTGCACGATCTCAGAGGTCAGCACGAAGGGCTCGCCCGCCAGGAGCATGGCCCGTCCACCGACGAAGTTGCCGAGCCTGATCTTGGGACCCTGGAGGTCCTGGATGATGGTCACCGGATGGCCCCACTCGGCCTCGCCCTCGCGAATGGCGCGGATCACCCCCGCGTGCTCCTCGTGCGTGCCGTGGGAAAAGTTGAGGCGCGCCACGTCCATGCCCGCCTCCACCAGCTTGCCAAGCGTGGCGGCGTCGCGGCTGGCCGGCCCTATGGTGCAGACGATCCGGGTCCGCCTCACGCGAGCACCTTCGCGAGGATTTGGCCCGTATAGGACTTGGCCGCCTGCCTGACGACGTCCTCGGGCGTGCCGGCGGCAACCACACGGCCGCCGTCATTGCCCCCCTCGGGGCCCAGGTCGATGATCCAGTCCGCGGTCTTGATGACGTCCACGTTGTGCTCGATGATCACCACGGTATTGCCCTGGTCCACGAGCTGATTGAGCACCTCGAGCAGCCTCCGGATATCGGCGAAGTGGAGCCCCGTGGTGGGCTCGTCGAGAATGTAGAGCGTCCGGCCCGTGGCCCGGCGCGAGAGCTCGGTGGCGAGCTTGACGCGCTGGGCCTCGCCCCCCGAGAGTGTCGTCGCCGACTGCCCGAGGCGGATATAGTCGAGTCCCACGTCGTGCAGCGTCCGGAGCTTCTGCTTGATGGCCGGCACCGGCTCGAAGAACCCGAGCGCCTCGGCCACGGTCATGTCGAGGATCTCGGCGATGTTCCGGCCCTTGTACCGCACCTCGAGCGTCTCGCGGTTGTAGCGCTTGGCCTTGCAGACCTCGCAGGTGACGTAGACATCCGGCAGGAAGTGCATCTCGATCTTGACGAGGCCGTCGCCCTGGCAGGCCTCGCAGCGGCCGCCCTTGACGTTGAACGAGAAACGCCCCGGCGGGTAGCCGCGCATGCGCGCGTCCGATGTCCGCGCGAGCAGCGTCCGGATCAGCGTGAAGACGCCCGTATACGTCGCCGGGTTCGAGCGCGGCGTGCGCCCAATGGGCGACTGGTCGATGTCGATGACCTTGTCGAGATGCTGGGCGCCCTCGATCCGATCGTGCGCGCCCGGGCGCTCATGCGCGCGATGGAGCATCTGCGCCAGCGCGCGATAGAGAATATCGTTCACCAGGGTGGACTTGCCCGACCCCGACACGCCCGTCACGGCCGTGAACGTGCCGAGCGGGATTCTGGCCAGCATGCCCTTCAAATTGTGCTCGCGCGGATTGTGGATGGTGATGTGCTTGCCATTGGGCGTGCGCCGCTGCTTCGGAACGGCGATCTCCTCGACCCCGGAGAGGAACTTGCCGGTCAGCGACGCCGGATGCGCGGCGATCTCCTCCGGCGTGCCGACGGCGACCAGGTAGCCGCCCAGCTCCCCCGCTCCGGGCCCGAGGTCCACCACGAAATCGGCCGCGCGGATGGTCTCCTCGTCGTGCTCCACGACGAGGACGGTATTGCCGAGGTCGCGCAACCGCTTGAGGGTGTCGAGGAGGCGGCTATTGTCACGCTGGTGGAGCCCGATGCTCGGCTCGTCCAGGATATAGAGCACGCCGACGAGGCTCGAGCCGATCTGGGTCGCGAGGCGGATCCGCTGCCCCTCGCCGCCCGAAAGCGTGCCGGCGCCGCGGTCCAGCGTCAGGTAGTCGAGCCCGACATGCGCGAGGAACCCCAGGCGCTCGCGGATCTCCTTGAGCACGCGGCGGGCGATCTGCGCGTCACGCTCCGAGAGCGTCAGGGTGTCGAAAAACTGCCGAGCCGACTTGATCGAGAAGTGGACCACGTCCGCGATGGAGCGCCCCGCGATCTTGACGGCCAGCGTTTCCGGCCTGAGCCGCGAGCCCTGGCAGGCGGGACAGTCGCGGAGGGCCATGAAGTGCTCGAGCTCCTGCCTCACTTCCGGCGAGAGCGTCTCCTTGTAGCGGCGCTCGAGGATCTTGACCGCTCCCTCGAATCCGTCCCCCGGCTCGCCGTGCAGGATGATGTCGCGCGTCTTCTTCCCGAGCTTCCCCCACGGCGTGGCGAGGTCGAACTTGTGCCGGCGCGCGAGCACACCGAGCGTCTGCTTGAAGGTGCCCCCGGCCGCACCGGCCCACGGAGCGAGGGCGCCGTCCTTGAGCGAGCGTGCGGGGTTCGGCGCCACCAGCGCCGGGTCGATCTCGTAGCGCGACCCGATGCCGCCGCAGACCGCGCAGGCGCCGTAGGGGTTATTGAAGGAGAACATGCGCGGCGACACCTCCGGGAAGGAGATGCCGCAGGCCGCGCACGCCAGCCGCTCCGAGAAGACCTGGGACGGGCCGTCCGCCACGTCGACCTGGACCACGCCCTCGGCCAAGCGCAGCGCCGTCTCGAGCGAGTCGTTGAGCCGGGAGCCCAGCGTGTCGCGGACGACGAGCCGGTCCACGACCACCTCGATCGTATGCTTCTTGGTCTTGGCGAGCTCGATGTCTTCAGCCAGCTCCTTGAACTCGCCGTTGACCCGCACCCGCACATAGCCCTGCCGGCGGAGGTCGAAGAAGAGCTTGCGGTACTCGCCCTTGCGCCCCCGCACCACGGGGGCCAGCACCATCAGCCGGCTGCCCTGGGGCAGCGCCATGACGCGGTCCACCATCTGCTGCACCGTCTGCGCCGAGATCACCGTGCCGCAGCTGGGACAATGGGGCACGCCGATCCGCGCGAAGAGCACGCGCAGGTAGTCGTAGATCTCGGTCACGGTGCCGACCGTCGAGCGCGGGTTCTTGGAGGTCGTCTTCTGCTCGATCGAGATGGCCGGCGACAGGCCCTCGATGGAGTCGACATCGGGCTTTTCCATCTGCTCGAGGAACTGCCGCGCATAGGCGGACAGCGACTCGACGTAACGCCGCTGCCCTTCGGCGTAGATGGTGTCGAAGGCGAGCGAGGACTTGCCGGAGCCCGAGAGACCCGTGAGGACCACCAGCTGGTCCCGTGGGATCTCGAGGTCTATGGACTTGAGGTTATGCTCGCGGGCGCCGCGGATGACGATCCGGTCATTGGCCATCGGACCCCATTCTAGCCTTTGCGCGGGCGGCGGGCGAGCCAGAGCACGAGGGCGGCCGCCGGCGCCGCGGCCACGGCCGGATATACCAGCGGCAGCCCCGCCCAGCTCTCGGAGCCGCGCGTCCACTGGCCGGCCACCGAGAGGGCGCCAAAGATGGCGAGCCCCACGAGCCCTGCCCATGTTCCCCACTGCCCTCGGTCAGCCGGCGGCGGCCAGAGCACAGCGGGCGCGAGGGTGGACGCGGCGAGCCCGAGCGCCACCACAACGAGCACCCAAGGCTCGGCAGGCCAGAAGCTCGCCAGGGCCGCGCCGCCGATGATGGCCGACCAGAGGCCGAAGTCGTGGCCGATCTCGCCGCCTCCAGTCACGTCGAGCCCTCCGATACGCTCGCGAAGGGCTACGCTCGAGGCGAGAAAGCTCGCGAGCCCAGCCGCCGGCAAAAGAGCCAGCACCAAGCGCCCGGCTCCCGCCGCCCATGGCCCAGCGCCCGCGGCCCATAGCCCAGCGCCCGCGGCCCATAGTAAGGACGGGGGCCGCGCGAGACGCTCGACAGCAACGCCGCCCAGGAAGATGTCGGGAGCGCTGAGCGCACAGTACACGGCCCAGACCACTCCCCAGGCGAAGACGGCGAGGAGTCCGCCGCCGGCAACGGCCATCTCCCCCCGAGAGACCTTGGCCGTGGCCCCGAAGCCGACGAGCGCAAGAGCGCCGCCCGTGACCGTGAGAAGCAGCCCCCAATGTCGGGAGGAGTCTCCCCGCCGGCCATCGGCCCAGGCGATGCCCGAGGACGGTGCCCCGGGCACGGCCTTGCCAACCTCGAAACGGAGCCTCGCGCCGGGTGGCCAGCGCAACTCGTCACCCGGCCGAAGTGTCACCGACTCGCCGGTCTGCAACTGCCAGTCGCTCTCAGTCACGCGTGCCCCGTCGACGGCCCGGACGTGAAGCTGAAGCGGAGCCGCCGCCGTCACGCGATGCTCCTCCTCGAAGAGCAGGGACCCGGGGCCGCGCCCGGCTCGGAGCTCGCGCCCGGGATTGACCCACGGGCTCGAGGCCGGAATCCGGAAGGCGGGTACCGAGGCCACGCGCTCCCAGGCGCCCAAGGGACCCACGCCGGCTCCGCGCGCCAGCGCGACCATCGGCACCACCAGGCCGCACACGGCGATGAGGAGGAGCCACGGCACCAATCGTCCCGACCGGCGCCACACCATCAAGAGCCACGCTCCCCCGGCAGCGAGCGCGATGCCCTGCCAGCGCTGCGCCCCGAGCCACGCGGCCACGTCACCTGCCAGGACGAAGTTGGCCCAGAAAAGGAGCCCGACGACGAGCAGAAGCGCGACGACGGGGAAGAGAGCGTCGCGCGCTGGCTGGACGGGTGCCGTATCACCGGCGGTCAGGCCCAGGGCCAGCAGCGGGGCGACAAGAAGCAGGAGGCCGACCCACAGGCCGTCGGGACCGCTCTCGAGGACCAGGGCGGGCAACGCGAGCCAGGCGGCCGGGGTGAGCCAGACCGCGAGAGCGCGGGCGACGAATGTCACCGGTAAAGGACTACCGCCACCAGCCACGCGAGCGCGGGCGCGGCAACGGCGCCATACCACCAGAGCAGGGAGAGCCCCGCGACGCGGATGCTGCCGGCCTCCAATGGCAGGAGCGCGATGAGGGGGAACCCGGCCAGCAGCACGAAGAGCAAGACGGGGCGCGCGAGTCTCACGACGGCCGCATCATAGCAAATCAGGGTAAAATGACCGAGGCTCTCAACCCGACCACAGGAGATCACATGTCCGAGCGTATCCAGAGCGTCATGGTCATCACCGCGCACCCCGACGACTCCGAGTTCGGCGCGGGCGGCACGGTGGCGAAACTCACGCGAGAAGGCAAGAGCGTCACCTACTGCATTCTCACCAATGGCAATAAGGGGTCGGGCGACCGCGGCATGACGCCCGAGCGGCTCGTCAAGATACGCGAAGAGGAGCAGAAGAACGCCGCGCGCGTGCTCGGCGTCGACACCGTGGACTTCCTTGGCTTCCCGGACTGCGAGCTCGAGGATACCCGCGCGTCCCGGATGGCCGTGACGG
>Ga0315278_10004819_pt1 | contig 12209 bp, 9 predicted proteins | sample YL17G06_0_MG_FD_203880 | JGI IMG/M metagenome (GOLD analysis project Ga0315278, IMG submission 203880) | Sediment microbial communities from Yellowstone Lake, YNP, Wyoming, USA - YL17G06_0 | ecosystem: Environmental > Aquatic > Freshwater > Lake > Sediment | place: USA: Wyoming | collected... | reverse complement strand
GCGATCGAGGTCTCGACCGGGTCCACGTCCTCCCAGTCGATGTAGCGCTCGGGGACCGGCAGCCGAAGGTTGCGGGCGACCGTCCGGTAGGGGCCCTCGATGCCCAGCCGGCGGAGCAGACCGGCGGCGCCGACATCGACCGCCACGAGATGGAGCTTGCCCTCGATCTCGTCCAGCCGCAGGTCGTTGACGCGCACGACCTTGCGGCCGTCGATGTCGATGATCTGCTTGTCCTGCAGGTCGGAGAAGAGGAGCAGCTCGTTGTCGCGCTGCTTGAACTTGTCGATCTCGATGGTCGCCGTGCCCAGCTGGGCGCCGCGCGCGTCGAAGCTGGCCACGTCCGCCCAGGGCAGGAAGATCCTGCGACGGTCCGTCTTGACGACGAGGCCCGTCACGGGCGGATAGCGGTCACCGATGGCGACGATGAGGTCGGCGACCTTGCCGATCGGCTCCCCATGGCGATCGAGGACCGGCCGACCGACGACCTGGCTGAGGTATACCTGCATCTGCCACCTCGCGAGCGGGCCGACCCGCTCGCGGAGGCGCGCAGTCGCGCGTCAGGCCGCGAGGACGGGGCGAATCCGGATGAGGGTCGGGGCACCATCGGCACCCCAGGATCTTGGTCCGGTCTCCACCGTGGGAGGGAGCCTCCGTTACGCGTTGGGACGCGGCGTCAGCCGGGGCCTCGCCCCGACGTGCCGCCGCGAGTCTAGCCCGGGGCGCTGCGAGGGTCAACGACCGTCGCGGAGTACGTCCGGCCTATCGCCCCGGTACCTCCGGGTCCGCCTGGCCGCAGGCTCCCGCGAGCACGATACTGGCATGGCCGACCCTGCCCGCCGCCATCGTGCGTCCGCGGCTGACCAGTCTGACCCGCGGCGCGCGCGACGCCTTCGTGCTGTCGCGCCGCTGGCGGTCGTGCCCAAGACGCCGCAGCTCGCCGTCACGTCGCTGCGGGCGGTTGCCCGCCGGGCGCCCGCCGAGGTCGCCTCGCCTGATCGCCCGACCGAAGTGCGGCGTTGGGCCGCCCAGCTGGCTGCCGTCCAGGCCTCGGTCTCGCGCATGAACCGCCTGACGGCCGTGGCGGAGATCGGCGCCGCGATCGTCGAGGAGACGCGGCGCGTCATCGATTACCACAACTGCCGGGTCTACCTGCTGGAGCCGCCGGATGACCTGCTGCCGATCGCCTTCCGCGGCGAGATCGGTGCCTACGAGGAGATCCCCCTCGAGGTCCTGCGCACGAAGGTCGGCGAGGGCTTCACCGGCTGGGTCGCCGCCTACGGGGAGCCGCTGCTCATCGACGACGCCATGGCCGACCCGCGCGGTTCGACCATCACGGGCACCGATGACGTTGACGAATCGATGATCGTGGTCCCGATGCGCTCACACGAGGCGGTCATCGGCGTCGTCACCCTTTCCAAGCTCGGGCTGCGCCAGTTCGACGATCTCGATCTCCAGCTGATGAACATCCTGGCCGACGCAGCGGGCACCGCCATCCGGAGTGCCCGAGCGACCGAGGAGATGCGGCATGCCACCGACCGCATGGGCCGCCTGCTGGCGATGTCGCGCGACCTCAGCCGGACGCTCGATCCGCGAGCCGTGGCCGACCTCATGGCGCGACACCTGTGCGAGGCGGCTGGCGCAGACGAAGCGGCCATCAGCTACTGGGACCCGGAGCGCGACATGCTCCTGAGCTGGGGCTACCACCCATCGCAGCCGCCGGGCGCGGTCCAGCCCGAGTTCGCGCTGGCCGACTATCCGCTTACCAGACGGGTCCTCGAGGAGGGCTTCACGGCGCTCATCGACGTCCACGACCCCGCTGCGGACCCGGGCGAGGTCCAGCAGCTGCACCAGACCGGCTTCGCCTCCCTGGCCATGCTGCCGTTGGTTGCCGCGGGGCGCTCGGTCGGCCTCGTCGAGCTGATGAGCGTCGAGTCGGTGTGCCTCGATCCGGCAAGCCTCGACCTCGTCCGGGCGATGGTCAACGAGGCCGCCTTCGCCCTCGAGAACGCGCGTCTCTACGAACGGGCGCAGGCGCTGGCCGACCGCGACCCGCTGACGGACTTCCTGAACCACCGCGCCTTCCATGAGCGACTCGGCGACGAGCTTCTGCGCGCCCAGCGGGCACGCCGGCCGGTGGGCCTGCTGATGATCGACCTCGACGGCTTCAAACTCGTCAACGACACGCGTGGCCACCCGGTCGGCGACCAGGTTCTGCGCTGGACGGCCGAGCGCATCCGGAGCGCTGTCCGAGCGGCCGACGTGCCGGCCCGCTATGGCGGCGACGAGTTCGCCGTCATCCTGCCCGACGCAGACGTGCAAGCCTCACGGATCGCGGGAGCACGGGTCATGGAGGCGTTCGCCGGCCACGGGTTCTCGGCGGGCGACGCGGCCCCGGTCCCGATCGGCGTCTCGGTCGGGGTCGCCGCCTTCCCGAGCGACGGCCGGTCACCGGGCGACCTGGTGGCAGCTGCGGACAGGGCGCTCTACCTTGTCAAGCGACGGGGTGGTGGCGGCGTGACGGCCGCGACCGATGTGAACGAGGTCGCCTGAGCCGACATCCTGCGAGCAGCCATCGCGCTCGCGCGCCCGATGGCGTTCTTCAGGGTCGGATGTCGCTCGCCGAGTCGACGCCCGGCAGCAGGCCGTCCTCGGCCTGGGCGACGGCGGCCTTGATCTCGGCCACCGACTGGTCGAGCACGAGGCAGGCCTCGGGTGGGAAGCTGACCGTCACCCGCTCGCCGTCGGCGGGCACGGCGAGGTGCGGGTTGTTGAAGGTGTCGAAGGAGACGACGTCACCGCCGTCGAGCACGATGCGGACACGCACGATCGAGCCCAGGAAGGTCACCCGGTCGACGGTGCCGGTCAGCCGGTTCGCATCGCCGGCCGCGTCGCGGAGGGTGATGATCTCCGGACGCAGGGCGATCTCGACCGTCTTGCGATGGTCCGCGCGGTCGAGCGGGCGAGCCAGGCGGATCTGCTGGCCACCGATCGAGACGATGCCCGCCGCGGCGTCGACGACGTCCGCGTGCAAGGCGTTGAGGGTGCCCACGAAGGTGGCCACGAAAGCCGTGGCCGGGAAGTTGTAGATCTCGAAGGGCGTGCCGATCTGCTCGATGCGGCCCTGGCTCATGACCACCACCCTATCGGAGAGCGAGAGCGCCTCTTCCTGGTCGTGCGTCACGTACACGGTCGTGATGCCGAGCTTGCGCTGGATGCTCCGGATCTCGGTGCGCAGCGAAACGCGGATCTTGGCGTCGAGCGCCGAGAGCGGCTCGTCGAGCAGGAGGACCTGCGGCTCGATGGCCAGGGCGCGAGCGAGGGCGACACGCTGCTGCTGCCCGCCGGAGAGCTGGTAGGGGTAGCGGTCCGCCTTCTCAGGCATGTTGATGAGCTCGAGCAGCTCACCGACCCGCTTCTTGATGGCCACCTTGGGCTGTTTCTTGATGCGCATGCCGAAGCCGACGTTGTCGGCCACGGTCATGTTCGGGAACAGGGCGTAGGCCTGGAAGACCATGCCCACGTTGCGCTTGTTGGGCGGCAGGTTCGTGATCTCCCGGCCGTCCACCTTGATGCTGCCCGAATCGGGGTACTCGAAGCCGGCGATCATGCGCAGGGTCGTGGTCTTGCCGCAGCCCGACGGCCCGAGGAACGAGACGAACTCGCCGGGCTCGGCGGAGAGCATGAAGTCCTCGACCGCGGTGAAGCTGCCGAATGCCTTCTTGACGTGTGTCAGCTCCAGGAACCCCATGCTTGCCTCGCTCATCAGTGGGCCCCGCCGATCTCGATGCGTGTGCGCGTGTCGCGGCCGATGAAGGCGATCGCGATCATCGCCAGCCAGGTCAGGCCGAAGCTGATGAGCGCGACCGCGGCCGGCTCGTAGGCCTTTTGCTGGCTGAGCAGGTTGAGGTAGGGCCCGAAGGCCGGCCGGGCCAGGAAGTTCGCGATGGTGAACTCGCCGAGCACGATGGCCAGGGTCAGAAAGGCGCCACTCAGCAGGGCCACCCGCAGGTTGGGCAGGATGACGCGCCAGATGATGGTCACCCAGCCTGCGCCCATGCTCTGGGCGGCCTCGGTCAGGCTCCGGATGTCGATGGCGCGCAGGCCGGTGTCCACGGCCCGGTACATGTAGGGGAGCGAGAGCACGATGTACCCGGCGACGAGCAGGGCGCTGCTGCCGATGTCTGTATGCGTGAAAGGCAGCGGTGGCTGGCTGTAGACGCGGATCAATCCGAAGACGAGCACGACGGCCGGGATGACGAACGGGAGCAGCGTCACGAACTCGACCAGCGACCGTGCGCGCGGCACCTTGAGCTGGACCCAGTAGGCAGTCGGCACGATGAGTGACAGGCTGGCAACGATGGTCAGCACGCCGATGACGAGTGAGTAGAGCAGGCTGCTGAAGAACTTCGGGTCCTGGACGGCGTTGGTGAAAGCTGAGAATGGCGGCTTCGCCTTGAGCGCGAAGTCCAGCGTCGCGACCAGCGGCAGGAAGAAGTAGAGGACGGCGAGCAGAAAGACCAGCCACCAGGCGATGCCGCCGCGCCGTCGCTTCATCGTCGCCAGCGCTCCGCTCGTCGCTGGAGGACGGTGTAGACGATGATCGAGCCGGCCATGATGAAGACCATGCCCATGGCCATGGCGTAGCCCAGGCCCGGGTTGTGGAGCACGTCGCCGGCGATCTGATTGCCGATCAGGAGGGGCACCAGCGGGATGAGCCCGCTCGTCAGCTGGTAGGCCGTTGCCTGCGCCCCGAAGGCGTTGCCGAAGAGCAGGATGATCGTGCCCAGGATGGTCGGGAAGAGGATGGGCAGAGCAACCTTCTGCCAGTACTGGCGCGAGCTCGCGCCCATGTTCTCCGCCGCCTCACGCCACTCGGGCCGGAGGCCGTCGATGGCGGGCGCGATGATGAGGACCATGAGCGGGAACTGGAAGTAGAGGTAGACGAGCTCGAGGCCGATCTTGCTGTAGATGGTGAACCCCGACTGGTAGGGGTTGATGCCGATGCCCTTGAGCCAGACGGTGATCATGCCCAGCTGGCCGAGCGTGAAGATGAAGGCCAGTGCGAGCGGCACGCCGGCGAAGTTCGAGGCGACACCGCTGAAGGTCATGAGGGCGTCGCGCAGTACGCGGGGCAGGCCGCCAAGGATGACGGCGTAGGCCAGCAGGAAGCCGAAGATGCCACCGATGACGGCCGTCACCAGGCTGACCTCGATGCTCGTCAGGAATGCGTTGGAGATGCTCGGGGTGGCGAGGTCGGCGTAGTTCTGGAGGGTCGTCTGGCCGGTCTTGTCCTGGAAACTGCCGATGACCAGGTAGGTGATCGGTGCGCCGATGAAGAAGATGGCGAACAGGAAGAAGGGCAGCAGGCCGAGCCAGGACCACGAAAGACGCCGGACAGGGCGCGCAAGGGGCGCGCCCTGTCCGGCGGTGGCAGTCATGGCAGCTGGGCTCGCTGCATCAGCCCATCACTTGGGGATGGTGATCTCCGTGGCTCCGGTGGTCTTGTCCCAGCCCTCTGTGATCAGCTTGGTGGCTGCAGCCAGCTGTGCGGGGGTCGGGAACACGGCGCCGGTCGTATCCGGCAGCCTGGCGGCCAGGTCCGCCGGAACGACGTTCCGTTTGACCATGTCCTCGTAGCGGATCGGGTTGCAGTAGCCCTTCAGCCAGAGAAGCTGGCCCTCGTCGGAGTAGAGGTACTCCATCCACAGCTTGGCCGCATTCGGATGGGGGGCGTACTTGCTGATGGCCTGGACGTAGACGCCACCGAAGCGGCCGCTGGCCGGGATGGTCACGTCGATGAGCGGGTTGCCGGCCGTCGCGTCACGATGCGCCAGGCCGTTGTACGACCAGCGCATGGCGACCGGCGTGGCGCCCTGGACGATGGTGCCCGGATTGGCGTCGACCGGCACGAAGTTGTCGGCATCGACGATCTGCTTCCAGAAGTCGAGGCCCGGCTGGGCGTTGTCGAGCGAGCCGCCGTTGGCCAGGGCCGAGGCGTAGACAGCCTGGATGGCCTGGTTCGAGGCACGCGGGTCGCCGTCCAGGGCGATCTGGCCCTTGTACTTGGGATCCGTCAGGTCAGACCAATCCTTCGGCGGGTCGGGCTGGATGGCGGTGTTGGTCTCGAACGACATGACGCCGTAGTAGTCGCCGTACCAGTTGCCGTCTGCCGATTTGGCAGCCTCGGGGATGGTGTCCCAGGTCGCGACCTTGTACGGCAGGAAGAGGTCCTTGTTGTCCTCGCCGAACGAGAAGCCGACGTCGACGACGTCAGGCGCCTGCGGGCCAGGGTTATTCATGTTGGCCTTGATGGCCTCGATCTCGACGCCGGAGCTGGCGCCGGGATCGAGCACCGTGACAGGGACGTTGTACTTGTCCTTGAAGCCTTGGATGACCCCGGCGTAGTTGCACCAATCGTCCGGGAGGGCGATGGTCGTCAGCATACCCTCCGCCTGGGCGGCGGCGATCAGGTCGGCCATCGGGTCGACGCTGGCGGCAGGCTCACTCGCCGCCGGCGACCCGGCTGCCTCGGTCGGAGTGGCCGCGGACGGGGCTGTGGATGCGGCCGGTGTGCAGGCGGCGGCCAGCAGGCCGGCGGCCGCGATCAGGCCGAGTGCCCGGGCCCGGGCTCGTTGTTTCGTAGGATCGAACTCCATCGTGTTCTTTCACCTCGCTATGTGGGCAGTCGTCGTGGCGTCCTCCCCGGATCGAACGGCGCATCGCCGCGCCCCTTCCCGAGTCGAAGCCGACTCCTCCAGTCTGCCCTTGCCTCGTTCGCGGCGGCGCGCTCGGTCGAGCCGATAGGCCGCGATCGATCGATCGTGGCAGCCCCAGGATCGGCCGTCAAGAGATTGTGGTCATAAACGACCGGCTCTGCCGGGCGGTGGCGCAGGTCGGCTGGACAGCTCGCACCCGCGTCGGCATGCTGCGCGGTGACGTGGAGCAACGACCAGCCGGCAGACCTGAGGCCCCGACCGTGCCCGGCGGGGTGGTGGTGGCCACGGCGGCCGTGGTCGGCGGCCTCGTCGTGCTCGGATCGATCGGTCTAGCGATGATCGCTCTCCTGCCCGTCTCGCCGACCGGCTGGTTGGTCCTGGCCGCCAGCGTCGCGGTCGCTTTCGGACTGGTCATCGTCGAGCGCACAGAGCGGCAGGCAGCCGCGCGCAGCCAGGCCGCCGAGGCTGGTGTCCGGCGCCTCCTCCAGGGGCTGGGCCGGTCCACCTCGCCCGATGCGGTCGTGGCCACCATCGTTGACGCGTTGCGCGGTGCGTCGGGCGCCGATCACGTCGTCGTCGCCCGGCTGCGTTCCGGTGAACGGGATATCGAGGCCATCCTGGTCACGGCTTCGACCAGCGTTCCGCTCGCCACGACCCGCCTGCCGATCGATCTCCTGGGGAGGGACCACGAGGATGGCGGGGCGGCCGAGGCTCCGTCCCGGGCGACGACCGCGCCAACCGCCACGGGAGAGGGGGCCATCGCGCCGCTCGTGGACCGTCTCCGGGCCGTGTTCGGCCTGCGCAACGTGATCGCCCGTCCCCTGGATGCCGACGACACGCCCATCGGGGCGCTGGTCCTCTCGCGGCGCACCGAGGAGCCATGGTCGACGGCCGACGTGACGCTCCTCGAGACCGCCGCCGCGGAGCTCTCCATCGCGCTCGAGCGGGCCGTCGCGCAGCAAGCGGCGGAGCATGGCGCGCGCATCGACGCCCTGACCGGGCTGCCCAACCGCGGCCACTTCGACGAGCTCGCCGAACTGCTCTCACGCGGGCGACGTGCGGGCGACGCGATGGGCGTCCTGATGATCGACATCGACCACTTCAAGCGGATCAACGACACCGATGGCCATGCGGTCGGCGACGCCGTCCTGCGCGCCGTGGCGCAGTCGATCGCCTCGGGCGTCCGAGCCGCTGACACGCCCGCGCGCTATGGGGGCGAGGAGTTCGCCGTCCTGCTTCGGCGCGCCACGACCGACCAGGCCTGCGACGTCGCGCTGCGCGTCCGCGCGGCCGTGGCGGCGTTGGACACCGGGGCCATCGGGGTGCTCGATGGTCGGCCGGTCTCGGTCTCGGTCGGGGTGGCCGTGGGCGGGGCCACGGGTGAGACGGTGGCAGAGATCGTCCGGCGGGCCGACGACGCGCTCTACAGCGCGAAGCGGCGCGGGCGCGACCGGGTCGTCGTCGACGAGGTCAAGCCGGGCATGGCGACCGCCGCCGGCTGAGGCCGCCACGCGCATCTCCGGAGTGGCGGGACGCGGTCGCCTCCGGCACACTGCCCGCGTGCCCGAGCCCGCCTCCCCCAGGAGCCGTCCTGCCGACCTCGCCGATCGTCCCAGCGCGGCCCGAGGCGACGACGTGCCGATCCTCTCCAACGGCGAGCTGGCCGCGGTCTTCCGTGAGATCGGCGACCTGGTCGAGCTGAAAGGCGAGCTCGTCTTCAAGGCGCAGGCCTACCGGCGCGCCGCCGACGCCATCGCGGATGCGCCGGCATCCGTGGTCGAGGCGTATCGCCGGGGGGAGCCTCCGGAGCTGCCGGGGGTCGGGCGCGCCATCGACGAGAAGCTGGCCGAGCTGGCCGACACCGGGCGCATGCGCTTCCACGAGCGGCTGCGCACCGAAGTGCCATCGACCCTGCTCGACCTGCTGGCGGTCCCGGGGCTCGGCCCGCGTACCGCCCGCGACCTCCACGCGGCGCTCGGCATCGCCACGCTCCAGGACCTGGAGGTCGCCGCCCGGGCGGGACGGATCCGCGGCGTCAAGGGCCTGGGCCCCAGGTCCGAGGAACGCATCCTCGACGCCCTGGCAGGCCTCGGCGAGCGGATCGTTCGGATGCGGCTGGGAGAGGCTGCCGGGCGCCTCGGCACGGTCATGGGCGGCCTGGTCGGCACGCCCGGCCTCGGCGCGCTCATCCCGGCCGGCTCATTCCGCCGTCGGTGCGAGACCATCGGCGACCTTGACCTGCTCGCCGAGGCTGCGGACGGGCGCGAGCTGATCTCACGCTTGACGGCCATGCCCGGCGTCAGCCAGGTGGTGGCAGCGGGCCCGCACAGGGCGTCCGTCCGGATGCGTAGCGGCCCGCAGGTGGACCTGATGGTCGTGCCGCCCGGCGAGGCCGGGGCATACCTCGTCCACTTCACCGGCTCGGCCGCCCACAACGTTCGGCTGCGCGGGCTGGCTCGCGACCGCGGCTGGAGCCTTTCGGAGCACGGTTTCGTGCGGCTGGGCGACGACGGCCGGCCGCTCGAGGGCGCGGCCGCCGACCGTCGGTCCTTCGCCACGGAGGTCGAGGTCTACGCCTTCCTCGAGCTGCCCTTCATCGAGCCCGAGCTGCGCGAGGACGGCGGCGAGATCGAGGCTGCCCAGGCTGGCCGGCTGCCGACCCTCGTCACGCTCGCGGACTTGCAGGGCGATGCCCACAGCCACTCCGACTGGTCGGACGGCCACCTTTCCGTCGAGGCCGTGGCGGAGGCCACCCGACGGCGCGGTCACGCCTTCCAGGTGCTGACTGACCACTCCCACAGCCTGACCATAGCCCGCGGCCTGACGATCGAGCGCGTCGAGCGGCAGCGCGCGCTGATCGCCGAGCTGAACGAGCGCTTCGCTCGCGAGGAGGCCGACGGGAGCGCGCCCGAGGGCGCCCACCCGGACGGCTTCCGCCTCCTCCACGGTTGCGAGATGGAGATCCGTATCGATGGCCAGCTCGATTACCCGGACGACCTCCTTGCGCGCTTTGACGTCGTCGTGGCCAGCCTTCATGTCGGCCGCAGGCAGCCCCGTGCGCAGCTCATGGCCCGCTACCGCACCGCCCTGCGCAACCCCAACGTGGACATCATCGCCCATCCTTCCGGACGCAAGATCGGCAACCGCGACGACCTCGACCTCGACTGGGACGCGCTCTACGAGCAGGCCGCCGAAACGGCCACACTGCTCGAGGTCAACGGCTCCGACGAGCGGCTCGACCTCGCCGAGGAGCGCATCCGGCGTGCGAAGGAGCGCGGCTGCCGCTTCGTCATCGACTCCGACGCCCATTACCGCCACGAGTATGACAACCTCGCCTGGGGGGTCGGCATCGCCCGACGCGGCTGGCTCGCGGCGAGCGATGTCGTCAACACCCGGTCGCGCGACGCATTCCTCGCGTGGACGCGCGGCGACCGCACCGTCTGAGCCCCTAGACTCACCCACATGCGGACCGAACGACAGCGCACCGCGAACCTGGCGGTCCTGCTCGTCAGCCTGGCTGGCGTGACCGCCCTCCTGCAGGGCCCGGCCTTCTGGATCGGCCAGCTGGTGGTCGCCGCAGCAAGTGCCTTCGGCGCCTTCCACTACCTGGCCGACCTCGATCCGCGGGGCGTGCCCATCGAGTCCCTGGCCATGCCCATCGTGGCGACCTTCGCCTCGTCAGGCCTGGCACACCTGGTCGGACCCGGCCCGGGGTTCGCGGCCATCCTCGCCGGCGGCGGCGTGCTCATCGCGGTGACCCTGCTCATCGAGGCGCGCCTGCTCGGCCCGGCAGACGAGATCCGGGCGCGCCGCGAACGCCAGCTGATGCCCCTCTGCGTGCTGCTCGCCTTCCTCGGTTTCGCAGCCGTGGCGGGCTCGATCTTCGCCGGGTTGGCGACGCCGTTGCCAGGATCGACTGAGCCGGCCACCATCGACTTCGGGGGCATGCTCCAGCTGGCCGTCCTCGACGGCGCGATCGCCTTCCTGCTCGGCTACCGGCTGACAGCCGCCCGCGCGCCGGACCTCATCGAGGCGACCTGGGCGGCCGGCACCTATGCCGTGGCGATCGGCGTCGCCGCCACGCTACTCCGCGCGCTGGCCCTGCCACAGCTGCTGGGGCCAGCCATCCTGGCCGGCGTCTTCTACCTCTGGAGCGCCTACCGCGCCGCGCCCGGCGCCGAGCGCAGGTCGTTCGGTTGGATCTGGGAGTACCTTGTCCTCATCGTCGCTCTCGTCGGGGTCGTGCTCTGGAACCAGCTCGTACGTTGACCTGACCGCCCAGCGTGCCGGTCGGCCTGGGCCTCGGAGCGTTTGACACGCTCCCGGCTCGGTGGTACAACCGTTCGGCTTCCCTTGACCACCGCAGGCGCGTTGCTGCGCCCGATCCTCGATCGAAGGAGTCCATGAGCCTCACCCAGACGACCGACAGCCCGGGCACCAACATCGTCCGCCTCAAGCGCCAGCTGACCGAGCAGGCCATCGCAGCGGCGACCGCGGCCGAGTGGACCGAGGCAGGCGACATCAACCGCCGCATCCTCGAGCTGGGCCCCGACAGCACGGCCGAGAATCGTCTCGCCAAGTCTCTGTGGGAGCTCGGCGAGCTCGCCGAGGCGCGCATCCACTACCAGGCGGCCCTGGCCATCGACCCGACCAACCGCATCGCTGAGCGCAACATCGACCGCTTGCGACTGCTGCAGGCCGAGGCCGGCGGCGAGAAGACGGTGCCGGCCATGAAGGGCAGCAAGGCACCGGTCTGGATCTTCGTCGAAGAGACCGGCAAGACGGGCTTCGCCGGCCTCTACGACCTGCCGCCAGCGCGCCAGCTGGCACAGGTCAACCCTGGCGACCTGGTCGAGCTGGTGCCGGTCGGCTCCGAGCTCGGCGCCCGCTCCAACGGGGTGGACATCGGCAAGGTCGAACGGGCCGTGGCCGCCCGCCTGCTGAAGCTGATGGTCGAGGGCAACAAGTACGCCGCCGGCGTCACCAGCCTAGGCGACAAGGACGTCCGCATCATCATCCGCGAGGTCTTCCAGGCCCCTGCCAACTACGGCAAGGTCTCGTTCCCGACGGCCGCCAAGGCCAGCGACCTGCGGCCTTACACCAAGGGGACCCTCGTGCGCGAGGAAATGGACCTGGAGGAGGACCTGGAGCTCGACGAGGAGGATGACGAGATCGAGGACATCGAGCGGGTGCTGCCCGTCGACGTCACTGACGACGAGGCCTTCGTCGAGGAGCCGGAGGAGCTGGACGAGCCATAGGCTCGCCCGCCGTCGGCGATCGGCCGGCGTTCGGTCGCCGGTAGACTGACCGGCAGATGTCGGACACACTCTCCTCGCTCATGCGGCCGGATCACGGGCCGAGCCTGCCCGCGCTCGACCGCTTCGCCCCGCCGCCGCCGCTCAACCTCGTCCTCGCCGAGATCGAGGCGCGCTCGACTCCGGGCGACGTCGTCGTGGACCTCCACGGACGTGGCGGCTGGATCGCCCGGGCAGC
>Ga0315278_10004816_pt1 | contig 12213 bp, 10 predicted proteins | sample YL17G06_0_MG_FD_203880 | JGI IMG/M metagenome (GOLD analysis project Ga0315278, IMG submission 203880) | Sediment microbial communities from Yellowstone Lake, YNP, Wyoming, USA - YL17G06_0 | ecosystem: Environmental > Aquatic > Freshwater > Lake > Sediment | place: USA: Wyoming | collected... | reverse complement strand
CCCGAGTATGGCGATCGTCACATGAAGGAAAAACAGCGGTCCCTTGATCTCGGCCACGACTCCCGGCGGTCCGACCCCGGGAAAGAACACCTCCAGCACGTTCGAGGTGACCAGGATGACCAGGGCGAGCGGGGTGAGAATTACGCTGAGAATCTGCATGCCGCTGCGCAAGTAGGCAACGACATAAATAAGGACGATCAGCCAGCTCAGAAGAGACAGAATGTCGTATCGGCTCGTCACCGGGCAGCGCTCCTCGGATACCCCCTGCACGAGGATGGCGGCCATGTGCGCGACGAGGCCGGCGGATGCAAGGGCCGGTGTCAGCAGGCCGCCGATGCGGTCCTTGCGAAGCAGATTCGGGAAGGGGGTCAGGGAGGCCAGAAGGTAGAGGACCATCCCCATGACGAGAAGGAACCCGGCTCCGTTGCCTGCTGTCATGCTCGCCCTCCGGCGTACGGTGCGGGGGTCGCTCGGCCTGCCCGCCTGCCCACCACGCTGTCCGCGGCCCGTCGGCTTCCTCCGCCGGGTCCACCCGTTTTCTTCGGTGGAAACTTTACTTTAGCAGCCCTCGTGCCATCGGAGACAGGAACGAGCCCTGTCGAGGGATCCGCTCAGGATGCCTTTTTCGCGAAAACTCTGCGCTCAGTCCGCAGGACGCGCGAATATTGCGTCGGGTTCCCCGCCGGGCAGAATGTCTGGCGAAGCCAAACCCGCGGAAAGGCTCGCATTGCGTCCCTTCGCGAGCCGTTCTCCAGGCCCCTCCGACTCGCAAAGCTCCGTGAGTGCGGCCACTGTCCGGTCGTGTCGCATGCAGACGGCACGGTAACGACGCAGATCCATCAGGTTCAGCCGGCGGGCCAGGTACAGTTGATAGCGCAGAGGAGCGAGCGACCGGAGCGAAAGCCCCGCCGCACGGCGGAGTTCCGGCTCGCCAGCGAGAGTTCCCCTCATCAGGATGGCCGCGGAGGCAACCGCCGCTTTCCTCAGCGCCCTTCCGAGACCGGCGCGCTCCTCCTCCGGGAAACGCGCCGAGAGCGCGTGCACCTCGAGTACGAGCTCGTCGAGAAGGGACCAGCCTCGCACTGCGGGGTTGGTCGCACCCGGCCTTCCCCGCTCTCCGTTCACTGCACCCATAGGTTCTCCCCTTCCAGGTAGCGCCAGATCCGGCATCGGGCCGAGGCGCCGGAGACGACTATTCCGTACATCCGTTCCCCGTCGGACAGGTAGGCGGTTCCGCTTGTCGAGGCTCCGAGCGGCGTGAAGGAAACGAGATCCGAGGAGCCGAACTGGATCGGATCCGTGGGATTCGTCAGGCTGCCGCTCTGCGGTGGGATCTTCCGGATCGGCGCGACGGGCAGAATCGAGAACTCCACCCCCGGGGCATGATCCCCGAGGCCCCACGGGCCTCCGAGGCGACGATCGTCGCCGGAGGCGATGTCCGACGAGCTGATGCCGTCCCCGTCGGAATCCTCATACATCGCGTAGAGCCAGCGCGATCCCGGATGAGTGAACTGGACCGCCACCGTGCGCGAGCGAGCCACCGCCTCCGATCGGCATCGGCGGAACAGCGCGACGACTTCGCGCGCGGCGGCCGCAGTGCGGGTGCGGGAGCGGATCTGGGGAAGGGCCGGCAGCGCGATGGCCGCGAAGAGGGCGCCGAGGGCGACGACCACGGCCATCTCGGCGAGGCTCGTGCCCCGCTCCATCGCGCTGCCGGACCTCATGCCGCCTCCCTTTCGAGACCACGCTGCCGATATCCTCCCACTCAGGAACCGACGATGATCCGGTCCTTCAGCTTCTCGAAGGACTTTTCGCCGATCCCCTTGACGTTCATGAGCTCCGCGGCCTGCTTGAAGGCGCCGTTCGCCTTGCGGTAGTCCAGGATCCGCTGCGCGAGGGCCGGGCCGACCCCGGGCAGCGCCTGAAGTTGCTCCGAGGAGGCCGTATTGATGTTGACCTTCTCACCCGCCGGGACGGCCTTCCCGCCGCTTGCATCCGACTCCGCCTTTGCCTCCCCGGCGGCAAAGGCGGGCGCCGCGACGGTGGCCGCGACGGCCGCAATCGCCGTGATGACCAGCGCCGCCGTCATCCGCTCCGTCCAGGACTTGCTCGTGAGGCCGCTTCGCTTCCGCATCGAAACCATCGTTCCTCCTGCCCTTGACCGGGCCTCCCCCGAAAAGAGAAAAACGGGGAAGGGCGAGTGGGGGGTCGGATGACTCGCCCTTCCCCTGGTCCGAGCCGCTGCCTGCCGGAGAGATCGAAGGCAGCGGCTCGCTTGCGGAGGAGTATTCGCCGATCCCGCGCGTTTGGAGCCGCAAACGCGATGCGCCTCTCCCGCGCGCGCAAACGGCCGGATCCATGGGGACGGCCTGAGGCTTCGAACCCCCCCTTGACGCTGACCCCCGCGCGTCGTACAAATTTCTCCCCTCTATCGCTTTCGGCCCCCGAAGGCGCGGGGAACCGAGGATCGAGACTTCTCGATTTGGGAGGAGTTGTTTTCACGGACAATTCGAGGACCTGCCCGGCCGCGGGTTCAATGACGACACGCCCGGAGAGGGGCCTGCCGAGGGGGAACCATGCATTCGAACTGGAGTCGAATCGCTCGGGCGGTTGTGCTCGCGGGACTGTTCGCGGCCCTTTCCGCCAGTTTCATTTCAACGAGCCGGGCGGCTTTCACCAGCCATTTTTCGGATCTGCATGACGAGCTGGAAGTCCGCTCGGCGGCGCTGGCCGGCAACCCAGACAAGACGGCCCAGAAGCAGAAGAAGGCGTGCGACAAGGCCATCGCCGCCATCGAGAAGGAGGTCGACTCGCTCGGCGACGACCTGAAGACGGCGGGAAAGGTCGCCAAGACGCTGATCAAGGCCTTCCCCGAAGAGTTCATCGGCGGGGCAGTAGCCGACGTCACCGGCCTCCAGGATCTTCTCGCGATGGTTTATGCCGGCTTTTCAGGCGATTTGCAGGCCCTGTTCGACCAGCTCCAGGCAGGCGTGAGCGCCCTTCCTTCGGGTGGGGACCGGGACAAGGCTCAGTCCGCCCTCGATCAAGCCGAGACCCTGCTCGGCCAGGCCGTCGGAGCGGACTTCGCATCCCGGGGCAAGCTCCTAGCCTCGGCGCTGAAATCCATCACGCGCGGCCTGAAGATCGTCGGCACCGGGCCCCCGCCGGGGGCAGGCATGACGGCCACGATCGTGGACGGCGGAATCTCCACGCCCTGGGCCAGTGACGTTGCCACTGCAGAATACGGCCAGAGCGCGGGCATTATTGACCTGAACGGCTCGAGCTTCAGCGCCCACTCCAGCATGAGCGTTCCGACGTTCGATTTCACCGGGGTGGGGACCTATCCGCTCGGAAACGATGTGGGCATCTACGCGGTCATGGGGGAGTTCTACCTCATCAAATCGGGGACGCTGGTCGTGACCACCTTCGACGTTCCAACGACGACGATCACGGCGACGTTTTCCTTCACCGCCAGTAACGGCACCAAGACGATCAGCGTCGAGAATGGAACGGCCCACTTCACCGACATGCTCGTCAGCCCGTAGTCAGCGAGGGCCGGCGGCGGGAGACACGGCCCGCCTCCGTTCCGAGACGATCTCCGCGACGATCGCGACCGCGATCTCGGCGGGAGTTTCGGCCCCGATGTCGAGGCCTACTGGGCAGCTCACGGTTTCGAGCGACGCCGCCGGCACGCCGGCATCCTGCAGGTCCTGGAAGATGCGAAGCTTCTTTCGCCGCGACCCGATGAGGCCGACCCAGCGCGGGCTGCCGGAAAGCGCCCGGGCAAGAGCGAGCCGATCGGTCTGGTGGCAACGGGTGAGGACGGCGACCCAGGTCCGCGCGTCGGGCGGCGGGATGTCCTTCTCGTAGAGCGCGTCGGTCAGTACGAGCCGCGCGGCGGGAGGAAACAGCTCCGGGCGGACGAACTGAGGACGATCGTCGGCGACCGTGACCTGCAGGCCGAGCCCCATCGCGCAGCGGGCGAGGGCCTGGCCGACGTGCCCGGCGCCGAGGATGAGAAGCGTTTCGTCCGGCAGGACCGGCTCGATGAAGACATCGGCCGTTCCGCCGCACACCTGCCCGGTCGCGTCGTCTCCGCCTTCGGAGAAGGTGTAGCGCTTCAGCTCGGGGACACCCGAGGCGATCACGGCGAGCGCGTCCTCCACCGCCAGCGCCTCGAAGGATCCGCCGCCGATCGTGTCCCGGATTTCCCCGCGACCGGCGACGATCATCTTCGCGCCGACCCGCCGCGGCACCGACCCCGACGCCCGGACGACGGTCGCGACGGCGACGGGCCGGCCCTCGTCGAGGTACCGCCGCAGCGCCTCCCAGAACGACAGATCGCTCACTAGAAAGCCATCTTGACGATGTCGAAGTAGATCACGACGCCCGCGAACAACAGCAGGAAGACCAGGCCCGCCTGCATCACGCGCTCCTTGAGCACGGTCGACAGCTCCCGGCGGATGGTTCCCTCGACGAGGAGAATGAACACGTGCCCGCCGTCGAGCATCGGGATCGGCAACAGGTTGATGATCCCGAGCTGCAGCGAAACGAAGGCGAGGAAATGCAGGAAGGGATCCAGGCCGCTGTGGGCCGCCTGGCGCGCCGCCGCCGCGATCTCGCCGGGGCCCGACATGACCCGGGGGCTGACGTCGCCACGGACGAGCTTCTTCAGCGTGATGAAGAGCACGGCGGCGTTGCTCATGTTGTAGCGGACGCTCTCGCGCAGCGACTGGCCCACCGTCAGCCGGGGATGCGGAAAGGCGATGCCGATCTGCCCCGCCCCCTCGACGGATTCGGGGGTGACCTCGACTTCCAAGCGCTGTGATCCCCGGAGAATGCCGAGAGCGACGGGCTTGCCCGCCGAGCTGCGGATCTGCGACACGAGATCCGACCGGCCGGGAAGCTCGCGGCCCCCGATGGCGACGATGCGGTCTCCCGCCTTCAGCCCGGCCTTTTCGGCGGGGCTGGCCGCGCGGACCTCCTCGACCCGGTTCGTGTCGGCGTTCGGCGCGGATTCGTCTTCGTCGAAGGCGAGCTTCATCCCGGTTTCGCCGGAGTGGTACCGGGAATCGGAGCCGATTTCGATCCGCGCCTTGATCGTTCCTCCGTCGCGCTGCAGCAGAAGCGTCTTCTCGGTTCCGGGCGAAAGGAAGATTTCCTCGACCATCACGGCCGGGTCGCGGGCATCCTTGCCCTCGATCTGCACGATCCGGTCGCCGGGCCGCACGCCCGCCTTCTCGGCGGAGGAGCCGGCTGCAACTTCCTTGACGACCGGCGGGGTCTTCGGAGTGTCGAGCATCGCGCCCGTCCGGTAGAAGACGACCGCCATCACCACGACGGCGAGCACAATGTTCAGGAGCGCTCCCATGACGAAGACGAGAAACCGCTGCCAGCGCGGACGCGAGGACAGTTCCGCGGGGTCCCCCGTGGCGACCTCGTCGGGGTTCTCCCCGGTCATCTTCACGTAGCCCCCGAGAGGAATCGCCGAAACGCGATAGTCCGTATCCCCTCGCCGGACCCCGAAAAGCCGCGGCCCGAATCCGACTGAGAACGCCTCCACACGAATGCGCAGCAGCTTGGCCATCGCGAAATGGCCGAACTCGTGGATCAGCACGAGGATCCCGAGAACGACTACGAAAGCCAGCGTCGCTTCGATCACGGCCGTCATGAGACCCCTCTCCGTTCGACGAACCCCATCGCCACGCGACGCGCATCCGCGTCGGCGGAAAGAAAATCCTCCACGGACCGGCCGGCGGGACGGGCGCACTGCCCCAGGGTCCGCTCGATCACATCCGGAATCGCGAGAAACCCGATCCGCCGGTCGAGAAACGCCGCCACCGCGATCTCGTTGGCCGCATTCAGCACGGCGGGCGCCATGCCCCCTTCCCGCAGCGCCGCGTAGGCCAGATCCAGGCACGGAAACCGGCCGCGATCCGGCTCCTCGAAATCGAGCCGGCCGATGCGCACCAGATCGAGCCGCTCGCCGGGCGCATCCCAGCGGTCCGGCCACGACAGGGCATAGCGGATCGGGTGGCGCATGTCGGTCACGCCGAGCTGCGCGATGACCGAGCCGTCGGCGAATTCGACGAGCGAATGCACGGTGCTCTGCGGGTGGACGACCACGTCAATGCGCTCGGCCGTCAGGCCGAACAGCCAGCGCGCCTCGATGACCTCCAACCCCTTGTTCATCAGGGTCGCCGAGTCGATCGAGATCTTGCGTCCCATGTTCCAGGTCGGATGCCGCAGCGCTTGCTCGGGGGTAACTTTCGAAAGTTCCTCGGCCGGCGTCTTCCGGAACGGCCCGCCGGAGGCCGTCAGGATCAGACGCCGCAACTCGGAGGCGTGCCCCGCGCGCAGGCACTGGTGGACCCCGCTGTGCTCGCTGTCCACGGGCAGGATAGCGACGCCCCGGCTCGCCGCCTCGGTCATGATCGCGGGACCGGCGGTCACGAGCGATTCCTTGTTCGCCAGGGCGAGGGTCTTGCCCGATGCTACCGCGCGCCAGGTCGGCCGCACTCCCGCCGCTCCCACGATCGCGGAGAGGAAGATGTCCGAGTCGGGGTGCGAGGCGACCGCCTCGACCCCTTCGGTTCCGGTCATCACCTCCGGACAGTCCGCTCCGAGATCGTGCATCAGCAGGCGCCGGACGCGATCGTCCCGCACCGAGACGAGGCTCGGCCGAAAGGCCCGGACCTGCTCGGCGAGCAAGGCAACGTTGCCGCCCGCGGCCAGGGCCACGACGGTCAGGCGGTCCGGGTGGGAGGCAACGACGTCGAGGGCCGCCACCCCCACCGACCCGGTCGAGCCCCCGAGAGCCACGCGTTTCATTACAGAACCTTCCAGAGCAGGACCCGATAGTAATAGTAGAGCGCGGGAGCCGCCAGAAGCAGGCTGTCCACGCGGTCGAGAACGCCTCCGTGGCCCGGCAGGAGGGAGGCGCTGTCCTTCGCCTTCGCCGCCCGCTTCACGACCGACTCCGCAAGGTCCCCGACGATGCCGGCACCGCCGAGAAGGATCCCGATGAAGACCGCGTGGACCACGGGGAGCCGCTGGAAGAACCACTGGCTCGCAATGATCGAGGCGATGGCGGAGGCCGCGACTCCGGCCGCGGCGCCCTCGACGGTCTTCCGGGGGCTGACGCGCGGGGCTAGCGGGGTGCTGCCAAAGCGGCTGCCGAAGTAGTAGGCCGCGGCATCCCCCGACCAGACCACGAACAGGAGCAACACGAGCAGATCCTGGCCGAGCGCATCCTGCGGGGAGGACGCGAATTGCCACGCGACCGGGAGCACCGGGAAGCAATTCCCCGCCGGCAGCGGATCGGCCATCGAACGCAGGGCGATCAGGTAGCCAAGGTTCAGTCCGACGAAAGCGACCGTGAACACCGTCGCGAGGGCACCGTCCACGGCGTCGGCGAAATCGCGCGCCCGCCGGGCTCCGAGCACGATGGCCGCCGCCCCGGTCGCGACCATCGGCAGGGCGGCATCCACCATCGGCAGCGCGAAGGGAACGAGAACCGCCATGCCGCCGAGCATGCCGACCAACCGGTAGACACGATGGCCCCCGGCGCGCAGAAGGTTGAGCATCTCCCAGCTCGCCAGCGCCGTGACGACGGCCGCCAGAACGCACCACACGAGCGGGGAGCTCAGCTTGATGACGACCCACAGCAGAGGCAGGCCGACGAGCGCGGTGGCGATCCGCCGCATGCGATGCGCGCTAGCGGGGAAGGGCGACGCGCGGGTCGGCGGTTTCGCAGGGACGGTCGTCCCCGATTCCTCCGTAACGCCGCTCGCGCTTCTGGAAATCCACGAGGGCCCGCACCAGCTCCCCCCTTCGGAAGTCGGGCCAGAGGGTGTCGGTCACCCAGATTTCGGCATAGGCGATCTGCCAGAGCAGAAAGTTCGACACCCGCATCTCGCCGCTGGTCCGGATGAGCAGGTCCGGGTCGGGCTGGCCGGCCGTGTAGAGGTGACGGGAGATCGCCTCCTCGTCAATCCGGGCCGGGTCCAGCCGGCCGGCGCGGGCTTCCTCGGCCAGCTGCCGGCAGGCATCCACGATCTCGGTCCGGCCGCCGTAGGAGAGGGCCGTGTTGAAGAGAAGCCCCGTGTTCCCCGCGGTGGCATTCATGGCGCTGCGCAGCTCGTCGCGCACCGCCGGGGACAGGTCTTCCTCCCTGCCGATCATTCGGAAGCGGATGTTGTTCTTCTGGAGCGTCCTGAGCTCCCGCCGCAGGTAGATCCGCAGAAGGTCGAACAGCGTCTCGACCTCCGCCTGCGGCCTCTTCCAGTTCTCCCGCGAAAACGCATAGATGGTCAGGACTTGGAGGCCCAGCCGGGCGGACGCCTCGACCGTGTCGCGCACCGAGTCGATCCCCGCCTTGTGACCGGCCACCCGTGGAAGGCGCCGCTTCCGGGCCCACCGCCCGTTGCCGTCCATTATGATGGCCACATGGCGGGGAAGCCGCGTCCTGTCCAGAGAAAGAAGGAGCTTTTCTTCTTCCGATCCGGGCTCGGCAAACCCCTCCAAGTCATTCATCTTGCGCGGGTTCTCCACGAAATGACGGATTATAACATACGCTTTCCATCAGAGGATCCCCTGGACAATCGGCGATTTCGCGGTATCTCAGTGGCCCACTGGGGATCCGCAACACCATGATGAGAATCAGTTTTGTGTCTTTCTGTCTACCCGCACGCTTGGGAACGGCAGGCTTTGCCCGAGCCCTGGCGCTCGCCGTCTGCCTCTCGCCAGCCTGCTCCGGGTGGACCAACGGGATGCCTTCCGATTTCGTCAATTTCGAGTCTCCGCAGGGACAGCCCATCGGCCTGTCCCCGGACGGATCCCGGGTCTATGCCGTCAACACTCCGGACAACCGCCTGTCGGTGTTCGAGGCGGGAACGCTTCGGCTCCTCGGGGAAGTGCCCGTCGGTCTCGAACCGGTCAGCGTGGCCGCCCGGCCTGGCAGTGCCGAGGTCTGGGTCGTCAACCGCCTCTCGGACGGACTGAGCGTCCTTGCCGGGGATCCCCTGGTCGTGGTCGCCACGATCGCGCTCGGAGACGAGCCACAGACCCTTGCCTTCACCCCCGACGGATCGAAGGCCTATGTCTCGATCTCCGGAGAAGGGCGCGTCGCAGTTGTGGATCCGGCCCGCCGCCGGGTGATCCGATCCGTCGAGCTACCGGGCCACTCGCCGCGGGCGCTCGCCATGTCCCCGGACGGGACGACCGTCTGGGCGGCGCCCTACGAGTCGGGCAACCAGACGCGGGGGTCGCGGAACCTCTCGCGCAGCTCGATCGTTCGGGATCCGTCCCTGCCGGACCATGACGTCTTCGCCATCCGCACCGCGGACGACACGATCACCGGCATGGCCGACGGGATCGGAACCCTGATCACGGCGCTGCGGGCGGAGCCGAACGGGACTCGCCTCTGGGCCGCGCATCTCGACGCGCACAACATGGTCATCGGCGAGGCGAACCTGCGCGGGCGAGCGATCGACAACAAGATCGCCGTTCTCGACGCGCGGACGCTCTCCGTGCTGAGGCAGATCGACCTGGACGGAACCTCCCCGTCCATTCGGACCTCCGTGGCACAGCCGGCGGACATCGCCTTCAGCCCCGACGGAAGCCGTGCCTACATCGCCGCCTTCGGGACTCTCTCCGTTCAGGTCGTCGAGACCGAGACCGGGCGAAAGCTGAACCGCATCTCCGTCGGCGCGGGTCCCCGCGGCCTCGCGATCGACGGCCGGGCCGGCATCCTCTATGCCCTTGCCCGCATTGATCAGAAGATCAGCGCCATCCGCCTCGACACGGGTGCCCTCATCGCCCGCGTCCCCGTCGGCTACGACCCCACTCCCCGGCAGATCCGCGAGGGGCGGTTCTTCCTCTACTCGGCGCTCCGCTCGTCCACGGGGAAGTTTTCCTGCGCCGGCTGTCACGCCGAGGGGCACTTCGACAATCTGGTGTGGGATCTCGGCACGCCGCAGGATCCGAAAGGGCCCATGTTCACGCAGTCGTTGCGCGGTCTGAAGGACATGTCCCCCTTTCACTGGCGCGGGGAAAAACCGGACCTCGCCTCCTTCAATCCGGCCTTCTCCAGCCTCCTGGGGGGTCATCCGCTTCCCCCCGGCTCCCTCAGAAAATTCACCGCATTCCTCGAATCCATCGTCTACCCGCCGAACCCGGCCCAACGACCGGACCGCAGCCTCGACGCCGCTGCGAGCGCCGGCCTCGAGGCCTTCAGCAGGCCGGCGACGACTGCGGGCGTTTTCTCCTGCCGGGGGTGCCACTCGCTCGAGATCCCGTCCGGGGATCCCGCCTACGGAACGAACCGGCAGGTTCTGGGAAGTCCGGAGGATCCGAAGCGATCTCTCAAGGTCCCCCAACTTCGCGGGCTCGCCGTCAAGGCGGCGCTCGATCATGACGGCGCCGACCGCAGCATCGAAAGCTTCCTCCAGCAGCCCGTATTCACCCTGACCGACCAGGAGCGGAGCGACGTTGCCGTCTTCCTGAGGCGGTTCGAATCCGAAACGATGCCCGCCGTCGGCGTGCAGGCGACACTCGACGCCCCCGACTGCTCCGAGACGGGGACTGTCGCCACGGTCCACATGCTGATGGATCGCGCGTCCCGGGAGATCCGCCCCGGGGCGGGCATCGCCGAAATCGACGTGCAGGCCACGGGGCTTCTTCGCGACCCCGCCGGTGTCGTCCGTCCCGCCGGGCTGCTCTACCGCCCCGAGCTCGCCGCCTGGACGACCGACCGCACGGGTGAGGCGCCGCTCACCTTTGCCAACATCCAGGCTCTTGCCTGCTCGGGTGGGGCGACACTCACCTTCACGGGTGTTCCCGCGGGCAGCGGAATCCGTGCCGTGGATCGCGACCACGACGGATTGACGACGGGGCAGGAAGAAGAGTTCGGGAGCGACCCGGCCGACCCGGATGAGGACGGCGACGGGCTTCTGGACGGGCAGGAGGCGCTCTACGGCACCAGCCCCCGCCTGGCCGACACCGACCTCGACGGGGCGCCCGATCGGGACGAGATCGTGGACGGCACCGATCCGCTCGACCGGCAGTCGTTCCTCAAGCTCCTCTCGGTGGAACTTACGCCCGACGGCGTGGCGATGACCTGGGGATCCCCTCTCGGCACGCGGGTTCGAGTGGAGGCGACCGACCTGTCGCTCGCGGCGCCGCCCGACGACCCCACCGGGCTTTCCTGGCGGCTGCTCTTCGTCACACCGGAGCCGGAAACGGAGTCCCCCTGGGGGACCGGTTCCTGGACGGACAGCGAAACGGTGCCAGGGAAAACGCTTCGGCTCTACCGGCTCGCGGTGGAGCCGCCAGCCTCTTCGTAGCCGCTCCGCCGAGCGCCTCGTGCAAGGTCCGGGTGTTCCGGCCGGTTCGCGGGATTCGCGACGCGTCCGCCGATTCACGCTAGCATGCGGGCCGCCATGGCCGGTGCGAAGCCGCTGGGACGTCTGGTCGCCATTGTCATTGCCGTTGCCGGGTTGTGCGCGTCGCCCGCCCGAGGCGAGGGTCCGGAACTCCGACTCTGCACCCAGAATCTCTTCAACTGGGGCCTGCCCGAGGAAGTCCACCGGCTTCGGCGGGAGAACGACCCGATGGAAGCCGTCCAGCGCGACCTCGCGCGCCAGCGCACGGATCTCGTCGGTCGCCTCTCGGGCTGCGACGTGGTCGCCGTTCAGGAGGTTCTCGGCGGAACGGCCGCCTCGGCCCGCCAGGGACTCCAGTGGCTCGCCGACGGATTGAAGAGTGCGACCGGGGTCGGCTGGAGCCTGTGGACGGCCGACAGCGCGGATGTGATCCGCAACGGGTTTCTGGTGCGGGAGAACGCTTCCGTGCGGGTCGCCTCGTTCGACGGCTCACACGCGGGGGAGCCGGTTCCGCCGCTCGATGGATTCCCGCGTGGGACATGGAGCCGGGCTCCCGCGGAGATTGCGTTGACCTGGGTCGGCAAGGCGCCGGCCGCGACATCCCTACCGGCGCCCGCGCCCGGTCGATCGGGAAGCGCGCCGGGTCGGGGCGGAGCCGCGAACACGGAGCCGGCGGGGCGTGCCCGCACGGTGCCGATCTCCGGGGCGTCGGGGCCGACGATTCGGATCCTCACGGCGCACCTGAAATCGCACCGCGGCGGTGAGAATGATCCTTTCGAGGAAGACTACGAAAGGATCCGCGTGGTGCAGGCCGCGGCGCTCGAGGAAA
>Ga0315278_10004815_pt1 | contig 12213 bp, 1 predicted proteins | sample YL17G06_0_MG_FD_203880 | JGI IMG/M metagenome (GOLD analysis project Ga0315278, IMG submission 203880) | Sediment microbial communities from Yellowstone Lake, YNP, Wyoming, USA - YL17G06_0 | ecosystem: Environmental > Aquatic > Freshwater > Lake > Sediment | place: USA: Wyoming | collected... | reverse complement strand
GCGTGAGGTAATCCAGCTCGGCCTCGTTCTCGGGCGTCGTGAGGTCCGGATCGGTTCCGGTCCACGAGAGCCCGACGGTTTCGGATTGCGCGGCGAATGACTCCGGCAGATGGCTCCGTGCCGCCCGGAACGCGCTGTCCGCATACGCCAGCTCGCCGAGGCGGAACAGCGACGCGCCGAGCATCCACATCGGCTGCGGCGCGGCCGGATCCGCCTCGTTCGCTCGCAGGGCGGCCGTGAGCGCCGCGCGCGGTTCTCCGTCCAGCAGGCGTGCCGCCGCCAGCGAAGCCCAGGCATCCGCCCGTGCAGGCGCGAGCAAGGTGGCGTGCTCGAATGATGCGCGCGCGCGCTCGAGCGCGGGGCGGTCCACATGGGCGAGCCACTCGCTCTTCCATGCCTCGCCGAGCGCGACCCAGGTGTCGGGGTCGTTCGGGGCAAGCCGGGAGGCGCGCTCGTAGCAGTCGCGCGCGCGCTCCATCCGGCCGCTGGCGGCACACGCCTGCCCGAACTCGATCCATAGGTCCACTCGCTGTGGCGCGGCGCGGCAGGCCTCGTCCAGCGCGCGCAGTTTCGCGCCGCGGGACGCCGCGCGCTCGAAGTTCGACAGGGAGTCCGCGCTCGTCGGCGGGGAAACGGCCGGGCCCGCGGTGGCCTCGCCGGGCCATGCGCGGCGGGCGATCGCGTTCGCGAGTATGAGCAGGATCAGTGTGCGCGTGATCGATCGGGTCATGATGCAGCCCTCCGCCCGGCTCGGAACGGAAGTCTAGCACTCTCGGCCGATCGCGCTCGGGAACTTCATTGTGATCGCCCCGAATCGTGCCGCGACCTCCGGAAAGATCGAGATCGTGAGCGACTTCCGCTCGCTGGTCAGCCGGAAGCAGGGGGCCGCGGGCCCCTGGTCCACGCGCCGTGGCGTGGCCGCGCCTCATCTGAGCGGCCCACTCCGCCTCGCCGCGGTGGCGCCCGCGTCTGCGTGTATGAGCCAGATCACATTGCGCGCGCACTATTGGGCCGGCATTTGCGATTGACCGCAAGCCAAGCCACCAGTAGTGTTTGCAGCCCCCGCGAATTTTCGGCACTCCCACCCCCCAGGGGAGACGTGGCGCAAGGCCGCGCCTCTTTGCCGTGAATTCCGGAGCGTGGAGCGACGATTCGTGCGCTCCCGCCGCGGCGATGGCCCCGGATCCGACTCGTGCTCAGGATTCGCCGCGAACACGCTTTCAGGAGTGAGTCGATTTCTTGCGACCCGACCCCGGGAACCGGCGCTGCGCCGGCCCTGACTCTTTCGAGCGCGGCGCTGCCCTCCAGTGCCGGTTCGTCGAGGGATAGACGATGATTCGACTGCCAGTCCAGGGCGGCGCACGCGTGTGGCACCGCTTCGCCGCGTCGTTCGCTACGCTGCTCCTCTTCGCACTGCTGCCGGTTGCCGCCTCCGCCAATGAGATCACGGTTGAGAACGCGCTGACCGGAAATCCATCGAGCGAGTGGGATATCTCGGGCATCGGCGATCCCGACATCCAGGGATTCTCGACAGACATCAGCGTGGACCGCGGGCAGACGATCGACTTCAAGATCAGCTCGGCGTCGACGTACGGGATCAGGATCTATCGCCTCGGCTACTACAACGGGGACGGCGCGAGGTTCATTGCGGACCTCGGCGCGGGCTTCGCCGCAAACGTCCAGACGGTTCCCGCGCCTGAGCCGGTCACCGGCATCGTGGATTGCGGCGCGTGGACGGTCTCCGCGTCCTGGGCCGTGCCGGGAAGCGCGGTCTCGGGCATCTACATCGCGCTCCTGACGCGCGACGGCGGCGGCTCGAGCCACATCGCGTTCGTCGTGCGCGACGACGCGAGCCACTCGGACCTGCTGTTCAAGACCTCGGACACGACGTGGCAGGCCTACAACGTGTTCGGTGGGAACAGCTTCTACCAGGGCGGCGCGGCCGGGCCCCCGGCGTTGAACCACGCCTCGAAGCTGAGCTATAACCGGCCGTTCTACACGCGGGGTGGTGGCGGCCCGATCGAGGACTGGCTGTTCAACGCCGAGTACCCGATGGTGCGCTGGCTCGAGTCGAACGGCTACGACGTATCGTACATGGCCTGCCCCGACGCTGCGCGCCACGGCAACCTGCTGACGAACCATCGAGTCCTGCTCTCGGTAGGGCACGACGAATACTGGTCCGCGGATGAGCGCACGAACTTCGAGGCCGCGCGCAATGCGGGCACGCACCTGGCGTTCTTCAGCGGCAACGAGGTCTACTGGAAGACGCGCTGGGAGCCGAGCACCGACGGCTCGAACACGCCGTACCGCACGCTCGTCTGCTACAAGGAAGGTACGCTCGGCGAGAACAATTGCGGCGGCAAGTGCGATCCGCTCGCCAACACGTGGACCGGCCTGTGGCGCGACGGCTGCGCGTTCCCCGCGGCCGACGGCTGCCGGCCCGAGAACGCGCTCACCGGTCAGATCAGCTGGGACGGCTCGACGGGCGCGATCCAGGTGCCGGACACCTTCAAGAATCTCCGGTTCTGGCGCAACACGAGCATCGCGACGCTCGGCGTGGGGCAGATCGCGACGCTCACCCCCGGCACGCTCGGCTACGAGTGGGACTGGCAGCAGTACGACGCCTCGTACCCGGCGCGGCGTACGCTACTGTCCACGACCGTGCTCGGCGGTCACACGCACCACCTCTCGCTCTACCGGCACGACAGCGGCGCGCTCGTCTTCGGTGCGGGCACGGTGCAGTGGTCGTGGGGGCTCGACAGCCACCACGATCGCGCCAGCGATCCGCCGAGCCTTGCCATGCAGCAGGCGACGGTGAACCTGTTCGCCGACATGGGCGTCGCGCCCGCGTCGCTGCAGGCCGGCCTGATCTCCGCCATTGCTTCGAGCGACACCCAGGCTCCGGCCTCGGTGATCGGATTCCCGCTCGCCGGCGCATCGCTTCCGAGCGGAAGCGCGGTGAACATCCAGGGCTCGGCGTCCGACGCCGGCGGCGGCGTCGTCGCGGGCGTCGAGGTGTCCGTGGACGGCGGGGCAACCTGGAGTGCCGCGAGCGGCACGACCGCATGGAGCTACGCGTGGACGCCCGTGACACAGGGCGCGGTCACGATCAAGAGCCGCGCGTTTGACGACACCGGGAACCTCGAGGTCCCCACGGGCCCGGCCAACGTGATCGCGGTGACGGTGACCGCCCCGGCGCCGCCGACCTGCCCGTGCACGGCCTGGGATGCGGGCACCGTGCCGGGAACGCCGGACGGGGGCGACGGCAATGCGCTCGAGGTTGGCGTGCGGTTCAAATCGGATGTCGATGGTTTCATCAGCGGGGTGCGGTACTACAAGTCGGCCGCCAACATTGGCGCGCACCTGGGCAAGCTCTACACCAACACCGGCGAGCCGAAGGCGAGCGACGCGTTCACCGGTGAGACGGCAAGCGGATGGCAAGAGGTCACGTTCACGACCCCGGTTGCGATCACCCATGGCATCCCGTACGTGGCGTCCGTGTGGATGCCGGCCGGACACTACGCGTATGGGCCCGGGTTCTTCGCTGCCGGCGGCGTCGACCGCGCGCCCATCCACCTGTTGCAGGACGGCGTCGATGGAGCGAACGGCGTCTACAATTACTTTTCCCAGGGTTTCCCCACGAGCACTTCCGGTTCCGCCAACTACTGGGTCGACGTCGTGTTCACCACCACCGGGGCAGGGCCCGACCTTACCCCGCCAACGATCACCGCGATCAGCCCGGGCAATGGGGCGAACGGCGTCGCGGTCGGCGTGCACGTCACGGCCACGTTCAGCGAGGCCATGAACGCGGCTACGATCGACGGCACGACGTTCGAGTTGCGCACCGCGGGCAACGCGCTCGTGCCGGCAAGCGTCGCTTACAGCCCGGGCACGCGCACGGCCACGCTCACGCCGAACGCCGCGCTCGACTACTCGAGCACGTACGCGGCGCGGGTCACGACCGGGATCCAGGATGCTGCGGGCAACGCGCTCGCGACGGCACAGACCTGGTCGTTCACGACCTCCGCGCCGCCGCCGCCGCCACCGAACGAGGGTCCGGGCGGCCCGATCCTGGTGATCAGCTCCGCCACGAACCCGTTCAGCCGCTACCCGGTCGAGATCCTGCGCAACGAGGGCCTCAACGCGTTCACCGCCATGGACCTGTCGCTGGTCACGCCGACCGTGCTCGCGGCTTACGACGTTGTCGTGCTGGGCGAGTGCGCGATTGGGGCGGGCGACGTCACCATGTTGAGCGCCTGGACGAACGCCGGAGGCACGCTCATCGCGTTCCGCCCGGATGCCCAGCTTGCGCCGCTGCTCGGGCTCACTCCCGCGGCGGGGACGCTCGCGAATGCCTACATGAAGGTCGACACTGCGAGCGGTCCGGGCGTCGGAATCGTCGGGGAGACGATGCAGTTCCACGGCGCCGCCGACCTGTACACGCTGAACGGCGCGACCGCGGTGGCCATGCTCTATTCCAATGCTGCGAACGCCACTGCGAATCCCGCCGTGACCACGCGCAGCGTCGGCCCGAACGGCGGACGCGCGATCGCGTTCACCTACGACCTCGCGCGCTCGGTCGTGTACACGCGGCAGGGCAACCCGGCGTGGGCGGGCACGAAGCGGGACGGCATGATCGAACCCATCCGCTCGGACGACCAGTTCTTCGGCGCCGCCGCCGGCGACGTGCAACCCGACTGGATCGACTTCACGAAGATCGCGATCCCGCAGGCCGACGAGCAACAGCGGTTGCTGGCCAATGCGATCCTGAAGGGCAACCTGCACCGGAAGCCGTTACCGCGCTTCTGGTACCTGCCGAAGGGCCTCAAGGCCGCCATCGTCATGACCGGCGATAATCACGGCGATGCCGGCATGGCCCCGCGCTTCGACATCTATCGCACGCAGAGCACGCCGGGGTGTTCGGTGGACGATTGGGACTGCGTGCGCGCCACCGGCTACCTGTACCTGGGCTCGACGTTCACGCCCGCGCAGGCGGCGTTCTACGACGGTCTCGGCTTCGAGGTGGCGCTGCACATCGACACCGGCTGTGCGCGGGCCACGCCGAGTCAGTACGAGAATTTCGTCGCTTCCCAGACCGCCGCGTTTGTCGCGACCTACCCCGGCCTCGCGCCGCTCGTCAGCAATCGCAACCACTGCATCGCCTGGAGCGACTGGAGTTCCGTGGCCGAGATCGAGGCCGCGCACGGCATCCGGCTCGACACGAACTACTATTACTGGCCGCCGGGCTGGGTGCAGAACCGCCCCGGCATGTTCACCGGGTCCGGCATGCCGATGCGCTTCGCAAAGGCCGACGGGAGCCTGATCGACTGCTACCAGGCCTCGACGGAGATGCCGGACGAGTCGGGGGAGAGCTTTCCATCGTTCTGCGACGCGCTGCTCGAGCGCGCACAGGGCCCCGAGGGCTACTACGGCGTTTTCACCACGAACATGCACTTCGACTCGTCGCCGCATGGCGGCTCGGACGCGGTCGTTGCGTCGGCCCAGGCCCACAATGTGCCGGTCGTCTCGGCGAAGCAGATGCTCACGTGGCTCGATGGCCGCAACGGCTCCTCATTCGGCGGGCTGACGTGGAGCGGAAACCAGCTCACGTTCCTGATCGCGGTCGGTTCCGGCGCGCGCAACCTGCGCGCGATGCTGCCCATGCTCGCGGCGGTCGGCCAGCTCACCACGCTCACGCGGGACGGCAACCCGGTCGCGTTCACGACCGAGACCGTCAAGGGCATCGACTACGCATTCTTTCCGGCCGATGCCGGTAACTACGCCGCCACGTATCTGGTCGACGAAACGGCGCCGGTGATCAGCGCCGTGACCGCCACGCCGCACACGGGCGGCACCGCCACGATCGCGTGGACCACCGACGAAGCATCGGACTCGCACGTGGACTACGGGACCGCGCCGGGATCGCTCGGCTCGACCTCCGGGTCGGCGGCGCTGGTCACGAGCCACAGCGTCACGCTCAGCGGGCTCGCGCAGGAGACCGCGTATCACTTCCGCGTTCGCTCCGCTGATGCGGTGAACAATCTGGCGACGGAGCCGATCCTGTCGTCGGATCCGCTCACGTTCGCGATGCCGGCCGGCCCGTGCGCCCAGGACCAGACTGCGGCCGACTTCGCGCAGGGCGCCACCGCCGGATCGACCATCGTCACGCAGGTGGGCGATGGCGAGGTCACGCTCGCACCGGCCGTGAACGAGGAGTTCTCGGGCTCGGGGCTTCCGGCCGGCTGGACCTCCACGAACTGGGTCGGCGGCGGAACTGCCGGCGCCAGCGGAGGCGTGCTGACAGTCAGCGGGGCCGCGGCTTCCACGAGCGCGACGTTCTCCGGTCCGGGGCGTTCGCTCGAGTTCGTGGCCACGTTCCTGGCCGACGCATTCCAGAATGTCGGCTTCGCCACGGACGGCGCGTTCGGCACGAACTGGATCACGTTCGGCACTGGAGGCGCTGGTAACGGTGTCTACGCACGTTCGTCCAACGGAACCGAACTGCTGATTTCCGCCGCCCTTCTCGGCACGCCTCACCGCTATCGCATCGACTGGAACGCGCTCGACTTCACGTTTTTCGTGGACGGGACGCAGGTCAAGGTGATCCCGGTCGCGTTGGGCGGATCGCTGCTTCCGATTGTCAGCGACTTCAGCCTGAACGGGCTCCCACTGGCGGTGGACTGGCTGCGATTGACCGACTATGCGCCGTTGGGGAGCTACACCTCGCGGGTGTTCGACTCCGGCGGAACCTCGACCTGGGGCGCCGCCAGCTGGACCGCGACGCTGCCCGGGGGCACGACACTCGGGATGTTCCAGCGCCACGGTCCGACTCCGACACCGGATGATTTCTGGACGCTGTTCACCGCCATCGGCCCGAGCGGCTCGATCGTCGGCGGAAGCGGACGCTACCTCCAGTACCGCGCCGATCTCACGACCTCGGTGACGACGGCGACGCCGGTGCTGGACGAGATCGAGTTCGCGTGCACTTCGACTCCCGACCTGACGCCGCCCGTGATCAGCTCGATCGTGGCGACACCCGGACCCGTCGGGACGACCGCGAGTATCACGTGGACCACCGACGAGCCGGCGACCTCGCATGTGGACTACGGGTTGAGTCCGGGGGCGCTGTCCCTGAACGCGTCCTCGGGAGCATTTGTGGCCTCGCATACAATGGGTCTCACGTCGCTCACGCCGGCGACGACCTATTACTACCGGGTCACGTCGAAGGATCTTTCAAATAATTCAACCACCGAGCCGCCGGCACCGGCGAGCTTCACGACGAGCGCGGCGGCCCCGACCACATGCGCGCAAGACCAGTCGGCCGCGGACTTCGCGGGCGGCTCGCTCAGCGGCACGGCCATCACGCAGGTTGCCGATGGCGAGGTGACGCTCGCGCCCGGCCTGGACGTGGACTTCTCGGGATTGTCGCTGCCCGCGGGATGGGGTAGCTACGACTGGCCGTATGACTCCGTCGTGGGCACCGCCACGGTCGCGGGGGGCCTGCTTACAGTGGATGGCGCGCGGGCGAACCCCGAGCCGTTCAGCACCGGTCCAGGTTCGTCCCTCGAGTTTGTGGCCACGTTCTCCGGGGACGGGAACCAGCACGTGGGCTTCGGCGGCGGCAACCACCTGCCCTCCGGCGAGGTCTTCAACACCGGGCCGTGGGCGATCTTCAGCACGCTGGGAGGCGGGGCCCTCTTCGCGCGCTGCTTCGACAATGTCACGCACTTCGACACTTCTATCCCGGGCAGCTGGTTCGGATCGCCGCATCGCTACCGGATCGACTGGGGCGCGAGCGCCGTGGACTTCTATATTGACGGCACGCTCGTTCTCTCCCAGCCGGTGATCATCCCGGGCCTGATGCGGCCTGCGGCCAGCGACCTGTTCGGCGGCGGTGGCGTCGTCACCGTGGACTGGATGCGGATGACGCCGTACGCGCCGTCCGGGACGTTCGAGTCGCGCATCCACGACGCCGGGTCACCCGTGACCTGGGTCTCCATGAACTGGAACGCCCTCACTCCCGCGGGCACGACGCTCGCGATGAGTGTGCGCACGGGGAACACGCCCGTGCCGGACGGGACCTGGACCTCGTATGCGGCGGTGGCGAACTCCGGCGATGCCGTGGGCGGCACCGCTCGTTACCTGCAATACCACGCCGCGTTCGACGCCACGGATCGGACGCGCACCCCGTCGCTTGCCGACGTGAGCGTGACGTGCTCTGCCTGCTCGGGTGGGCCGACCGTGATCGCGGATCTGTCCGCGGTCTCCTCGCTCAATGCGGGCAACGGGCGCTCGAACGCGCGCGTCACGTGGAGCGGTCCGATCGCGGGCGAGGCGGTCGCGGTGTACCGCAAGGCATATGGCGACTACCCGCTCTACCGCGCCGACCACGGCGCAGCGCCTTCCGCGCCGGCGACGCCCGGCGACGCGACGACCGAGGGCTGGACGCTCACCGGCGTCACCGCATCGGGCGGGCTCGACGCGCCGCCCGCGCGCGGGTCTTGGTACTACGTCGCGTACGTGACCAACGCGTGCAGCGTCGTCTCCGGTCCGTCGAACCGGACGGCCGGCACGCTCGACTACCAGCTCGGCGACGTCAGCAATGGCGTGGCCGCATGCGTCGGTGGAGGGGAAGCGGGGGACGGCGTCGTCGACACGGCCGACATGAGCATCTTCGGCGCCTCGTACGGGACGTCGTTCCCGACGAGCGATGACCGCATCTGTCTCGACGTCGGACCGACCGTGGACTTCGGGATCCGCTCGCGGCCCACGCCCGACCAGGCCCTGAACTTCGAGGATCTCGTCATCTACGCGCTGAACTTCCAGCTCCCGCTGCCGGCGGGACAGACGGCGCCTGCGGCGGCCCGCGTAGTGGCCCCGGCCGCCGACGGTGTGCGCGATGCGCTCTGGGTCGTCGCGCCGGAGGCGGTCAAGGCCGGACAGTTGTTCGACGCGATCGTCCGTTATCGCGGCGCCGGCTCGGTGCACGCCGTGTCGGCGAAGCTGGCGTGGGATCCGGCGCTCGTCGAGGTCACCGGCCAGGAAGGCGGCGAGCTCCTGATCGGCGCGGGAGGGCTTGCGCTCTCTCCGGCGGCGGGCACCGTGGATGCGGCCGTGCTCGGCAGTTCGGCCGGCGGGATCACGGGTGAGGGCGACCTCGCGCTCGTGCACTTCCGCGCACGGGCGGACGGCGCTCCACGCGTACGCGTGGCCGAGGCCAATGCGCGCGATGGAGCCAACCAGGCGGTCGCGCTCGAGCTGGACGGGACTCCGGCACCGGTGCTGCAACTTGCGACCGGCATCGGTCGCGTGTTCCCGAACCCGTTCCAGGGTTCGCTCAACGTGCCGTTCGCGCTGGCGAAGGAGTCGCGCGTGACGGTCACCATCTTCGACCTCGCCGGCCGCATCGTCCGTCATCTCGAGGATGGCGTGCGGACGCCGGGCAGCCACGCCGTGATTTGGGACGGCCGCACCGATCGCGGAGTTCAGGCCGCATCGGGTCTCTATGCGGTGAAATTCAAGGCCGGCAACGTCGATCAGACGCGCCGCGTCATGTTGATTCGATGAGAAACCATCGGATGTTGACCCGTAATCGTATCCCCCAGCCCGAGGAGAACACCATGTCCGTCTCCGAGAACCGCCCTGTGCGCGGGTTCGCGGTCTTCGCCGCACTGGTCGCCATCTTCCTTGCCGGGCCCGCCCTGGCGCAGACCCCGGCCCTGATCAGCGCGACATCGCCGGGGACCGTTCTCTCGACCGTGCAGTCGACGGCGGTTGTGCCGGTGACCATCAGCCGGGATGCCACGACGTCGCTCCTCGGCTACAGCATCAAGATCCAGGTCTCGCCCGAGTTCACGGCGCTCAGCACCGCGACCGATTTCGCAATCGGCTCGTTCATGACCTTCAAGCCGCCGAGCGGAACCCGCCTCACGGATTTCCACGTGGTGGCGGGTCCCGGGGCCGGCGTGTACACGATTGACGGTGTGGCGCTCGGCGCGGACTGCGGGCCGATTGCCACGGCCGGAACGCTGTTCACGGTCACGCTCCGCAGCGCCGCAGCCAGTGGCACCGGCACGGTGACGATCACGTCCGTCAGTCTGCGCGATTGCGCGAACACTCCGGTGGCCACGACGATCGGCACGGCGGCGAGCCTGGGGATCGACAACTCGCCGCCGACGGTGACGGTGACGTCGCCGAACGGCGGGGAGACGTGGGTCTACCAGACGACGCATGACATCACCTGGATCGCCAGCGACATCGGCGGCGGCGTCGCAAATGTGGACCTCGACTACTCGACCAACAGCGGTGGGACCTGGACGCCGATCGCGACCGGTGAGGCGAATGACGGCACCTACGCGTGGGCGATCCCGAACACGCCGACGACGCACGCGCTGGTGCGCGTGACCGCGCACGACGTCAACGCGAACACCACGTCGGATGTGAGCAACGCGGAGTTCACGATCCTCTCGAACAGCGCGCCGGTGCTCGGCGCCATTGGCAACCAGACGGTCAATGAAGGGTCCGAGCTGACGTTCACTGCGACGGCGACCGACGGCGAGGCGCCGCCGCAGACGCTGGCGTTCTCGCTCGACGGCGGCGCCCCGGCGACCGCCTCGATAAACCCGACGACCGGCGCGTTCAGCTGGACCCCGGGTGAAGCCGACGGCCCCGGGAACCACTCGATCACGGTGCGGGTGACCGACAACGGCACGCCGGCGCTCGACGACTTCGAGCTGATCTCGGTGCACGTCGACGAGGTCAACGTCGCGCCGGTCCTTTCGGGCGTTCCGGCGACGGCGACCATCCCCGAACTGGCGCCGTACACGTTCACGGCGACCGTGAGTGATCCCGACGTCCCGGCGAACACGCAGACGTTCTCGCTCGTCGGTGCGCCTGTCGGCGCGGCGATCGGCTCCGCTAGCGGGGTGTTCACGTGGACCCCGACCGAGGCCCAGGGCCCCGGCGTGTATCCGTTCACGGTGCGGGTCAACGACGGTTTCGCGGATACCGATGCCGCGATCTCGATCACGGTCGACGAGGTCAACGTCGCGCCGGTCCTGACGGCGATCGGCAACCAGACGGTCAACGAGGGCGTGGCACTCACGTTCACGGCTTCGGCCACGGACGCGGACGCTCCGCCGCAGACGCTGGCGTTCTCGCTCGACGCCGGCGCCCCGGCGACCGCCTCGATCAACCCGACGACCGGCGCGTTCAGCTGGACCCCGGGTGAAGGCGACGGCCCCGGGAACCACCCGATCACGGTGCGGGTGACCGACAACGGCACGCCGGCGCTCGACGACTTCGAGCTGATCTCGGTGCACGTCGACGAGGCAAACACCGCGCCGACGCTGTCGGGCGTCCCATCCGCGGTCACGATCCCGGAGCTCGTGGCCTACACGTTCACGGCCACCGCCACCGATCCCGACCTCCCGGTGAACACGCTCACGTTCTCGCTCGTGGGTGCGCCGGCGGGGGCGTCGATCGGCTCCGGGAGCGGCGCGTTCACGTGGACCCCGACCGAGGCGCAGGGCCCCGGCGTGTATCTGTTCACGGTGCGCGTGAGTGACGGCTTTGCGAACACCGATGCGGCGATCACGATCACGGTCGACGAGGTGTCGATTGCGGCGATCTCCGACCTGGCGGTCACGCTCGTCCGCACCGGAAACGACGCCGATGGCACGATCAAGCTGAAGCTCAACTGGACTGCGACGCCGGGCGGCACCACGGTCGAGGTCTATCGTGCGCCCTTCGGGCACTATCCGGAGTACGACGACGCGGGAGGCGCCGCACCGGCAGCGCCGAGCTATCCGCCGTCGTCGCCGTGGGAACTCACCGCCGTGACCGCGCCGACGCAGACGGACGAGGTGAGCAACGGCCCGTCGGGCTACGCCGGGCGCGACTACTGGACGTACGTCGCGTTCGTGCACGGCGCGGGTGCGAACGTCTCGGGAGCCTCGAACACGAAGGCACGCCCGAACTACTTCCTCGGCGACGTCTCGGACGGCACGCTGCCGGGCCTGGGCCGTGGCAACAACGTGGTCGACCTCGGCGACATCTCGGCGCTCGGCGGTTCGTATGGCGTGAACGGTGCAGGGGTGGCTGCGGTGAACTATCTCGACGTCGGCCCGACGTCTGACAACTCCGTGACCGGCCTGCCGCAGACGGACAACCTGATCAACTTCGAGGACCTCGTCCTGTTCGCGATCAACTATG
>Ga0315278_10004814_pt1 | contig 12213 bp, 7 predicted proteins | sample YL17G06_0_MG_FD_203880 | JGI IMG/M metagenome (GOLD analysis project Ga0315278, IMG submission 203880) | Sediment microbial communities from Yellowstone Lake, YNP, Wyoming, USA - YL17G06_0 | ecosystem: Environmental > Aquatic > Freshwater > Lake > Sediment | place: USA: Wyoming | collected... | reverse complement strand
GATCGTTGTATGCGCAATCGTTGAGAACGCCGGTCATGGTTCCGCGGTGGCTGCGCCGGTTGCGGGGAAAGTGATCGACGCCTACATGGCCAAGAAACGGGGTGGGCAACCGTTGGCCGGTGTCGTGCCGGGAGAGAAACAGTGATTCACAGATACTCTCAGCTCGACTGGAAACTGATCGGTGCTGTGCTGGCACTCTCGGTAATCGGGATACTCCTTATCATGTCAGCTCAGTACCATGCTACGTCGACTTACGAGCAGAATTACTATTTAAGACAAAGTCTCTGGCTTGTGCTCGCGCTGCTCGCATTCGCCGTTGTGATACATTTGCCCATGCGGCTGTTTGACGCCGGAACTTACTTGCTCTATGGTATTGCGCTGGTGCTGCTCGTTGCGGTGCTGGCATTCGGTTCCGCCAAGCTGAGCGACGCCCGCCGTTTCTTCTCCCTCGGGCCGATTAACCTCGCGCCGTCGGATGTAGCCAAAGTGGCGCTGTTGCTCACCCTGAGTCGTTTTTTCGCCTACACCAAACTCCCTCCGAATTCCAAGCGGAGGCTGGCGCTTTCGGCCATACTCACGCTGATTCCGGCAGCGCTGATCCTGAAGCAACCGGATCTCGGCACGTCTCTGGTGTTTTTCGTTATGCTGTTTGTCCTCTGGTTCTGGTCAGGTCTGTCGACAGGATATCTCTTTATCATCTGTTCGCCCTTGCTTTCCCTTGTAGCGGCCTCCCACTGGATTGCCTGGGCGCTCTACATCATGGTGCTCTTGGTGATTCTATTTGCGGTGCGTCCCGGCCTGCTGCTGGGTATTATCACTGTGATTATGAACATCGCGTTCGGTGCGATAATGCCGCTTCTGTGGAATCGCCTCGCCGACTATCAAAAGCTGCGTATTCTGGTCTTTCTCGATCCCGGGCGTGACCCTCGCGGAGCCGGCTATCAGATCATCCAGTCAAAGATTGCCATCGGCTCAGGCGGATTGTTTGGCAAAGGTTTTCTCAGCGGCTCGCAGACAAGGTTGGATTTCACCCCGGAACGACACACCGATTTCATCTTCTCGGTTCTGGGCGAGGAATTCGGGCTGTGGGGTTGCTTGCTGGTGCTGCTGTTATTCTCATATGTTTTCTACCGTGCGATAAGAGTTGCGGCGCGCTGCCGTTCCAGATTTGCTTCGAATGTCGTCATGGGCGCCATCGGTATTATCATGTTCCAGTTTCTTGTCAATGTCGGAATGACTCTCGGTCTGATGCCCGTAACCGGTCTGGCGCTGCCGTTCATAAGCTATGGCGGCACGGCGCTGGTATTGGGCTGGACTCTGGTCGGCTTCATCGTGGCCGCTGAGTACCACTGGCAGGAGTATTGACGCGCCTCGTTACGATTGAGAGGACTTATCTGGTGCGAAAAATATCTCTCACGCTGGTCGTCTTCTTCCTGACTGCCGTCAGGGGATTCGGATTCAATCTCGATTCACTGCTCGTGCAATCCGTGGGCGGCCCCGTCGCCGTCGAGAAGCTGCGATCGGTCACAACTATTTATGCGTCAGGGCGGGCGACCCTGGCCGATATGTTGGGGACTTTTCAGATCTACGTGATGACACCGGACCAAATCTACATGGAGATGAATCTCGGTCAGATCACACTGGTGCAGGCTTACGATGGCGTCACCGCCTGGCAAAAGGATCACAACGGGATGGTCAGCGAGTTGAGCGGATTCGAGAAGCGCACCCTCCTCAGCCAGGTCTATTTCCAGACCTATTCGTTTCTTTTCCACGACCGCCTTCCCGGTGGAAGCGCGTATCTGGGAACGGAAGAGCGCAAAGGTCGGCAGTTTCACAAGGTAGCTTTCTACCCCATGCTGACGGACACTGTCTGTTCCTACTTCGACGTCGCCTCGGCTCACCAGTCCTTTGATGTCCTCCACATGGATAATCTGGAAGTCGTTACTGAATACTCAAATCATCAAAGGCGCGACGGGGTCCTTATGGCGCTCACCTCCCGCTCCGAAGCCGAAGCTGCGCAGGTGGCCGTAGAGTTGACAGTCGACAGTCTCGTGTTCAACGCCGCCTTTGATCAAGCCGTTTTCCAGCGCCCCTTATCTGAGAACGATTATCGCTTCCCGCCTGAGACTGACTCGGTTCAGGTCCCGTTCAACCTTGTGGAGGGCCACATCTATATTCCGGGCAACGTCAATGGTCGCCGGCTCACGTTCATTCTTGATTCGGGTGCCTCGGCAAACATCTTTCATCGACCGGCCCTTGATGGTCTGAACCTGCCGATCATGGGCAAATTGCCGGCGGCGGGTGTCGCAGGATGGGAAATGGTCGATCTGGTCAGAACCGACTCTCTTGTCATCGGTGGCCTGGCTATGCTGAATCAAGTGGGCGGAGCGTTGGACTTGAGTCTTCTTTCGGGAAGTCAGCCCGATTCGGTCCCTTTTGGTGGCGTCATGGGGTACGATTTCCTTTCCCGCTTTCCTTTGCTGATCGATTACCAGAAGGAACTGTTGACTATCTATAACCCGGAGTCATTTGTGGCGCCTTCGGGTGGGCACGAAGTTCCTTTTGAGCTGACGTTGCAGGTACCTACGGTAGAAGCCGAGTTGGTCGGGTTTCCGGGCCGGTACTTGATCGATCTGGGCAACCCGTTCGGGCTGATTGTCCACCAGGAGTTCAGCCAACGGAATGATCTTCTGAAGCGTCTGGATGAAGTTCAGGACATGGCCGGATCAATCGGTGGTGTCGGTGGCGGATTGGCCGGAAAGACTGCCTACGCTGCCACTTTTTCCTTGGGTGGTATCCCGATGAACGACTTGCGAGTCATGCTGCCCGATAGTGGTAGTGGTCTGGCTGGATCGGTTGAGCTGGCAGGCAATATCGGAAATATGCTGTTGGGCCGGTTTCGAGTTCTGTTTGACTATCGCGCCCACCGGCTCATATTCTATGAGTAAGTCAGAACGGTCGGGCCATCGGTTGAGCTGTGAGACGGGCGCGAAAGTGCCGATTAGACGGACAATGGTCACGACAAGGTCCGGGAACTGATTGTTGGTTCCCAGGTTCGCGGGCCGGGAACGTACCCGCTTCACGACCGTTTGGTAGCTTTGGTAGCTTATGAGACGAAAAACCGAACATTCTTTCCTTCGAACTCTTGCGCTGGTAATCGCGGCCGCTTTGACTGCAGCCGCAGTCGGTATCGAGGCCCAGACCGACACCGCCACCGAAAATCCGGTCGAACTCGGATTTCTGGGAATGCATCAGGCCGGAGCCAGATTAGGCGGCTGGTCGAACCAGGGGAGCAACCCTCCGCCCAGATTGGACTTGCCCGATGGAGGCTACTACCTGACCGATTTTGGCAGCAGCAACTTCTATCTCGAAGGGTATCTGGGTTACCGTCTCAATCGGGCCCTGATGCTTGAGTTTTCTTTGGGGATTGTGAGCCGCGGCGACGTAACCCTGATTGAATCGGACAGCGGTTCCAGCATTGGAACCATGCAGATATATCCGATTCTGGCCAAACTGAAGATCTATCCCTTTGGCGCACACACCGGCCAGTTTTATCCCTATCTGATGGCCGGCGGCGGTATTTACTACGGACGTCATGATATCCAGATTACCACCGGTGCCAGCGCTTATTATCGCGCCGCTTTGGGGCAAGACTCAGAGACTGATTTCAATTATGTCCTGGGCGGAGGAATCGATTGGCCGGTGGCCAGCGTGGTTGCCCTTGAACTCAGTGCCCAGTACATGCCTGTGGAGTTTTCCGGCGATCTGATCGGCATCCGCGATTACAGCTCGCTCACGGTTACAGTTGGTGCGAAATATCTGTTCAAGAGTATGAAAAGCAAGGACAGTCGAAATAGACCGCTTTCAAGGAGAGACAGATGAAAGTAGCGATTAACGGTTTTGGACGCATTGGTCGTCTGGTACTTCGGGCGACCCGTGGCACGAATATTGAAATTGTCGCTGTCAACGACATCACTGATGCAAAGACTCTGGGGCACCTTTTGAAATACGACTCGATCCACCGCCAGTATCCCGGTGATGTGGCGGTTGACGGTGATAAGCTGATCGTCGACGGAAAGAAGATTCCCGTTTTTGCCATCCTCGATCCGGCCAAATTGCCCTGGAAAGACCTCGGTGTCGACGTAGTGCTGGAGTGCACGGGGAAATTCACAAAGAAGGAAGATGCCTCCAAGCATATTCAGGCTGGCGCGAGGAAAGTACTGATTTCGGCGCCGGCCAAGGGACATGACGGTACTTTTCTGCTCGGCGTCAATTCCGATCAGTACGACAAGTCAAAACACCATGTGATCTCGATCGGCTCATGCACGACCAACTGCTTGGCTCCCGTGGTCAAGGTATTGCATGAGGCCTTCGGTATCGAGCGCGGCTTCATGACTACGATTCACGCCTATACTGCTGATCAGCGTTTGCAGGACGCTCCGCACAAAGACCTCCGGCGTGCCCGAGCCGCTGCGATGTCGATGGTGCCGACTACGACCGGAGCCGCCAAGGCGATTGCGGAAGTGATGCCGGAAATGAAAGGCAGACTCGACGGTTGCGCGATCCGGGTACCGACTCCCGATGGTTCGCTCGTAGACCTGACCGTAATTGTCGCGCGTGACACCACGGTCGAAGAAGTCAACGCAGCAGTCAAGAAAGCGGCCACATCCGGCCCGCTCAGCAAAACGCTTCAGTATTGCGAGGATCCGATCGTGTCAACCGACGTGATAGGCAATCCTCACGGATCGGTGTTCGACTCCGAGTACACTTATGTCAAGGGCAACATGATCAAGGTGTTCGCCTGGTACGACAATGAGTGGGGTTTCTCGTGTCGTATGGTCGACATGATGCTTATGATGTAACCATATGAGGCTGCAATGAACAAAGTCACGGTTTCCGACATCAACTTTCGCGGACGCAGGGTTCTCGTGCGGGTCGATTTCAACGTGCCGCTCGACGAGCGACAGAATATCACCGACGACCGCCGTATCCGGGAATCTCTGCCCACGCTGAGAAAGATTCTTGGGGACGGGGGGGCGGTAATTGCCTGCTCGCATCTCGGACGTCCCAAGAAAGGCCCGGATCCGAAGTACTCTCTGAAGCCGGTGGCTCGCCGCCTGCAGGAACTGCTCGGCAAACCGGTCACATTTGCCGAGGATTGCATCGGTCCTGAAGCATCCAATCTGGTTGGGCGAATGAAACCTGGCGACGTGCTTCTGCTGGAGAATCTCCGTTTCCACTCCGACGAAGAGAAGAACGATCCGGAATTCGCCCGCAAGCTGGCATCGCTGGCGGATATCTATGTGAATGATGCTTTCGGCTCGGCTCACCGCGCGCACGCTTCGACCGAAGGGGTGACCCGCTACTTCGACCAGTCAGTGGCCGGTTTTCTGATGGAGAAAGAACTGCGTTTTTTGGGTGCCGCCGTGGCTAACCCGAATCGCCCCTTTGCGGCCATCCTGGGCGGGGCAAAAATCTCCGGCAAGATCGACGTGGTCCAGAACCTGATGACCAAGGTCGACGTGCTGATCATCGGTGGTGGCATGGTGTTCACATTCGCGAAGGCCAAAGGGTACGCCATTGGCGACTCATTGCTTGAGGAAGACCGCGTCGAAATGGCGCGCGAAATCATGGCCAAAGCCGAGACCTCGCGGATCAAGCTGGTGTTCCCGACCGATGCCGTTGTGGCGTCCGACATTTCCCCTGATGCCAAAACCGAGGTCGTGCCAATCAATCAGATTCCCGATGGGATGAAGGGCCTCGATATTGGGCCGGACTCGATCAGAAAATTCACTGAGGTTCTTACCGGCGCTCGTACGGTTCTCTGGAATGGCCCGATGGGTGTGTTCGAGTGCCCGCCGTTTGCTCATGGCACAATTGCGATTGCGAAACTCCTCGCCCGGCTGACTGATGACGGGGCCATCACGATTGTTGGAGGCGGTGATTCCGCAGCGGCGGTGGCTCAGGCCGGAGTAGAAGATCAGCTCAGCCATATTTCTACCGGTGGCGGGGCGTCGCTGGAATTCCTCGAAGGTAAAGTGCTTCCCGGCGTTGCCGCCCTGACCGATCAGACTAAAGTGAGGGCGGTCTGAATGCGCCGGAAGATCATTGCCGGCAACTGGAAAATGAACGGCACCCTCGCCGAGACCGAGGCGCTCATCCGAGCACTTCTGGCCGGCGATTTCCGTAGCGACCGCGCACAGGTGGTGGTCTGCCCACCGTCCACCGCTCTGGAAACCGCCGCCCGACATCTGGCTGGGACGCATATCGCTTTGGGCGGCCAGGACATGTCTCCCCACGAAAAGGGGGCCTACACCGGCGATATTTCGGCCGCCATGCTGTTGACAGTCGGGGCGACCTATGTTATTTTGGGTCATTCTGAGCGACGGCAGTATCACGCTGAGACCGATCAGTTGATCAATGCCAAAGCCAGACGGGCGCTTGTTGTTGGACTGACGCCGATTGTTTGTGTCGGCGAGACATTGGCCGAGCGCGAAGCCGGACAAACTGAACAGGTTGTCGGAAAACAGGTTGAAGGTACCCTGAGCGGTTTTTCCGTCGGTGACTTGAAAAGAACGATAATCGCTTATGAGCCGGTTTGGGCCATAGGCACTGGACGAACCGCCACCCCTGAGATGGCTGAGGCGGTTCATTGTTTTGTTCGCGAGAAACTGGCCGCTATCGATCGGGCTGCTGCCGAAATGGTTCCCATACTCTACGGCGGTTCGGTCAAGGCGGACAACGCGGTCGGGCTGCTGGCGCAGCCGAACATCGACGGCGCCCTTGTGGGCGGTGCGTCGCTGAAAGCCGACGAGTTTATCGCGATTATAAGGGCTGTTTAGCCGGAGGTTTGGCAAATTGTTTATCGCCTGGGTTGTTTTTCATGTTATGGTCTGTTTCGCCCTGATTCTGGTGGTGCTGATGCAGTCAGCCAAAGGCGAAGGTCTGGCGGGCGGCACCGCGTTCGGTGGTGGTGTCGGCACAGCTGTATTTGGTGGACGCGGTGCGGCGTCGTTTCTGTCCAAAGCGACCACCGTGCTGGCTATAATCTTCTTCATAAACTGCGGCGCGCTGGCGCTGATGTCGTCAAGCGAGCGCGTGACAACAAGCGCCGACAATACGACTACTGCCGCTCCCGAATCGGCGGTCACTCGGCGCGCACAGCAGGAACGCGACGAGCAGATGCAACAGGTGCAGGGCGAGCAGAACGCCGCCACGCAGGATTCACTGGCGCGTCAAGCGGGGGAGACCCCGGCGCTCAATCTCGACAGCCTCGGTCTGAGTGACACGGCTGCTCCGAGCGGGAACTAGAACGTAGGTCAGGACCCCTGCGGTCCTGACATCTGTGGCAGGAATTGAACCGTAGGGCGGGTCCGTCTTCGAACCCGCCAATCTTGTAGGTCAGGACCTAGTGCGGTCCTGACATTGACGATGCCGAGATGTAGGTCGAAACCCCTGCGGTTTCGACGCTAAATTGTGATACAAGTACCCGGCAGATGCCCACATCTGCCGGCTGACGATGATAGATTGCATGCGATGATGCGGAAGTGGTGGAATTGGTAGACACGCTATCTTGAGGGGGTAGTGGAGTAATCCGTGGGGGTTCAAGTCCCCCCTTCCGCACCAAAGTAATCCCTTGAGGGTTAGACCCTTGAGGGATGTTTTCTTGTGCCAGAATAGATCCGCTTTTCTGTGGACCCGCCGAGCTATGCATGAGCATCGAGAGCCAGTTTCGTGGAGCTTTGTGAGGGGGAAAGCAAACCAATCTTGTCCGCGATTGCGATACAAAATACTTGCATGAACATCGGGAGCCGAGTATGCTATGAACAGAACTGTTCCTATCACCTAAAGACCTTCGCTGTCCGCGACAGGAGGTTGTATGTGTACTAAGACAACAGGCTGCAACTTCGCTCTGCTTCTTGCTGTGATTTCATCAATGTTGATCGCGACTGTCGGAATATTGAGAAAGCCTTGAAAGGAAACAATCATGATGAGAAAAACCCTTCTCTTGTCTGCTTCAATGTCGCTTCTGCTCAATCTTCTCACTTCAGTTGCTGTGTATGCAACTCAGGATGCACTGGTTGACCGCAAAGACGCGCCGCGGACGGCTGTGGTTGATCAGTTCAACGTACTGGGGCGCTTTGCACCGGAAGTAATTGCGACCGATGCCGATATTGAGCGGAATAATGCCAATAACGGGACTGTGCCTGCGCCACCACCTGCGAGATCACCTCGGTCAGTAGGATCTGCGCTGTCTACCGACAACGGCATAGGCTTTGGAACAAGTGTCGATCTGACCTATGACGACTGGCAGTGGGGATGTCAAGCCGGCCGGTACGTTCAGCATCACTGGAACGGAGTGTCTGGCGCGGGGATACAAGTCGACGTGCACTTCGTGTACGATCAATCCAAAGACACTCTTGGTGACCACACTGACGCCGCAGGTGTGGATGCGATGAAGCACAAGGTGACGGGCTACAACGTCTACAATGCGGTGCCGATTTCTAACAACTGGCCCCTCGGTCAGAACGCAGGCTGCGATCTTCAGGGGTCCGATACTGCGGGAAGCGGCAACGACGCCAACATTTCAGTATCCCACGCCGGTTTGGCAGTCGTGGCTGCTAAGAGCCGGTTCGTCAGGGATAGAGCGGACGGGACTCGGCTGCATCAAAACATGATGTTCTTTCAGGGCGATCGCGAGGACTGTTTCTATGATCCGACCGGCCCGTTGAACGTAACATGGGTTGACACGACGGTATATCGCCCGAATGGGCTTCAGGTAGCTGGTACCATTAACTACGGCTTTGATCCTCAGATTACTACCAGCTGGGATGGGACCAATGTAATTACTCACCTCCTGCTTTCAGACGACGCCTACAGGGCTCTACCGGATGACGCTCACCTCAGTTCAGCTAATCCAGTCAAGGCCTTCTCGTACTATAGGAAGGTCGGAACATATGCGGGTGATGGTACCTGGAGCAGTGGCGTGGCTATCGATACGACATGGTATCACGGCTACTCCATGTCGGTTGGTCAATTTCCCAATCACAACAAGGTGGCCGTCTCGTATACCGCCTCGACCGTAAGTGGCGGCTTGCTTAACCACCCCAGTGATTTGGACTGCTGGGTTCGGGAATCGTTCAATGGTGGATTGGACTGGGTTGCGGCAAGGAGCATTTCCAACTATCAAAACGGAACGGCAGGTGATCCGGCGCATTTCTCGTGCTGGATCGACTCCAAGTCGATCTTTGACCTGAACGGTACTTTGCACGTTGTCTGGATGGCCAAGCCGACTTCGAAAGATCCGTATTTCGACGGCTTCAACTGGAATGACTTCGACGAGAATATTTACCACTGGGCATCCAATGATCCTACCGCGATCGTGAAGCTCGCCAACGGTAACTTCATGAGCGACGACATGCTGACCGGCTCTATGAACTCCCTCCACTGCGGTTTCGCCGGCGTGAACTATGGATATATTGCCTTTACGAATATTTCACAATGTTCGGACAAACTGTACGTTGTCTGGAACCAGATTCACGAGCGCGCCAACCGGTTCCCGTGGCGTAATGTGGCTATTCAACCGGCACCAGGTGTGCTGGATGACTGCTCTTACAACGCGCCGCGTTTATCGGCCGCCAATTCTGAAATCATGATGTCTGTGGCTAAGGTGTCTTCGCCGTCGCTTTGGGACGCGCCGCGCAATATCAGCAACACTTACACGCCTGCCTGTGGGCTGGAAGGTGATCCTGATCCTGGTAATATGATGCGCTGCGGCTCCGAGTACAAACCTGGTGTTGAGCTTTATGGTTTGGACGAATCGGGCATGAGCCTTCATTGGCCTTCCCCGACCAATGTTGTCGACCTGTCACCCGCCCACAACTACAGCGGTAGTTATTTCCTTAATATGATCTACCACGATGACCAATATCCTGGATCCGTATGGAGACAGGACTTGCGTGGTAACACCGAATGGACACTCAACTCGCAGAAGTGGGTCCGCATTGCCTGTGTGGAGCCGATTGAGGCTTCGCGTATTGACGCTGCGCCGGAGTCTATCGATTTCCCGGAATGGGTGCATTTCGGACTGAGCAACCTCTATACGATCACGGTGGTGAACGAAGGTAACGTAGTCCTGAAGGTCACCAATATTAGCGTATCCGCCGGCGATTCGTGGCTGACCGTTTCGGCGCATCCGACGGTGGGCAGCCCGCTGGAGGTTCCGGCCGGTGTCAACAACACGGCTACGTTTGATGCTACCATCAGTGCTGCTGGAATGAGCACGACTCAGTTCCTTGATGGAGATATCACGCTGTCATCCGATGGTGCGAACAATAGCGGTTACGGTGTCGGCGTTGCCAAGGTATCGGTCCATATTCTGGCGGCCGATGCGGTGGAAGATCCTTTCTGGGATACCGTTTTGACGCATGAACAGATGTTTGTGCCGTTTGGAGAAGTGGAAGGCGAGTGCGTGGCCCTGGCCGTGGGTAACTTTGGTGAACTGGGTTACGGCGCTGGCACGTCAGGAGGTATCAACCTCGACTACTACGAGTCCGGTAAAGAGTGTGGCACGCGGACCCGTGATCGTATCTACCTCTTTGGTTCGACGGCCTTCACAATTCTGGCGAGTGCCTCTGATGGCAGCGGAGCTGAACTGACGCAGGTTCAAGGTGATCGGAACCAGGCGGATGTGACCGGTTTCGACCCGATCGGCACCAAGGGTACGATGACCCAGGGCGTCAATTCGGTCAAGGGTTTTGACTCGGTGTACACGGGTCGGTTCGTGAACCGGGATACGTCGATAGCGATGGAGCGAATAGTATACGCACCGAGGTCGACGCATCCGGCGACGGATACGATTGACTTCGTGGTTGTGTACACGAAGGCCTACTCGGCCGACGGCTCGGCGCATAGCCATGTAACGTTAGGTAACGCCTGTGACTGGGACCTTCCGGCGGAGAACGTTCCGGACAACACCGCTGGTGTGAGTACCAGCGGCGGCTTTGTGTATGCTCGTGGTACGGACACGACGACGGTGTTGTCGTGTCAGTCGAACGCCAATCGTTTTGGCACTGAGGCGTTTGGTGGCGGTTACACGTCGGTGGAATGGCTTGCTAATAACTGTGTGAACAATCTGACGTTCCACAGCAATAACGCCATGATACAGACGATCATGGTTGACACGACGAACTATCGTGATGGGACGCCGTTGACACCGATACAGCCGAACCCGCTGGTTTGGTGGGATGCGACCCGTACATCGGGTCTGAACGGTGACGCGACGGTACAGGACCAGGCGATCTTCTTGACGTACAAACACGACATCACCCTGGCCGCGACGGATACGCTTCATTACTGGACCGTGTTTTCGACCGTTCGGAACGGTACCCTGGCCAAGTTGGAGGCTCAGGTCGCGCATGCCAAGAGATGGTACACGCGGACGGTGCGCGGTTGTACTGGCGTGCGTCCCACGATAACTTCGTCTGCAGTAATAGTGGGTTACGTCGGACAGCCATATCAATATGACGTTAATGCGACGGGAGATCCGGTACCCACGTACGGTCTGACGCTCTATCCGGACGGCATGACGATCAACAGTGTGTCAGGCTTGATCCAATGGACGCCTACAGCCATCGGCGATTACTATGTCAGCGTTGATGCCAGGAATGACGAAGGGCAAGCAACCCAAAGCTTTACGATTCATGTGAGCATTCCACCGTATCCGTACGGAACCGGCTACTGGGCTATTGGGGATGTTGATGGCTCCGGTGGTTCACAGCCATACCCATACCCGGACGACGTTGATGGAGCTGACGTGGCTTTGCTCGGACAGGCACTGGGCCAGGCGGGGCAGGTGCTTGCTAAGCCCTGGCAAGGAGACTTAGTGGCTGACGGTGTGCTCGATACCCTCGATCTTGCCGCCTTGTCGTGCATCGTGTACGGAGAGCACAACGCAGGAGGTTGTCTGCTTCCTGCCTATCCTATGCCAACACAGTTTGCAACCCACGTTCGCCTGTATAGGCAACCACTGGCTCCTTTGGGTGCTGCTGTCATAGTTGAAGACCCACAGGGAAGCAACAGCTTCCGTGTGTCGGGGGTAGGCAATTCAGGCAATGATGGTGTCCGGCTATACCGCGACGATCTAACGACTTATAGGAGTGTGGGTTTTGACGCTGACAGCCTGCGCTTAGGCGTTGCCAGTGCCAGCATGAC
>Ga0315278_10004813_pt1 | contig 12214 bp, 15 predicted proteins | sample YL17G06_0_MG_FD_203880 | JGI IMG/M metagenome (GOLD analysis project Ga0315278, IMG submission 203880) | Sediment microbial communities from Yellowstone Lake, YNP, Wyoming, USA - YL17G06_0 | ecosystem: Environmental > Aquatic > Freshwater > Lake > Sediment | place: USA: Wyoming | collected... | reverse complement strand
CATGGACCTCGTCGACCAGCACATAGACCGGCTCGCCCGACCCTCCCAGCAAGCGTTCCTCGATGAAGGCCAGGAGTTGCTCGAACAGCGTCGCTGTGGGTCCAAGAAGGGGATCGTCAGCTGAGAGGTACACAATCGCACGCGGCGCCACTCCGGCTTCGAGCAGGCGCCGGACGACCTGGTGCAGAAGTACGGTCTTGCCGACGCGTCGAGGACCGAGGACCACCGTCGCCAAGTCGGGCGAAAGCCCCGCGACCACTGACGGCGTGAGCCGTCGGGGCACAGTCTCGCGCATGGCCGCCGGCACGCGCCCATCGACCCACCAGGGGTTCTGTGCCTCGAGGGCAGAAAGATTCACGGGGCGATTCGCTCCTTCATACTATAGCAGAATGTTACATTTGACTATAGTATACCATTCAAGACGACATCCATGGTCGCCCGCACCGAGAGCTATCGGAGGCCAACCGCCAAGTCTTCATCGACGTCCGCCGCCCCATGCTACGTCCCGAGCGGAGCGCGGGGAAGGTAGACGATTCAGTCAGCCGGCCTGACCGCGCGCACGAACCCGCTGATCAGTCGCACGCCCTCGGGCAGCGGCGGGGCACCGCAACAGGAGTTCTCGGGCGCGCCGTCGTAGACGTTCGTCACTTCGACGGCGGCGTCCACGAAGCCGGCTTTGCGCAGGCGCGCCAGATAGTCCTGCTCCTCAAGCGCGCCGGCGACGCAGCCCGACCACGCCTCGACGTCGTCCAGCAGGCTCTGCGGGACGCGGCTCATGTCGCCCTGGAAGAGGACGTCGCTGACCGCGAAGCGCCCGCCGGGCCGAAGCACGCGGAAGGCCTCGGCGAGCACGAGGTCCTTGTCGGTGGAGAGGTTGATCACGCAGTTGCTGATGATCACGTCGACCGACGCGTCGGGCAGCGGCACGCTCTCGATCTCGCCCTTGAGGAACTCCACGTTCTCGATGCCGGACTTGCGCTGGTTGGCACGCGCCAGGGCGAGCATCTCGTCGGTCATGTCGAGGCCGTAGGCCTTGCCGGTCGGGCCGACGCGACGAGCTGACAGAAGCACGTCGATGCCGCCGCCGCTGCCGAGATCGAGGACGATCTCGCCGGGCCGCAGGTCGGCGAGCGCCGTCGGGTTGCCGCAGCCCAGGCTGGCAAGGACCGCCTCGGCCGGCAGATCCCGGGTCTCGTCGAGGGCGTACAGACCGCGCGCGAATTCGTCCTGTGGCTCGACCACGGCGACGGGGCCGCAGCTGCAGCCGCAGTTGCACGGCTGCGCCTGGCCGGCCGCCACCGCGCGCTCGGCGTAATGCTCGCGGATCTGCTCTCTCAGACCTTCGTCGCTCGTCGCGTCGCTCATCTGGGCTCCCTTCGGTGCGCTCGGCGCACTTCGCATCAACTTCTTTCGATATCAGAATACATCAAGATAAGTGGGTGTCAACACCGCTGCCGCTGCCGGCGACAAGGTAGCGGCGAACCGCGACTCCCGCCCAGATGAACTCGACGACGCCGAACGGCCAGGCGCCCGAGAGGAATCCGTACAGGCTTGACAGCAGGCATCCGGCGGCGAACGCCAGGATGAATCCGCGGCCGCGGCCTTCGAGCGCGTACATGACCATCATGAACGTCACGGCCACGACGCCGTAGAGCGTGATGACGTTCATCGCACCTCCCTGCGTAAGGCGGGGACGATCCGCCGACCGCATCGTACTCGACCAACGGGGCACTTGTCGGGAACGGGAGATGTGGGTATCATATGAACGTCCGTTCAGATGTTCAGGGATTGGAGAGGGCATGCCGGACTTGACGGTCTGCGGAAAGGGCGACGAGGACGTGCTCGACCACTGCGACGTGCACGTCGTGAACCCGGAGCGCGTACGCTCCGTGCGCCGGCGCCTGGTGACGGCCGCCGAGACGGAGCAGATGGCGGCCGTCTTCAAGGTGCTCGCCGATCCGAGCCGCTGCCGCCTCGTCGCAGCCATCATCGAGGCCGGCGAACTCTGCGTCTGCGACCTCGCCGCGACCGTCGAGATGAGCGAATCCAACGTGAGCCACCACCTTCGCGTGCTGCGCGCGAACGGTCTGGTGAGCGCCCGGCGCGAGGGCAAGATGGTGTTCTACTCGCCCGACGATGCGCACATCCGCGTGCTCCTCGACATCACCCGCGAGCACGTGCGCCACGGGCGCGAGGCGCAATGACCGAGCAGACCCTCGAACTGACGATGCTGCTGCCGCGCGAGGCAGAGTGCGGCAAGTGCGTGGACGAGGTCGGCCGCGAGCTGGGCCGCCTCGACGGCGTGCACGCCGTCGAGGCGGACGTGCCTCGCGGCCTGCTCAACGTCCGTTTCGACGAGTCGGCCCTGGGCGCCAGCGAGGTGCGCACCTTCGCGCGCCGCGCCGGCGCTCAGGCACACTGCCCCGATCACTGCCCCGTCGCGGTCCACGAGCACGGGCAGCTCGATCTGCTGGCACCCCTTCCTGGAGAGGACGGTGCCGAGCGTCGCGTACTGCACGTCACGGGCATGGATTGCGCCGATTGCGCCACCAAGCTCCAGGGAGCGCTGCGCAAAGAGCGCGGGGTGCGCGCTGCCGACGTCAACTTCGGCGCCGCGACGCTGACCGTCGCCATCGATCCGGCTCAGACCGATCTGGGCGGCGTGTTCACCGCGGTGCGACGCCTGGGCTACGACACCGTGGAGCGCAAGTCCTCGTCGCCGGGCGCGGCCGGCAGGGCCGCGGCCCGCGCAGCCGGCGCGTCGCCGGTCCCTTGGTACCGCGAGCGCCGCGCCCTTCTCACGCTGCTCTCCGGCGCCCTGGTCGTCGCCGGCTTCGTCGCCGGAGCACTGGCGCCGGCCGTATCGCCCTGGCTCTTCGCCGCGGCGATGGTCGCCGGTGGCGTGTACGTCTTCCGCGCCGCCTTCTTCAGCCTCCGTGCTCGCCAGGTCGACATGAACGTCCTCATGACGCTGGCCGCCCTCGGCGCGGCCGCCATCGGGCAGTGGTCCGAGGCAGGGCTCGTCGTCTTTCTGTTCGGCCTCGGCACCTGGCTCCAGGTCGCCACGCTGGAGCGGACGCGACGCGCCATCAGCGGCCTCATGGCGCTGACTCCCCCCGAAGCCGTCGTGTTGCGCGAAGGCGCTGAAACCACTGTGCCGGCCGCCGACATCGTCGTTGGCGACGTCGTCCTCATCCGCCCCGGCGAGCGGGTGGCTGTGGATGGCATAGTCCTCGAAGGGAACGCGGCCGCGAACCAAGCCCCGGTGACCGGCGAATCGCGCCCTGTTTCCAAGGCTCCCGGCGACCAGGTGTTCGCCGGCTCGATCGTCGAAGGCGGCTCGCTGCGCCTGCGCGCCACGACCGCCGCCGCCGACAACACCATCGCCAAGATCGTCCACCTGGTGGAGGAGGCTCAGGCGCAACGCGCCCCCGCCGAGAGCATCGTCGACCGTTTCGCCGCGCGCTACACGCCCATCGTGGTCGCCATGGCGGCGGCTGTGGCCTTCGTGCCGCCGCTGCTCGGCGCCTCCTTCGACACCTGGTTCTATCGCGGTCTCGCGCTGCTCATCATCAGCTGTCCCTGCGCGCTCGTCATCTCGACGCCGGTCAGCATCCTGGCGGCACTTGCCAACGCCACCCGCAACGGCGTGCTCATCAAGGGCGGCGTCTACCTGGAACAGATGGCGAAGCTCGGAGCCGTGGCCTTCGACAAGACGGGGACGCTCACCGCGGGAAGGCCGCAGGTCACCGACGTGGTCGGGCTGCGGGAGACGTCACAGTCACGGGTCCTCGAGATCGCCGCTGCCCTCGAGCGCCTCAGCGAGCACCCGCTGGCGCGCGCCATCGTCGAGAGTGCCGCAAGCGCACACCCGGAGCCCGCGCACGACGCCTGCGAATGCGGAGAGGCCGGCTGCGAAGCCGCCCCGGCCGCATCGCCGGGACCAGATGTCGAGCGTTTTCGCGCCATCCCCGGGGCGGGCGTGCGCGCCGAGTTCGAAAGCCGCCTGTTCTTCGTCGGGCGGCCGGAGCTGCTCGGCATCCACGCCGGCGACCCGGCCCTGCAGGCGACCGTGCGGCGCCTCGAGCGCGAGGGCAAGACGGCGGTCGTGGTCGGCGACGAAGACGGCGCGCTGGGCGTGATCGCCGTCAGCGACCCTCTGCGCTCCGGGGCCCCCGCGGCCGTCACAGCGCTCCACCGGATCGGCGTCACGCACGTGACGATGCTCACCGGCGACAACCTCGAGACGGCGACCGCCGTCGGCGCGCAGGCCGGCATCGGCGACGTGCGCGCCGGCCTCCTGCCGGCCCAGAAGGTCGCCGCCGTCGCCGAGCTGCGTGACCGCTACGGCGCAGTCGCCATGGTCGGCGACGGCGTCAACGACGCGCCGGCCCTGGCCGCGGCCACTCTCGGCATCGCCATGGGCGCGGCGGGCACCGACGCCGCCCTGGAGACCGCCGATATCGCGCTCATGGGCGACGATCTCTCCGCCGTGCCCGAGACCATCCTTCTGGCACGGCGCACCACGCGCATCATCTGGCAGAACATCGTGTTCTCGATCGCCGTCAAGGCGATCTTCCTGGTGCTCGCCCCGCTGGGTCTCGTCAGCCTCTGGCTGGCCGTGTTCGCCGACATGGGCACATCGCTCCTCGTGACCGCGAATGGGTTACGCTTGTCCCGTCGTTGAAGGAGGGACCGTGACCGTCGTCATCTACACCAAGCCCGGCTGCCCGCACTGCACGACCGCGCGCAACGAGCTCATCGCCGGCGGCGTCGAGTACGAGGAGATCGATGTCACAACCACGCCCGGCGCCCAGGAGCGGCTCGCGGAGCTCACCTTGGCGAGCATGATGGTACCGGTGATCGTCGAGGAGGACGGGTCGGTACGGGTTGCCGCCGGCGGTGGCTGACGCGTCTGACCCGGGCGCGCGTGCCGCGCCCCAGCCGGACCAGCCCAGATCACTTCTTGACCGGCAGCCCAGCCTTCTTCCACGCCATCAGGCCGCCGTGCACGTTCGTCACCTTGGTGAACCCCATGCCGGCGAGGCGCTTGGCCTGCCGCGGGCTGCGGTGACCGCTCAGGCAGATCACGAGCAGCTCGTCGTCCCTCCCGAGCCCCGTGCTGTCTTGCTTGATGAGCTCGGGCGGCACGCTCCGCGCGCCCTTGGGATGCCCGCTGTGCGCGTACTCGCGCGCCGAGCGCACGTCGATGAGCTTGGCGCCGCGCTTGCTGCGCGTGAACGCCTCCCTGACGTCGATCGTGGGCACGGACGCGGGGCCGGCTGCGCCGCCCGCGCCCCTGCGGCTAAATGGCCACATTGTCGTGCCGCGGCTGCTCGACGAGGCCCTCGTAGAGCACCTCGAACGGGCCGCTGGTGAGGATCGAGTGCAGCGTCCCGTAGACGCGCTGCACCTGCTCACCGCCGTAGAACTCATCGTGAGCCTCGAGCGAGTCCCACTGCGTCTCGAAGACGAAGTGCACGTCGCCGAGCGCGGACTCACGACCTTCGTCATGGAGCGCGCTGGCGAGCGGGGACATGCCGAACGAGCGCAGGATACGGTGGCTGCTGTGGCCGGGGGCCTCGGCGACCAGACCGGCGAGCTCCTGGAGGGCTGCCTCGGCGCGGTGCTCGGTGCCTTTGACGACGCTGAACATAGTCTGACCGACGATCATCGGGGGTGCTCCTTTTCGGGTACTGCCTGTCCTCTTTTCCCCGTGGAGCGCAGATCGGAACGAAAGCTCAGCGGGCGACCTCGCGGAAGGCGGCCACCAAAGTGGCCGGCTCGAGCGCCGAGGCGCCTTCTCCGGTCCACACGATCTTGCCGGCGCGGTCGACGATGAACGCCATGGGCCGCACCTCGCCGCTCTGCTTGAGGGCGCCGTAGGCCTGCGCCACGCGCCCGTCGTCGGGGAGCAGCGGGAACGAGAGGCCGTCGACCTCCGCGGCCAGCGTCTTCACGAGGTCGCGACCGGCGTCGCAGATGCCAAGCAACTGGCCGCGCAGACCCCACAAAGTGTCGGCCGCCGCGCTGAGCTGCGCGAGCGTCGCGGCGGTCGCGGTGGCCTGCGTGGGCACGAAGACGAGCACCGCGAACCAGTCGCCGCGGTATTGCCTGAGGTTGATCTCGCTGCCGTCGACGGCGCTGATGGTGAAGGTCGGCGCTTCGCGGCCGACACCGAAGTTGTAGCCCACGTCGGGAACCTCCTGACGGTGCCGCGGGCGCTGCCCGCGCGTATCAGGGCGAGTGTATCAAAGCGACGAGGCCGGCCGCCGCAAGGCGGGCCGGCCCCGTCGGGCTGGTGCGGGTCTTCGCTCGTGGCGGCTCAGAAGGTCTTGTAGTACTCCTTCGCCGCCGCGCACACGGGGCACTTGTCGGGCACGTCGCCGATCACCGTATGGCCGCAGATGAGACATACGCTCACGGGCTTGGTGTCGATGTCCTGGCCGTTGAGGGCCTTGTCGCGCGCCTCGCTGTACATCCACTTGTGGTCCATCTCGGCCTTGACGGCGTACCTGATGGAGCGGCTCGCCTGCGTGTTGTTCTGCACCTTGGCGATCTCACCGTAGGCCGGGTACATCTCGTCGATCTCGAAGGACTCGCCACCGAAGGCCGCGGCGAGGTTGTCGGCAGTCGAGTTGACGCCCTTCATGACGCGCAGGTGGTTGCGCGCGTGCCGCGTCTCGGCGAACGAGACGGCGCGAAACAGCTTGGCGATGTTCGGGAACCCCTCCTCAGCGGCCTGCTCGGCAAAGACCATGTACTTCTCGGCCGCCTGGCTCTCGCCGGCGAAGGCGGCCTTGAGGCACTCCTCCGTCATGGCGTTGAGGTCCTCGGGCTTGGGAAGGCGCTTCTCGAAGGCTTCGTCCATCAGAACTCCTTGAAGAACTCGGCGGTGGTGCCGCACTGCGTGCAGTAGGCGGGAGCTTTGCCGCCGACCACCGTATGCCCACAGATCGGGCAGACGTACACGGGGGTCTCGTCGAGGTCCTTCTGGCCCTCCACGCCTTTGAGCGTGCTGTCGTAGATGCCCTGATGGTCCATCTCGGCCTTGAGAGCGTAGCTGATACTGGTCTGCGCGCTCTTGTTCTCTTGCAGCTTCGCGACCGCGTCGTAGGCGGGGTACATCTCGTCGATCTCAAAGGTCTCGCCGCCCCAGGCCGCCTTGAGGTTCTCGGCAGTGGTGCCGATGCCGCCGAGCACGCTGAGATGGTTGCGCGCGTGCGTGCTCTCTGCATAAGCCACGGCGCGGAAGAGACGCGCGACGTTGGGGTAACCCTCAGCATCCGCGACATCGGCGAACGCCAGGTACTTCTGCGAGGCTTGGCTCTCGCCGGCCAGCGCGGCGGCGAGGTTCTCGGCGGTCATCGCGCCCTTGTCCTCGGGCGCCGGCGGGGTGTTCTTGTAGGGATCTGCCATGTTGTCGTGCTCCTCCTTGACGTGCGGCGCGGGTCCCTGACGGGCCGCACCGCTCTTTGACGGGCTGACGAAAGACGGACGTTTATGGTACCAGCGGCAACGGTAGAGACGGCGTTGTCGACGGTCTGTACCCGGCTGGTCAGGCTGCCACCCGGTGCGCGGCGCGCTTCCGGCACTGGCCGCTGAATCGTGACCCTCCTTCACACATCCCCGCAGCCTTCTGCAGCCGTGGCGAAGCCATGGCTTGCTTGGTCCTTCCCCTGCGTCCAGACACATAAACCGCATTGCGACAGTGATAACGTGCGCGGCGCCCGCCTCGCTGGCCGCGCCCGTCGACGGCCGTCAGAGCACGCGCCGCGCCGCGGACTGTGCCTTCCACGCGGCGACGCCGGCGAGTAGGAACGCAACGATCAGGCTCACGGTCATGATGCGCGAACCGGTCTCGGCGTCAGGGAACACGACGAGCAGGGTCACGCCGGCGGCGAGAGCGACGAGCCCGCCGGCGAGCAGCCACGGCCCTCCGGCCCGGTGGCCGGCGAGCCAGGCGGCGTCGCTGCTCATGACGACGTGCATGCGGATGCCGAACCAGTCGTTCTTCGGCAGCCGGCCGATCATGCCCAGTACGCCGGTGCCCGCCAGGAGCAGGCCGAAGAAGAACGGGGCGTAGAGAGTGAGGCGGCTCATGGCGGCGTGGCGGCGGGCAGGGCGGCGGCGTCAGCCGGCGCCAAACCCGCCGCCGCCCCCGCCGCCCCCGCCGCCGCCCGAGAAGCCCCCTCCGCCGCCGGAGCCCGACGACGAAGACGACGTCGCCACCGACACCGCTTCGCTGAAGCTCTGGTGCATCTCGCTGAATGCCGCCATCCCGCCGTCGCCGGGCGAGGCGAACCAGAGGAAGTACGACGGGCGAAACGCCGGGTCGTCGATCACGTGTGGCACCTTGACGGTCATCGCCTTGACGACGTCAGCGGCGATGCCGAACACGACGGCGTACACGAGGAACGCCTCCCAGAGCACGACGGCGTCTGGTGGCTTCTCCTGCAGGCGGCCGAAGTCCTTGAGATAGCGCTCCAGCGCCGCGTACTCCGCGTGCAGCTCCGCCGCCTCCTGAGAGCGGCGCTTGATCGTTCGCGACACGAAGACCAGCACGACGCACACCGGGATGCCCACGAAGAACCACAGCCAGCCGCTGAAGACCGCGGCGGCGCCGGCGGCGACGATGCCGACGAAGGCGAGCGCCGCCCCGGTGAACGCCATGCGGTCTGCCTGGGAATCGAGGTACCTCCGCCGCTCGCCCTCTTTGGTGACCATGGTCGTCCACGTGCTGTAGCCCTTGGCGAACGCGACGCGGTGGGTCTTGGCAAGCTCCTTGAGCTCGCTGAGCACGAGGGTCGAGCCGTCGGCGATCTCGTGGAACAGGAACTCGACCAGATGCCGCTCGTAGGGCAGCAGCTCATCGAGGCGCTCGTCATGAAGCGTGAGCCTGTAGCTGAGCGCGTCGTCCTTGCCGAGCAGACGCTCTCTGTGGACGGTGACGCGCTCGATGTCGATGACCTTGCGGTTCACGAGATCGAGCAGCGTGGCCGTCGCGTCGTCGCGGTCGGCGCTCCCCATGCGCCAGATGAAGCCCACGAGCGCCGGCGGCAGCGGCGGCTGCGGGATGTCGCGCCAGTACTGGGCTTGGAACTGCGTCTTGGGCTCGCGGCCGTACTTGAGGTACAGCGCGATCACGAGGACCAGCGCGATCAGCGGGAACCCGAAGCCGACGGCGCTCCAGGCGATGATCTTGACGCGCGCCCAGAAGCGCTTGCTGTTGGCCTCGTCGGCCAAGCGCTTCTCTGCGGCCAGGACGGCGGCCTCGCGAGCGCCCGCCGTCGGCTGCGCCTTGGAGAGGGCCGCAGCCGGGAACAGGATGCGGCCCTCCACGAACGTCTCCGCCGGCAGGGGATCGACGGTCATGACCACACTCGCGTCGGGCGCGATGGTCACGTTGCCCCAGAGCGGGCCGTGCGCCCAGGCGCGTACCTGGTCGCGGGCGACGCCGGCGGGCAGGTGGACGGTGATGCGCACGTGATCCGCGGGCACCGCCGCCTGGTCGCCGACGAACTGCCAGTACAGTTCTCCGATATCGTCCCAGCGCTTCGCGGCGCCCCGCGCGACGTAGTCGACGCCGAACTGGGCCGAGGCGTCGCTCACGCGGAAGAAGAGCAGGACGCGCACGCTTTGCTCGCCGAGAGGCGCCACCGCATACGTGCCCGGCGGCCTTGCCACCGGATCCTGGGTCGGCTCGTACTGGACGGACCCGGTGCCGTCGGCGCCCGGCCCGCTGGCCGCCGTCACGTCGAGGCCGCTTGAGCCGCTCGAGTCGAGGTCCCAGTAGACGAACGAGAAGTCGCCGTTGAAGTCGAGCACGCGCGTCTCGTGCACGCGCAGATCGCCGTTGGGCCGCACGGTGGCGTCGATGTCGACGGTGGTGATCGAGAAGCTCTTGGCCGCCGCGGGACCGGCCACGGGACCGGCACAGGCGGCGGCCAGCGCGACGAAGATCGAGAGCAGCACGAGCTTGCGCACGAGACCTCCTGGGAGCGGGTCAAGCATCGCTCGGACTCTACCACCGCAGTCGCGAGCGCCGCAGGCAGGGTTGCGACTGCTGCGCCGCGGGCACACTCCAGTCAGGTACATCGAGACGCGGCCAACAGCGAACATCATGCAACGGTCTCCTTAGCGGGGCGCCCCCAACGGGGCGCCCCTTCCGCGTACGCTCGTAACTGCGCAGGCGCTGCCACGCGGGGCCGGCGGGGCCTCCTACGGCCGGCGCAGCCCCAGCCGCGATAGCTCGGCGTCGGCCAGAGCACGGTAGTCGCCTTTGGCGATCGCCTGCCACGGGTCGTCGCTGAGCGCCAGCAGACGGTCCCAGGGCAGCGCGTCCACGGCCCGTCGCGCCAAGTACTGCTCGAACGCCGGCTCGCCGGCGGAGCCGGGCAGCGCGTCCTCGACGGCGACCACGTAGCGGCGCCAGCGGATCCGCACGGGAAGGTACAGGAACAGCGCCAGCGCGGCGGGGAGGATGCCCACGCCCAGGCCGGCGATCACGGCGGTGCGCTCGATGCCAGCCTGGCTGTCCTGGCCGCTGGCCTCGACCTCGGCGCCCATCTTCTCGATCTTTGCGGCGAACTCGCCGATGCTGCCGCCGACCAACGGCAGACCGCCCACCACGCTGAGAGCCTGGCCCGTTTCCTTCACGGCGGCGCCGATCTTGATCACGTCGCCGCTGAGCTGGGTCTGGGCACGGATGTCGTGCCACAGGATCACGCCGAGCGCCATCCACACGACCACCCACACGATGACGCCGATATCGATCCAGCGCACCGCGCGCGCACTGAGCAACCGCGTCTCGCCGGTCATGACCCCTCCTTCGCCTCGAGTGCCGCCTGCACGGCCGCGAGCAACGCGTCGGGCTGGTCCGTCCCGACGCGTACCACGCGGCCGTCTTCCAGCTCCAGCTCCACAGCGTCCCGCCCGCCGATGTTGTACACGCGACCGCCGGGGATGGCGCGCACGCCCCAGCCGGCATGCCAGCTGTTGCGGACCTTGCGAGCCGCGGTGACCTCGTCGAGCATGACGTCGCGGCGCAATGAGCCGAGGCCGAACCAGAGCCTCAGCGCCCGGTCGTCCACCTCCACGGTGAGGGTCGAGAAGAGCGCGAGCATCACCGCCGCGATCGCGACGACGGCGCCCGAGAGCGCCAGAGACACCGTGTCTTGGGGCGCGCTGAACGTCACGATCGTGAGCTCCGCCAGCACAACGGCGACGATCACGACTATGAGCATCCATGCGGTCTGTGTATGACGGTAGCGTTCGTTCATCGTCGTGGGCCGGATGCCGCGGGCAGCAGCCGAGCAGAAGCGTACACCTGCACGCCCTTGGACGTAGACTCCCTTCATGCAGATCGCATTCCTCGGCGACAGTCTCACTGAGGGCTGGCCCGGCGCCGCCTACTTCCCGCTACTGCAGGAGCTGCTGCCCCGGCACGAGCTGCTCAACCTGGGACGTGCCGGCGACACCGTCGTGGATCTGCTGCGGCGCGTCACGCACGGCGGCCTGGGCCCGGTCGACGCGGCGGTCATCTGGGTAGGGGTCAATGACGCGGTGATGGGCGCCTGGGACGCGGTCGGCGCTGGCGCCGGGTGGGGCTGGGGCGAGCGGCTGACGCAGGTGCGCGGCGACTACGAGCAGATCGTGGACTGGACGGCCGCACGCGCTTCACGGATCGTGTGCGTGCGGCCGATAGTGCTGGAGGCGGATGGCACTGTGTGGCAAGAGCACGCCGACGAGCTGGGCGACGTCATCGCGGCCATTGCCGGCGCGCAAGACGGCGCGCGAACGCTGGACCTGCGCCCGGCCTTCACCGCCGCCGGGGACGCCGGCTGCGGACCGTTCACCATCGACGGCGTCCACTTCACCGACGCGGGCGCGACGGTCGTGGCGGCGGCGTTTGCGGCAGGCATAGAAGAGATCGAGCGCGGCGGTGCGGCCGCGATGGATACGGGAGGCTGAACATGGCACATGGACTCCGCAAGACGATGTTCGTGTGTGCAGGCGTGGCGGCTGCAGGGGCGGGCGTCTGGGCCGCGCTCCGCCCGCGCACCCTGGCCTGGGGGGCGAGCTGCGACGAGGTCGTGCGGCCGCTGCCGGGCGACGACCTCGTCGCGAACCCCCTGTACGTGACGACGCGCGCCGTCACCGTCGATGCCCCGGCCGCCGCCGTGTGGCCGTGGCTCGTTCAGCTCGGCCAGAA
>Ga0315278_10004812_pt1 | contig 12216 bp, 8 predicted proteins | sample YL17G06_0_MG_FD_203880 | JGI IMG/M metagenome (GOLD analysis project Ga0315278, IMG submission 203880) | Sediment microbial communities from Yellowstone Lake, YNP, Wyoming, USA - YL17G06_0 | ecosystem: Environmental > Aquatic > Freshwater > Lake > Sediment | place: USA: Wyoming | collected... | reverse complement strand
CCCACGGGCCTGTTCGATTCATCCACGTGCACCCGCAACCCGCGTGCGGCGCACTGGCCGGCCACCTGCTGGCAATACTCCCGGTGTGCGTCCTTCACGGGCAGCAGCCGCACCTGCTCCGGCGCGAGCCACAGGGGGAACTGGCCGCCGCAATTCTCCAGCAGCGTTGCAAAGAACCGCTCGAACGAGCCAAGCAGAGCCCGATGAATCATGTACGGACGGTGCTCCTTGCCATCCTCGGCGATGAACACCATGTTGAACCGGTCCGGCAGGTTGAAATCGAACTGGATGGTCGTGCACTGCCACTCGCGATGAAGCACGTCGGCGATCTTGATGTCGATCTTCGGGCCATAGAACGCGCCACCGCCCGCGTCAACGTCATACGGAAGGCCTTGGCGTTCCGTGACCTTCCTGAGCGCAGCCTCGGCTGCAGCCCAGCGCTCGGGCTCGCCCACGCAGCTGCCGGTCGGCCGGGTCGAGATGAAGACATGAAACGACTCGAAGCCGAAGGTGCGGAGCATGCCAAGGGAGAAGGTGAGGACGCGGTCAATCTCGTCTTCCACCTGATCCGGCCCGCAGATGATGTGCGCATCGTCCTGGGTGAAGCCGCGGACGCGGAGCAGACCATGGAGGACGCCGCTCCGCTCATAGCGATACACCGTCCCCAGTTCCGCCCAGCGCATCGGCAAATCGCGGTACGACCTCAGCGAATTCTTGTAGATCAGGATGTGGAAGGGGCAGTTCATCGGCTTCAGGAAGTATTCCTGGTCGTCAATCTCGATCGGCGCATACATGTTCTCGCGGTAGAAACCAAGATGGCCGCTGGTCTCCCACAACTGGGCCTTGCCTATATGCGGGCTGTACACGAGCTGGTAGCCGTGGGCGTAATGTGCGGCGCGCCAGTAGGTTTCCATCTCGTTCCTGATGATGGCACCCTTGGGATGCCACAGGGCGAGGCCAGGTCCGATCTCCTCATGGAAGCTGAACAGGTCAAGATCATGGCCCAGCTTGCGATGGTCGCGCTTGTGTGCCTCCTCGAGCCGGGCGATCTCCGCATCGAGCAGCGCCTTGTCCGGAAAGGCGGTGCCATAGATCCGCTGAAGCATCTGCCGCTTCTCGTCGCCGCGCCAGTAGGCGCCTGCAACGGCCAGCAGCTTGAACGCCTTGACGGCGCCGGTGCTTGGCAAGTGCGGCCCCTTGCACAGGTCGGTGAAGCCACCTTGGGAAAACACGGAGATCGAGGCATCGGGCAGCGCGTTAATAATCTCAACCTTGTACGGCGCGTTGTGGGCGGTGAACCAGGCGATGGCCTTGTCCCTGGGCCATGATTCCTGCACCAGCGGCACATCCTTTGCCACAATCTCGGCCATCCGTTTCCCGATCCGGCCAAGATCCTCGGGAGTGAACGGAGCGGGCATGTCGAAGTCATAATAGAACCCTGTGGCGATGGCCGGGCCTATCGCCAGCTTCGCGCCGGGAAAAAGCTCCGCGACCGCCTGAGCCATGATATGGCTGGCGGTGTGCCAGAAGCACTCCCGATATGCGGGGTCGTCAAACGTCATCGTGTATCGCCCATTCGCTTTGGTTCAACAGCAATCTACCTACAGCAACATAGGTGCGATAGTATACCAAAAAAGCCCTTAAAAGACAACTCGACTAGCGTGCGTACTCGACAAACCGCTTTTCCCGCACCACAGTGACCTTGATCTGGCCGGGAAACTTGATGTCCTCCGACACCCTCTTGGCGATCTTCCGCGCCACGGCGATGCTCTGGTTGTCATCAAGGCCGTCGGCATCCACCACCACCCGCAACTCGCGGCCGGCCTGGATGGCAAACGCGCTCTGCACTCCCTGCTCCTCGGCCGCGAGCTTCTCGAGTTGCTCGATCCGCCGCAGGTACAAATCGTACGACTCGCTCCGCGCCCCGGGCCGCGCGGCGGAAATGGCGTCTGCGGCGCTGGTGAGCACCGCAAGCCGGTTCTCGGGCTCCGCCTCGTTGTGGTGCGCCGCGATGGCATTGATGATGTCCTTCGCCTCGTTGTACCGGCGGGCAATGTCCGCTCCGATTGCCGCGTGGGCGCCCTCGACCTCATGGTCAACCGCCTTGCCGATGTCGTGGAGCAGGCCGATCCGTTTCGCCTTCTGCGTATCCTCGTGCAGCTCGGCGCTGAGCGCAGCCATGATCTTTGCCACCTCGATCGAGTGGCGCAGGAGATTCTGGCCATAGCTGGTGCGGAACTTGAGGCGGCCGATCAGCGTGAGAAGCTCGGGATGAAGGCCAACAATCCCAAGTTCAAGGGCAGCCTTCCCGCCCGCTTCCTCGATCTCCTGGTTAAGCTCCTTGCGGACCTTGTCGAGCACCTCCTCGATCCGCGCGGGATGGATGCGGCCGTCGGCAATCAGCCGCTCAAGTGTCCGGCGCGCGCACTCGCGCCGGACGGGATCGAAGCCCGAGATAATGACCGCATTGGGCGTGTCGTCAATGAGAATCTCGACACCGGTCTCCTGCTCGAGCGCGCGAATGTTCCGCCCCTCGCGGCCTATGATCCTGCCCTTCATGTCGTCGTTGGGGAGCGAGACGAGGCAGACCGTCGTCTCCGTCACATGCTCCGAGGCACACCGCTGTATAGCCTGGGTGATGATGTCGCGGGCCACGCGGTCAGCCTCCTCGAGCGATTCCTGCTGCTTACGCCGGATGAGGTTTGCGGCATCAAACTCGACGTCACGCTCGAGCTTGGCCAAGAGCTGCTGGCAGGCCTCGTCACGGCTGAGGCCGGCGATGCGCTGGAGCGCCCCCTCCTCCTCCTTGATCAACCTGCCCATCTTCTCGCGTTCATGTTCGAGGGTTGCCCGGTCGGCCCGGATCAGCTCGTGGGCCGCGCCAATCTCCTGTTCCTTCTTCTCGATGGTGTCAAGCTGCCTGTCGAGGTTCTCCTTCCGCTGGATGAGCCACTGCTCCTCTTTCATGACCTCCTGGCGCCGAGCCTTCGTTGACTCCTCGAACTGGATCCGCAGCTTGTGCAGTTCGTCCTTGTTGTCGAGCGTGGCCTGGCTGCTGATGATGTGCGCCTGTTCCTCGGCATTCTTGATGATCTGCCGCGCCCGCTCCTGCGACGCGGCAATGTTCCGCCGGCTGAACAGCAATTGCAGCAGCATGCCCACCCCAAACGCCAGCACTGTCGAGAACGTCAGCAGTAGTGCTTCCGGTATGTTCATCAGTCCCTCGTTGCTTCCTGTCCTGTTACTGCGGCGATCCATGTGTCTGCGGTCGCCACAAACCTCACTGGCCAGTCGCCGTCACCGGCGGGAAGGGCGTTGACCATCTGGCATGGAAAAGCCAGGCCCACCGTGCCGCGCCGGGCATTGGCCGCCCTGAGTGCCCGGTCATAATACCCCCCTCCCCGGCCCAGCCGGTTCCCCTGCCGGTCGAAACCGACGCCGGGCACGATCCACACCACCGGCTCGCGCCCAAGACCCGGGTGCCAGTCCCGCGCAGACGCTGCGGGCGACTGGATGCCGAAACGGCCCTGCTCGAGCTGCGTGGCAAGATCCGTCACCACCCTCCAGACGATGTCCCCGCCGGCAATGGCAGGCAGGACAAGCGTCTTGCCCGCCGCGAGCGCCGCGCGGAGCAAGGGCGCCGTATCCACCTCGTCCGGCGTTGCGACATAGGCAACGACCGTGCAGGCGGAACGCCACAGAGCCCGCGCCATCAGGCGGCGGCAGGTGGCCTTACTGAGCCCGCTTCGCTCGTCCGCCGTCAGTGTGCGGCGCCGGGCGAGGAGCTCGGTCCTCAGCGCGCTTTTGCGCGCGCCACCGGGCAAGCCGTTCGGCAATCTTTGCCTCCCAGCCTTCGTGAGAAGGCTCGTAATAGGTGCGCGGCGCAGGCAGGTAGTCCTGCGCCACAAAATGGCCATTGAACGAATGGGGATACTTGTACCCCTCGCCATGACCAAGCTTTGCCGCGCTCTTGTAATGGGCGTCGCGAAGATGGGCGGGCACCTCGAGCGTCCGGCCGCTCCGCACATCATCGAGTGCCTTGCCCAGTGCGGCATAGGTTGCATTGCTTTTCGGCGCGCAGGCAAGGTAGACCGTGACATGACTGAGATTGATCTGCGCCTCGGGCAGCCCAATACGTTCCACCGCGTCGAACGCCGCGACCGCCTGCGGCAGCGCGAGCGGATCGGCGCAGCCTATATCCTCACTCGCGAAAATCACCATCCGGCGCGCGATGAACCGCGGATCCTCACCCGCCTCGAGCATCTTGGCAAGCCAGTACAGCGCTGCATCCGGATCGCTTCCGCGCATGGACTTGATAAAGGCGCTGATGGTGTCGTAGTGGCCATCACCCGCGCGGTCGTATACTATGTTCTTCTTCTGCATGGACGCCTCGGCGTCGGCAATCGATACTGGGCGCGTGCCGTCCGGGCCCGCAGCCGCCGATTCCGCTGCAAGCTCGAGCGCATTGAGGGCAACCCGGGCATCACCGTCGCACGACCGCGCAAGGAATGCCAGGGCCTTTTCGTCAACACGCGCCGAAAGGGCGCCCAAGCCGCGCTCCCGATCCTCAAGCGCGCGGCGGAGCAACGTCACAATATCCTCCTCGGCCAGCGGCTTGAAGGCGAAGATCCGCGAGCGGGAAATCAGCGCCGCATTCAACGCAAAGAACGGATTCTCCGTGGTTGCACCGATGAGGATAATGGTGCCGTTCTCGACATAGGGCAACAACACATCCTGCTGTGCACGGTTGAACCGGTGGATCTCATCAAGGAACAGGACCGCGCCGTGTTTGCCCATCTGCTGCTGCTGGCGGGAGAACCGGATGATCTCGCGCACGTCGTTGACCGAGGCGGCAACGGCACTCAGCCGCCTGAAGGCGCGGCGGGTAATGGTGGCAACCACCTCGGCCAGCGTCGTCTTGCCGCATCCGGGCGGGCCGTAGAACACGGCCGAGGTAAGGGTATCCGAGCGGATTGCCCGCTCCAGCAGCGAGCCGGGAGAAAGCAAATGCTGCTGCCCGGCAACTTCCTCGAGCGATTGCGGCCGCATCCGGTACGCCAGGGGCGGACGGCATGCGGCATCCCCGGCACCGGTCGGGCCGGAGGCTGCGTCGTCTGCGGAGGGAAACAACTCCGTTGCCGCGTCGTTGTCAGCGTCTGTAAACGCCACGAAGGTCGAGCCAAAGGTCGTACGCCGTTGTTACCGGGCGCAGCCGGGAGGCCGGACCAGCGATCAGAAGAGAAAACCCCGCAAGAGCCGTCTGCAGTAGGGGCTGTTGAGCCTGAAGGCTAAGTGGGTGCCGCGCCAGGGTTCAGCGCCTTTCCGCTCGAGGCGGACGTGGCCATTCTCCTGGTCACTAAGCTCCCCTACGTTGTAGTGTTGGTTCAAACGTTCCCTATACATAACGCGCACCGCAGGGCTTTCGGCATCGTGCGCTTGCGTAAACCGTCTTGAATCTATTCGCTGGTGCGGCTGGCGGCGACGCGCCGCCTGCCCGCATCTGCTCCCATGCCTCCATTATAGTATTTCCTTGGTTAAAAAGCAAGGCCACAGCCATCCCTAAATCCGGCGGCAGACCCCCACGCCCTTGCCTGCCTGTGCCGGGCACGGCAGACAGGCGGCGTGGGTCGTTCCCTGCCCGCACCGATGCGCCTGCGAAGGCGCATCGGTGTTCTGCCGCCGGATTTGGGCACCCCGCAACGCCATTGTCCGCCCTGTCCAACAGGCCCGACACGTCCGGCAATCCCGCAACAGAAACGACCAACGGAACATCACAGCCGGTTGGTTGACATGACGCCGCGTGTGTGCTACAATGATAGCCGCCCATGAAATTCATGCAGATGAGAAAAGGGAGCATGTATGCTGCGGCAGTGGGCCTGCTTGCCGCCGGCTGCGCCCCGCTTGGCCCGCCGCGCGAGGCCGCCACCGCCTTCTATGCCGGCGACTACCGCACGGCCTTCACCCTCACCACGCCGTTCGAGACCGAGTTCAACCGGGATTTTGCATTGAACAACGCGAAGCTCGGCTCGATCTATATCGGTGCGGGCGCCTATGGTCCCGCCATGAGTCCATTGCGCAGGGCAGGCAAGGTCATGGAACGCACCAAGACGGCGTGGGGCAACGCGTTCTTCTCCGCCATCTCGCGCGAGGACACCAAGGAATACAAGGGCGATCCCTTCGAGCGGGTGATGTGCCATTACTACCGCGGCCTGTTGCATTACCGCAAGGGGGATTATGACGCGGCGCTCGCCGCCTTCCGCCGCGCACTCGATGCCGACAAGGACACCATGAGCGACGAACCCGGAGCTGCCGCGGGATTGCCGGTGGTCCATTATCTGGTTGGCCGCTGCTACGAGATGCGGGGCGAGCACGACTCGGCCGAGACCCATTACAACCGGTTCACCGCCATCACCAAGGCGAAGGTCGAGCCGGGCAATGTCCTGTGCGCCATCGAGTGGGGCGACGGTCCGCTCAAGAGGCGGACAGGCGTCAGCGACTGCATGGTCGAGATCGTGCCGCGGTCGTGCGGCATCGCCAGTGCGCGGATTGTGGTTGATGGCGTCGAGAAAGCGCGCGTGTATCCCCAGGTCTCGCTTGCCGCCCATGCGGCCCAGCACACCCAGACCAGTGCAAGTGCCATCCAGGTGGCCAAGGGGATCACCAAGCAGGTTGTCCGGGCATTGGCGTTCGCGGGCGTGCTGACGGCTGTACTTGTATGCTCGCATGGCCAGGACGTCGGCGCAGGGCTCGCCGCGGGCACGGGCGCCGCGCTGGTTGCCGGCATGCTTGTCCGTGCGGAGCGCGATGTGCGGATCTGGGATTTCCTGCCCGATGCCCTCACTGTCGGCACGCTCGAGATTCCCGCCGGATACCATCACGTTGCCTTGTGCTACTATGATGCCGCAGGCAACGAACTGGTTGAATGGCGCCAGGTGTTCTACCATTATCCCGTTGACCGCCGTGACACGCTGATCTATGCCCGGCCTGCCTACTGCCGGTTCGGCACCTTCATCATCGAGGGCGAGACGCTCGACGGCCCGGCACTCCTGCGAGACGGCCGGTATCGGGTCGTACCCGGGCCCGAGCCGGACACGGAACTGCTGTATCCCAATCCGCCCGCGTTGTGGCGCGAGAACAATGTCGAGAACATCACCATTCTCTGATCGTGCCGCGCGTGCGGTAGCTTGCGGCATAGTGGCACTGCTGCTGGGCGCGTGCACCGATGTGCCCGCGCGGCAGCAGCTTGTCCGCTTCCAGCCGTTGCCGCTGGCGCCGGCGGGTGAAATCCAGTACTGTTTTGACGGCTCGCCTCCGTTGTCGGATGCAACACCGTTTGTCTTTGGTGGCCGTGACCTGTCCATTCCCACAAAGCCCGACGTCGCGGCGGCGTATAAGGAACTCGGTGTTGTCTGGGCGGGCAACGGCTGTGTGCCTGATGCCAATGGTTACACCATCCATGGGCCGCACGTGGCCTTCGGCGGCTTGTGCCTCGATCCGCCTCCGCCCGGCACCAAGGAGTACAACGACATCGTCATGGGCGTTGGTGTGACCAACACGCTGTACCCGCAGTGGCGTCAGCGCCATGGCCAAGCCGCGATGGCGCCAGCGATTTTGCATGAAGGCATGCCGCGAATGAATAAAGGCAAGAAATGACGGGGGAAAGGGCATTGCGGGGAGGTGCAGCGGAGGTCGAGGAGATTCTCAAGGCCTTTTCAAGGGGTTTTCCGGGGTGCCGCGGACGCAAAATCTCGCCTCATTGAAAGGAGGAGGAGACCCGACGTGCGCGGCGGGCCTTGAAAAAGCGCGGAAGCAGGATTCTATGGGGAAAGGCTGCGGAGTTCAGGAAGGAACGAGAGGAAGTCGGCGAGGAGCATGCGCGCGAAGTCGCGCATGCCATACTTGACACGAAGGGCGGCCTTCATGTTGAGTTCGAGAAAGGCATGGAAGATGTTGTAGGCGAACATGGTCATGAGCCAGAACGCCACGATGGCGGTGGCGTCATGGGTGTAGACATGGTCGGCGTGCCATTCGTTAGTTCGTTGAAGCCGTGATTCTCGATGGCCCAGCGACTATGGCCCAGCTCGACGACCGCCTTGGTGGGGGCGAGGTCGCATGGCAGCGTGGTGACCCAGAGCCAGTCGGTGGTGACGGTCTCGCTCTCTTTCGTCAGGTGCCTGCGGACGGAGACGGTTTCGAGGGAGCGGACGACGCGCACGGGGGCGTCCATGGAGTCCCAGGAGGTGAGACCGTCGAAGTCCCACCATTCCGAGACCTTGCGCTTCCCCGTGACCGTCGTGGAGGGCTCCATGGAGCAAAGACCGCGGACATCCTTGACCAGGTCGCGTTGCTCGTTCTTCAGGACCGCGAGCACATGAAGGCCGTGGGCACTCACTCTCTTGAAGAAGGGAGCTTGCGCATAGAGACCGTCTGCCAGCACCAGGTCGAAGGCGCGCGGATAGGCGAGGCATATCCGGTCAAGCAGGCGAATGGCGGCGGCCACCTCTGTTTCTCCTGGCCTCTGAATCTCCACGTCCAGCATGAGAGGGGCCTTGCCGGTCACCAGCATGGCCACCGTCACGCGATGATAGTATTCCGTCGTGTCGCCACGTCTGGTGTGCAGCGTACGCTTGCAGCACTGGTTGCAGCAGGTCTTAGTGCTTGCCACAACCTCGTGGCCGTCGAAGACCACCGCAGACATCCCATGCCATGTCGGCGGCAACGACTTGTTGCGCTTCCGCCGCGCGTAGAGGTGCTGGATCGCCGCACGGATGGTGTCGCAGTCGGACTTTGCCGCCGTGCGCCGGATGGTATGGCCGGATGCGACCTTGTTGCGCACCCATCGCCGCCAGAAGCGGGACTTCCCGTGCTTGGAAAGCGCGTGGACGCTTCCCAGCCGCAGCAGGGCCATCACCAGAATGCACCGGAACACGTCCTCGGCTTCGTTCGGGGGTGACCGGCGCCGATCGGTGATCCGCCCGACCATGTCCCAGAGGCCGTACACCTTGTCGCTGTAGCGCAGCAGGCGTCGCAGCATGTCTACACGTCCCGCCGTGCCAGCGCGCGCCATGCCTGCTCGGACATCCGTTCCATCAGCGCGCGCACACGATGGTAGCGCCGTGTCCATTCGCGCACTGCCGCAGCGCATTCCTCCGGGACGTACGCCAGCCGCGTCTTGCCGCCCGAGCTCTGCGAGACGTAGAGGGATTCGTGCAGCGCGCCACGTGTGCACCGGCAGGACTTCTTCCCGCATGTGCGGCGCATCGTCACCAAGCTTCCCCGCATCACCCGTCCCGCGCACAGCTCCCGCGCGGCGGCCCTGTCCGTGCCCGTGCGGGTCGCGGCGCGTTTCTTCCTCTTCAGTGGCTCTTCCATGTCGGCTCCATATCTGGTTAGCTGTTATCATATCAGATTTGCGCGTAAAAGTCAAGCCCCCCCTTTTTTCGCCTCTTTTTCGAATGCGAATTTGCTCCCAAACCCCCGCAGGATCTCTTCACCCCTCCCGCTTAGCCCTCATCGGGCTTCCGCTCGCCCTCGCAGTTCCTTCATGCAAAATCGCTGGGCGTACTGGTTGACGTGCCGGATCGGGGTCGGGTGAAATGGTAAGATATCATGACGGCATCGACACTATTCTCCTCCACAACAAACAACGACCTTCCCAAATCCGCTACTTCTCCTCCGGCATTGTCACGATGCATGTCCAGGCGGTAAAGTTTGACGCTGCCACGTCGCGCACCGCGGCAGAGGTGATTGCGCGGGTTTTGTCCGGCAGGTCCAGCAGCGCGTTCGCACCGAGGCCCCGGTACTCGCACAGAGCCGCCACTGACACCATGCTGCGAAGTCTCTGCCGCTGCTCGGACAAGCCGGTCAGGATGTCCGACTTTACCCGGTCAAGCCGCTGGCTGGTCAGCGGGGTGCGCGCAAGCTCGGCGACTATGTTTGTCATGATGGCGATGACGCAGGGCACGGCTCCGGGTTCGCACTGGGCAATGCAGGACAAGACGCCTGCGTGCGTGTCCACAATGTCGCCCGATCCGGCAATGTACGTCAGGTTCGTCTTGCCGCGCAGGGCAACAAACAGCGAGCCCTCGAACCCGTCAAGCGACCATGTGGCAACCGACGCGGCATGTCGGGCATCATCCATGATGGTCGGGTTTGGATAGCCCACCAGCACGGTTGCCTGCGCGCGGGGCACGGGCACGATATGCGTGGTGTTTGTCGTCGGCGGAGTCCATACGGCGCACACGGGCAATGGCGGCGCCGAGGCTGTTGCGCCGCCGAACAGTTGTTCGAGCAACGCACGCAGTGCCGCGGGATCGAACGCGCCGGCAGCGGCGACCACAATGTTTGACGGCTGGATGATCCGGCGGTGGAACGCAACGAGGTCGTCATGCGAGAACCTGGCCACGACGTTGCTCTCGCCATCCTGCGGCATGGAGTACGGATGCGCTCCGAACAACGCGCGATGGAAGTACAGGTTTGCTTCCGAGCCCCAGTCGTCGCACCGGGTGCGGATGTCGCCGAGCTGGACCCGTCTTTGTTTTTCGATCTCAGCCGGGGCAAACACGGGGTCGAGCACCGCGCCGGCAAGCAGCTTGGCAACGGCGGTTGCGTCGGCGGGCAGGCATTCCGCCGACGCCTCGATACCTTCGCGGCCGGCGGAGACACCAACCGACGCGCCCAGCGATTCGAGCGCGAGGGCAAACGCATCCGCGTCAAGCTGTGTCGTGCCCTTGGTCATCGTCGCCGCGGCGAATGTGGAGATGCCATTGTTGACCGGCGTCTCGAATGCAAGCCCGCCGGGCAGCCATGCCGAGAAAGCCACAAGACGCGCGTCGGCCACCGGCATCAGCGCCAGGCGGACTCCGTTGGGCAGGCGGACAACATCCGCGGTATGCGTCACGGGCGCGGCAACGGCAGAGACGCAGGTTGTCTCGTCCTCCTGCTCAGGCAGCAGGGAAGCGGTGGTCATCACGTTGGTATCAAGCCAGGTGCGCGCAGCGCGGAGCAGGTCGTTGGTGGTTGTGGCGAGCATGCCGTGGAGGTAATGCGCCGTATAATTCGGGTCGCAGCACAGCATGATGCCGTCAGCGAGCGATGCCGCGACCGTCTCGACATCCTGCAGGTCGCGCAGGCGGCCCACCAGCATCGCCCGCTTGGCGCGATCGAGCCGGGCCGGATCCACCGGCGCTTCCTTCACGCGCTCGAGTGTGGCGAGCGTGTGACGGATGGCGGCGGCAACATTTGTCTCGTCGCACTCGAGATCGACCGTGAAGGTGCCTGGGCAGAAATAGGGAGACCACGCGCCCGCGGAAATGCTGTACACCAGTTGCAGCTCGTCTTTCAATCGTTTCACAAGGATTGACATGTCGCCATCGCTTAGCACGGCGGCGAGGAGGTCGAGCGCATACATGTCCTTGTCGCCCTGGCGCACGCCCGGGAACGACAGTTCCACGCGCGCCTCGTTCACGTTGAACCTGCGGGACACCGTGCGCGGGCCAAGAGGCTGAGGCTCGGCCGGCACGGTGACTGCCTCGGCCGGGCCGCGGACCACAGTGGAGAACACGCGGGTGATCGCCTGCCGCGCCTCGGCTGCCGTCACGTCGCCCGCAACGGACACGATCATGTTGTTTGCCGTGTACTGGCGCCGGTAATACGCGGCGACGTCGGCTGAGGAAGTGTTTGTGAAGCTGTCGAGCCAGCCGGCGATCGGCGCGCGCATGGGGCCCCGTGTATGGATGGTCTCGTCCATAAGGCAGCCCAACACTTCGTCGGGATCCTCATTGCCCATGCGGATTTCCTGCGCGATCACGCCTTTCTCCCGCGCCAGGAGCGAGGCGGGGAACTGGCAGTTGGTTACGCACGCGGCAGCCAGTCCGAGTGCCTCCACCCACCGCTCGCGCACAACATTGCAGTAGTAGCACACATGGTCAACCGTAGTGTACGCGTTGGCCGTGTTGCCCAGCGGGTTCAGCGGCTCGGCCGCCATGTGCTCCATGTAGTGGGAAATCCCGCTGCCGGCAAACTCACGCTCATGGATCAGCCCCGCGTCAACATACACCTGGATTGCCACCATGGGCGTGTCATGTTTTTCGGCAACCACGCAGCGAATCCCGTTGTCAAGCGTAAACGTCTCGCATGCAATGGGCGTGATGTTCGTCGCATCAAGCGCCAGGGCGCACTGTGCGGCCAGCATGCCCGCAAAGGCAAAGATCCATC
>Ga0315278_10004811_pt1 | contig 12217 bp, 7 predicted proteins | sample YL17G06_0_MG_FD_203880 | JGI IMG/M metagenome (GOLD analysis project Ga0315278, IMG submission 203880) | Sediment microbial communities from Yellowstone Lake, YNP, Wyoming, USA - YL17G06_0 | ecosystem: Environmental > Aquatic > Freshwater > Lake > Sediment | place: USA: Wyoming | collected... | reverse complement strand
TCGCCCGAGGCTCCCGGGTTTCGGTCGCATGAGGCGCACGGCAACGTTCGTCCCAGATGGATGGTCACCCACGACAGGATCCGGCTTACGGCTTGCTACCGAGAGGCCCCTCGTTCCAGCCGGAACGAGGGGCCTCTCCACGTACGGCCTCCGTTGCCGTCGGCGGACGACGATCGTCCGCCGACGATCGTCCGCCGACGGCCGTGCGCCCCGGCGACCCGGCGGGTATGCTCGGCCCATGAGACCGACCGCCGCAGAGCTGGCCGCCACGCTGGGGCTCGAGCCTCATCCCGAGGGCGGGTTCTTTCGCGAGACGTACCGGGCGGCCGAGACCGTGGTCACGCCGCGGGGGGAGCGCGCGGCTTCGACCGCCATCCTGTTCCTGGTGACGGCGGCGGCCGTCAGCCACCTTCACCGGCTGGCGAGCGACGAACTCTGGGTGTTCCAGGGCGGGCTGCCGCTGGAGCTGGTCACGCTGTCGCCGGGCGCCGAGCTCGAGATGCGCGTGCTCGGCGATCCTGTGGATGGCGCGCGCGAAGCAGATGGTGTGCCGGCGGCGCCGCAGGCGCTGGTACCCGCCGGCAGCTGGCAGGGCGCCCGCCTCGCGGGCGGCCCGCACCTGCCGGCCTCTCGCGCCTGGGCCCTCGTGAGCTGCATCGTCTCGCCGGGGTTCGAGTTCGACGACTTCGAGCTCGGCGCGCGGCCGGCGCTGCTGGCGTCCTTCCCGGAGTACGCGGAGATCGTCACGGCGTTCACCTGAGGGCGTGGGCCGGGCAGCGCGGGCTGCTCCGTCACGGCCGCGTGATACGCTCGGCGACACGATGACCGCGGGGGACGATCAAGCACGAGGGCTGCTGGTGAGCGGCCGTTTTCCGGAGCTCGAAGACGCGCTCTGCGAGCGCGTGCAGGAGCTCCGGCGGGGCCGCCCGCTGGCGCCGCTCACGATCGTGGTCGGTTCTGCGCACGTGCGCACGCGCGTCGGCGACCTGCTCGTACGGCGCCTCGGCGCCGTTGCCAACGTCTCCGTCGTCACGCTCGGCCGCCTTGCCGACGACCTGGTCGTCGCCGCCCGGGGGGCGCCGCAGCCTACGCTCGCGGATCTCGCCCGCGAGCGCCTGCTTCGGCGCCTTATCGCCGCCCGTGAGCTGGCGTATTTCGCGCCGGTCCAGGAGCGGCCGCACTTCCCTCAGGCAGTGGCTGCGACCTTTGCCGATCTGCGCGAAGCGTGCATCGCTCCCGCATCAGGGTGGGCGCGGGCCGCGATTGGCCAGGGCGCTGTGGCCGACACGCCGTCGGGCGCGGCCAGGGCGGCCGATCTCCACGGACTGTACGGCGCGTATTGCGACGAACTCGCACGGCGCGGGCTCGCGGACGGTGCGCAATTGCTGCTCGACGCGGCGGACGCCGTGCGGAGCTCACGCGGGCAATCGCGCGCTCAGGTCGTCCTGTACGGCATCTACGACCTCAATCAGGCGCAGGAGGCGCTCGTCGCCGAGCTGCTCGGCGCCGGCGCCGACCTGTTCGTGCCCATCCCGCGCGGTGGTTCCGGCGCAGGCGCGAGCGCCCTCGAGGCCGCGCGCGCCGCCGGACTCGCCGAGCAGCGCCGGCAGGCTCCCGCCGTCGGCACGAACCTCGAGCGGCTCGCCGGTCTCTGGTGTGCGTCGCGCCCCGTCGCCGCGCCTGCCGTCGAGTTCCTCAGCGATGACGACACGCTGACCGTGGTGTCGGTGCCCGACGAGCACGCCGAGATGCGCGAGGCGGCGCGCACCGTCCTTGCGGCCGTAGCCGCCGGCGCCGAGTCGTGGGACTGCGCTGTGGTGGTGCCGCACGGCGACGACGTCGAGCGTGCGGCCGTCGCTCTCGAGGCGGCGGGTCTCCCGGTGGCCTGCCGGCGGGCCGATCGCTCCGCCGGACCGCGGCTGCTGCTGCGCCTGGCCGACTGCCTTGCGCCGTTGGCCGGCAAGCAGTTCGCGCGGCGCGCGGTCGTCGATCTCCTGACCGCCGCGCGCCTGCGGGACTCCACTGCGTCACAACACGAGATCGCCTTGTGGCTCGACGAGGCCCGGCAGGCCGGGGTGGTCAGCGGCCTCGAGCAGTGGCAGGACCGTATCGGGCGACGTCGCCACGGGCTCGAGCGTCGCCTGGCCGATCTCGAGGCCAGAGGGGAGGATCTCGCCGCCGCCGACGAGGTCGCAGAGAAGCTCGACGTCGTGCGGCTGCGTCTTGCCGCGGCGCGCAGCCTGGAGGCTGCCGCCGGCGCCCTCGGGCGCGCCTGCGGCGGCCTCCCCTCGCGCGCCGGCTGGGGCGTGTGGGTCGGCGCCGCGGGCGGGGTGGCGGAGGCGCTGTTCGAGGCGCCGGCCGTCGCCGCGGTCCGCGATGCCGCAGGTCGTCTCGCGGCACTCGACGTGCTGGACGAAGAGGTCGACGTCGCCGAGATGGCGACGGCGCTGCGCGAGCAACTGGCCGGCGCGCGCGTGCCGCAGGGCAGGGTCGGCCGCGAGGGCGTCGCCGTTCTCACGCCGCTCGAGACCCGCGGTCTGCGCTTTCACACCGTGGCGTTCGCCGGTCTCGCCGAAGGCGGCTTTCCCTCGCGCGGCCGGCCGGATCCTCTCCTCGGCGACGCGGACCGTCAGCGCCTTTCGGAGGCGCTCGGGGTCCGCCTGCCGCTGGCCGAATCGCGCGACGCCGAATCGACCCTGCTCTTCGCCTTCGCCTGCGAGGCGGCGCGCGAGCGGCTTACGCTGCTCGCGCCGCGCACCGACGCCGCCACGGGTCGGCCGCGGCTGCCCTCGCGGCTGCTGCTGCGTCTGGCGTCGCTCGCCGCCGGCCATCCGGTCGGCCTCGACGAGTTCCTCAGCGGCGCGCCCCTGGCCGCTGTGTGGCGCCATGTCGGCGGAGCGCCGTCGTACGTCGACGCCGCCTCGGCGGCCGGCAGCGCGGCGACCGTGTGGACGGACGCTCGCGAATACGACACCGCGGCGCTCCTCGCGCTCTCCGCGCGGGGCGCCGGACCCGCGGCGCAGGAGTACCTCGGCGCCGTGCTTGAAGAGCAGCGCTCGGCGGAGCGCCGTCTGTCGCAGTGGCGTTCCGCACGCGAGAAGCAGCCGGGCGCGTGGGACGGCCTGTTGGGCAGCGACGCTCGCGCCGCGCTGGCGGCGCGGCACCCGTTCGACGCCGAGATGTCTCCCACGCGCCTCGAGCGCTACGTGGGCTGCCCATTCGCGTTCCTGCTCCGCGACGTTCTCGGCCTGGAGGCTCCGGAGGAGCCCGGGGAGAGCCTCGAGATGGATGTCCGCGAGTTCGGCACCTTGGCCCACAAGATCTTGCAGGGCGCCTACAGTGCCGCGATCGCCGGTGACTCCGGTCTCGACGAGACGCTGCACGCCCTCGCCGCAGCGTGGGAGGCGCGCTGTGCCGAGGCTGAGTTGGGCGGCGTGACCGGCGCGGCTCTCTCCTGGGACGTGCGCCGCGCCATGCTCCTCGAGGACCTCCTCGAGTCCGTGCGCCGCGATCCCGTGTTCGCCGCGGACGGCGGCCGGCCGGTGGACGTCGAGTGGCGCTTCGGCGAGGCCGTCGGTCGGCTCGTCACCCTCCAGTTGCCGGGTGGGCGGACGGCGCGCTTCAAAGGCCGTCTCGATCGCGTGGACGCCACTGCCGCCGGCGCGCGCATCGTCGACTACAAGACCGGCAGAGGCACCACCGAGCAGAAGCGCCTCAAGGACGGGCTGAGCGTGCAGCTGCCCGTCTATCAGCTGGCCGTGCGGCAGGCCGGCGACGAGGACTACGGGGAGATCGCCTGCCTGTACCGGCTCGTCACCCGCCGCGGCGGGTTCGAGGAGCTGGCGCTGCCGGACGACGAAGAGGCCACGGGCAGGCGGCTACGCGGCCTGGTCACCCAAGTTGTCGCACTGGTCGACGCCGGCTTGTTCCCGCGCTCCACCGGTGGGCGCTGCGACTACTGCGACGTCGGCTACGCTTGTGGGGCCACTGATTGGACGCGGGGTCGCAAGCGCGAGCACGATTTGCTTAAGGACCTCGTGAGCCTGCAGCGCCACGGGCCCCAGGAGGTGAACGACGATGCCGGCGCCTGAGCGCACTGTCTGCGACCAGGACGTCCGCGAGCGCGTCACGGGCGACCTCGGCACCACCTTTCTGCTCGAAGCCGGGGCCGGCACGGGCAAGACGCGGGTGCTCGTCGACCGCTACGTCAAGTGCGTGCTCGACGGCCAGTCGGGCACCGGCGACGTGCGCACCGTGGCCGCGATCACGTTCACCGAGAAAGCCGCCGGCGAGCTGCGCCAGCGCGTGCGCGAAGAGTTCGAAGCGCGGGCCGCCGGGGCTGAAGCCGGCTCCGACGCGGCGGACGCCATCGAGCGCGCCCTCGCGGCGCTCGACGACGCGCCCATCAGCACCATCCACGGCTTCGCAGGGCGCTTGCTGCGCGAGTTCCCGGTGGAGGCCGGCGTCGACCCGGCCTTCGAGCAGCTCGATGCCCTCGGCTCCGACATCGAGCGTGCCCGCCTCTGGGAGGAGTGGCTCACCGAACTGGCCGCCGGGGATCCGTCAGAGGACGGCGACGAAGAGACCAAAGAAAGGCGCGTGCGCGACTGGCTTGCGCGCCTGCTGCGCGTGGGCGTGAAGCTCGACGACGTGCGTGAGCTCGCCGTGGGCCCGAGGGGCGTCTTCGGCGAGCGCTACGACCTCGAGCCGGCGCCGGAGCCGCCGACGGAACCCGACCTCGCCGCCCGTCTGGACGAGTTCGTGGGTCCTCTGGCCAGCCTCCGCGGTTTCTGCGCGGCGGCCTGCAGCGATCAGAGCGACAAAGGCTTCGCCGCCGCCCTCGACCTCGTCGAGGCCTGCGAGTCGCTCATCGCCGTGCCGTCGGTCGACCTCGACCAACTGGCAGCCGCGCTCTTCGCCCTGCCGACCAAGATCTCTCCCTCGGCGCCCGGCGGCAACAAGGGCAACTGGGGCGCCGCCGCCGGTGGCAAGGATGAGCTGCAGGTGCGCTACAAGGCCGCGGTCGCCGTCATCGTCGAGCTGCGAGACGTCTACGCCGAGTACGTGACGGGCCTCGCCGTCGCCGTCGCCGACTCGTTCGCCCGCTGGGCTGGGCGCGTACAGCTGAGCCTCGGCCTTCTCGACTTCACCGATCTGCTCGGCGGTCTGCGCGACCTCCTCACCGGCGACCTCGTCGCGCGGCGCGCCCTGCAGCAGCGCTTCCGCTACCTGCTGGTCGACGAGTTTCAGGACACCGACCCACTGCAGGCGCAGATCGTCTTTCTGCTCTGCGAACGCGAACCGCTGGCCGCCGACTGGCGGCATGTGGTCCTCACGCCGGGCAAGCTGTTCGTGGTGGGCGACCCCAAGCAGTCCATCTACCGCTTCCGTCGCGCCGATATCGCTCTCTACGACCAGGTGAAGAAGCTGGTGCGCGGTCAGCCGGGGGGCACGGGCGTCGTCACCGCGATCCGCCAGAACTTTCGCACCACACCGTCCGCGGTGGCGTGGGTCAACAACGTGTTTGCCGATGTGTTCGAAAGCGACGAGGCCGAGGGGCGTCAGCCCGGGTACCAGTGGGTCGAGCCGTATCGTCCGTCGGCCGAAGGGTCGCGCGTCGCGGTGCTGCTCGGCCGCGAGTATGGCTCGCAGGCGGGAGAGGCCGACGCCGCCCGCCGCGACGAGGCCCTGGCGCTGGCGGGCTTGCTGCGCCGCATGCACGGCCCGGACTCGGCCCGCTGGTCCGTCCAGGATCGCGCTGCGGCCGGAGGCGCGCCGCCGGAGGGCGAGTCGGCGCGCTCGCCGCGCTGGGGCGACGTGGCCCTGCTGTTCCGCGCCACGACGGGGCTGGAGACCTACGAGCAGGCGTTGCGCGAGGCCGAAGTGCCGTACCGCGTCGACGGCGGCAAGGCCTACTTCGCGCGTCGTGAGGTCGCGGATGCGCTGCTCTGCCTGCGCGCTGCCGACGATGCCGCCGACGGGCCCGCCCTGTACGGCGCCCTGCACTCCTCCTTCTTTGGGTTCAGCGATGACGACCTCTTCCTCTTTTGGGCGGCCGGTGGCCGCCTCGACCTCTTCGCTGCCAATCAGCCCTCCGGGCACCAGGCCATCGTCGCCGCCCTGGGCGCGCTGCGCGCTCTCCACGAGCGCCGCGTCGAGTGGCAGCCACACGAGATGGCCGCCGCGCTTGTGCGGCTCGCGCACGGCGTGGAGTTCCTCGCGGCCACCGGGGCCGGGGCGCCGCAGGCTATCGCCAACCTCGAGAAGCTCATCGAGCGGGCGCGCGCGTTTTCGGCCGCCGGTGGGGGCGGCCTCGGGGCGTTTCTCAGCTGGGCCGCCGAGGCCGGCGACGCGGCCGGCGAAGGCGAGTCGCAGGTGGACGACGAGGGCGACGTGGTCCACCTGCTCACCATCCACAAGGCCAAGGGCCTCGAGTACCCCATCGTCGTGCTGGTCGGTGGCGCTTTGGGGGGCGGCTGGAGAGGCGGGGGAGATCCCATCGTCGACCGCGCTCGGCGCCGCCTGGCGATCAAGCTCAAGGCGGAGCTGCCCGGGGCGGCCGCGCGCGACCTCGAGCCCAGGGCGTACACGGACCTCAATGAGATCGAGAAGAAGATGTCCGCCAGCGAGGCGCGGCGGCTGCTGTACGTGGCGGCGACTCGCGCCCGCGACCGCCTGGTGGTCTCGTGCTTCGGAAGACTCACGACGGCGAAGGGGGAGCCGGCCGGCGTGCTGCTCGGCGCCATCGCCGCGGCGCTGCCGGCGCCCTCGGCCGCGGCGCCCACCGAAGAGACCGAAGAAGGCGGCCTGCTGGTACTGCCGCCAACAGAGCCGCCGGAGCGCGTCGAGCCCCAGGCGGCGCTGGGCGCCGCGACCATGGTCGCGGCTCGCGGCGCCTGGCTCATCGCGCGCGAAGCGCTGCTGGCGGATGCCCGCCGGCCTGCCCGAGCCACCAGCCCGAGCGGCCTCGAGCACGTCGACGAAGAGGTGCGCGGCGGCGGCCCCGGCGCGCCGCCCGGCCGCGCCCGCGCGCTGGCGCTGGGCTCGGCGGTGCACCGCGTCATGGAGCTCTGCGACCTGGCCGACGAGTCATCGCTGGTGGCCATCGCCGCGGCGGTCACGCTCGAAGCCGGCCGGCCGGACCTTGCCGGGGACGCGGCCGCGCTCGCCGGCGGCTGCTGGCGGGCGGCGCCGGTGCGCGCGGCCGCGGCCAGCCCCGAGGTGTACCGCGAGCTGCCCATCGGCGCTCTCCTCAACGGCGCCGTGGTGAGCGGCGCTCTCGACCTGCTGTACCGCGAGGGCGACCAGTGGATCGTGGTCGACTACAAGACCGACCGCGGCGCCGACGCCGCCGTATTGCGCGAGCGCTACACGCCGCAGGGCGCCGCCTACGCGGTCGCCGTCGAGGCCGCTACCGGCCGCGTGGTGCGCGAGGTCGTGTTCGTGGCCGCTGCCGCGGCCGACGGCCTGGTCGTCACCGTGCTCGTCGACGATGCCTTGCGTGACCTCGCGCGGCGCGAGGTCGACGCGGCGGTGGGGGAAGGGCGGGCGGTGGGCGCCGACGAGCTCGCGGCAGGAGTCTGAGCCGGCCATCGTCCGTCGACTGACGAGGAGACGCGGTGCTGCAGGCGTCAAATGGCGATCGGGCGTGTCCCCGGTGAACCTGCGGCTGCAGGTGCCCGGCGATCCGTGGCTGTACGCCGTTGGTCGCGTCCTGATGGTGGCTGCGGTCCGCGCCTACGGGCGCTTTCGCGTGGCCGGGGCCGGCAACCTGCCCGCGACGGGGTCGGCTATCGTCGTCGCCAACCACCCCAGCGACGTCGACCCTATCCTCCTCGCCGTCGCCCTGCCGCGCACCATCCATTTCCTGGCCGACGAGGTGCAGTTCCGGCGCGGCTTCGTCGGGCCGGTCATCGAGCGTCTGGGCGCGATCCCGGTCCATCAGGGCGCGCCGGCAAGGGCGGCGCTCGAGAGGGCTCTGAGCCTGCTGGACGAGGGCAAGACGGTCGGCATCTTCGCGGAGGGCGACCTGCACCGGCGCGCGAAGCCGGCCGCATTCCACAATGGGGTCGCTTTCCTCGCCGCGCGCAGTGGGGCGCCGGTGGTGCCGGTCGCCATCTCTGGGGCCGACCTCATCTGTGCGGAAGGACGCCCTCACTGGCCGTGGGTGCGGCTCACGGTGGGCAGGCCCATCACCTTCGCCGGAGGGCAGCGCGGCAAAGCAGCCTACACGCGTATCGCGGAAGAGCTGCGCGAGGCCGTGGCCCGACTGCACGATACGCCGTGAGCGGCGGGCTCGACGCGGCTGAGGGGCGCGGCGTCGGCGCGGTAGGATGACGGTCGGGCCGGCCGACCCACCGGCGCGAAAGGAGACGCGGTGCAGCAGATCCCCAAGCGTGCGGACGTGGTCGTTGTGGGCGCGGGCCTCATGGGCGCCGCCGCGGCCTGGGCGTTGTCGGCGCGTGGCCATGCTGTGGTCGTGCTCGAGGCGCGGCGCGCCGGGCACCGGGCGGGCAGTTCTCACGGTAGCTCCCGGGTCTTTCGCCGCGCCTACCGCCAACCCCACCACATCGCCATGACCGGTCTGGCGCTGGGCCACTGGCGCCGGCTGGAAGGTGAGGCCGGCAGGCCGCTGCTCACGCTGACCGGCGGTCTGGATCACGGCCGCGACCCGCAGGGCCTGTACGACGCGTTCCGCGCCGCCGGCGTGGAGTGCGAGCTGCTCGCCCCGGACGCCGCCGCCGGGCGCTGGCCGCACATGCGCTTCGAGGGCCCCGTCGCTCACTATGGCGCCGCCGGGATCTTCGACCCCGAGCTGGCCACCGCCGAGATGCTGCGGCTCGCTACGCGGCGCGGAGCTGTCGCCGTCTACGAGTGCTCCGTGTCGGCCGTCGAGCCGTCCGCGTCAGGCGCGCTGGTGCGCGCGGGCGGCCAGACGCTGCGCGCGGCGACCGCCGTCGTCGCGGCCGGTCCGTGGACCGAGGGTCTGCTGGGCGGCGCTGTGACGCTGCCGGCGCTTACGGTCACGCAGCAGCAAGTCTTCCATTTCGCGCGCCGCGCGCGCGACGACGGCGCTGTCTGGCCGATCGCGCTGCACGACGAGGCGCCGGCCGTCTACGCGTTGCCCGGTGGTCGCGACGGCGTCGTGCCGGGAAACATGAAGCTCGGCGAACACGACCCCGGGACGACCACCACGGCCGACGGCCGGGACGGGCGCGTCGATGCCGGCGCCAGGCAGCGCATGATCGACCACGTGCAGCGCTGGTGGCCCGGCCTCGAGCCGGCGCCGATCGCGGAGTTCAGCTGCCTGTACACGTGGACCGACGACCAGGACTTCGTCATCGATCGCGTCGGCCCGCTCGTGGTGCTGTCGCCGTGCTCGGGGCACGGCGCGAAGTTCGCGCCCTTGATCGGCGAGTGGGCCGCCGACCTCGTCGAGGGCGGCGGCCTGCCGTACCCGCACTTCAGCCTTGCCCGCCGCGGTGCCGCTACGGCATGACGCGGAGCAACTCCTCCGCGAAGCCGACCATCCCGACGGTGCAGCGGTGGCGCAGGGCGGTCGAGTCGACCTCGTAGGCGCCGGCGCCGAGGCGCACGCGGTCGAGGGCGTCGGCGTCCTTGAGCAGCCACAGGATGCGCAGGGCGCGCTCGGGGTCGTCCTGGCCGGCGGCGCGGAGCGTGCCGTGCCCGTCGCTGCGACAGTGGTAGCGGACCGCGAACAGGGCAAGACGCGCGTCCGCCTCGGCCAGGGACTCGTGCAGGCCGAGCTCCACGACCCGCGCGGCGCTGCGCGCGCCGTGCTGTAGGTCCCAGCCGTCGTCGACGCGGCCGATGTCGTGCCAGAGGGCCGCCGAGAGCGCGACGCGGACGTCCTCCTCTCGCCAGCGCAGCTCGCCGACGAGCCGCCGCGCGTGGATGTGCACGCGCTGCGTGTGGTGTGCGCCGTGCAACCACGAGTCGCGTGTGAACCACTCGGTCGGCACGTCGGCGGCACGGCCGGCCCAGGCGCCGGCGTCGTCTGCGTCGGGAACAGATCGCATATCGTCAGAATAGCGGATCCTGCGGACGGCAGAGACGGCGCTTGGCGGTGGCCGCGTGGGCCTCATTCTGCGGGAGAGCGGGTATGTCTCGTGCGGTGGGACCTCGAGTGAAGGGAGTCACAGTGCCTAAGCCTCAGTGGAGCGACTTCGGCAACATCTGGAAGACCGTCCGCGAAGTGGACATCAACGCCATCCGCCACGAGGCGGAGCGTGACGCCACCGTGGTCTGCGTGGGGCAGACCGCCGGCCTCTGGTGGATGGACCACTTTCTGCGCGAGGGTCCCAACCGCTACCCTCTGGGCCCCGACCAGCTGGCGCTCGTGCCGCTCGCCGAGGCGAGCGTCTACCTGGACCTCGTGCGCGCGGCCGAAGTGCTGATCGTCGCGCTGGACGCGGCTGCCCCACTCGACACCGACGAGCTCGCCGGGCTTCAGATCCTGTCCACGGCGGCGCGACCGAAACAGGTGGTGATGGTCTTCAGCGAGGCCGCGGGCGCACCGACGCCGTGGCCCGCCTCCCTCGACTGGGGCTCGGCGACGCGCGTCGACCCGCAGTCTCCCGGCGCGGCTGCGACCGTGTGCGGCGCCGTCCTCAGCGCGCTCCCCCGCGAGGCTCGCCTGGCTGCCGCGCGGCGCTTGCCCGGCCTGCGCCCATGGTTCTCCGCGCGCCTGACGAGCGAGGTCTCGATGTCGAACGCGGCCTTCGCCTTGGCCTCCGGCGTGCCGTCGATGGTGCCCATCCTGGGCATCCCCATCTCGGCCGCCGACACCGTGATCCTCACCAAGAACCAGGCCCTGATGGTCTACCGGCTTGCTTTGGCGTGCGGAGCGCCGCCCGACTTCCGCAGGCGCATGATCGAGATCACCCCCGTGGTAGGCGGCGCCGTGGTGTGGCGGCAGATCGCCGGGGCTCTGGTCGGACTGGTGCCCGGCTACGGCATCGTGCCGAAGACCGCGGTGGCCTTCGGCGGCACCTATGTGGTCGGGCTGGCCGCGACGCGCTGGTACGAGACCGGCCTGCTCACCGACGCTGAGCGCAAACGCATCGTGGCCGAGGCGACGGCGAAGGCTCGCGATACGGCGACGGCGATGGTGGTGCAGGCGCGCGCCGCCGGCGACAAGGCCGGCGCGCAGGCGCAAGGCACGAGGGAGAAGGTGACGGGCGCCGCCGCCGCCGCACGCGCGCAGGCCGCCAAGGCCACCGCGCAGGCGCGCGACGCGGCCCAGCGCCTACGCCAGGGCAGCAAGAAGGTGGTGCGGCGGAAGCCGCCTGCAGTGACCGACGTCGCCTCCGAGGCCGACGTGGCGGCGGAGAAGCCGGCTGACTGAGACGTCAACGCGGCGAGCGAGCCTGCCAGGTCACTCGAGGCCGAGGCGCGCGAGCTGCGCAGCCAGCTCTCGCGCGCCGAGCTGCAGGTAAGTGGCGGCTTGCTCGACGCTCAGGCCGCCTCCGCGCACGGCGGCGAGCGCCCAGGCGCGCATCGAATCCGGCACGCGCAGCACCGCCGGCCGGCCGTACTCGCCCGGCGGCAGGCACTCGTCGGGCGTGAGGTGCGTGAGCGTGTCGCGCAGGCCGCCGAGGTACGCCTGCTGCGGCAACAGTTCCCACTCGAGGCGACGCAACCTCTGGTTCAGCGCCGCGAACTGCTTCGCGTGCACGCGTCTCGCGGCGCGTGAGCGATAGAGCGCCGCCCAAGCGCTGATGCCGAAGGCATTGCCCAGCTCGAGCATGGTGTCGACCTCGGGCCGCGGCTCGCCGCGCCGCTCATACCAGCGATGCACGGCGCGCACCGGCGCCAGAAACTCCTCCGCGAAGTCGTTGGCGGCGGCTTCGCGCGGGTTGTTGCGGCTCCAGTGGATGCGGCCGTCGACGACGTCGCCGTGCCCCAGGACCAGGTGGGCGAACGCGTGCGCAAGGGCGAAGCGCTGCAGCACCACGGGGCGCGCCGCGTTGACGAACAGGAAGGGCGTAGGTCCGACGGTGAGATCCGCGCACACGGGCCGTTCGGCACTTCCCGGGGCGGGAGCGGCTGAGGGGGCGGCGTCGCGGCCGGCCACGCGGGCGACGATCACCTGGGCGCCGAGGCCGTCCTCGAGCAGTGGCACGAGGTCGGGGAGGGGGCCGTCGTCCGGTTCGACGTGCAACTCGCTGCGCCAGAACCGGGCGACGCGGTCGTA
>Ga0315278_10004810_pt1 | contig 12218 bp, 18 predicted proteins | sample YL17G06_0_MG_FD_203880 | JGI IMG/M metagenome (GOLD analysis project Ga0315278, IMG submission 203880) | Sediment microbial communities from Yellowstone Lake, YNP, Wyoming, USA - YL17G06_0 | ecosystem: Environmental > Aquatic > Freshwater > Lake > Sediment | place: USA: Wyoming | collected... | reverse complement strand
GTTGGATGATCAAACCAAGAGACTGGATGAAGGTGCTAAGAGATTTGACGAACACACGAGGGAAATGAGAGAGCGCTTCAGTCAAGTTGGAGGAAAGATATTTTCCCTGACCACTGAGTATCGGCAAGGATTTAATTTCATCAACCACCAGTTAAATTTTATCCTGGTTCGGCTCAGCCTCACCGAGAGGATAAAGGGGCTCATTTTTAGAGTGACCTCCAGGTTTAGAAAAAAAGGAGTGGAGCAAGCACAGCATAGGGTGGAGGAAAAGATTCCACCTCCCTTAGACGGAGCAGAAGAAAAACCGTTACCTCATCCAGTAAAGAAAATTAGGGAGGAGCCATACGGACGGGATAAGAATGGATTTGCGATTATTTGTCTCCCTATTATTGATTGGGATTTTCGTTTCCAGAGACCGCAGCAGATATTAAGTCAGTTTGCCCATCATGGATACCGTGTTTTTTATGTTACGACAACGTTTATTGAAAAGCGGACTCCAGGGTTTGAGAAAAAGGATTTAGAAGATCTCATCCAGATAAAGAAAATCAAAGAAAATATTTATACCCTTTCTCTCGTTTCCAATTCCTCACTCAACCTGTACCGGGATAGTATCGAACGTGAAGAAGATCTCCGATTTCTCAAATGGTCGATTGACATTTTAAGGGAGAAGGCCGATATTGAAAATCTCCTTGTATATGTAAACCTGCCGTTTTGGTATCCCCTCGCCGAATCCCTCTCAAAGGAGTCTAACACGAAGGTTGTCTACGATTGTATGGATTATCATAAGGGATTTTCAACCAATACCTTCAAAATGGTGGAGCAGGAGGAGGGGCTTTCAAAAATTGCGAATTTAGTGATGGTATCTTCAAAGAAACTGTACCATTTACAGAAACAATTTAATGACAGGGTCATTCAGGTGGGCAACGGGACAGATTTTAATCACTTTAATCAACTCAAGCCAAATAATTTACTGGCGAAAATCCCAAGACCCATCATCGGATACTACGGGGCGATATCCGATTGGTTTGATATGGATTTAATTAAACAGGCCGCTCTGAGCAAACCGGATTGGAGTTTTGTACTCATCGGGTCCACATACGGAGCCTCATTGAATGGCATCCAGGGTATTTCAAATATCTATTTACTGGGTGAAAAGCCGTATGAAGAACTGCCCGGTTATTTGTACTGGTTCGATGTTTGCTGCATTCCATTCAAACTAAACGAATTAACAGAGGCGACCAATCCGGTCAAGTTATATGAGTATTTGAGTGCGGGTAAACCAGTGGTGGCCACCCGCCTGCCAGAACTGGAAAAATACCACCATTATCTCTATTTTGCGAAAGGGGTTCGAGATTTTGTGTCCAAAGTTGAAGTGGCTTTAGGAGAAGACGATGAGGAAAGGAGGAATCAAAGGATTGAATTTGCAAGGGAGAATAGCTGGGATCAACGATTCATGACTATCCGGGAGGCGGTCAAAAGGATTTTCCCAAAGGTTTCTGTCATCATTGTAAGTTTCAACAATCTTCAATATCTCAAACCCTGTATCGAAAGTATCTTCGAATACTCGAATTATCCAAATCTTGAAGTCATTGTCGTGGATAACGGCTCCGTTGATGGAAGCGCAGAATATCTAAAAGGTAAAAAAGAAGAGGGAAAAATCGGAACCATTCTCAATCCCCAAAATTTTGGTTTTGCAAAAGCAAATAATCAGGGAGTTGGAATTTCTTCTGGTGAATATATCATCCTTCTTAATGACGATGTCGTTGTTACACAGGACTGGATTTCCCATCTCCTTCGATACCTCAATTTGCCAGGAATAGAGATGGTTGGACCTGTCACCAATGAGATTGGGAACGAGGCAAAAATTGAAACGGGTTATTCATCCTTGGAGGAGATGAGAGAATGGGCGATCGGCTATACACGAAAGCACAAAAACAAATACTTTGAAATAAAAATGTTGGCTTTATTTTGTGTTGCTTTCAGAAAATCGCTTTTAAATGAGGTGGGGCTGTTGGATGAAAGGTTCGAAATTGGCATGTTCGAAGATGATGATTTTTCCTTAAGGGTTAAGAAAGCTGGATATAGAACAATTTGTGCAGAAGATATTTTTGTTCACCATTTTGGTAGGGCCTCTTTTAAGAAATTAGGAGAAGAGGAATATTTAAGAATATTTAATAAAAATAAGGAATTATTTGAAAGTAAATGGAACATGAAGTGGGAACCTCATAAACATAGAGATTAAGCAGATGGATTGTTATATTAATAAGGATTCAAGGGGTCCAGGGGTCAAGGATTCAATTGGTTAAGTGCACTTCACTTAAACCCCTGAACCCTCGAATCCTTGAGCCCTTTCTCCCAATTATGTAGAAAATAGCACCTAATATACCTCCTCTCCCCTCTGGGGGAGAGGATTGAGGTGAGGGGGCAAAGGCTTTGACTCACCCTCACCTTTGCCCTGTGGAGTAGCAGAACTTACTCCACAGGGCAAGCCCTCTCCCCTGCTTGCGCCGAGGCTTCAGCAGGCAGGCATCAAGGGAGAGGGGGAAACAATTTTCATGGTTCGAGGGCGCCCTCTGGGCATGCAGTATTATGGACTGATTAGTAACGATGCGCGGAACGAGAAAATAGTTTTTCGAAGAGATCTCAAAAAGAATGCTTGACATCTTGCTGTATATTTAGCATACTGTAATTGTTCGGAGGCAGCAATGGAGGCAAATACACATAGAACCCAGATATACCTTACGAGGGAACAATATCAGTATTTACGGCAGCAGGCCGAAAAAAGAAAGGCAAGTCTCGCTCAAATTGTGAGAGAACTTATCAACGAGCGTCTTCCCAAAGACAAAGATTATGAGCATAACCCTCTCTTTCTCGTCGGAAAGGATGGTTTTTCAATGAACAGGAGAAAAGGCTCTATAAAACACGATGATTATATCTACCGGGGAAAGAGATGAAAGGCAGAGATATTTTCGTTGATACCAGCGCTTTTATAGCCTTACGGGTAAAGGACGATTTGAACCACAAGAGAGCGCAAGAATTTTTGACTGCTATAAAGGACCAAAGGCTCAGATTACATACGACAAATTTTATTCTGGATGAGATATACACCTATTTTTGTCATGCTCATGAGATTGCTATTGAAATGGCAGAGCTGATAATGAATAACTCATTGATCGCCTTGCATAGAATAAATGCAGACGATGAAGATGGCGCGTGGCAGATATTAAAGAGTTATGCCGATAAAGACTTTTCCTATACGGATGCAACGAGCTTTGCGATCACGAAAAGACTTGGATTGGAAACGGTGTTTGCCTTTGACGAACATTTCGACCAATACGGCAGGTTTTCTATAGTACCTTAACTGTGGTTCAGACCCGCCTTGGCGGGACCGAAGTCGAGTGTCTGAGTTTCAGAGTCCTCTCGAACTTGTGCCTTGTCATTCCTTACGTTTTTGTGAATGCTTTAATCGAAGGAAGATTGTAACATGATTTATAGGGGCATAGCAAAAGGAAGGAATATTGAGTTGGATGAACCACTGCCTTACCCTAAAGGGCAGCCCATTCAGGTTTCGGTCGAACCCTTGACGGAGCTACCGCATCGAGGCTCATCGGTGGCCATTCTGAAGGCGATGCAAGGGGAACCGCATCTGAACTCGAAAGATGTGGATGAATTGGAGCGAGCGATTGCTGAAGGAAAATTGCCCGTGCAACAAGAAGGCATGTTCAACGGAAAATAGCCAATGAATTTCCTCCTGGACACCACTGCTTTTAGCGATCTAATGCGAGAACACCCCAAACTCAATGCACGCCTGGCAACCGTTGCCCTTACTGACCAGGTTCTCATCTGTACAATGGTTCGAGGGGAAATCCAATACGGAATCGAACGCTTGCCCGCAGGCAAGCGCAGGCACGATTTGGAAGCCAAGGCTTTCAAACTTTTTAACGTACTCCCTTGCGAACCAGTGCCGGAAAAAGCTGGTGACTATTATGCCAAAGTGAAGTTATCCCGCCAACGGAAGGGGTTGACGTTGGATGAGAATGATCTTTGGATTGCCGCCACTGTCATTGCATTAGACGCGGTGCTCATAACCCGGGATAGCGACTTCCAACATCTTGATGGATTGAAGGTTGATGATTGGACAAGATGAAGAGGTGGCCCAACAAGCTCTGGAATTGACAAAATGGGGTCAGATCAGGACATCTGAGCCAGCGTAGGCCCTTATTGCCGATGCCTTTTCATCGAATCCCGAGATGCCTTCCGAACCTTAACCACAGTCTCCCCTCGCGATACCTTCCTCTGCCAAGCCCCACAGGTATGCTCGAACACGTCAAAGTCCTTCTCCTTATCCACCTGGGCAGACTATATTTCGATTGCGCTCTCGATGATCTTCTTTTTGGATGTACGCAGACGCCGAGCAAGCAAACCGATACGGTTTGCTACAGACTCATCCACGCGCGCAGACAATATCTTGTCCATCAGGCACCTCCTCATACGTAAGAAATATATTAATCAGTCCATAATTGTATATACACCAAGGATCAAATCCCTCCTTCCCTCCGTTTACTAAAGGAAGGAATTCCCCTCTTTGGAAAAGAGGGGTCAGGGGAGATTTTCAGAAGAACATGTCTTCTCAATTATGGACTCCTTAGTAACGTAAGCTCAAGAGGCCTGTCAAGAAAATTTTGCAACTCTGCAGGGCTCCGCCTTGTGCCTCTCTTTCTTCCTCGAAAATTCGGATTGACATTCCAAATTTTCAGATTAAAATAACAATAATCATAAAGAAACTTCCCAGTCGATCTCCGCCTTCGCGGTGGAAACTGATTTTTCATAACACTGCTGTCCAAGAACGGTGGAATCGATTGCGACCTCAGTTGATTTCATTGGGCTTTTTGCTCAGAATTCGACTCCTCCGAAACCAGGTTTCACCGCAGAGTCGCGGAGATCGCTGAGCCGTTCGACTAGGTTCACGACCCTGAGTTTACCGAAGGGGGAGATTTTTTCTGCTCCAATCGGGAGGCGGCGATTGGAGCAGAAACTCCGTTCCTTCGGGAACAGGATTGAACCCTTTTATGGCTATGGAATCTATTGTTAGCCTTCTAATAATAGAAGAGAAGCCTTTTTGTTTGTCGGCATCTCCCGACAAACAAAAAATTATTTCTCTGCGTTCTCGGCGGCTCTGCGGTGAAAATGTTATTTTGGACAAGCATGTTTTCATACACAATGTTGCAGAGAAAGTAAAGCCTTGTAGAAAGGGAAAACTATGGAGCCAACAAATCTTAGAGTTTTGGGTCTGTTTCTTTTAACCATTTTTCTTTTGATCGGATGTTCAAAAGCGCCTCCGCTCCTCAAACAAATGGGTCCTATGAAAACGAAAGTAGGGGTTGCATTCAACATGCAACCCAAAGGAGAGTCTGCGATATGGACGACAACAGAGAATGCCACAAAAACCACAGTCATTGTATGGGGAGAAACACAACTGCATAGCACCTTTGGCAGTGCAAAGGCCGTTACTGCCTTAGTTCCAAAAGAGCTTTATTCAAAGCCAGGACAATTCCAAGTATATTTGTTAGACACAAAGACAGCCAAGAAATCAAACAGCCTAATTTTTACTGTAGAAGAATAGATCCTTACATATCCAACCTGAGAATTTTCATCAAAGGCGATGATGATTTTGTTTTAACTTTCGGCGTTTAAGAAACTGAAAAGAGAAAGGGTAAAGAGTCCACTGGGGATGGCTGAAATGCAAGTTGGGGGATTGTGCCAAACTCATTCCACAATACGCGAGCGTTGGCTTAGACTGGATCGGTTTGAGCACGGGGTGCTTTTTGTCGCCGCGTTGATCCTGATCTATCAAATAACCATTCCTCCCATCGTTGGACTTATCGACAACGGTGACTTTTTTCATCTCATGTCCCCGGCCGGTTTCAGGCATGTGTCCGAGAAACCCGAAGACATGAACGTCTTCTTCAACTCAAAGTTTTTGTTCGAAAAACCAGGTTTGTTAGAAACGCATTACATTTCGTCGGAGTTACTTATTGCACGGGTGGCAAGGGTCATCGGACCGATACTCTCGAAAGACGGCCTCTTTGACATTCGCGTCCTGGGTCTGATGCATGCGGCACTGTTGTTCTCCGGGATAGCGTTGATTATCTCCGCCCACAGCAAGCTGCGAAAACCATCCAGATGGATCCTAAGTTTGCTCCTCGTGTGGATTTTTACAGACGTTGGCTATGTCAGCTTCTTCAACTCCTTCTACGCTCAAACGGCGTCTCCACTTTTTCTGGTTTTGACAGCGGGTTTCTTTGCATTGCTGGTTAGCAAGGATGACAAAAAGTGGACTTACTTTGCCACTTTTTACTTCGCTGCTTTGCTTTTCATCTGCTCAAAGCCGCAGGAGGCTCCACAGGGAGTCCTGCTGGCGGTGATCGTTTTTTTGGCGGCAAGAGCATTGAGAACCAGATGGGTGAAAACTCTCGGCGTTGTATCGGTGGCTGTGATGCTCATGTTTGCAGCACTATGCTATGTGTCAAGTCCCACTGGAGTCAAAAATAACAGTTTATACAACGCTGTATTTGGAGATTTGTTGAAGAACTCTCCTGATCCCGCGGCTGACTTGGCAGAGCTGAAACTCAGCAATGATTTGTTGAAATATGTAGGAACTCACGCCTTCATCAAAGATTCACCCGTGCCACAGGACTGGTTTAAGGCTGCTTTTTACCAAAAGGTGAGGCATGAAGATCTATTGGGTTTTTATATGAGGCATCCTTCTCGGTTGTGGAAATTGATAACAAGACGGTCTGCTAAAGCATTCACACTCGTCACGCACTACGGCAATTTTGAGAAGAGATCCGGTTTTCCACCCGGGACGAAAAGCAGCGCTTTCAAGATATGGAGCGATTTCAAGGAGAAAGTCTTTCCCGGCTCTCCATGGACGTTAGTGGTTCTCTTTTTTGGTAATATCGCGGCCGTTGCGCTTCTCCTGATTCGAGACCGAAAGTCTGGCGACAGTTGGCACCTGAGGCTTTCAGCTTTCGGAATTCTGAATCTGATGGCTGTGGGGGCGTTTTTGACCTCAACGCTTGGCGATGGCACACTTGACATCGTTCGCCAACTCTTCACTTTCAATGCAATGACGGATTTGTGCCTCATTGGAGATGTGGTATTCTTAATAGAAGCCATCACGCGGAAAATTCAGAAATTGACGCTGTATCGTTTGTATGCTAAGCCCTTAGGTGACGGGAGGGGAAATGTTGAGGCTTGTCGAGTTCAGTCCAACTTACCTTCTTAAAGGTCACGAAATTTCATTTCTCATGAACAGTTGAGGAAAGTGGCGAGTAAATTCAAGATCTTTAAATCACCCATTCGATTTTCTTTTTCAAAAGAGCAATATATTGACATCGCCTATCTGTTAGAGGAAGAATTTTCACCAGTTCCCGGATTTATCCACTTGTGGATTATTTTAAGGAGCGGCCTGAATTGCGCCTCATCGCGATGGAGTGGGGTCTTCTCAACCAGATTTATTTCCTAACCGGGGGCAAAGTTTTGCCTGAATCCATTCATGGATGGTGGCCGAAAGATGGGGCCCTCCAGACGAGTTTAAGATTGCTGTATTGAACCGGTTAGAAAAGGAAAATAACGTGTTCATTTTCTTTGGCCCGGGAAAAGGCTTTGACAGGTACTTTCACTTCTTGCAGTTGGCAAGATTATCTAACAAAAATGTTTATCCAGAAAAGATTTATTATGAAAATGATGGCAGTATAGCTTATCGCCTTTATAGGGTATCAAAGTCAGATAAAGTGATTTCTCCGAAAGATGAATGCTTCGAACCGGTTCCTCAAGGCAGGTGGAAGGGTGAGTATTTTCCGAACAAGACATTGAGCAGTCCACCTGTAAGAGTGAGAGATGATGGAGATGGATTTATTAACTTCAATTGGATTGGGAAAAGCCCAGATACTATCTGTGGAATCGGTTCAGATAACTTCTCTGTCCGTTGGACAAGGAAAATATATTTTAATGGGGGCACTTATTACTTTACTGTAACGACCGATGATGGGTTTAGGCTTTTTGTGGATAATCGACTCGTCCTTGACAAATGGTTTGACCAACCTCCTACGACTTACATCGTGGATGTTCCCCTTTCCGCAGGGAATCATACTATCAGAATGGAATATTATCAAGCGACCGGACAGGCTGTGGCGTCCTTATCTTGGAAGATGAAATAGCTACAATTTTTAGTGTCCCTTTTGGGAATGGTCGAAATCCCATGACTCTCTGTAATAAAAGGGACGGCTCTGTTTTCTTGACAAGAGAGAGACGGTTTGACAGGGTTAGATCATGCCAAGAATGGCAAGGATAGTGTTACAGAATTATGTAATTCATGTGCTGATCTGGGGAAAAAGTCGTGGGGATGTCTTTCTTGATCCAATTATCTGTAAAAAAGGGGATTGACTAAGTTGTGTAATTCTACCCATGGGGAACCTTGGGGTTGTTGCCGGTTGATTGGAATGCATGTTTTATTCCAGAGAGCAAGAAGGCGGCATTATTTGATAGCAGGATGCACTGCTGTCCAAATTGGGTAGGATTTCTGCAAAATGAGCGCGATTTCATTGGTCTTTTGGACCGATATACGTCTCCATCAAAACCAGGTTCACCGCGGAGCCGCAGAGAGCGCCGAGGGTGTTTTTTCTTATGATCCAATCGGGAGACGGCGATTGGATCATAAACTCTCACCCTTCGGGAATAGATTCAGGTTGCATTTCATGGCTATGGGACTGCAAGAAATGTATGTTCCGACATACAAGAGAGCTTTTTATTTGGCGGCCTCTCACCGCCAAATAAAAAAATCACTTCTCTGCGTCCTTAGCGACTCTGCGGTAACATTCTTATTTTGGACAAGAATGAGCAGGATGATTACCTTAACGGGTTGATCACCGTGATATCCTGAAACTGTAAAAAGTCGGTGTCGGTGGTATAGATTTCGCGGACTCCGTGCTCGCGCATCAGCACCACTGTACGCACATCAAAGAATAAATTTCCAGAGGGACGGGTAAGATCTGCAAGAACTTTCTCCAAGATCGCCCAATGATGTTCGCCAGCGGTCAAAATATCAAAGCGATGCGTCATCAATAGGGGATGAAGAAAACGGAGCGCTTCCTTCCACGTTAGCGGACGCTCAAAAACTTTCGGATGCGTGGAAACGCGCATAAACTCATAAAGAATTCCCTCCGTCAGAAACCAGGGGTCAACGGATGCTACCGCTCTCTGAAGAAAACCCACGGCAGCCGTATGCTCCTCGGCGTCTTTATTCGCTGCATACAACAGGATGTTTGTATCAATGATGCCGGCCATCAAGAATCCATCAAGGCTTCGAGTGCATGCCGGTCACCTAAGTTTACCCTAGGCCTGCCCATAGAAAAGGCCGCGAGCCTGAACTGTACCTGCACACGGCGCCTTTTGCCCCGGACCCCCTCTAGCAGGAGGTCATTGACCACCTGGGATAATTGGCGTCCTTCCTTACGAGCAAGCTCACGCACAGCCTCCATGCAGCCATCCTCAAGAACCAAGGTTGTCCTCTTCATGCACATAAACATAATATGTTTTCATACATATGTCAACCCAAATGTAAAATCAGCCGTAATCCCTCAGTTACGAGCGGGGAAACAATCTGGCAGATATGTAACTCAGGGCTTTAGCCCTGATTCATCAGCCCTGAAGGGCTGAGTTACGGGTTACTCCACCAATAAGGTTCCATAACCGAGGGGTTACAGTCAGCCTTTCGCGATGTGAAGGTAAAAAGAAGGCAATATATAACGCTTCTATTCTATTGACAGGAGAGATTGAGTTTGATAGGGGTGAGACATACGACATACCAAGAATGGCAAAGAAAGTACTATGGGATCATGTATAAAAAAGAACCGTTTCTCTATGTTATATTTTTGCCCTGCCAAACAGAGAAGAAAATGGTACAAGAATCCAGATGGGGCGTATAAATGGATGTTTCTATAGTGGGTGTGGTTCCTTGTTATAATGAAGAGCTTACTATTGGCAAAATAATAAGCGATTTTAGAAAAATCGTTCCTGAAGCCAAGATCTACGTATTTGATAATAATTCGACCGATAAGACGGCGGAGATAGCAAAATCCTTGGAAATTGCCTATTGGGAGAACACAAATTAATCGAGAGCCCTGACCTAATCCTTCCCTTGTTCGGAACTTCTTTGATTTATCAAAATATGCCAGAATACCCCCCAGCTCTGCTGGGGGGATGAATGGCCTACCCTCTCCCCTGGGGGGAGAGGGCTTGCCCCGTGGAGTAATACAAAATACTCCACAGGGTAAAGGTGAGGGGGAAATGATTTAATCATCACCCCCACCTTAATCCTCCCCCATCAAGGGGGAGGAAAGTTTTTTAGAGAATTAGATGCCCCGCAGCTCTGCTGCGGGGTACTTCACTTTGCATATTCGTGAAATACAATGAAATTACTTGACTTTCCAATTGAATCCCTTATGATATAGACATAAATATTATGGCATAAAGAGCAGATCGGAGGAATTCAATCCTTGGAGGAAGGAATAAAAAGACCGGATCGTAATCGATTCAAAGACGACCCTGTTTTATCTGAGATTGTCCATCGTCTGGTCGAGGCCTTCCAGCCAGAACGAATTTATCTTTTCGGCTCAAAAGCTCGATCAGAGGAAAACCAGAATAGTGACTACGATTTGATGATAGTTATTCCAGATGATGCTCCACCGGAGAAGCGCCGGAGCCGACTTGCCTATCAGGTACTTCAGGGTACCTGAGTTGCTGCTGATGTATTGGTCTGGACTCATCAAGCCTTTGAAAGTCGATTGCATATCAAAGCCTCATTGCCAGCGACAGTTATCCGGGGAGGGATCTTGCTGTATGCCTCATGATCCTGTTTTGGCCTCTGAGACGAAAGAATGGCTTTCCAAGGCGGCACTGGATCTCAGATCAGCCGAGCATGCTCTCACAGCTTTCCCGCCATTACTTGAAGATGTTGCCTATCACTGCCAGCAGGCGACGGAAAAGAAACTTGAGGGATTTCTCGTTTGGCATAATATTCCTTTTCGGAAGACCCATAGTCTCGAGGAGATTGGGGAGCAATGTATTGAGCAGGATATGACCATTAAGGACATTATTAACCGGGCTGTACCGCTTAAAGAATATGCCTGGCTATTTCGATATCCTGGAGAACCAGCAGAACCCTCAAAAGAGGAAGCGGAAGAGGGGGATCACAATCGCCCAAGAGGTTTATGACACCGTCCTATCGCGATTACCCGAAGAAGTTCGGCCTTGAAACAACATTGTTTGGCGTCGCTCCAAATGAACTCAGCCACGTGAGGGCAGAAATCCTGGGGTTACTTTGTGACCTTCTCAGAGAATTTTTTGCAATAATGGGACTTGGGGGCAGGCCTACACTATTGAAACGTGTTGACAAAGTCATCCTACAGTAATACATATATTGCTAAAAAGTATTACGGAGGTGGTTGTTATGGACGTTGTGAAAGCAACGGTGAAAGGCCAAATACTCATCCCGGCATCGCTGAGAAGAAAATATCAAATTGAAAGAGGAACGACTCTTCGAGTATATGACAGAAGGAACCGTATCATCATTGAACCGATGGTTGGAGACCCGGTGGAAGAAGGTCGAGGGATGCTGAAAACCAAGGGTAGAATTCTGAAGGCCCTGATCAAAGACAGGAAGACGGAAGCGAAGCAATGAAACGATACGTCTTAGACAGCTATGCGATGATTGCTTACTTTGAAGACGAGCCGGGCGCAGATCGAGTAGCACAGGTCTTGAGGCAACTTATTCAGGGCAAAGTCAAAGGGTTCATGAGCGTGGTGAATTGGGGGGAGGTCTATTACAACACGATGACGGAGCAAGGTGTGGATGAGGCTGAAAGGGTAATCTTTCAACTGGATAAATTCCCTATTCAGATTGTGGAAGTCAATAAAGACCTGGCCTATGAGGCAGCGAGGTTATTACTTGGAGCACATTATAGTTTACATCAACCTCAACAAGTCATTGCGAGGAGTCCTACTCGTGGGACAACGGAGCAATCACACCCCCTCCCAACCCTCCCCCTCGAGGGCTAATCTTTACCCACAAGTGAGGGGGTACAGATAGGGGATGAGATTGTTAACAGGCTATTGTTGAGACTCAATGGTTCGATCCGGTATGTTTTAGGATGAGA
>Ga0315278_10004809_pt1 | contig 12219 bp, 10 predicted proteins | sample YL17G06_0_MG_FD_203880 | JGI IMG/M metagenome (GOLD analysis project Ga0315278, IMG submission 203880) | Sediment microbial communities from Yellowstone Lake, YNP, Wyoming, USA - YL17G06_0 | ecosystem: Environmental > Aquatic > Freshwater > Lake > Sediment | place: USA: Wyoming | collected... | reverse complement strand
ATGGCCGCAGCGAGGAAGACATATAGGACCAGCGCCGCGCCGGTCCACGCGCCAGCGGCGGCCAGGAGTTTCACGTCCCCGCCACCCAATGCGCCCAGGGCAAACAGGGCAATCGTCAGGCCGAGGCCCGCGGCCAACCCGCAGACGGATTGCCAGGGGCGGACCGTGGGGTACGCCGTGAAGCTCTGCATCAGCCCGGTCAGGGCGATGGTGAGCGTCAGCCAGTTGGGGATTCGACGCCGCCTCAGATCCTCATACGCAGCCCACATGAGCATCGCTATGAGGGGTGCGAACATCACCACGGCGTGCCAGGTCATCGCAAACCCTTCCTCTGCATGTCATGGCGAGCTTCCGGCCGGCGTCCAACGCCCGAAAACCCGCGTGCCGATCGCGCTAATAACGGCGATGGCGGCGACGACGATCAGGCCCACGATCAGGGCATACTCCATCGTTTCGCTGCCGGTCTCGTCGTTCGCTAGCCAGACCATCGCTCTCGCGACTGATTTCATGGCACCTCTCCCGTCGGGTCCCAAACCCATAGGCAGGCGGACCGCGGCGCGGTCGTGCCGCGCCCCGCAGGTCCGCCGCTCAGGCCCTCCGCATTTGGTGTTTCGGCCTTACAGGCCGTCACTGACTGACTGCCAGCGAGCCAGAACCTTCTGCCCCACGGTGGTGATCACGGCAATCGCCGCCACCACGATCAGGCCCGCGATCAATGCGTATTCGAGCACCTCACCGCCCTGCTCGTCGTTCATCAAGCCCGCAAACAGTTCCTTCATCGCTTTCATGTTCTCTCCTGTGAGAAGTGTGTCTCTGCACCCGTGTTCACGGCGATCGAATGTCCTTGCCCCGTCTGGTCGGATTGGCCCGAACGCCGCGGTCTTCTCCGCGTGATTCAGCCAAACGGACCGCACTCCGTTTACAGCCCGCTGTTCAGCGAGTTCCATCGCGCCAGCACCTTCTGCCCCACGGTGGTGATCACGGCGATCGCCGCCACCACGATCAAGCCCGCAATCAACGCGTACTCAAGAACCTCGCCACCCTGCTCGTCCGCGAGCAGTCTGCTTGTCAGCTTTCTGAACATGTCTCTCTCCCGAAGAACGGCCCGTGGGAAACGTGATCCTGGCTCTCGCGGGGGTCGGGCGCTGACCTGGGCGGGCTCAGTTCCGATCCTCGCAAGCCCGGGCGCACCGCGCGCCCATGACTCACTGGCGAGCGGGACTGCTCTGGCTGCTTGGGGCCAGCCACGCACCCGAACGCACGGTGCGAAGAGCATACCGACCGCGTACCTGTCATCGGATTCACCGACCGGTCACTTAATCATCGAATTGCGGTTGCCCCCGTGAACGTCCCATAGTCCCCCGATGGGCACATCGCCTGCGCCCCCAGTTCATCGTGCTTTCAGTACGCCCGCATGAGCCGCGCCTGGGGATAGGCCAGCGTCACAATGTCCTCATGCCGCATGCCCGCCTGGGCGCGCGACTCGGCGCACCACTGGCACATGCCCACGCCATGCCCCCACCCGTGGCCGCCCAGGAATCGCACGCGGTCGGAGTCGTTGATGATGCTCTCGACGAAGCTGCTGTTCAGCACCGTCTCGGGCCAGGCGTCCGTGTTGACGGCCCATCGCATCTCCTCCGCGCCGAGGCTGTACCTCATCCCGCGAGCGTCGGTAACCGCGAAACGCACCGGCCTGCCGTAACGGTTCCGCATCTCGATGTCCACGCTGCGGACGGTCGCGATATCCCTGGTCACGCCCTGGCGCCCCTCCCCCCACTTCTTCAGCCGCCTCGTCAATTCCTCCTTCATCACGACCACAGGCCCCCAGGCAAACTTCGGCGACGCGCTGCACAGCGACCCCACATACTGCTCCGACAGCGCCTCCTCATACCCGTCGTTGAAGGCGTGCATCGACGACTGCGTGATCCCGCCGCAGCACGAATGGAAATACGCTTTGAAGATTCTCTCCTGGCCGCTGGGACCGGCCACGAGCACGATGCCCGCCGTAGTATCGACGGCCTGCCGGCTCTTGGCGCTCTCGGCGTCCATGCCGCCATACACCTGGCTGCGCGTGTCGGCGTAGACGTCCCAGTGCCGAGGCCTCTGCCTTGGAACCAGCTTCTCATACAGAGCGTAGGTCCGGGCAACGATGGCCTGAGCCTTGTACGTCTCCTCGTGCCAGCCGGCGAGCACTTCCTTGGCCAACACCCCTTTCAGGTACGCATCGATGTCCAGCTCATTGACAACATCAAATCTTCCGCCATCGAGAGGAACAAGGCTGAAACGGCCTCGATAGGGCCTGCCATTGACACGCACCGAGCCGTCTACGATCGGCCGGATCATCAGGTTTCCGGGACCGAGGCTGGTGCGGCCGATCATCCAGCCGCTCGATCCGTATGCGATCGGGACGTTCACACCTCCGGGCAGATCGAGTTGCCGCTGCGTGCTGTCGACGCTCGTGTAGTAAATGGGCGGCTGGATGGCACTGATGCTCACTTGCTCGACGGCAGGGTGAATTCTCACCCGGATGGTCTGCCCCTCAAGCTGACCGGCCGCTGTGCCGCTCTTGGGCGTGCAGCCGGACGGGGAGCACAGCAGCCCCCCCCATATGATCGTCAGGCACGCACAGGCAAGCACCACCCGCCAGTGCATCACGCGGCCAATGCCCCGCCCACATGCTCTAAGCGATGACCCCGCCCGCATCATCCGCTTCCCAGTGTCTCCCATGGCGTCCGTGCCTCCAGGAAGTCTTCTACCACGAACCCTGAACAGCCCTATCGCACCCGCAGCCTTTCCCCATTCAGCATCCTGCTCTCAGCGTCCCTTTCATTCCTCGATCTTCCGCAGCGACAGGCCCAACACCAGAAGCTGCTGCTTGATCTCGTTCAGGCTCGTCTGCCCGAAGTTCTTGCACCCCAGCAGTTCGGCCTCGGTCCTTCCCGCCAGCTCGCCAATCGCCGTGATGTTCAGGCGCTGCAACGCCTTGCGGCTGCGCACAGACAACTCCAGGTCCGCCACAGGCTTGTTGATGATCTCCGGCGCGACATTTCCCACAGCCGCAGCCGCCGGGCGCCTCGCCGGCGCCTTGCTCTCCTCGACGGCCTGCCCGAGCCGCAGCCCCCTCGACGCCAACAGCGCCTTGATCTCGCTGAGGCTCGTCTCACCGAAATTCTTGTAGCCCAACAGCTCGGCCTCCGTCACCTTCAGCAGATCCCCGATCGACCGGACGTTGATCTTCTTCAGGCAGTTGCGGCTGCGAACGGACAGCTCAAAATCGGTAACCGGTATGTCCAGGATGGCGTTGCGCCGATCCTCTCGCATCTCGTCGTCCTCGTAGTACATCGAGCGAGCGGAGTCCACGTCCTTCAGATACAGCTTGGCCCGCTCATGGTTAGGATTGCTCTTCAGGACCGCCCGCAGACAGCGGTGAGCCTCCTCGTAATGGTTGTTGTCCTCGTACAGAACCGCCAGGTTCAGCAGCGCGTTGATCCGCACGGGCGCGCACGTACATAGCCGCTCATACAGCTCGATCGCCTTTGCGTCGTCCGCCTGACGGTCGTACAGCAACGCCAACCGGAAGCAGCCCAGCTCGTGGTCCGGGTTCTCATGAAGCGATCGCTCGTAGAACTCCACCGCTCTCTCGTGCTGGCCCTGGCTCTCGGACTCCTGGCCCTTGCGGTAGTACTCCTCAGCGGCGCGCTCATTAATCGACAAAGCTGCAAATTCGCTCATAGCCTCTACTTCGTAGGGGAAATGCTCTCTTCCATCGTGGATTTCAAGCCCCTATTGATAATTGGCCGGCGCTCCCCTGTCAACTGGGAAACGCACAGGGCGCCTGACTACGGCCTACCCACCCATTCCTGCGGCGAAGGACGAGGCTTCTGCCCAGCCGTTCACTCGCCGGCGCCATCGACCTCCCGACCCCGTTCCCAAACACGGGACGCCGCCCTCCAATCGGGCTGGCCGTCACCGTAACTGCTATCAACGCAAACGGTTGGCATGGGCAGTCCGGCGATATCGCCCCTGCGCCGATGCGATTCGTCCTCTCCAGCGCGCATCCCGGATGGTTCCGCCTCCCGCTTCGGAGCATGGGCTAAACCTGCTTGCCCTTCCGCTCGGTGGGGTAGAAGTCGTCTGCCCCCGCGCCGAACGCTTTGTGCTCTTTCTCTTGCGCCACCCCCTGCACCTCGGTCTCTGTGGCGGTCAACTGCTTGACCGGCTCCTGCTTGGCCGGCTCTGACGCGATCGGCGAAGCCGGATCGACGGCGCCGCTGGCCAGTTGCGACTCGAGCCGGGCCGCCATCGCCTCCACCTTCTCCATGTCGCCGTGCGGCGACCGAGCCACCGGTGGCGGCGGCGCGGGGGTAGCCACAAACGCCTCGCGAAGCGAAGGCCCCTTCTCCTCAGCCGGCCGGAAGAAGCTCCCGAAAGCCAGCAGGTTGATGATGGTCGGCCAGATGAGGCCCAGGACCAGGAAACTGCCGCCACAAGCGACGGCCGTCCTCCACCGCGGCGCCCGCCACCACGCATAGCGGTACGACAGGCCCCGCTGCCGATGCAACCTCTCCAGGTGGTCGAGCACCGTCAGTCCGCGATTGACCGGCTTGCCCCAATTTTCGACGGGTTGATATGGCACGTCGGCCACAAACGCCCGGGGATGCCACACGGCCCGCTCCGAGCCCTTGGGATTGTGCCGGGCGTCGTAGTAGTAACCCACCACAACGTGGACGAGCTTCTTAGGCCCACGGCCTACGTCGATCTCCTCCGGGTAGACCACGATATCCCGGAAATGCGTAATGCCCTCGTATAATGTGACCAGCCCCGTCTCAAACTGCCGCTGGTCGCTCATACCCTGCGGGTAGCGGGTCAGCCCGACGTTGTCCCCCAACTGCTGCACCGTGACCAGGGCGTATCCCACCACCAGCGAGATCACCATCCACTGCCAGCGTCTGACCTTGGCTATCCCCATGCCGCGCTCCCGCCTGCCTGTTATACGCCTCAGTCGCTCACGCCCATCCTGACACCCACCAGTGACAGTGCTTCCCGGGTCATTGGGACGCCCTCCACGTGCCCGTCTACAAAGATGATCTGAATGCGATACCGATGCCGCAGGAAATCCAGACACTCGCTGCCCAGATCGGGGTCGCGCAGCGCTCGCTCATAGAATTCCCACACCGTACACTTGCCGCAGGGACAGTCAGGCACAAGCAGCCGGTCATGGCTCAGGGGGTCTCGCGGGCGGCCGTCCATCGCGAACATGACGACCGACGGCCGCTTGATTTTCGTCAGCTTTCCGATCGGCGGATCGGGATTCGTCTCCGCCTCCCGATGGCCGAGGATCGCTTCGTTGAATACGTAGCTCGACCACTCCTTGGGCGCTTCCCAAGTCTTGTCAGCCTGTGTCGACCCTTTCAGGTCGACCGCCTGGCTCGGGCATTTGAAGTGCCTGCGAAGCTCGGGCTTCTGCATGTCCGCTTCGAGGTTCGGCCGACTGTCCAGACGCATCTTCACGCCCAGGCAGATCCCCAAAGCCACCGTCACGGGCACAGGACGCACCTTGCCCGCATCCAGGTAGTAGGTGTACCTCGTTCCCCTCTGATCCCCCAGGGCCCCGGGGTCCACCACTTCCCCGGGCAGATCGTGCTGCATTCCCGCCACCGGCAGATACCCGTTGTGGTCGTTGACGTGCAGCATCGCCGCCTGTCCGATCGTCCGGAGCTTCGCCTGGCACTGGACTTCCTGGCTTCGTGCTTGGATGCTGGCCAGCGCCGGCATCAACAGCGAAATCAGGATGCCGATGATGCCGATGACCACCAGCAGTTCCACCAATGAGAACCCTGTCAGGCTGATCGCTCTTCCGCGATATCCACGCTGATTCCCCATAGCAGCCACCTTTGTATGTGCCAACTCGCGCTACCTGGACCCCCTCAAAACTCGACCCGAGCACATTATGCCCGCATGAACCGGGAATAGCAAGCCCGCTTCCTGGAAAATCAACGCGATCCCGCCTATAAATTCCGTTAGCGGATCCGCCATGCTCGCAGATTTCGGAGACCCTGCATGATCGACATCAGCGTCCTGTACGGGGGGCTTGAGACGCCCAGCACTCCACACCGCTACGGGCGCGCGATCACACAGATCGACCCGCCGGCGCATCAGCGGATGGCTGTGGCCAAGGACGCCAAGGCCCGCCGTCCCATCGTCGTCTGGAACCTCACGAGATCCTGCAACCTCCAGTGCATCCACTGCTACACCGATTCGGCCGCCGCCAGATACCCTGATGAACTCTCCTCCGCGCAGTGCAAGACCGTGCTGGAGGACCTGGCGGAGTTCGGCGTGCCGGCGGTGCTGTTCTCCGGCGGCGAGCCCCTCGTCCGCAAGGATGTCTTCGAGTTGGCGGAATATGCCCGCGGACTCGGCCTCCATGTCGTTTTCTCGACCAACGGCACGCTCATCGATCAACAGACGGCCAGACGATTCGTGGAGCTGAAACTCGCGTACATCGGCATCAGCCTCGACAGCGCCGTCCCAGAAATTCACGACAAGTTCCGCGGAGTCCACGGCGCATTTGAGCGTACGATGACCGGCTTCCGCTGTTGCGTGGAAGCCGGGCAGAAGGTCGGACTGCGACTGACCCTGACGACCCACACCGCCAGCAACCTCGACAAGCTCTTCGATTTCATCGAGCAGGAGGGCATCGACCGGGCCTGCTTCTACCACCTGTGCCCCGCGGGCCGCGCCAAGGACCTGGCGGCCCTGTCGACGCAGCGGTCACGCCAGGGCGTCGATCACATCATCACCCTCACCCAACGCCTGCTCGACCGCGGCAGACGCGTCGAGATACTCACCGTCGACAACCATTGCGACGGCCCTTGTCTCTACCTGCGTATGCTCCGCGAGGGGCATCCCAGGGCCGCTCAGGTCCTCAACATGCTGCGATGGAATGGCGGCGGACGATACTCCTCCGGGGTCGGCATCGCCGACATCGACTTCCTCGGCAACGTCCATGCCGACCAGTTCTCCATGTTCCGGTCGTTCGGCAACGTCACGCAACGCCGGTTCTCCGAGATCTGGCAGGACACGTCCAATCCCATCATGGCCGGCTTGAAGGATCGGTTGCCGCTGCTCAAAGGACGATGCGGCTCGTGCCGGTTCAAGGCGGTCTGCGGCGGATCACTCCGGGCCAGGGCGGAGATCGCGACCGGCGATCCCTGGGCGGCCGACCCCGGCTGCTACCTCAGCGACGAGGAGATCACCGGCGAGCCCATCGCCCCCATTGAGGCCGACGCCACGCCGGTTGTCTCCTGTGCCCAGAGAATGTAACCTGCAAGCGGGTTTCCGATGGCCAAGACCATTCTCATCGTCGAAGACGAACAAGTGCTCCGGGAATCCCTTGCGGAGTTGTTGACCGGCGAGGGGTTCGACGTGCTTCAGGCCGCCGACGGCAAGGCGGCCTATGACATGGCCATGCGCCAGCCGGTTGACGTCGTCCTCTCGGACGTTCGCATGCCCCAGATGGACGGGATCACGCTGCTGGGGCATTTTCAGAAGCTCGCTCCTGAAACGCCGGTGATCATGATCACGGCGTACGGAACGGTGGAGAGCGCGGTGGCGGCCATGCGTGCGGGGGCCAGCGACTACCTGCTCAAGCCGGTGCAGTTCGACGACGTGCTGGCGAGGATCCGGCGATCACTGGAATTCCGGGAGCTTTCGCGTACGCAGCGCATCATGACCGAGCAGCTCGCGCAAGAGAGCACCTTCCACAACCTCGTCGGCAACGCCCTGTGCATGGAGAGGCTTTTCGAGACCGTGCGCAAGCTTTCGACCGTGAAGAGCAACGTGCTGCTCGTCGGCGAATCCGGGACCGGCAAGGAGCTGTTCGCCCGGGCTATCCATTACAACGGCATCACACGCAATAAGCCCTTCGTGGCCGTCAACTGCGGCGCCATCCCCGACAGCCTGATCGAATCCGAGCTGTTCGGGTACCGTCGCGGCGCCTTCACGGGCGCCCTGCGCGACAAGATGGGGTACTTCGAGGCGGCCAGCGGGGGCACGCTCTTTCTCGACGAGCTGTCCACGCTGCCCGTGAACGTCCAGAGCTCGCTGCTGCGCGTGCTGGAGGAGAAGGTCGTTGTGCCGGTGGGGGATACACACCCGCGGCCGGTCGATGTGCGAATCGTGGGCGCGTCCAACCAGGACCTGGAGAAAATGGTCCAGCAAGGCCAGTTTCGCGAGGACCTGCTCTACCGGCTCAACGTGGTCAAGCTGCAGTTGCCCACGCTGCGACAGCGCAGGCAGGACATCCCGCTGCTGGTCCATCATTTCCTGGAGAAATACACCCGCGAGATGAACAAGCACGTTCTGGGCATCACGAACGGCGCCATGCGGGCTTTGCTGAACCATGAATGGCGAGGGAACGTCCGCGAGCTGGAAAACGTCATCGAGCGCGCCGTCATTTTCGCCGAAGGCCGCCAGATTGCCGTCGAGGACATGCCTTTCGCCACCGGAGGCATCGTTGATGATGTCGGCGAGGAGTTGAAGGAAGCTCTCCGCCAGTTCGAGCGCCAGCACATTCTCTCGAGCCTCCAACGGCACGCATACGACAAGGTCCAGACCGCCAAGCATCTGGGCATCGGGGTGTCGAGCCTGTACCGCAAACTCGATGAGCTGGGCATCCCCAAAAACCTCGGCGAAACCGATGCGCCGCAGGACGCCGAGGGCAAGTAGAGGCGGCGCCCCCTTCGGGACCATCGACTTCGACGATCGGTACAACGACAAGCCCGGGCCACGCCCAAGCCCCGATGAAGGAAACGCCCGTGAAAACGCCTCTTATCATAATGGCACCTGTGCTTGCGTCGGTCTCCCCCGTGACCGCGCTCTGGGCAGCCGAGGCCACCCCGATCCGCCTCAACACCATCGGATGCCTGCCGCGCAGCGAGACAAAAGCGTCGATCGCCGCCGGCGTGTGCGCGACCTTCCCGATGAGCCATGCAGGCCAACGCTCCGGAATCACGGATACGTCAGCACGACTGGCGAGCCGATGTGGAAATCTTCGCTTGTCCCATTCTTGCTCAGGTTCACGGGATCGCCATCCTCATACCACAGCATCGATTCGGCCAGATCGCCGCGCTTCGCGAAATTGATCTCCACTTGGCCGCCGCCGGGCGCGATCTGATTTACGCGGAATTTCACGGTGCCGATCAGCCAGGTGTATTCGACGCCCGCCTCGGCCGCGATCGCCCCGCCAGAACGGGCGATGAAGTACCCGGCCGCGCTGTCGGGGTCCGTCCCGCCGACGTCGTTCTGCCCGTCGCTATTCAGATCCTGTGGCGTGCCGTTGCTGTAGCCCTGAAGCTGGAAGGCGCTGGCCACATACGCCCGCAACAGGCCCGTCACCACCGGCTGACCCGTGGAACTGGCCAGGAAGCTGCCCTCGACGATGTCCAGCGCCTGATACTGCTCGGCGTTGACGCCGCGGACGGTGGCGAAGACGTCAATGTAGATGACCTGGCCGACGGCGGTGATCTGGATCTGCTTGGAGCCGGTGGTGTGTTCGCGGAGGTCGATGGTGAGGCCGGGGAGGCTGTCGAGCAGAGCGGTCCCCTGGCCGGTCTTGGCCGACGGGTCGCCGCCGGACCGCATGTTCAGCGGTTGGCCTTGGGCGAAGAAGGCCGAATCGATCAGGAAGTAATCATCGGCGTTGCAGACGCCGTCGTAATTGAAGTCGCCGTGGTAGTACCCGGGCGCCTGGGTGATGAAGCCGGCGTCGATGAGGAAGTAATCATCGGCGTTGACCACGCCGTCGAGCTGGGCATCGCCGTCATACGTATACTTGACGAGCACATCGGTGTTATAAACGTCCTGGCCGGCGAAGGTCTCCTTGATCAGTGCGCCATCCCCCTTGTTGTTGAGGGTTGCCGCCAGGGTCGTGCAGTTGGTGGTCTTCGCCGTCGTGCTCGTCAGGCCCGTCCCGGTCCAGGCGCCGCCGTTGCGGGCGGATCTGATGTAGTTGGAGATGGTGGTGACGTTGCCGGTGCGGACGATCATGTCGTTGTCATTGAGGTCGAGCGTTGCCGCGGCGGCGATGGTGAGGGCGTTGGTGCGGATGACCTTGCCTCCCCCCGCCGTCAGCGTCGCCCGCGCCGAATCGCCGACGCTCAAACTCGCCAGAATCTGCGTGGCCGAAAACGTCACCGCCGCCGTCCCGGTGATCGTCAACACATCATCCCCGAGCCCACCGTCGATCGAGTCATTGCCGGCGCTGCTGAGGATGGTGTCGTCGCCATCGCCGGCCGTGATGCTGTCATTGTCATCCCCGCCGTCCAGCAGATCAGCGAACGCGCTGCCGGTGATGGTGTCATTTCCACCCCCGCCCAAGACCGTGACCCTCGGGCTGGAACCGCTTCCAAAGCCTTTGTCGGTTTTCACGTCCGACAGGTTGATGGCGTCGATCCCGTTAAATCCGAAAACGGCGATGTTCTGGACGCTCGACGCAGCAACCGGGCCGGGGATCGCTGTGCCGTTCAGTGTTACGTGCCCATTTGCGTCGGCGGATATCGTGATCGTGTCATCATCTTCCGTGCCCTCCACGATGAGCGTTCCCGTTCCGCTATAAAAGCTGGCCTTCAGTTGCTGCGTCAGCCCGACCAGTTCGATGTCCAATCCAAGGTCGCTGCTGTCCGTTGTGCGCTGATGCACCTCGACCGCGAGGAGATTGTCGGAGCCAGATTGGAGCGAGTTGCAGTCGATGACATTGCTGAAGTACTTGCGCTCGTCCTCGTCGCCGACCGCCGCCCCAGTTGTCAGCGTAAAGTGCGTTGCGTTCGAGGCCAGATTGGACGTTCGATAAACCTCTTGCCCATTGAGGTACACGGCAGCCCCATCGTCGCGAAGCATGTTGAGCACGAGTGATTTAATCGCGCCCAAGTCGCTCACCGCGAACGTCTTACGGAAATACGCCGTGTAGCGAAGGCCCGAACTCGGTAGGCCGATCGACCGCGGGGTGATTGTGTTTCCGGACGGTCCCAGGGCACCATAGCCGACAGGATCGGGACTGCCCGCCGACATATTCACCCACGGAGGAACTGGGGGAGAATAGCTTGACGTGTACCAGTTTCCCGGAAGGTTCGGGTCTTGCCCGTTCAAGGGATGCCGATATGTCCAACCGCCGCCTCGGGCGTTCAGCACCACGGAATCTTGTGGCCCGGTCAGCGTAACCGTGTCTCTGACGGTATCGGTTGTGCCGTCGGTCGTGGTGAAGGTGAAGGTGATACTGCTGTCGTCCGCAGTAATCAGAATCCCGCCGAAATGCCCGTTGTCCTGCATCCAACTGTTCTGGTCTAATGGACAGTTGAATGCGATACTGTTCTGCCAGCCCCCAACACCATTAACGAAATACGGCATGCCTCCGAGATTGAACCGCTCGTAATTGTGCACATGCCCGGTGATGACGGCATCTGCACCCCACGTCTTGAATGGCCAGCGCATATCGGTATTCGGCGTGTGCGACAGGCCGTCCGTGTACCCGGGCTCATGGAAGACGACGATGTTCCATGGAGAGGTGGAGCTTTGCAGTCGCCGCTGCAGCCAGTTGTACTGGTGGGAATTGGTCGTTCTTCCGCCGGGATCGTTGGAATCGCTGTCCACGACGAAGAGATGCACCGGATCGATTACGACATCATAGTACGCGCTGTGGGTCGTCGCGTTCACGACGTAATCCGGGTCCGTGGTGGGATAGGGCAGGTAATTGAAGTACGCATTGTAATAGTTGAGGGTGTTATTCCCGTCGGCAGCCCAATCGTGGTTGCCGGGTGCCGGGAAGAATTTCCCGGCATTGACATAATCGCTGTAGTAATGCCCCACGGAGTTGCCATAGGGATTGGTGGATGCGTAGGAGCCCTGCCAATTATCACCGCTGGTGAGAATTGTGTTCACGTTCCACCGATCTATCATACTGGCCACAATCCCCTGCCCAGGCGATTCTCCGTCGCCGGTCCATCCGTAGTCGCTGATGGCGGCGATCTTGGCCGTTGAAAGCAGTATCCTCGTCTCGAGCATTTCGGCAAGCGCGCTGAGACGCCTGTATCGCGCCAGTCTGCCAACGTTGTTGCGGTTTGACTCTGCAGTTCTGCGATTCTTTCCAAACATGATTTGCCTCCATCCCGAAAAAACCGATGATGCGATCACGTCGGATTCGCTTGCGACGGGCGCCTCAAGGCG
>Ga0315278_10004807_pt1 | contig 12221 bp, 10 predicted proteins | sample YL17G06_0_MG_FD_203880 | JGI IMG/M metagenome (GOLD analysis project Ga0315278, IMG submission 203880) | Sediment microbial communities from Yellowstone Lake, YNP, Wyoming, USA - YL17G06_0 | ecosystem: Environmental > Aquatic > Freshwater > Lake > Sediment | place: USA: Wyoming | collected... | reverse complement strand
CCGTTCCGGAGAAATTCGAGATCAAGCGGGCGGTCTACCAATCGATCGAGCCGAAGCTCCCCCCCGACGCGATCCTCGCGACGAACACGTCGTCCATTTCCGTCACGGAGCTGGCCGCCGTCACGAAGCGCCCCGGGCGGTTCGTCGGCATGCACTTCATGAATCCGGTTCCCCTCATGCCGCTCGTGGAGGTGGTCCGGGGCCTCGACACCACCGAGGAGACGGTGGCCGAGACGGTTGAGCTCTCCAAGGCGCTCGGGAAGACTCCGGTCGTGGTGGCCGACCGTCCGGGCTTCGTCAGCAATCGGATCCTCATGCCGATGATCAACGAGGCGGCCTTCACGCTCCTCGAGGGCGTGGCCGACCGCGAAGCGATCGACACCGTGATGAAGCTCGGCATGAACCACCCGATGGGGCCGCTGGCGCTGGCCGATCTCATCGGCATCGACGTCTGTCTCGACATCATGAACGTGCTCCACGAAGGATTCGGCGACAGCAAGTACCGCCCCTGCCCGCTCCTCAAGTCGATGGTCGCCGCGGGGCGCCTCGGCCGGAAGTCTGGACGCGGCTTCTACGAGTACGCGTGACCGGGCCGCGATCGGGCGGTCGATGAACTTCCATCTGACCGAAGAGCAGGAGATGCTCCGCGCCATGGCGCGCGATTTCGCCGACGGCGAGATCGCGCCCATCGCCGCGAAGATGGACGAAGAGGGGAAGATTCCGGAGGACCTCCGGAAGAAGCTCCGTGACCAGAACTTCTTCTCGCTCCTGATTCCCGAGGAATTCGGCGGGGCCGGCGTCGATCAGGTCGCCTACGCCGTCATTCTCGAGGAACTCTCCCGCGCATCGGCAGCGGTGGCCATCACGGTGTCGGTCCACAATTCCGTCGGCGCCGCTCCGATCCAGGTATTCGGGACCGAGGCGCAGAAGAAGAAGTGGCTCCCGCTCCTGGCCCGCGAAGCCCTCGGCGCCTTCGCCCTCACGGAGCCCGGCTCCGGATCGGACGCCGCGGCACTGATCACGAAGGCCGACCGGCAGGGCGACGACTACGTCCTGAACGGGACGAAAACGTTCATCACGAACGGAGCCTACGCCGACGTTTTCCTCGTCATGGCCCGGACGAGCGTGGAGCAGAAGCACCGGGGCATCACGGCGTTCCTCATCGAGAAGGGCCGTCCCGGGCTTCGCGTCGGGAAGACCATCAAGAAAATGGGGCTTCTCGCCTCCGACACCACGGAGCTGATGCTCGAGGATTGCCGCGTCCCGGTCGAGAACAGGCTGGGAGACGAGGGACGCGGCTTCCGGGTGGCCATGCAGGCGCTGGACGGCGGTCGCATCGGCGTCGCCGCGCAGGCGATCGGGATCGCCCAGGCGTCGCTCGACGCGGCGACCCGCTACGCGAAGGAGCGCGTTCAGTTCGACCGAACGATCGCCGAGTTCCAGGCCGTCCAGTGGATGATCGCGGACATGGCGACCGAGATCGAGGCGGCGCGGCTCCTCACGCTGCGGGCAGCCTGGCTCAAGGACAACGGGCTTCCATGCGGGCCGCAGGCCTCGATGGCGAAGCTCCTGGCGTCTCGCATGGCCCGCGTTTCGGCCGATTACGCCGTCCAGATTCACGGCGGCTACGGCTACACGAAGGAGTTCGCCGTGGAACGCTACTACCGTGACGCGAAGGTGACCGAACTCTACGAAGGGACGTCGGAGATCCAGCGCATCGTGATCGCCGGTTCGATTCTCCACCCCAAAGAGCGAAAGAAGAACCCGTGAGCCCAATCCCCCGCTCGAAAGTCGCGGTACTGAAGACGTCGCCGGGCAGCGTCGTGCCGGATTTCGCCCGCCTCATGGACCTGGCCGACATGCGGCAGGAACTCGACCCGGCGAAGACGACGCTCTTGAAGATCAACATTTCGTGGCACGTCTACTATCCGGCCTGCTCCACGAGCCCATGGCAGCTGGACGGCGTCATTCGAGGCCTCCTGGCGGCCGGCTTCGATCCGAAGCGGATCCTCGCCGCGCAGAATTCCACGGTCGTGGTCGATCCCCACGTCGGGGTCCGGAACAACAAGCTGGAGCCGGTGTTGGACTCCTTCGGGATCCGCTCCGTCTGGCTGAACGATCCGGAGAGCGAGAAGGACTGGGTCCGCTACGAGCCGAAGGGGAAGATGCTCGTTCTGCACGACGTCTACCCCGACGGCCTCATGATTCCGAAGACGCTCATGGGGGCGAACATCGTCCATCTCCCCACGCTGAAGACGCACGTATTCACGGAGATGACGGGCGCCATGAAGAACGCGTTCGGGGGGCTCCTCCACCTGAAGCGGCACTGGACGCACAGCGTGATCCACGAGACCCTGGTCGACCTCCTCACGATCCAGAAGGAGATCCATCCGGGCATCTTCGCGGTCATGGACGGCACCGTCTCGGGCGACGGGCCGGGCCCGCGCGCCATGCGACTCCGCGTCACGAATCTCATGCTCGCGTCCAGGGACCAGGTGGCGATCGACGCGACCGCCGCGAAGCTGATGGGGTTCGATCCGATGACGATCAAGTTCCTCCGGCTGGCGAACGACGCGGGACTCGGGAACGCCGATCCTCGGAACATCGAGCTCGTGGGAGACGACGTCTCGAACGTGAATCTCCACTACGCCCGGAACGAGAACACCCTCGCGTCGAAGGGGCAAAAGCTCATCTATCACGGTCCCCTGAAGCCGCTGGAGAAGTTCCTGCTGCAGAGTCCGCTCGTTCCGTGGTCGTACGCGGCATCGCGTGCCTACCACGACGGCTACTGGTATCCTTTCGTCGGGAAGCCACGGAAGGCCGAGATCATGAAGAGCGAATGGGGTACGCTCTTCCGCGACAAGTACGAGCCCAAGGGCGTCGAATGAGCCGGGACGCCCGGCGGCCAGGAGGGCCCATGGGGCGGAGTCGCCGAGTCACGAATGGAAGAGCGCTGGCGGTCGCGCTGGCGGTCGTCTGCGCGTTCGCGGTGGGCGGACGGGCCGCGCGCGCGCAGAGCGGTGGCGAGCCGATGATGCTCCCCGAAACCACGACCGTGCAGACCCCGCAGCAAAGCCTGCCGGGGGACTCGTACGTGGCGGAGGTCGTCGACTCCACCTTCTTCGTGGGCCCGGCAGAATTCTTCGCGCTCGACCTTCCGACGCTCGGCGCCGGAATCGAGGCGACGCATCTCTCCGGATCGGTGGCGGTCGCGGGGAAAGGGGACATCGTCGTCCGCCTCTTCTCGGGCGTCGAATACGACCGGTGGCTGAAGAAGCGGGGCGGGCCCCCGGCGAAGCCCTTCTGGGTCTCTTCGAAATCGCGGTCGATCAATCTGGATCACGAGCTCCCGCCCGGACAGGCGGTGGTGCTCCTGCTCGACAACGGCTACTCCATCCGCACGCCCAAGCGGGTGCACTGCCAATTGCAGATCCAGTACCGGCGCCTCGGCGCCGTCGGCGCCCCGCGCGTCTCCGCCGACTCGAAGGGGACGAAGAGCGCGGCGCCGAAATCGGGCGACGACGTGGTGCCGACGCCTCGTAGCAACGAGGAAGAGGAATCGCCCCCTCCACCGCCTCCGCCGCCGCCGGAGGAGAGCGGAAAATAGAGGCTCGCGGCTAGCGCTTCTTCTTCGCCTCGTTCCAGACCGACGTTCGCATCAGGAGGAGCTGGCCGCCGCCTCCGTGGCCGTCGAAGACGCTGGAGCGGTCGTTCCTCGCCTGCACCGCCACCAGCCACGTTCCCGGTCCGAACGCCTCGCTCGCATCCACGATCCCGGCCGTCCGCCAGGATCCCCCCGTTCCCTCCGGAATCATCCGGCCCTGAGGGTCGCGCTCCGCGCATTCGGCGAGAACGTCGAGGCGGCGCGTGTTCAGTTCGTAGCGAAGGAGGCGGGACGGACGGATGCCGCGCCGCGACGGATCCTCCTGGATCATGAGACTCTGCATGTCGGTCTCGAGGTCGTGCGGCCGGTAGATGTCGTCGGCCTCGTCGCCGTCGAGAACCACGCGAATTTCCCGCACGAGCGTGGGATCGAACGGATCGAGCTCGATCCGATAGATCCGTCCGTTCCCCGTCACGGGTCGCCCGCTCACCGGATCCATGATGTTCTCGTCGCCGATGTCGGCGATGAAGAAGGCGCCCGGGTTCCGCGGGTCGAGCGCCACGTCGCCGAGGCGGACGAAGTTGAGGGCGTGCGCCGCCTGCGCCGATAGCTCCACCGCCGATGGGGCCATGGCGTCCCCCGCGACGCTGAATCCCCGCACCGGCACGAAGCGCCCCGTGAGCGGCGGCTTCGTCTTTCGCACCATCGCCGCGCTCTGCGTGTCGAGCCGGTCGCTGGGCGGGTCGGCTCGCAGCACGAAGAGTTCGCCACGCCCCGTCAGGAAGTCGGTGTCGCTCGCCGCGAGGTACATGTAGAGCTGCGAGCGCCCCGGATCCCCGTCCTCGGTCGCGATCGCCACGAGCCGGCCGTTCGAGAGGGGGAGGAGGAGCGTCATGTCGTGCCGGAACCGGCCGAGCCAGGGGAGCGGCACCACGATTCCGTTCCGCGTGTTCACCGCGGCCACGATGCCGCGATTCGGCCCCTGAACCGAGGCTTCGTTCACGAAGAGGTGGGGGGTGAGGAACCCCTCGTGCGTGTCGGCAAGGTAGACAGACCCGAGGCCCTCGAACGTCTCGAGCGGGGTTTCACCGACCACGATCCAATCGGCGGCCAAGACGCGGCGCGTTCGTTCGTCCAGGAGGAGTCTCGATACGCGGCCGCTTCCGATGTTGTCTTCCCAGGTCGTCTGGTGGGCGACGTAGATCTCCGCCACGCCCCGCCCGAGGTTCTGGACGGCGATGCCGGCCGGCATGGGGAAGAAGCGGAAGGTCTCCGCCTCCTCGAACGGACCCAGGATGGAGTCGCCCACCGTGAGAAGCGGCGAGAAGGTGACCCTGGGGTCGAGGGGACGCATCCAGGAGCCCTGCTCGGTTCGAAAGCCGGGCCCGGGCCAGGGAAGGAGTTCGGGGCGCTCGGCGGCCGCCGCGAGGGCGGCCACGCCTGCGAGGGTGACGGCTCCGAGGACCCGCGCGGCCCAGCGCCCCGTCACTCTCATGCAGGCTTCCGTCTCAGGAAGAGTCCCAGCACGAGGCCGACCACCGCTCCCGACACGACCTGGTCGATCAGCTCGGCGAGCACGAACGGGGCGGGGAAGTCGTACCAGTTCCACGACGGCACGCTGATCGACATCCAGCCGATCAGGAAGGCCATGATCCCTCCCGAGACGAATCCGCCGAGTCCGCCCGCGAACTTCGCGAGGAGGAGTGCGGTGACGAACGCGGTCAGGATGTTCGAGACGAGCTCCGTCACGAGGCGCGAGGGGGGCATGGGATCGCCGCCGTTCGGCCCGAGGATCAGCATCCCGTGCGGTCCGATCTTGTACTTCTCGATCCAGGCGGCCTTCTCTTCCTTCGTAATCAGCTTCTTCGGGTCGTAGCCCGGGAACTGGTAGAGGCCCGGCTCGGGGGTCGTTTGCTGAATGGCGGGGGCGATCATCGCTTCGTGGGGGTGCGTCTTGATTCCCATCATCCCGAGCGGCGTCGCCATGTGCTCCACGGCGCCCCAGATGAAGAGCGCCACTCCCGCCACGATTCCTGCCAGGATCACCTTGCCCATCGGACCCTCCTTCGATGTGATTCCCCACTCGCGGGGATTGGTTCCGTGAAAAACCTCAGATCTAACCTACGCGCGCCCTCGTTCGCAGAATTCGACTAGGACGCCGCCGAGCGAGCGCGGGTGGACGAACGCGATCTTCGTCCCGTGGCTCCCCTCGCGCGGCGTGCGGTCGATCAGCTCGAGCCCAGCGGCGGCCGCTCGCGCCAGGGCGGCCTCGATGTCGCGGACGTGGAACGAGAGGTGGTGGATTCCCTCGCCCCGCTTCTCGAGGAACTTCGCGATCGTCGAGTCGGGGCGGATCGGCTCGAGGAGCTCGAGCTCGGTCCCTCCCGCCTCGAGGAAGGCGATCTTGAGCCCCATCGAGTCGAGCGTGATCGTGTCGACGAGGCGAAACCCGAGACTCTTCGTCCAGCGGGGAATCGCCTCGTCGAGCGAGCGGACGGCGATCCCGACGTGGGCCAGCCCGTCGACGACCGGTTCGAGGGTCATGGGACGATCTCTCCGTTCACTCCGAGGAGCAGGAAGACCGCGACGCCGAGGGCGATCCGGTACCAGCCGAAGGGAACGAGGCCGCGGCGATTGAGATAGCGAAGGAACGTGGTGATGGCGAGTCCGGCCACGACGGCCGCGACCACGAGGCCGGCGATGACCGGCATCGGCCCGCCCAGATCTGGGCCCAGGATTGCGTCGTGGTTCTTCATGAAATCGTAGAGCGTCGCCATGCCGAGCGTCGGGAGCGCGAGAAGGAACGAGAACTCCGCCGCGGCGACCGGAGTCGCGCCGAGGAGAAGCGCCGCCATGATCGTGGCGAGGGCCCGCGAGGTGCCGGGCCAGAGGGCGAGGCACTGCGCGAGGCCGATGAGGAACGCGGCCTGGAGCGGGAAGTCGTCCACGGTGGAATATCGGGGCGTCCCCCCACGACGGCGCCGCCACGTCTCGATGACGAGAATCGCCACACCGCCGACGAGGAGCGCGGCGGCCACGGGCCGCGGGCCGAAGAGGTGCTCCTTGATCCAGTGGTGCGTGAGGAAGCCGACCGCGGCGGCCGGAAGGAAGGCCACCACGAGCTTGAGGAGGAGAGAGCGGCCCCTCGGATGCGGCGTCACGAGCCCCTTCGCCAGTTCGGCGACGCGCGTCCGGTAGAGCCAGACGACGGCGAGGAGCGCGCCGGCCTGAATGACGATCTCGTAGGCGTCGATGGCCGAGCCCGAGAGCCCCATGGCGCGGGCGGCGAGGATGAGGTGTCCGGTGCTCGAGACGGGAAGGAACTCGGTGAGGCCCTCGACCGCGCCGAGAATCACGGCTTGGATCAGGTTCATCGATGGGGCCTCCGTGGCCGTGGGGAAGCGGGCTCGGGCGAAAGCGAGGTGGCTCGCGCGCTCACGTGCCCGGCTGATAGGTGTGATAGACGCGCCGGAGCGCGTCGCTGATCTCTCCCAGGGTGACGCCCGCCTTCACGGCATCTATGACGGCAGGAGCGAGGTTTCCGTCCCGCCGCGCGGTCTCCTCCACTCGCTGCTCGGCGAGTGCCGCCGCCTTCGGGTCGCGCGCGGCGCGGAAGGCGCGGACGCGGTCTGCCTGCCGCCGCTCCAGCGTGGGATCGAGCCTGAATGCGGGCGTGGCGACCGCGTCCGCGTCACCGAAGCGATTCACGCCGACGACGATCGTCTCGCCCCGCTCCACGGCCTTCTGAAATTCGTACGCGCTCTTCTCGATCGAATCTTGCGGATAGCCCGCCTCGATCGCGCGGACCGCTCCCCCCAGCGCATCGATCACCTCGATCTCGTGCCGAGCCTCGCGCTCGATGCGGTCGGTCTCGGCCTCGATGGCCCAGGCGCCTCCGACCGGATCGGCGGTGTTCACGACGCCCGACTCGAAGGCCAGGAGCTGCTGTGTCCTGAGCGCGGTGGTCACGGCTTCCTCGCTGGGGAGGGAGATCGCCTCGTCGAAGGAGTTCGTGTGGAGCGACTGGCACCCTCCCAGGACGGCGGCGAGCGCCTGCACGGCGACGCGGGCGATGTTGTTGTGAGGCTGCTGCGCCGTGAGCGTGGAGCCTCCCGTCTGCGCGTGAAAACGGAGCATGCTCGACTTCGGGTCCGCCGGATGGAAACGCTCCTCCATGAGGCGCGCCCAGAGCCGGCGCGCGGCTCGGAACTTGGCGATCTCCTCCAGGAAATTATTGTGCGCGTTGAAGAAGAACGAGAGGCGCGGTGCGAACGAGTCGACCGGGAGCCCCCGCTCCACGGCGGCGCGCACGTACTCGAGGCCGTTCGCCAAGGTGAACGCCACCTCCTGCACCGCGGTGGAGCCCGCCTCGCGAATGTGGTAGCCGCTGATCGAGATCGTGTTCCACTGCGGCACGTCGCTCGCGCAGAACTCGAAGATGTCGGTGGCGATCTTCAGGGACGGCGCGGGCGGATAGATGTACGTGCCGCGCGCGATGTATTCCTTCAAGACGTCGTTCTGCACGGTGCCCGAAAGTTTCTCGCGCGGGATGCCGCGGCGATCGGCCACGGCGATCACGAACGAGAGTAGGATCATCGCGGTGGCGTTGATCGTCATGGAGAGGCTCACCCGCTCGAGAGGAATTCCGTCGAGGAGCCGCTCCATGTCGTCGAGCGTCGAGATGGCGACGCCCACGCGCCCCACCTCGCCTTCGGCCCGCGGGCCGTCGGAGTCGTATCCCATCTGCGTCGGAAGATCGAAGGCGACCGAGAGACCTGTCTGGCCCTGGCTCAGGAGGTAGCGGTAGCGCTGATTCGATTCCTCGGCGGTGCCGAAGCCGGCGTACTGGCGCATGGTCCAGAGCCGGGAGCGGTACATGCCGGCGTGCACTCCGCGCGTGTAGGGAGGCTGGCCCGGGAGCTCGGGCGGCGCGCCGCCGCGGGGCACGAAGTCGGCGCGGGCCACGCCTACGCCTCGTCGGGCGTGACGGTGAGGAGGAGTGCGCCCGATTCCACCGGGGTCCCCGCGGAGACCGCAATCGCGGTGACCCGGCCCGAGAGGGGAGCGGGGAGTGCGTTCTGCATCTTCATCGCCTCGACGACGACAAGGGGGCTGCCCGCCTCCACGCGATCGCCGAGCGCCGCGAAGATCTCCACGACGAGCCCCGGCATCGGCGCGTGGATCTCGCCGATGGCCGTTTCCTCCTGGCGGCGCCGGGCGACTTTCGGCGCGCGCCCGTCGCGCACGCGGTATTCGTAGCGCCGTCCGTGGTACTCGACCACGATCGTCTCGCCCTCGCGGCGCACCGAGGCTTCGACCGGCCGGCCGTCCACGAGCGCGCGCGTCACCGCGCCCACCTGGCCGGTCACGCTCTGCTCGGCGCCGCCGACCGCGAGGTGGAATCCGTCGCCTTCCGGGCGAAGATCGAACTCGCGGTCGGGGCGGCCCTCGCCCGGATCGGCGCCGGGAATCGAAGCCTCCACGCTCTCGAGGAGAATCTTCACTTCCAGCTCCGCTCGGGAACGGTCCGAAGCGCCGGGACCGCTCCTCGCCACCGGCTCGCGCCCGTGCCGCTCGTGGTGGTGGCAGAGGGCGCGCCGGCCGAGGGAACGCTCCTCTCGAGCGCGGCGAAGACGGCGGCCAGCGCGGCCGCCTCCCGCTCCTCGCGGACGGAGTCGGGCGGAAGGGCCGCGCGGAAATGCTTGCTCAGGTAGGCCGTGTCGTAATCGCCCGAGACGAACGCAGCCTGTTCCAGGATCCAGCGATGGAAGGGAAGCGTCGTGCGGGTCCCTTCGATCACCGTCTCCCCGATGGCGCGGCGCGAGCGGGCAAGGGCCTCCGTCCGCGTGCGCCCCCAGACGATGATCTTTCCGATCATCGGATCGTAGTGGACCGGCACCTCGCCCCCCTCCCGCACGCCGAAATCGCACCGCACGTAGGGGCCGGTGGGGAGCGTGAGACGCCGGATCGTGCCGGCCTGCGGAAGCCATCCGTGGTCGGGATCCTCGGCGTAGATGCGGAACTCGAAGGCCGCGCCCGACGGCTTCACCTCGGCCTGCGTGAACTCGAGCGGCTCGCCCCGCGCCACGCGGACCTGCTCGCGAACGAGGTCGAGTCCCAGCACCATCTCGGTCACCGGATGCTCCACCTGGAGTCGCGCGTTCATCTCCAGGAAATAGAAGCGGCCCTGGCTGTCCATCAGGAACTCCGCCGTTCCCGCGTTCGTGTACTTTCCGGCGCGAGCGACGCGTACCGCCAGATCCCAGAGCTCGCGGCGCTTCGAGGGGTCGAGCGCTGGGGACGGCGTCTCCTCGATCACCTTCTGATGGCGGCGTTGCACGCTGCAGTCGCGTTCGCCGAGGGCGAGCACGTTGCCCCGCTCGTCGGCCAGGATCTGCACCTCGATGTGGCGCGGCTGCTCCACCCAGCGCTCCAGGTAGAGCCGATCGTCGCCGAAGGCGCTCCGCGCCTCGCCCTGCGCGAGGCGGACGGCCGATTCGAACTCGGTCGGGCCGTTCACGCGCCGCATTCCCTTCCCGCCTCCGCCGGCCGCGGCCTTCAGCACCACGGGGTAGCCGATCTCGTCGGCCGCCTTCTTCAGCGCGGCGATCTCGGCCACGGGCCCCGGCGTTCCGGGCAGAACCGGGACGCCCGCCGCGATCGCGATCGCCCGCGCGCGCACCTTGTCGCCGAGGGCGTGGCTCGCCTCGGGCGACGGCCCGATCCAGATGAGCCCCGCGTCGATGACCTGCTGCGCGAACGCGGCCGATTCGGCCAGGAAGCCGTAGCCCGGATGGATGGCGTCCGCGCCGGTGGCGCGGGCGACCTCGAGGATCTTCGCGGAGTTCAGGTACGACTGGGGCGCGGGCGCCGGCCCGATGAGATGAGCTTCGTCGGCGGCGAAGATGTGGGGGGCGCCCCGGTCGGGCTCCGAGAAGACGGCGACCGACGCGATCCCCATCTCGCGAAGCGTGCGGCAGACGCGGATGGCGATCTCGCCTCGGTTCGCGATCAGGACCTTTTCGATCGTCTTCGGCTTCGGCACCGGCGTCCCCGGGATTAGAGCGGAATGTTGCCGTGCTTCTTGGGGGGAAGCGACTGACGCTTGTTCGAGAGCATGCGGAGCGCCCGGATGAGGCGCGGCCGCGTCTCCTGGGGTTCGATGACGTCGTCGAGATAGCCGAGCGCCGCCGCCACGTAGGGATTCGCGAACTTGTCGTTGTACTCCTCGATCAGTTTCGCGCGCGCGGCCGCGGGATTCTCGGCGGCCTCGATTTCCTTCCGGTAGAGAATGTTCACGGCGCCCTCGGCGCCCATGACGGCCAGCTCGGCGCCGGGCCACGCCACGTTGTAGTCGCCGCGGATGTGCTTCGACGACATGACGTCGTACGCGCCTCCGTACGCCTTCCGCACGACCACCGTCAGCTTCGGGACCGTCGCCTCGCAGTAGGCGTAGAGGAGCTTCGCGCCGTGGCGGATGATTCCGCCCCATTCCTGCTCCGTGCCGGGGAGGAACCCCGGAACGTCCTCGAAGGTGACGAGCGGGATGTTGAAGGCGTCGCAGAAGCGGACGAAACGGGCCGCCTTCGTCGACGACTTGATGTCGAGCACCCCCGCCAGCGCGGCCGGTTGATTCCCCACGATCCCGACCGCCCGTCCGTCGAGATGGGCGAAGCCTACGATGATGTTGGGAGCGAAGTGCTCGTGGACCTCGAAGAAGTCGCCGTCGTCGACGACGAGGCGGACGATCTCCTTCATGTTGTACGGCTTGTTCGGCTCCGCCGGGACGATCTCGTTCAGGCCCGCGTCCATCCGATCGGCCGGATCGCTGGTCGCGCGGAGCGGCGAATCGTCGACGTTGTTCGAGGGGAGATAGGAGAGGAGCCGGCGGATGGCGGCCAGGCAGGCCTCGTCGTCCTCGACGGCGAAGTGAGCCACGCCCGACTTCGTGTTGTGGGTCATGGCGCCGCCGAGTTCCTCGAACGTGACGTCCTCGTTCGTGACGGTCTTGATGACGTTGGGGCCGGTGACGAACATCTGGCTCGTCCCCTTCACCATGAAGACGAAGTCGGTGATCGCGGGGGAGTAGACGGCGCCGCCGGCGCAGGGCCCCATGACGGCCGAGATCTGCGGCACCACGCCCGAGGCGATCGTGTTGCGGAGGAAGATCTCGGCATAGCCGCCGAGCGACTGGACACCTTCCTGAATTCGCGCGCCGCCCGAGTCGTTCAGCCCGATCACGGGGGCGCCATTTTCCATGGCGAGGTCCATCACGTTGCAGATCTTCCGCGCGTTCTCCTCGGATAGGGTGCCTCCGAAGACGGTGAAGTCCTGCGCGAAGACGAAGACCTTCCGGCCGTCCACGGTGCCGTAGCCGGCGACGACGCCGTCGCCGGGGATACGACGATCGGTCATGCCGAAATCGGAGGTGCGATGCTCGACGAAGACGCCGATTTCCTGGAAGGAGCCCGGATCGAGGAAGAGCTCCACGCGCTCGCGGGCCGTGAGACGGCCGTCGGCGTGCAGCTTGGCGATCCGCTCCTCGCCGCCCCCCTGGAGGACGGCTTCGCGGCGCCGGCGCAGCTCTTCGATGGCGGGTCGACGTGGCAAGGTCGAA
>Ga0315278_10004805_pt1 | contig 12223 bp, 8 predicted proteins | sample YL17G06_0_MG_FD_203880 | JGI IMG/M metagenome (GOLD analysis project Ga0315278, IMG submission 203880) | Sediment microbial communities from Yellowstone Lake, YNP, Wyoming, USA - YL17G06_0 | ecosystem: Environmental > Aquatic > Freshwater > Lake > Sediment | place: USA: Wyoming | collected... | reverse complement strand
AAGCCGACTATGACGGGGGTTATGCTTTTTCATTCAATTCTGTGATCTCTGGAGAAATTTACGGTGATTTCATACACCTGGCAAAGAAGGCTTTAGAAGAAGATTTCAAGGATGTAGCCGCTGTATTGGCGTGCGCAGCTCTTGAGGACTCTCTCAAGAGATTTGCATTAATAAATGGATTGGATGTAAATGACAAAGTTATGCAAGATGTTATCGGGGCTCTGAAAGCGAAAGGCTTGGTCTGCGGGGCTCAAAAATCAATTCTGGATGCGATGCCGAAAATCCGCGACTATTCAATGCATGCAAATTGGGATAAAATCACTCCGCAAGATGTCGGTAGTGTGATCGGTTTCGTGGAGCAGTTCCTTCTTTCAAAATTCTCATGATGGCTATCATACCAATCTATCAAAAAGAAGGGGTATTTAGGATTTATTTATAAACATTCCCCCTGAAATCAATTCTATCAATATATATCTGTTTATGATCAAAATCAAAGGATATCAGAACTCGTGTTTTGCCCAGTCGGATTCGATAAAAATCCCGCCATTCTCCTTTCATCTTTTTAATATCTATATTCACGCTTTCCCCTTTGAGTCTTTTGATTGCTTTTATAACACAGGCAATGATGTTATCCTCGCCTATATTATTGACTTCCATGAATTTGAGGGATTCTTTGCTGAAATCAATCTGCCAATTCATATATTGACCTTTATTGATTTTCCGATGGATCGGGTTGGTTTTTTGTATATTGCGTCAATCTCTTTTTGTTCTTCGTCAGAAATAAAATGCAATAATTCCGCCCGCAATTTCATCATTTCATCCTGCATGGTATCCTTGATAATTTTTCTAATATCCTTTTTGAGATCTTCAATTTCTATAACTGCTTTCATAAAATTTCCCTCCAACCTATTGAATGAAGAAATTCTCAGCTCGGGGCGCCAGACTTCAATTATCAATTAACGGATTTAATTTATTATGAATATAATGGGTATTGCAAGAAAAAGCTTGATTGATTATTTTGCAGCGGGGTTTGGGGGCGGAGATTTTAAACTACGAAACATCCGAAAGACACGAAATGAAGAGAGGGTTTAATATATTACTTAAATATAACATCTGCGTCCACCTGAGATTTATGCGCTTCAAGCGCGCGGACAAGTTCTCTGCGTGAGAATAACGTCATGAAAATGGAAACTTTTCGCGTCCCGCCACGGCGGGATTCGAGTCTTTCGCAGTTTAAAATAAATTTCCGGCTCAATTTTTAAAACTCAACAAACTCAGAAGGATAATGAGAGATGTCAATTCCCTCTTTTTCCGGTATCAGACGTATCCCCCACTGCTGCATAGCCAGGGCGCCGAATAGGATTTCAATCGTTTTGCCGTCCTCATCATCACCAATACGGTCAATCACCATCGCTTCTGCGTGAAAAGGCTTGCCGTCAATTTCACCCACCAGAACAGTTGCCTGAAAGGATGTCTTTGTCTCCCCTCCCAGCTTTGTATATGTTGGGTAAGGCAGGGTTATTGTAGCCAGATGAGCGGCAACATCGGGAATTACATAGCTATTTCTTGCCCCTGAATCAAAGAGAGTCCACATATCTCTGCCATGAACTTTGATTATTTGGCGTATTCCTCCCATGCAATACTCCTTTCTAATAAAACTGGAACCCATCGAAATCCTTTCCAGCATCAGGATCGAGGATCAGGCTGGGAGACAGGATGTATAATCCGGCATAGGGGTAAAGGACATACAGGAAATAGTCATCCACATGGAGGGAGCGGGCGTAATACCCGGGCAGGGGCTGATGGAATTTCACGAGGCGAGGCTCGCCGTCTTCCGTCAATTCTATGACCGCAATGCCGTCCGTTCCTGCAGCCGCAAAAAGCCACCGGTCGCGATAAAACCCGACAGAATCGGTATGAATCAAAGGAATTTCCCCCGTCAGAATGGGCGCCTCAGGATCCTCGAGGGAAAAAATCTTGATCCCATACTCCCCGCAAGCCACGGCCATGAGATCACCTTTGATGGCGCCCGCAAGAGGTCTGTTCAGCGGGATGGTGCAGATTCGAAAGGGCGTTGTTGTCGTCATATCCTCCACATGGATTCCCAAAAACTCATCCAGGAGGTACACGATCTGGCCATAAGATAATACAGCCCGGACTATTTCAGCATCTTCCCCCCGGCTGACGAGAACAGGCGTGGTCGGTTCTGATACGTCCAGCACGATCAGACCTCCGGAGCCGAGATACAACCGATTGTCCTGCAATGACAAACAGAGCGGGCTGCCTGTGTGGCCCCACCATTCCCCCACGGAATCAAGTTCCCCTTTTTCATCCTGGCTGAAGATAAGAACCCCGCCTGAGGAATCTGCAACGAACACCTGATCCCCGCGAGCGCAGACATTGTCATAATAATGAAATCCGGAAATGGTTTTTCGGAACTCCGGCGCCCAGGGTCTCCTCACATCCACCACATGAAGACCATAATCCAGCGCCGGAATATAAGCGTACCCATCCTCAACCGTCACGGCGCTCAGAAGGCCCTCCAGTGGAACATGCGCCAAAACATCATCCATGGAATCCATGCCGGGAGGAGAAAAATATTCCTCTTCCTCAAAGGAAATATTGGGAAGGAAGAGGGAGGAAAATATTGCCTCCCTGGGAATCCTCCCGGGCGCGGAGGGAAGAATCTTATTCGTACGAACCTGGATGAGTCGGCCCGCTCCGGGGGAAAGGATCTGGGGAATATGCGTCTGTCCAGCCTCATAATAAAAGGAAAGAGGCGCGCTGGTCATTACATCCCACACACCAGTGACGTTGGTTATATCCACAATAAGTTCCTGGGTTTTTGTGGACAGGCAATCCTTGTTCACGACAAACACATACGGGACGCCGGCGGAGCTTGTAAAACACCGAACTGCATGATCGGGAATGGGAAGGGCGAACTCCCCGGCTGGTGCGAGATCGAGGAGCGTGGGCGAAAGAATTTCCATCTCCCGATTAAGCTGTTTGACCGTGTCAAAGATCGGAAAGGGCTCGCTGTCATAGGAAAAAAGTCCCTGGATCTGATAGAAGCTTTGAGAGACGAAATAGAAAATGCCGCGTGCGCCGTACGCAAGGGCCAGCCAGACCTGGCAGCGCATCTCGGCAGGTGTGGGAATACGGCGGTTCTTTTCATCCGCAAATCCCTGGAGGATCATCCACAAGGGGCGGCCTTTATCCTGCGCCGACTGGGAAGCGATTTCAAGGTCTGCGCAATACGCATTAAAAATCTCCGGCTTGATCGGCCGCGCATACCGGATGGGATAAAAATGATGCAGCAACACCGCGGTATCCAGGGCATTGAAACGATCAGCCAAATCCGGAATGGCGGGGATGGAACTGAACGCCGGATGCAGAGGATCCAGACCGCGGAGGATTTTCGCGGCGTTCCCGGCAGAGGTCACATAATCCCTTCCCACCTCATCGCGGATATAATAACCCAGAAGAGAGGGATGAGGGGAGAGTTGCGCTACAGTTGTTGCCACCGCGTCCCTCAGCTCCGTTTCTGTCGGCTTCTCATAGAAAAAATCGGGATACTTGACAATCAGGGCGTCAAGATTCTGCGTATGGGCAATCACATTCAAACCATTCTGATCCGCAGCATCCATCAGATCTTCGAGGCGATTTGCGGGGATCCAATTGGGGAGAATAGTGTTGAAGCCCGCCTGAGCAAGGAGGGCAAGATGTGTTTTATAATCCACCCGTTCGCCATAGCGTCCGCCCAGGTGAAGCCAGATCCCGCGGGGAAAGAAGCCTGAGAAATCGGGAAACGATCCAACAAGGGGGGCGGGGGATTGTAATTCAACCGGCGAGGTCAGCGTGACATCGCCGTTCAGTTCATTTTTCATCTCTACCCTGAAGATATAAGAACCGGGACTTGTCATCCTGTCATTATCATCAAGTCCATCCCACGAGACAGAATGAATTCCTTTTCCCCTGTTGCTCTCCGGAAGAAGACTGCGGAGGACAGCCTTATCCTGATCCAGTATGTCCACACTCACCGTGGCGGGGTCGTTCAGAAGAAAGACAATGGAGCTCTGATCGTAAACTGCGTCTTCATTGGGAGAAAAGGAAAGGGGGCTGGCGGTGCAGGCATACAGCCCGAACGCATCGAACCAGATGGGCGTATGAAGATCTGCTCTGGTCTTCAGGCTCAGTCTCAGAAAAATCGCCTTTTCCGGCGGGCTCATGTCCGCCATAAACCGCACGTGTCCGGCTTGAGCGGTATAGGGGACACTCTCTTCTCCTATTTGCTGCAAGTCCTGATCGAAAAAAGCGAGAGCGAGAACTTCGGGCGTAAATGATGCGTCATCGGATCGGGCGTGAAATACCAGTTTATATTTCTTATCATGAAAAACGGCGATATCCTGATAAAAGTAATTTTGATCGTCGCATCGAACTTCGACGCTTCCGCTGGCAGCATTTTGGCCCGAGGAATCCACAACCGGATGCCCCACAAAAAACCAACCTGTGGGAGATCCTCCCGCCAGAGTTTCAAAATCCGGATTATGAATGAATTCATCCGCCAGGCTGAAGACATCGCCCGCGACCCACTCCCGGAAAAAAAGGGTGGTGAAAATCCCGGCCGCGAGATCCGCATCCTGCGGCGCGAGAAAGGAGACCCCCCGGGGCGAATAGAAAAAGTCCGCAATCGTATAATCCCTCTGATAGTTCCTCCATGCCCCTTTGGCGCGAAATTCACACGCCAGAACCTGATATTCATTGCCGACTTCCCCCCGGAGAAAGCCGGAGAAACAAAGGCGGGTCCCGCCAAATACGGGTTGATTCTGGATAAAGCTGTGATACGCGGATGTCCGAACGCTGACGTTTCCCTCAAACGCAGTGAGGGGGTCATGATCTGCAACCGCCCATCTCTGCCGGACCCAGAAGTCCGGAACGCCATTCAGGTTGACATCCGATTCAAAGCTGGGATTCAGCAGAATTTCTCCGCCAAAGAGAGAGCTTGCGAGTAGGATAAAAAAAAGAGAAAAGAAAAGGGGGAAAGAAAGCCGCATGAAAAGGCTCCTTGTACCGTTCGATTCAATCCAGATCCATGGGGCGATCGGGCGGACCCACATCCCCCTTCTCCTTGACTTCCTTCAATTTCTCGGCGAAAAGCGCATCGAGCTTTTTGAATTTGTCTTTTTCCTTTTCCCTGGCCTGCTGGAATTTCTCCTCCACCACAGCCCTTGACCGTTTCACCTTTTCAAACGCATCCTTGAACCGGTCTCCGGTGGATTCTTCCAGGATCGGCTTTCTCACCTCGACCACGTCTCCGGTCTTTCTGTTTATCACAAGGATACATTTGCACTCCGGACAGGCGATATTCATCGTTTCAATCATTTGTCCCCTCCGGCAGAAATAATGAAACATACAAAACACTTCTTCTCGTGAAATTCCAGAAAAATTTTAAAAAGAGAAAATCATGCAAAATGACGGGGGATTATGATCGAAATCCATTATTGACACGACATCGTTCATCTATGTAAATATACTGTTTCTGTTTCAATGGAAATTTCCCGGAAGAATTGGTTCTGTCTCTCTCTTTTGCGAACTCCGGGAGGATATCCATCCGATAAACTTTAAAGGGAAAAGAGTCAAAACCATGCCTGCTTCAGACAAAGAACGGAAAAGACCCTTCCTTACGGATCTTCCCCTTGGCGAAAAGAAGGGGTCCATCAATCCCTTTCTGGAGGAAAGGCTGGAGTTCAAGAGTTACGCTACAGTGGTCGCTCAGGCCGCGATGGACACGGAGAATTTCCTGACTATCGGGGTGTTCGGAAAACGGGGATCCGGAAAGACCTCCCTCATGCGTCTGGCAAAGTCCCTTGTGGATTCGAAGCCTGAACTTTTCATCACAGTCTGGTTCAACGCCTGGCAATATGATCATGAGAAGCACCTGATCGTTCCCCTCATTGTTTCCTTATCCAAGGGACTTGAGGACTTTGAAAGATCCCTGGGGGGCAAGATCACCCCAAAACTGTCGGAAGGAGTTGGCGCGCTCTGCACCGCTCTTCAATCCCTCCTGTACGGCTTTTGCGTGAAGGACAATCTGTCGATCCCGGATCTTCCGGAGCCAGGCAGCGGTCTTTCCTCAGAAGAAATCGTCAATAACTGCATCGAATTCACAAAAGATTATATCCTGGTCAGACGGCTCTATCTCGACGCCTTTTCAGATCTCCGCAGAATCACACGGGACGACAAGATCGAAAAACCCCGGATGGTCGTCTTTATCGATGATCTGGATCGTTGCCATCCTGACCGGGTCATGGATCTCCTGAAGGCCGTGAATCTTGTTCTCGGTCAGCCGGGATTCTCGTTTGTGATCGGGATCCATCCCCAGATCTTTCGTTCCTCCAGCAAAAAAATCCAGCAACAGGAATATAATCTCGAAGAGGACCAGGCGGAAGACTATATCGAAAAAATGATCCATGTGCCGGTTCATATTCCGGAACAGGATCCGGAATCCCTGCAGGAATATATCAGGGAGATGATTCTTAATATACAGGTTTTCCCCGCCACGATCTCCCGGGATCAGATGGACAATATTATCAGGGTGATCTGCGAGGCGTGCGAGAATAATCCCCGTTCCATCGTCCGTTTCCTGAACAGCCTCCTCGTCTCAGTGCGCTCGGGGGAATTTGGGGGTTCCGTCTTCGACATCCTGGGACTCCTCCTGTCCCGGATTCTGATCCGGGAACGTTACAGACCTCTTTTCCTGGCGCTGCAACAGGGCGTCACTGTGATCTCCGCCACTTATAAAAATCCGGTGAATCTGGGACAGGCGGTTGCGGACATCCTGGAAGAAAGCCAGAAGAATATGGCGTTTCTCTCTCAGACCCTCCAGACCCTTCAGGGGCTGGCGGATATCCAGCCGCAGGAAAAAACAAAGAAAGCTCTTCAGGTATTGATTGAGAATCCATCGTTGTGCCAGATCTTTTTCACAGAATCAGGACTGCGCTGGCTCCGGGACTCCCTGTATCGCGCCTCAACCGGGAAAGCAATCACCACCATCCGGGAACAACCCGAAGACACGATGAAAAAAAGGGAGAAAAAAATCTCCGGGAGATTGGAAAGGGGAACGGGCGAAGCCATCCATGACCTTGCCAAGGTTCAGATGATACCTGAGAGACCGGAGATTTCAGAACAACCCAAGCCGGAACCGCCCTTCGAAGCGCCGGTCCTGCCGGAACCCGTCAGCATCCCGGAAATATCCTCCCTGCCCGAGCAGCCGCTCCCGGAAGAGGCGATGGAGAAGAAGGAACCTCCCAAGCCGGGCAAAAGAGTGAAAGAATTCGATCCCATGAGTTATCTGATTGCCCTGACTCTCTCCCTGGTACGATATAAGACTCTGCGCGCGGCGCTTGAACAGGATGCCATGGTCATCTCCAGGGACAAGCAAATCTCCAAAAAATTGAGCAGGACCATTGCGGACACCCTGGAAAAGAGCAAAGAAAAAAAGGAGGAGGTTTCTAAAACCTCACAGTATTTCCTGGAAACCGCCGGAATGCAACCGGAGGGACTGGCCCCCAAAGCCCTTCGTATCCTGGCCGCAGACCAGTATTTGTCACAAATCTTTTCCTCGGAAAGGGGCATCCAGTGGCTCAGAAATCCCGCCTCGCGAACCACAAATCTGGATACGCCGCCCCTGGAACAACTCATCCTCCGGGAAGCGGGTTATCCAAGCTGGCCTGACGTCCTCCAGAAAGTGGAAAGAGAGAGAAACGATCCGGTCGAGCTCCTCCTGACCCTGACTCTGTTCCAGCCTCAGCTCCAGTTCCTCCGCCTGGCGCTGTATGAAGGAACCGCTGTGTACAGACCGGAGGATAACATCACTCTTGAATTCGGCAACGCCCTGGCAGATATTTTCGAGCAGGCGAAGAAAACCTGTGAATCTTCCATGCTGATCAGCCAGCGCCTGAAAAACCTGGCTGCGGAACAACCGGACGATCTGGCAAGGGCGGCCCTTGAACTCCTTGCGGAAAAATCGCACCTTTTTGACTTCATCTCCCTGGATCTCACACTGAAATGGCTCCGGGATCTGAACCGGAATAAATCCTCCGGCAATGCTGTCGACGCGAAACCAGGCACCAGTGAGGACGCCATCGGCGAGAAGTACTGGGCTGAAATCCAGCATAAAGTCATGGAAGGGGGAGTTGATCCTCTTGCAATCAGGGCCATTCTCGATGACGTCAAAAAAAATAATACCCTCCCTGAATTTGCAAAACCCTATATTCGCACTCTTGAGCCGCTCCGGGAATTAAAGGAATTACCCGCCCTGTCTCTCAAAAGATGCATTTATGTCCGGGACCTGGAACCCCTCTCGGATCTCCAGGATCTGAATAAACTCGACCTCGCAGAGTGCGCGGGAATCCTCAGCCTGGATCCCCTGGAAAAACTCAAGAACCTGGAATGGCTGGAATTGTCCGGATGCAAGGGAATCAATGATCTGAAACCCCTCTGCGTCTTGAAGGGACTCAAACACCTGAGCTTGTCCGGATGCAGCGGGATCGTTGACCTGGAACCCCTGAAATCCCTAACTGCCATGGAATGGCTCGATCTGACCGAATGCCGGGGGATTGTGGATCTCAAACCGCTTGAGAATATGAACAAGCTGCAGTGGCTCGACCTGACCCGATTGACAGAACTGACCAACCTGGGTTCCCTGGCACACCTGAGATCTCTCTCGCGACTTTACCTGAATGGGTGTGCCGGGCTTACGGACCTGGTTCCCCTGGAAAATGCCCCTTCCCTCAAAGGATTATACCTCAAGGAATGCGCCAATCTCTCCAACCTCAAACCCCTGGCGAAACTCCGATTTTTGGAAATCATAGATCTTACCAATTGCACGTTGATCAGGGATTTATCCCCCCTGGCTCATATTCGCTCCCTCGGAAGAATCCGCATTGTGGGAACCGGAGTGGATATCAACGGCATTCCTGGTCCTTTGAGGGAAAAAATCATGGTTTGAATTGAAGAGATTTGGAGGTCAGGCTACCGAGAGAGATGAAATAAGCCCCTTGTTCCATTGGGTGCGTCTCCCGAATTCTGTAGATGCGCCCGTTCTATTGACAGATTATAATATCTCCTTGACACCTCTGAAACTCTTTCCAAATTCATTGCTTTAATTTTGTTCGATGACTTTAAAATCATGGGTAAATATCAACGCTTCATCGGGAAAACCAAGGATGGAGAAAGGGGCAACGCTGGTATGAACAAGATCCTGACAACCATTGTGCTGCTTTGCTTTTCCAATATTTTCATGACCTTCGCATGGTACGGGCATTTGAAACACCTCAACGCCAAACCCTGGATTTTGGCTGCGCTCGTAAGCTGGGGAATTGCGCTTTTTGAATATCTGCTTCAAGTGCCTGCCAACCGCATCGGCCATCAGGTCTTGAATCTCGGGCAGTTGAAAATCCTCCAGGAGGTCATCACCCTCTCCGTGTTTGTTCCGTTTGCTGTGTTCTACATGAAAGAAAACTTCAGGATGAATTACCTTTATGCCGGGATCTGCCTGCTTGCTGCGGTTTTTTTCATATTTCATAAATAAGGAGAAAAATATGACGATTATGAATGGATGCCTCTCTCATCAGGCTCAGGGAAGGACAATCCCTTTTCTCTTGTTGTCTTTTCTGCTGACATTTTCCGTGATCGCCTCCGGCGAAACCACGGACGAATCCTCTCTTCCCCTCCATGTGGACACAAACGTTCAGGACTCCGGCACGTCGCTCGGACAATGCGTTTTCTGGACAGCGCCTTCAGCATCCCTTGAATTTTATTTTCTCGGCGGAAAAGTCAGCGTTCCCCTTGAAAAAATTCGAAGAGCCTCCTTTTCCTGGTCTCAGAACGAAGGCGATTCCCAACTCATCCTCGAGGATGGGAATGCGCTCAAAACAAAAGTGAAATCACCGGATCAGGCAATCCAGGGATTCATGAAAGGACTGCCTGTCCCGGTCAAAGTGAGCATTCCCCTGAAAACCATTGCCTCCTGGGAAAAGTTGTCCATGCAAATCCCCGCTTCCGTTTCACCCTCTGTCGGATCCAAGCTTTTCGGCCGCTTCATAAAAGATGGAACCCAAACTCCGGATATTCTTATCAGGGAATTCAAAAAGGAAGATCTGGAAAATAAAAACTGGAACAATTATCTCGTGAATCTCTCTATAAATGAAATAAACTTTCAATGCCCTGCAGAATCGCTCAAAAAAATCGAGGTCAAGGGAGATACTCTTCAAATCATTCTCGCAGATGGAACCATCCTCAGGGGAAAAGGGAATGCGCCCCGCGTCACGGGGAAATTCATGGATATGCCTATTGAGGTTGAAGGCTGGCAAAAGGGCGAATTCTTTTGGAAAGGCCGCGAGATCCCCACGCCTGCATCCCGCACCCGGGAAAAACCCGCTCCAGGATCCCTCCTGATTGCATCCGTACTCAAGGGGGGGGTGGAACGCCTGGAGATCGTCATTGGGAAACTCGATAATGATGGAAAATTCGCGGATATCTCGAATTCTTCCATTGAACCGTCCTATACTTTTGAAACGTCCGGAATGAACATGGAAACTCTCCTTTCCACCATCCAATCCATCGCCATTTCCGGAGACAAGGTCACGATTCTGCTCTCCGATGGAAAAACAATTACAGGAATGGGCAAAGCCCAGATGATCAGGGGTTCTTTCAACGGACAGCCTGCCACCATCGACGCCTGGGAACGCGTGGATTTTTCCTGGAAGGCGGAAGGGACGCAGACGCCTTCCCCCTCCCCGGCCGATGCAATGATCCCACCCGCGGATTTTCCGGATCTCTCCTGGAATGAAAGATATTACGAAAGCCTCGATTTCCCCGGCCGTCGTTTTGTCCTTTTTGGTTTCCTAAACTCCAATGCCGCTGAATCTTATAACTCCCCTATCACTGTAGATTATAAAGGCGTTGAGATTGACATAACCAAAGGCGCCCGGAGTTACAGCTTCAATCCAAATCTCTCCATCCTCCCCAATGGGGACAATGTCCCGATCAAAACATCCTTCGATGAATATATCAAACTTTATACGGAATACTTTCCATCCGTTCCTGCGCGGATCATCATGCCAAAGGATGGTTTGAGATCCCTGACTTCCGGAGTCTCGTGCAAAAACAATCCCATCCTCCAAACCTGGAATGCTGCCATCGCGGATTCCGGAAGGACCATCTGGATAATCACAGACCTTCAGAAACGCACTTATCTTGTTCGGAATTTAAGGGGCTATCAGCAAGGCGAGGGGTATAATGATCCTCCGGCCGGATATTATTATATCGGCGGTTATTACACAGAGGATATCCTTTCCGGCGGATCCTGTGCCATCATTGCCATGAATAAAGGCGCTGCCCATATCCCTCTGGGGATGGTGGACTTTATAGATGCTCAAAAGGGCGTTCTCACAATCATGGGACGAACTCAAAAAGAATCCGCGGAAACCCTCCGCGGCTTCTCCGCCCCTGACTCCGGGAAAGACGATATCAATAATTATCTCCGTACAGCGGTAATAGATGAATGGCGCAACAGCGTTTTTCTCGCGGAAAGCGAGATGGGGCTTATGTCTATTCCCATCTGGAGATGTGCAGGCATCCAAATGGCAAAAGATCCCGTTCTTATTCCGCAACCCGAAACGGACCTCGCCGGCTTCACCATCAAAGTGCAGACAACCGAAGGCTCTTTCGAGCTCAGGAATTGTTTCGCCTCTTATTCGTGCGAGGATGCGGATTTCCCCAAATCCGATACGCGGGAGGAGATGGCAAAAGCGCCCAAACTCCTTATCCTGGGCAAAGATGAAGAGCATGATGATCCGAATCAATACAAGATAGCCGCGCTTGTTATTGAAATCCCCGAGGGACCGACATATCTCCTTTCCTTCAACAGGATCTCAAGCATCCGCAATGCCGGCGATCTCTATGAGATCCAGACTTCAGATAACCGCATCCTTCGGGCGCGTTTTCCCTTTGGAAGCCTCACAGGACAGGGACCCCTGGGGGAAACAGCCGTGCCTTTTTCCAGCATCAAACAGCTGGATATTCAACATTGATATCCGCATTCTGATTTAAATCAGAAGGAATTTCCCTGTTACCGTATGGTGTATTGGCAGAAGGCAATCCATCATCTTGTGAAGAATTTGGGGAAGAATTTGGGGTCAGACTCTCCTTTTTTACACTT
>Ga0315278_10004804_pt1 | contig 12224 bp, 10 predicted proteins | sample YL17G06_0_MG_FD_203880 | JGI IMG/M metagenome (GOLD analysis project Ga0315278, IMG submission 203880) | Sediment microbial communities from Yellowstone Lake, YNP, Wyoming, USA - YL17G06_0 | ecosystem: Environmental > Aquatic > Freshwater > Lake > Sediment | place: USA: Wyoming | collected... | reverse complement strand
TCCTCCAATCGAATCGCGAGAATGTGATCGAGGCAGTCTCGCAGTTCCGTACAGCGCTGGATGAATTTGAAGTTTCTTTACGAGCGGGGGATGACAACCGGCTTAAGGGGCTTTTGGATTATGCCGCTGCACAATACTCTGACCTGATGTCTGTCCAATGACAACGGAATTGCAAATCATCCCCATCAATCATCCGCTCCATGCCGTTGTCCGCGTGCCCGGTTCGAAGTCCTTGACCAACCGCGCCCTGCTCATTGCTTCCCTGGCGGACGGAAAGACTGGCCTCACGAATGCATTATTCTCCGATGACTCCTCGTATTTCGCCAAAGCCCTGCAAGCTCTGGGCTTCGACATTCAAATGGACGAAAAAGAGCATGAAATAACCGTCAACGGGCTTGGCGGAATAATTCCTGAAGCCAAGGCTGACCTTTTCATTGGCAATGCGGGAACAGCGGCACGTTTCCTGACCGCATTCTTGACCCTTGGGCATGGAGAGTACATAGTCGATGGTGATTCTCGTATGCGGGAAAGACCCATCGGTGATCTGCTTGCGGCGCTCATGCCACTGGGTGCAAATCTCAGTCCAGCACGGGCCGAGGACAAATCCTGGTTGGATGACGTCTCCAGCATTTGTCCTCCTGTAAAAATCAGTGCAGCCGGTCTTCGCGGGGGCAGAACGCAAATTGCCGGGAATATCTCCTCCCAGTTTTTATCAGCCTTGTTGATGATTGCGCCATATGCAAAGATGCCAGTTGAAATCACTCTTTCATCCGAACTCAACTCCAAGCCTTATGTGGATATGACTCTTTCCATCATGCAGGATTTTGGCGTGGAAATAAAGCGAGATGGATATCAATCCTTCTGCATCCCAATCACGAAATACGAACCGCGATCCGAGTATGCCATCGAATCAGACGCATCTGCGGCATCTTATTTCTTTGCCGCACCCGCCTTATGCGGAGGCAAAGTCAAAGTAGAAAACGTTTCGAGAAATTCGAAACAAGGCGACATGGCCTTTCTCGACCTTTTACAGCATATGGGATGTTCTATATCAGAAGCAGAAAATCATATTATTGTCACCGGCGCTATTGATTTGCAGAGCATTGACGCCGATATGAGAGACATCCCTGATACTGCGCAAACTCTCGCCATTCTTGCACCGTTCGCTGCCTCTCCGACTCGGATACGTGGCATCGCCTCCGCCCGGCTTAAGGAAACAGACCGTATCCACGCCACATGCACCGAGCTTACGCGGCTCGGCGTGCAAGTCGATGAGCATGATGACGGCATGACCATTTACCCCTGCAAGAAGTTCAATCCTGCCCGCATCCAGACTTATAATGATCACCGCATGGCATTGGCATTTTCGCTGATTGGCCTTCGCGTCCCAGGCGTGTCCATTGAAAATCCGGATTGTGTGTCGAAAACCTTCCCTGGTTATTTTGAAGTGCTCAATACTCTTTATCATAACCAACCTGATGATATTATCCCGATCTTAGTATGATCTCATGCAATCAACCTTTATTCAACTTGGTCTGACCGGTTATCCGCTCGGACATAGCCTCTCTCCGAAGATCCATTCTGCAGCGCTGTCGGAATTTGGTCTGCAGGGTGACTATTCCCTTTTTCCAGTTCTGCCAGATGACCGGCAAGGCATGAAGGTTTTGCTAAACCGTGTTCGTGAACAAAACATCCGCGGATTAAATGTAACCATCCCACATAAAGAGAAAATTATTCCTTTGCTGGATGAGCTAACTCCCACAGCCAGAGCGATCGGCGCAGTTAATACTATCTTTCTGCATAAGGGTAAACTCATTGGAGAGAATACGGATGCTGCCGGATTCTCAACAAACCTGAAACAAAAAACCGGCTTTCCGGACCTTGGTCAGCCTCCTGCGGCGCTAATCCTTGGCGCAGGAGGATCAGCACGAGCTGTCGTCTATGCCTTGAATACTGACGGTTGGCAGGTGACCATTGCCGCACGGCGAATCGATCAAGCTGAAGAAGTTGCGCGGAGCTATAAGAATGTTGAGATAATGGAATTCAATGAACGGACATTGAAAAACATAAATCCTCAACTGATCGTCAACACGACGCCCATCGGCATGGTTCCTGACACCGATCGATCCCCGTGGCCTGACCTGCCGATGCCGCAAAACACGATAGTTTATGATTTGGTTTACAATCCGCGTGAGACTAAGCTGGTCAGGGATGCCCGAGCCCAGGGGTTATCAGCATTCACCGGTATCGGCATGCTGATCGAACAAGCCACCCGAGCTTTTGAAATCTGGACAGGATATCGTCCATCCCGTTCTGCTCTTATGAACGCCGTTGATCGATGATCTTCAAACTGGAGAAAATATGTTGCGCTTTTTGACTGCAGGCGAATCGCACGGCGAGGCATTGTCTGCCATTTTGGATGGAATACCGGCAGGTTTGCTCGTCTCCGTGTCAATGATTAACCACGAGCTGTCTCGCCGCCAAAAAGGCTATGGTTCTGGCGGACGCATGAAGATCGAGTCTGATTCTGTTCAGATCCTTGGTGGAATCCTGTCCGGGGAAACGACAGGCGCCCCGATCGCATTGCTTGTAAAAAATGAGGACCATGTCAAATGGAAGGGTAAAGCCATCGAACCGATGACCGCCCCGCGCCCCGGTCATGCGGATCTAACCGGAGCGGTGAAATATGGCTACAAGGATTTGCGCTTCTCGCTCGAACGCGCATCCGCCAGGGAAACCGCCATGCGCGTTGCAGCCGGTGCGGTCTGTAAACATTTTCTTGCCCAGTTTGGCATCCTCATTGGAGGATATGTCGCGTCCATAGGCAGTGTGCGTGTCGAATTTGGCGATATGCCTTATACAGAACGATTTACCCTCGCCGAAGAATCGGATGTACGCTGCCCGGTCAATGCCTTTGAAGAGAAAATCCGCGGTGAAATTGAACAGACCATCCGCGGAAAAAACACGTTGGGAGGTGTAATCGAGATCGCCGCATTGAATGTACCAGTTGGGCTGGGAAGTTTCGTCCAATGGGACAAACGTCTTGATGCCAAACTTGCCATGGCGATGATGTCCGTGCCGGCCATCAAAGGCGTCGAAATCGGGGACGCCTTTGAAAATGCCACGCTTCCCGGCACCCAGGCGCATGATGCGCTTGGGCTGGAACATCAAACCATTAACCGCTTGTCGAACAGGGCGGGTGGCATTGAGGGTGGGATTTCAAACGGGCAGCCGATCCTTATCCGAGCGGCGATGAAACCGATTGCAACCACCCTGACTCCTCAGCAGACCGTTGACCTGGCGACAGGGCAGGAATCGCCCACCAGGTATGAACGCTCCGATTTCTGTCCGGTTCCCCGGGCTGTGCCAATCCTTGAAGCCATGGCTGCTTTCATGCTGGCAGATGCACTGATTGAAAAGCTTGGCGGCGATTCACTGAACGAAATGAAACCGAGATTTGAACAATTAAGAAAGGCAAGACTTGAAGATCTACCCATGGACAACACTCCTCACATTCTCTGGGAATAATAATGAATCATATATTTATCTACGGGGCTCCCGGATCGGGAAAAACTACTGTCGGACATGCCCTTGCACAACGATTAGAGTTGCCTTTCATTGACCTTGACCATGCCATCGAGGTAAATTTCGGATTGACCATCCAGTTCATCATGGAGCAGCAAGGAGAACCTACATTTCGGGACATGGAAACTGCTGCAATAAGAATGGTTGTGAATAGCGAAGAAAGCGTGGTCGCCCTCGGAGGTGGTTCACTCTTGCGCGAGGAGAATCGTGCGCTTGCGGAAAAAAACGGTCGAATAGTTTTGCTTTCCGCAGAGGATGATACCCTGCTAGGCAGACTCGATTCTGATGTCAATAAACGACCATTGTTAATAGGCGACATTAAGGAGAATTTATCCCGGTTGCTTTCCAGGCGGGAAGCTCATTACAGGTCATTTGCGCTATCCATCCAAGTGGACAATAAATCAATAAGCCAAATTGCTCTGGAAGCCCAATCAGCTTTAGGCCGCTATCACCTCTCGGGCATGGGCCATTATGACATCGTTGTGCAGAATTTTCTTGTTGAACAGGCTGGCGATTTCCTACTCAAGCATGGATTAAAAAATCCCATTCTCGTGACCGATGAAAATGTAAAAAAGCTTCATGCTGAGAAGGTCGTTGCTTCATTGCGAGATTCTGGATTTAATCCCAAGGTCATTACCATCCCTGCGGGTGAGGCTTATAAAACACTCGACACTATTAACTCTCTCTGGCATGGATTTGTCGAAAACGGACTGGATCGTAAAAGTACGGTCATTGCATTAGGCGGTGGCGTGGTCGGCGATATGGCTGGTTTCGCCGCAGCCACCTTTATGCGCGGAGTGGGGTGGGTTGCCCTGCCGTCCACCTTGCTAGCGATGGTGGACGCATCGATCGGCGGCAAAACAGGGTTTGACTTACCTGAAGGCAAGAATCTCATCGGTTCTTTTTACCCGCCCAGATTGGTTTTGGCGGACCCGCAAGTGTTAAGAACTTTACCGGAAGAAGAGCTCATCTCCGGTCTCGCTGAGGTGGTAAAGGCTGGGGTCATCTCCGACCCGATACTATTTCAATTGTGTTTACGTGGTTTCAAGCATGCCATCGAAAATCTTGAAGATATAGTTAAGCAAGCGGTGGCAGTAAAGATACAAGTTATCGAAGAGGACCCGTTCGAAAACGGTATCCGCGCAAAGCTTAATCTCGGTCACACGGTGGGACACGCCGTTGAAAAAGCCAGTGGATATCGAATACGGCATGGCGAGGCGGTGGCCATCGGAATGGTAGCTGAAGCGAAACTGGCTGAACGTTTAAAGGTGGCAGAAAAAGGTCTGTCAGATACAATTGCCGAGACGCTTCGGGGGCTGAACCTTCCCATCGACATCCCTGGCGATTTGCCGCGTAATGAAATCATCCGAGCTATGAGCCTGGACAAGAAAAGAGCCAATGGAATTGTACGATTCGCTTTGCCAGTGGAGATCGGCAGGGTTGAGTTGGTGGATGTGGAGAATTTGGATAGGGTACTGGAGGAAAAATGAAGATATTAGTCTTGCATGGGCCGAACTTGAACCTGCTGGGTGCCCGGGAACCGGAGATCTATGGCTCGATGACCCTGGGTGAAATTGACGCGAAGCTGGTCGAGCTGGGAAAATCTCTTGGCGCAGACGTGAAATGCCTTCAATCGAATCACGAGGGAGAGCTGATTGACGCTTTGCACGACGCGCGCACCTGGGCGAACGGAGTTTTGTTTAATCCCGGGGGCTATACACATACCTCTGTTGCTTTGCGGGATGCAATCGCTGCAATTGGAATCCCTGTGGTCGAAGTGCATCTTTCAAATGTATATGCGCGCGAGGAATTCAGGCATCATTCAATGATCTCTGCAGTCTGCAAGGGAAAAGTAATTGGTTTCGGTTGGAAATCCTACGCGCTCGGACTGAGGGGATTATTGGAAGCTTGATATTCCAAAACGTGAAAAATAAACAATAGTGTTTTGTTACAGCAATCCTTCGTTCACAAGCAATTCAGCATTATAGATCGAGCCTCCAGCGGCACCGCGAATGGTGTTGTGGGATAGCACCACAAACTTGATATGGAATAATGGATCGCTCCTTACCCGTCCGACGACAGTGGTCATTCCCTTTCCTGTCAGCCGGTCAAGGCGAGGTTGGGGGCGATCGTTCTCATCCCTCAGCAGCATGACGGGCTGCGGCGAGCTTGGGAGCGCTCGGGCTTCCGGTGGAGCCTGGTAGGAACTCAAGGCTTGAATGGCTTGCTCCGGGGTGGCGGCGGATGTCAACTCAACAGATGCGCAGACGGTGTGCCCGTCGATGACCGCCACCCGGTTGGTGTGTGCCGAGAATTTAGTTTCCGCCAACTGGATGGTGTTATTCACCAGTTTTCCAAGCATTTTTCGGGGTTCCCACTCTACCTTTTCCTCCTCGCCACCGATGAAGGGAATGACGTTATCGGCGATGTCGAGGGATGCGACTCCCGGATAGCCTGCTCCTGATAGGGCTTGCAGGGAAACGACAAATACCTTCTGCAGCCCGAAGGCATCCTGTAAAGCCTTCAAAGCGACGGTCAACCCGGTGCTGGTGCAGTTGGGATTGGTGAGAATCGCTCCGCTCCAACCGTGATTCTTTCTCTGCTGCCGGACCAGGGCAATATGGTCAGCGTTGACTTCGGGTAAAAGCAAAGGGACATCTTCATCCCGGCGGTAGGATGATGCATTGGAGCAAACATTGAAACCAGCCTTGGCAAATTGCGGTTCAAGTTCCTTGGCCAAATCAACCGGCAGGGCTGAAAAAACTATACGAGAGTCGATGGCTCCCGGCTCAGCGGGCACGATCAGCATCTCGCGTGCCCAATCTGGCATTGCCTCGGATAACACCCAGCGGCAGGTTTTTCCATAAGGCTGCCCAACGGATCGATCGGATGCGGCAAGCGCAACCACTTTGAACCAGGGGTGGTTATCCAGCAGGGATACAAAACGCTGACCCACCGAACCGGTGGCTCCAAGTATTGCAACGGGGATGGGATTCATAATTTGCTCCATTAATTAATGATCAGGGCATGCAGCGCTTTGACAGCGTCTTCTGTCCTGTCAGATTCAACGACCATTGAGATGGACACCTCCGACGATCCTTGCGCGATCGCCAGCACGTTCACATTGTTTTCGCCAAGTTTCCCAAATACCTTTCCAGCCACGCCGGGCGTGGAGCGCATTTTTGCTCCAACCACCGTGATAATTGAAATATCATCGGTGGCCCAGACCCGGTCAATATCGTTTTCCTTCAATTCTTCAGCGAATATTTTCTCGAGCTCAAAAAGCACCGATTCGCATGCTTCAGCCGGAACAGCAAAACAAATGGATTGCTCGGATGAGGCTTGCGAAATAAGCGGGACGCTCGTCCCGGTGGAGGCTACTGCTCCAAACGCACGGGCTGCTACACCGGGTATGCCAAGCATGCCGCGCCCTTCGATAGTGACCAGCCTCTGCCGGCGAATCGCGGTCACTGCTTTGACGATATAGCCATTTCCAGATGTGCCGTTCCTGTGGGCATTTGAAACCAAGCGGGTGCCCGGATGTGTTGGATTGAATGTGTTGCAAATGCGCAGCCCGATACCCGCATCCACAACGGGGCGTACAGTTTTGGGATGTAATACCTTGGCTCCGAAATAAGCGAGTTCCGACACTTCGCTGTAGGTAATCTCGGGCAGTGTGCGGGCTTCGGGGACTATCCGCGGGTCGGCGGTCATTACACCGTCCACGTCGGTCCAGATCCAGACATCGTTTGCTGGCAATACAGCCCCGAGGATGGCGGCGCTGTAATCGCTGCCTCCCCGCCCCAGCGTGGTAATAACTCCGGCAGGCGTGGCGCCGATGAACCCGGTGATCACCGGGACAATCCCTTCCTCCAGAAGCGGCAGGACTTTCGCTCTCGTCTGCCGGGTGGTTGCATCAAGATCGGGGTGGGCATTTTGAAAATGAGAGTTTGTAACAATCAATTCATTTGCATCGAGAGCTTTTACACTCAAACCATTTTCAGTGATTATTCCCGCCAGCAGCCGTACGCTCATGCGCTCGCCCAATGAAGCCACGGCATCCAGGGTGCGGGGACTGGCTTCGCCAATCAAGGTGATCGCTCTGCACAGATCCACGAAAATAGAAATAAGTTCATCGATTTCAGCAATAATGTTGTTACGCTTAACCGGATCTGAGATCAACGCATTCGCGATGGACAAATGACTCGTGCGCAGGTCTTTTTCCGCATTGGGCAGTTGAGAGACATCGCCTGCGGCAGCGCGGGTGGCGCTGTCCAGCAAAAGGTTGGTCACGCCGGAAATCGCTGACGTCACCACGACCACCCGCTGCCATTCTGCATACGCGTTTAGTACTATCCGGGCAGCCTCCGACATGGCCTGCGCAGACCCGACCGAGGTGCCTCCGAATTTCATAACCAATGTCCTGGAGTGTGGCATTTTACTATCTCCTTAAGATATAAAAAAGCTCCACGATGATCGTGGAGCTTGGGGTTAGCCCAGACTGTGCGGGTGTTATTCCACCCGAAACACCACAGCCCCACGAGAGGTTCGGGGGGTAGTCGTAGTCATAACCATATATAACAAACCGGTTTTCATAATGGACGCAGTTATACCACCGTGTCGGAAGGCCGTCAATGTAATTGGCAGTATAATAGCCCGAACTTATCCGGAGCCACAATGAACACTCAATTTGAACTTATCCGTCAATCCCCCACCGTTTCCATGAATGACCGCATCCTGGCTTTCAAGGCAGCGGGTAACAAAGTGATTGCGCTTCAGGTTGGTGACCCGGATTTTGCCACACCGCGACCGGTGATTGATGTGGCCTCTCAATTTTTAAAGGATGGGGCAACGCATTACGCGCCTAGTCAGGGCACACCGGAATTACGGAAGGCAGCCGCATTTAAATTGGACCGTGACAATTCTGTGGTCTATGATCCGGACTCAGAGTTGTTGATCACGCATGGCGGCGTCCATGCGTATTATGTTGCCATGCAATCAATCTTGAACCCCAGGGATGACGTACTCATCCCGGACCCCACCTGGACCACTCATACGAACATGGTCACCCTGCTGCGAGGTAATGTTGTACGCGTTCCCGCTCCGGCGGAGAACGACTTTCTCCCGACCATTGAATCCTGGGAAAAAGCGCTCACACCCCGCAGCAAGGCGATCGTCATCAACTATCCTTCCAATCCAACCGGAGCTTATCCCTCCCCTAATTATCTCCAAAAACTACATGATTTTGCCGCCGCGCACAACCTTTGGATTGTCAGTGATGAAGTTTACGAAAACCTATATTATGCTGAAAAGCCCACTTCTGCGGCTGCCTTCCCGGGAGTAAAAGAACACACCTTGGTCGTGCATAGCCTTTCTAAAACTTATGCCATGACCGGCTGGCGTGTGGGCTACCTGGCCGCGCCTACCAGGGTAATTGAAAACGCCATCAAAGCTGGTCAGAACTCGATCACCTGTGTGGCTCCGTTTATCCAAAAAGCCGCCGCCTTTGCGCTGACAGATCCGGCAGTTCAAAAGTCCGCCGCAGAAATGCGCTCGGGCTATGCCCGGCGTCGTCAACGGGTATTGGACATCGCAGCAGAACTAGGCGAAAATCCGGTGCGTGTCATCCCGCCAATGGGCGCATTTTATTTCTTCCTGGATTTCCGTGCACTGAACCAGTCTTCAGTCCAGATCTGTGAGCGGATTCTTACCGAAGCGGGTGTTGGACTGGTCCCCGGCGCGGCGTTTGGCGACTACGGCGAAGGTTTTGCGCGGATGACCACATCTGCATCAGATTCGGATGTGGAAGCGGGTTTTCGTGCGATCCTTGGGTGGGCGGAAAAGCAGTAAACCAATTGTTTATGTTCAGCAATGCGGAGAATAACCATGAATGTCGCCTTCCAGGGTGAACCAGGAGCATATAGCGAGCAGGCCGTCCTCGAATATTTCGGTCCCATTGAAACGATGCCTTATGAGACATTCGATGCCGTTTTTTCTGCTGTGGTTTCTGGGAAGAGCGAACGTGCCATGATTCCCATTGAAAATTCGCTGGCAGGCAGCATTCACGAAAATTATGATCTTTTATTGCGCCATAACTTGTTCATCACGGGCGAGCATTTGCTCCGCATCCGCCATTGCCTGATCGTGATGCCCGGTGTCAGGAAGTCGGATATTAAAAAAGCGATCAGCCATCCACAAGCGCTCGGACAGTGCTCGGGATATTTACGTCAAAACGGAATAAGGCCGGAAGCCGTTTATGACACCGCCGGCAGTGTAAAAATATTGAAAGGGTCGGAAGCGCTTGATACGGCCGCAATCGCCTCACACCGTGCCGCAGAATTGTATGGAATGCAAATCCTCGAAGAAGGCATCGAGGATAACCCTGAGAATTTCACCCGCTTTCTCGCAATCGGGCCGGATCCAATCAACCCAACAGGCGAGTCCAAAACCTCCCTGGTATTCTCATTAAAAAATCAACCTGGGGCATTGTTCAAAGCGTTGAGTGTGTTCGCGTTGCGCGACATCAATTTAACCAAAATAGAATCGCGTCCGCTCGCCGGCACGCCCTGGGATTATCTTTTTTATATTGACTTTGTTGGAAGTGAAAAGGAAACACATGTTGCCAAGGCACTCGATCACCTTGGCGAATATGCAACCATGCTGCGCGTACTGGGGTGTTACCCGCGCGTTACGAACATGTAAATAATGATTCCACTTTGACTTGAACGGATTATTATCCCCTCTTTGGACACTGACACATAACGATATCTGCCGAAATCGACAATTGCTCCTTGACATATTTCCGAAAGCGCCTATAATCGAGCGAAATACCCAGCCCATGTCCACTCACCTTTTGTACACTTATGTTATTGTCGTCCTTATTGCGGTCCTTATTATCAAGGACCTGATTGTGGTTGAGACGGCAAAGGTGAAAGTGAAATAGACACACCTACTCAAAGAAGATGAGAGCCGCCCAACCACAGGGCGGCTCTCTTTTTGTACTTATCCCACGCCTCCGATCCCGGAGAAGGAAGCCAAGAGAGAGCCATGCGTTCAGATACGGTCAAGAAAGGCTACGATAAGGCACCTCACCGCGCACTGCTGCGTGCGACAGGACTCAAGGACGATGACTTTGGGAAACCATTTGTTGCCATCGTCAATTCCTATGTGGATATTGTTCCTGGGCATGTCCATCTGCAGGAGTTTGGCAGGATCGTGAAGGATGCAGTCCGCGCTGCCGGTGGAGTGCCGTTCGAATTCAATACCATCGGTGTGGACGATGGTATCGCAATGGGACACAAGGGCATGAAGTATTCCCTGCCTTCGCGGGAATTGATCGCGGATTGTGTCGAAACGATGATCGAAGCTCACTGCTTTGATGCCATGGTCTGCATCCCAAACTGCGACAAAATCGTCCCGGGTATGCTGCTGGCGGCGATGCGGGTCAACGTTCCGACGATCTTCGTCAGCGGCGGAGCCATGGCCGCCGGGAAAACCCCCGAAGGTGAAACTCTGGACTTGATCTCCGTGTTCGAGGGAGTTGGTGCGTTCTCTGCAGGAAAGATTGATGAGAAACGATTATTGACTCTCGAGAAATTCGCCTGTCCATCCTGTGGTTCGTGTTCCGGGATGTTCACTGCCAACTCAATGAACTGTTTGATGGAAGCCATCGGTCTCGCGCTGCCCTATAATGGTTCGGCGTTGGCGAAAACCCCCGAGCGCGAGGCGCTGGCGAAGAAAGCTGCCGCCCAGGTGATGACTCTTATTGAGCGAGACATCAAGCCACGCGATATCGTAACTGCGGAAGCGATTGATGATGCCTTCGCGCTGGATATGGCAATGGGCGGTTCATCTAACACAGTGCTGCATACGCTGGCATTGGCAAACGAAGCCGGAGTGGATTATCCGCTTTCACGTATCAACACAGTGGCCGATAAAGTCCCTCATATCTGCAAAGTTTCGCCGGCGGGAAAATGGCATATGGAGGATGTTCACCGTGCTGGTGGAATCCCGGCGATACTAAACGAAGTCCAGCGCGGAACGGGGATGCTGCACCTCGACCGGTTGACCGTATCAGGAATGACCCTGGGGGAATCTATAAAGGGTGCTGAGATCAAAGATAAAGAAGTGATTCGCTCTTATGAGAATGCCCATTCAAAGCGAGGCGGACTGGCGATATTGTTCGGTAACCTGGCTCCAAACGGTGCGGTCGTCAAAGTTGGCGGCGTCAGCGCGGGGATGATGAAATTTTCAGGTCCGGCGCGGATCTACGAATCGCAGGATGAAGCGCTGGCGGGGATTCTTGCAAAGCAGGTTCAACCTGGAGATGTGGTCGTTGTTCGATATGAAGGTCCGAAAGGTGGACCGGGGATGCAGGAAATGCTCTCACCGACCTCCGCGATCATGGGACAGGGACTGGGCGACAAAGTCGCGCTCATCACTGATGGCCGTTTTAGCGGCGGCACGCGCGGGGCGTGTATCGGACATGTTTCCCCCGAGGCGGCTGCCGGCGGTCCGATCGCGGCGCTTGAAAACGGAGACATCGTCGAGATTGATCTGGAAGCCCGGAAATTGGATGTTCGTCTCAGCGAGGACATCATCCAGAAAAGATTGGCTGCCCTGCCATCTTTCAAGAGCAA
>Ga0315278_10004800_pt1 | contig 12229 bp, 3 predicted proteins | sample YL17G06_0_MG_FD_203880 | JGI IMG/M metagenome (GOLD analysis project Ga0315278, IMG submission 203880) | Sediment microbial communities from Yellowstone Lake, YNP, Wyoming, USA - YL17G06_0 | ecosystem: Environmental > Aquatic > Freshwater > Lake > Sediment | place: USA: Wyoming | collected... | reverse complement strand
GAGCGGGCAACCGAGACGGTCAGCAGCGGCATCGTGTCCGCGGCACCCAGGAGATAGAGATGGAGGGTTGCATTGACAGAGGAGTCGCTGACCACCGCATAGACGTTGCTGAGATTGAACAACAGGCATGCCTCACTGCGGCCGATGTGCTGGGGCTCGGCATGGCCCGCCTCGTCGAGGCCAAAGGGGAACGCGGGAGCATTGCTGTCAACCTGGGCATCGGCCCAGCCATCGAGGGCCATGTTGGTCGAGTCGTCAGCCAGGGCCGGCAGGCCCGAGGGCGGAACGCCCGGCGGGTAAAAGCACCAATTGACAATCGCCGCAGGGCAGGCGAGTGCCGTGCTCACTATGAATGCCAGTATGACACAATGTCGGTGTTGCATGGTGCACTCCATTGGGCGGGTAGTATATCATTGGCGGATTGTTTTGTCAAGGGCAGTAGCCAGACACCAAAATTCCGATATAAGAAAGAGACGCCCGTGATCCCGCCTCGGCGGCGGGATGAATCAGATTGAGGCAGGCACGCCAAGGCACGCCGCCCTTCCTCCCTCTTTCCCCCCCGCCCCCCTCGCCAGGCTGATGCGAGGGGGGCGGGGGGAAAAAGAGAGGGGCGGCTGGCTCTGCTGCCTCAATTTGATTCACCCACGAGGCAAGCTCGTGGGGGTCTCAAACCCTTATATCGGAATTTTAGGCCAGACAGTTTGAGCAACGTGGCGGGGTGCGGGGCTCTCCTTGCCTTTTCCGCCCTGGTTCGCTATAATCTTTGGCGTACAGTGCAATAAAAGGCGATTTCGATGGTTGCGCCCGACAACGTGCTGCGCCTCATCGCGGTCTTCGGCCTGTACGGGCTGACGGATGAGGAGATTAACATTGTGGAGGGAACGTGACAAATTGCAAAAACTGTCGGCAACCATGGCGAACGCAACGAACATCATACGCCAAACGCTGACACGCTTGCGCAGGCAGCTCCGCATATGGAACCGCCCACTGCCGAGAGCGGAAGAACAGCCCTTGCGTGCGGAGTTGTTCGGCATTGCCCAGCTTCAGGCGCATGCGGCCACGCTGGCGGGCTGGCACACCGTGCAGCCGCGGCGGGGCCGCAACCTGCTGCTGCCGCGCCTGGCGGAGAATCGGCAAGTGCTGGTGCGCACGTACAACCAGATTTCCGCCGCGGTTCAGGCACGCCGTCCCATCACGCCGGCAGGCGAATGGCTGCTGGACAACTTCTACCTGATCGAGGAGCAGATTGTTGCCACGCAGCGGCACTTGCCGAAGCACTACAGCCACGAGCTGCCGCGGCTGGCCCAAGGGCCCCTCTCCGGCTATCCCCGCATCTACGACATTGCCCAGGAGCTGATTGCCCATCTCGACGGCCGCGTTGACGCGAAAAGCCTCGGCGGCTTTGTGCAGGCATACCAGCAGGTCTCGCCACTCCGCCTCGGAGAGCTGTGGGCAATACCCATCATGCTTCGCCTTGCCCTGATCGAAAACCTGCGCCGCGTGGCTGTCCGCATCTCGATGCACAGGGCGGATATTGACAATGCCAGCAAATGGGCCGACAGGGTCGTCGCGACAATGGAGAAGGACGCGCAGGATGTCGTTCTCGTCCTGGCGGACATGACGCGGTTGGATCCGCAGATGTCGAGCGCGTTTGCAGCGGAATTTGTACGGCTGCTGCAGGGGCAGGGCTTCCCTCTTTCTTTTGTGCTCGCCTGGGTCGAGCAACGCTTGTCCGGCACAGGGTGGAGCATCGAGCGCTGCATGCAGGTCGAAAGCCAGCGTCAGGCAAGCGACTATGTGTCCGTCAGCAACACCATCCGCAGCCTGCGCGTCCTGGACGGCATTGATTGGCACGAGTTTGTCGAGACGGCAAGCTTTGTCGAGCAGATCCTGCGCGAGGATCCGGCCGAAGCGTACAGCGACATGGACTTCGCCACGCGCGACTGGTACCGCCACGTTGTCGAGGACATTTCCCGGCGCAGCCGAAGAACGGAAATTGAGGTTGCGCAGAAAGCGGTTGAGCTAGCCCGCGGCGCTCCCGCGGGCAGCCACCAGCGCACAGCGCATGTCGGATTTCACCTTGTTGACCGGGGGAGGCGCCAGCTCGAACACGCCGTGGGCATTCGTCCTTCGGTTGCCACCTTGTGCGCGCGTCCGAGCCACCACTGTGCGCTGGCGGTCTATCTCGGCGCCATTGCCGCCCTCGCAGTGGCGGCAACGGCGGCACTGTGCCGCCTGGCCCACGTGCAGGGGAACAGAGAGTGGCCCTGGTGGCTCTTCGGCGCGCTGGTACTGATGTGCGCAAGCCACGCGGCGGTGGCGGTGGTGAACTGGCTGGCGTCGGTGATGGTGCCGCCGCCGCAGCTGCCCCGGCTCGACTTCTCGTCCGGCATACCGCCCGATGCTCGCACGCTGATCGTTGTCCCCGGCATGCTGACCGGCGACGATGCGATCGAACGGCTGGTCGAGGATCTCGAAATAAGGTTCCTGGCCAACCGGGCCGACGGCCTGTATTTTGGCCTGCTGACAGATTTTCCCGACGCACCATGCGCGCACATGACGGACGACGACCACCTGGCCACGCTGGCCGAGCAGGGAATCGAGGCGCTGAACGCGGCGTATCCGCTCGGGGACGGCGGGCCGTTCTTCCTGTTCCATCGGCCGCGGGAGTGGAATGACAGCGAGGGCGTGTGGATGGGATACGAGCGCAAGCGCGGCAAGCTGGGCGCGCTGAACGCGCTGCTGCGGGACGGGGGAGACTCCCGGTTTTCACGCATCGCCGGCAACCGCGCAGTTCTCCCGCACATCCGCTATGTCATCACGCTGGACACCGACACGCAGTTGCCGCTCGATGCGGCATGGAAACTCGTGGGCACGATGGCCCATCCGCTGAACCTGCCTGTGTTCGACGGGCTCCTCCAGCGCGTGGTCGAAGGCTTCGGCATCCTGCAGCCGCGGATCGCCATCAGCCTGCCCGACTCGCACCGGTCGTGGTTTGTCCGCATGAACGGGGGCGAAGCGGGCATAGATCCCTATACGCGCGCCGTGTCGGACGTGTACCAGGATGTCTTTGGCGAAGGCTCGTTCATCGGCAAGGGCATCTACGACGTTGATGTGTTCGAACAGGCGCTTGCCGGGCACTTGCCCGGGAACCGCATCCTCAGCCACGACCTTCTCGAAGGCTGCTTTGCCCGCTCCGCCCTCGTCAGCGACGTTGTCCTGCGCGAAGACTCTCCCGCGCAGTATGGCGCCGAAACCCGCCGCCGGCACCGCTGGACCAGGGGTGACTGGCAGATTGCCGCCTGGGTTCTGCCGCGCGTGCCTTGCGCGGACGGCTGCTGGCGCCGCAATCCGCTCTCGCTCCTTTCCCAATGGAAGATCCTTGACAATCTCCGCCGCAGCCTCGTACCGCCCGCGATGGCCGCGGTGCTGATGCTGGGATGGACAGTCGCACCTCCCGCGTGGCTGTGGACGCTGGCCATCCTGCTGACGGCTGCGGCGCCCGACGTGGTGGCGTCCGCATGGCAGGCGCTGAGCGTGCCACGGGAACTTCCGTGGCTCATGCACCTGCGCATAACGGGCCGCGAGTGCATGCGCGGGCTGGCGCGCGCGCTGCTGCTGGTCGCCTGCCTGCCCTACGAGGCTCACGTCAGGCTCGATGCAGTCTGCCGCACCCTTGTGCGGATGCTGGTGACAAGACGGCACCTGCTCGAATGGACGACGGCAAGCGAATCTGCGCGCTGTACGCCGTCCACCCTGGCCGGCTACTACCGGCTGATGTGGTGCGCGCCGGCGCTTGCGTGCGCAATGGCCTCATTGCTTGCCTGGCGTGGTGGCGCGGCGGCGCCCGTGGCGATACCTATCCTGTGCCTGTGGTGCCTAGGGCCGGCAATGGCATGGTGGACAAGCAGACTCCTTGTCGCGAGCACCCCGGCGCTTGCATCGGCGGACACGCTGTTCCTGCGGAGCCTTGCACTGAAGACCTGGCGATTCTTCGACACCTTCGTCGGCCCGGAAGACAACTGGCTCCCTCCCGACCATCATCAGGAGGAACCGGTGGTGGCCACTGTCCACCGCACGTCGCCGACGAACATCGGGCTTGCCCTGCTCGCCACTCTTGCCGCGTACGACTTTGGCTACATCGGCACCGCTCGGCTGATTGATCGAACCGCGCGTTCCCTCGAAACCTTGGGGAGACTCCGTCGGTTCCGCGGCCATTTCCACAACTGGTATGACACCCGCTCGCTCGAACCATTGGCGCCCTTGTATGTATCCACGGTTGACAGTGGCAACCTGGCGGGCCATCTGCTTGTCCTGCGTGCGGGCCTGCGCGGCCTCGTGGACGAGCCCATCGCCGGCCCAGCAGTGCATGACGGCCTGGCCGACCTGCTCCGCGAAATCCTTGCCGCGGCGGCGGACGGGACGACTGCGTGCGGCCCGTTGTGTACCGGGCCGCTGCGCGTGCGCGTGCAAACCATGCTGGACGAACTTGCCAATCTGCCTCGTTCCCTCGGCCATGTGGCCGGGCTGCTGGATCGAGCACATGAACTTGCCGCCGCAATGCGTGATGCCGTGCCTAGGCAATCTGTGGATCTCGACTGGTGGATTGACGCCTTTAGCCGCTACTGCGAGGATCTCAGGCGCGAGATAGACACAATGGCACCGTGGATTGCGGTGCTTAGGCAGGCCGGCGACAATGCGCATGCATCTCAGGCGCTCAAGCAGGAATGCATGCAGATTGAGGAACAGCTTGGCATCCTTGCGGACATGCCTTCCCTGCGCGCGATTGCTGCGTTCGAGCCACAGATCGAGCCACCGCGCACCCCCGAGGCCGACCCGGCCGGCACCTCGCCGCGGAACGCCATGCCGCCTGATATAGCCAGCCTCCGTTCTTCGCTTTGCCAGCACATCGCCCAGGCACGCGCCGCCGCCGCGAAGCGCATCGCCGCTCTTGGCCGCCTGGCCGCCTTGTGTGAAGACTATGCCACCCTTGACTACGAGTTTCTGTACCATCCCTCCCGCCACCTCCTGGCTGTCGGGTACAATGCGACTGAGCACAAGGCGGACAACAGCTTCTACGACCTGCTCGCCTCGGAATCGCGGCTGTGCAGCTTCCTGGCGATTGCGCAGGCGAAGCTGCCGCAGGACCACTGGTTCTCGCTCGGCCGCCTGCTCACAATGTCCCATGGCCGTTCGCTCCTGCTGTCGTGGGATGGCTCGATGTTCGAGTACCTGATGCCGTTGCTCGTCATGCCGTCGTTCGAGGGGTCGCTTCTGGACCAGACCTGCAAGGCCGCCATCGAGCGGCAGATCGAGTACGGCGCCCAGCGCGGCGTGCCGTGGGGCATTTCCGAATCGTCGTACCATGCCCTCAACGCCCAGATGGACTACGAGTACCGCGCGTTCGGCGTGCCGGGCCTTGGTCTCCGTCACGGCCTGGCCACCGACGTTGTCGTTGCACCGTACGCGACGGTCATGGCGTTGATGCTCGCGCCACACAAGGCGGTGGCGAACCTGCGCCGCCTTGCCGCCGAAGGATGCTTCGGCCGGTTCGGACTCTTCGAGGCGGCCGACTACACGCCGGCCCGTGTGCCGCCGGGCAAGACCCACGCCGTCGTTGCGTCGTTCATGGCGCACCACCAAGGCATGAGCCTGCTGGCGCTTGCACATCTGCTGCGGGGCCAGCCCATGCAGAAGCGTTTCATGGCCGAGCCCAGGTTTAAGGCGACGGAGCCGCTTCTAGAAGAGCGTGTGCCGCACGTCATGCCGATCCATCTCCATGTCGTCAAGGCCGCCTCGTCGCGCGGTGCCCCCGTCGAGCACAAGAGTCAAGTCCGTATCTTCTCCACCGCTGCCACACCGCTGCCCGAAGTCCATATCCTCAGCAACGGCCGCTACCGCGTCATGGTGACCAACGCCGGCGGCGGCTACAGCCATTGGAATGACTTCGCTGTCACCCGCTGGCGCGAGGACGCCACCTGTGACGCCCTCGGCAGCTTCTGCTATCTCCGCCGTCCCGGCACGGGCCGCATCTGGTCAGTTTCCCACCAGCCAACGCTCAAACGCGCCCGCAGCTACGAGGCCATGTTCTCCCAAGGCCGTGCCGAGTTCCGCCGCCGCGACCGCGAGATTGCCACACACACCGAAATCGCCGTGTCGCCCGAGGACGACATCGAGCTTCGCCGCATCCACCTCACCAACAACGGCCGCACGCCCTGCACGATAGAGCTTACCAGTTATGCCGAGGTCGTCCTCTGTCCCGTCGCCGCGGACGCCACTCATCCGGCCTTCAGCAAGCTCTTCGTCCACACTGAGATCCTGCGACACGCCAACGCCATCCTTTGCTCCCGCCGCCAAGCACGGGGAGAGCGCACACCATGGATGTTCCATCTCATGAGCATCCACGGCTCGGCCCGAAATCCCGTGGTCTCCGTCGGCACGGCGTCGTTCGAGACCGACCGCGGGATCTTCATCGGCCGGGGCGGCTCGCTCGTCTCGCCCGCCGCAATGAAGGTCGAGGCGCTGTCCAATACCGAGGGCCATGTCCTCGATCCCATCGTTGCCATCCGTCACCGTCTTGTCCTTCTGCCCGAAGACACCGTCGCGATTGACCTGGTCACCGGCATTGCTGCCTCGCGCGATGCTGCCTGCACGTTGGTCGAACGCTACCACGACCATCATATCGCCTCGCGCGTGTTCAACCTGGCCTGGACCCATGGGCAGATCGTGCTCCGCAATCTGAACGCTTCCGAAGACGACGCCCAGGTGTACGGCGCCCTGGCACGCGCAATCATCTATCCGCACGCTTCACGCCGGGCAAATCCTGACATTGTCGTGCGCAACCGACGAAGCCAGACGGCGTTGTGGCCCTACGGCATCTCAGGCGACCTCCCCATCGCTCTCCTCCGCGTCGGCGACCAAGGTTGCCTGGGCCTCGTCCGCGAAATGGCCCAGGCGCATGCCTATTGGCGCGAGAAAGGCATTGCCGTGGATCTCATCATCATCAATGAGGAACGCGCCGGCTATCGCCATCTCCTCCATGACGGGATAATGGGTGTCATTGCCGCAGGCACCGAGGCCCACCTGCTTGACCAGAAGGGCGGTGTGTTTGTCCGGCGCGAGGAACAGTTTTCCGAGGAAGACCGTGTCCTCCTTCAATCCATCGCACGGCTGGTCGTCGCCGACGCCGCAGGCAGCCTGCGCGAACAGCTTGACCGCCAGGCACGGCCGGAACCGCTTTTGCCGCTGCTGATTCCCACGGAAGAACCCCCATCCCCGCGCACGCCATCGCCACCACCTGCCCGCTCCCTCGTTTTCTTCAACGGCCAGGGCGGCTTCACGCCCGACGGCCGCGAATATGTCGTCACCATTGCACCAGGACAGTCCACTCCCGCTCCCTGGGTCAATGTGCTCGCCAACCCGCTGTTCGGTTCCGTCGTCTCGGAATGCGGCTCCGCCTACACGTGGCGCGACAATGCGCACGAGTACCGCCTCACCCCCTGGCACAACGATCCTGTCACCGACATTGGTGGCGAGGCGTTCTACATCCGCGACGATACCACGGGTGCCTTCTGGTCGCCCACGCCACTGCCCGCCCGCGGATCGGGATACTATGTCACCCGTCACGGCCTCGGCTACAGCGTCTTCGAGCATGCCGAGGACGGCATTGACACCGAGCTCTGGATGTATGTTGCCGTTGATCTGCCCGTCAAGTTCTGCGTGCTCAAGCTCCGCAACCGGTCGGGCCGTCTCCGCCGCCTGTCGGTCTACGGCTGCGTCGAGTGGGTGCTTGGCGAACAGCGCGCTGCATCCGCCATGCACGTGGTCACCGTGCCCGACACCAAGAGTGGAGCGGTGCTGGCCCGCAACGTCTACCGCCAAGAGTTCATGGACTATGTCGCATTCTTCAACGTCAACGACCCCGAACGGATGGCGACCGGCGACCGCACGGAGTTCATCGGGCGCAACCGATCGCTTGCATCGCCTGCGGCGCTTGAACGCGATGGCCTGTCCGGCCGCATTGGCGCCACGCTTGATCCCTGCGCCGCGCTCCAGACACGCTTCGTGCTCGAGGACCGGCAGACACGCGAGATGGTCTTCGTTCTCGGCGCAGGCAGGACCGAGGCTGAGGCCCGGTCGCTCGTCCTCCAGTCCTGCAGCACCGACCAGGCGCATGCCGCGCTCAATGACGTGTGGGAATACTGGAAACGCACGCTCGGTGCGGTCAATGTCCACACGCCCGATCAATCCGTCAACGTCCTCGCCAACGGCTGGCTCCTCTACCAGACTATCGCCTGCCGCATCATGGCGCGCAGCGGGTACTACCAGTCTGGCGGCGCATTTGGATTCCGCGACCAGTTGCAGGACGTGATGGCTGTTGTCCATGCCGATCCGGGCATTGCCCGTGCGCACATCCTCGAATGCGCCGGCCGGCAGTTCTTCCAGGGCGACGTGCAGCACTGGTGGCATCCGCCCTCAGGCCGTGGTGTCCGTTCGCATTGCTCGGACGACTATCTCTGGCTCCCCCTCGCCACATGCCGCTATGTCGCCTGCACGGGAGATACCGGTATCCTCGATGAACACGCGGGATTCCTTGATGGCCGCCCTGTCAATGCGGATGAGGAAGGTTACTACGACCTGCCCATCTTGTCCAACACGCATGCCAGCCTCTACGACCATTGTGCCAAGGCAATTGCCCATGCCCTGACGTTTGGCCGCCATGGCTTGCCCCGCATCGGCTCGGGCGACTGGAACGACGGCATGAACCGCGTCGGCACCGCCGGCGAAGGCGAGAGTGTCTGGCTTGCCTTCTTCCTCCACCACGTCCTCGTCGAGTTTGCGCGCATTGCCAACATGCGCGGCGACCAGCAGTTCGCCGCGCAATGCACTGCCCATGCCGCCGCGCTGCGCGTCAGCATTGAGCAGCATGCCTGGGACGGCCACTGGTACCGCCGCGCCTATTGTGACAACGGCGATCCCCTCGGCTCGTCCGAGAATGCCGAATGCACGATTGATTCGCTCGCGCAAAGTTGGGCCGTCCTCTCGGGCGCCACAGACCCGGGCCGCGCACGCTCCGCGCTCGACGAGGCGTATGCGCGCCTTGTCCGACACGACGCAGCACTCGTCCAGCTCCTCGATCCACCGTTCGACCACGGCCCCCAGAATCCCGGCTACATCAAGGCTTATCCCCCGGGCGTCCGCGAGAACGGAGGCCAATATACCCACGCCACCGTCTGGCTCATCATGGCGTTCGCCGCCATCGGCGACGACAAGCGCGCATGGGAACTGTTCCACCTCGTCAATCCCATTCACCACGCCACCACACTTGGCCGCATGGCGACCTACCGCGTCGAACCCTATGTCGTCGCGTCCGATGTGTACGCACGCCCGCCGCTCACCGGACGCGGTGGATGGACGTGGTACACCGGTGCCGCGGGCTGGATGTACCGCCTCATCATCGAATCGCTCCTTGGCATACACCGCGAAAACGACATCCTCCGTTTCGCGCCCTGCGTGCCACGCGACTGGCAGGGCTATACGATCCACTATCGCTACCACGGCACCGTCTATCATATCGAGGTCAAACGCGAGGGCGAAGAGAACACGATCCGGCGCATTGCCGTGGACGGCACCATCCAAGAGGACAAGGCAGTCCATCTTGTCAACGACGGCAGGGAGCACACTGTCGAGATCGCAATGGGCTGATCTCATGTGCGGCACCGTGTCGCAATTCAACCGCACGATGTTGATTTTTCGTGCTGTCAAACTCCGAAAGCCATCGCAGGGATCCGATCAAAGAGACCGAGACCCGCGTCCAGTTCATCGTCAAGCTGGTCTGCAAGCTATACGGGCTGACTAAAGAGGAAACAAGAATTGTGGAGCTGTCATGACAAACGAATTTACCACCGTGTTCGAGATCTCGCTGGGATCGAACGGCGTCGTGAAAGAGGATATCTTCCGGCTCGCCCTTGGTGTGCTCACGCTGTGTATCGGCATCTACGGAGTCATCCGGTGCATACGGACACGGTCTTTCAAGGCGGTGATTCACAGCGCGTTCTTTATCGTCTTCAGTATCATCTGGTTGGTGGTGCATGGCTCGGCTGCGCGCTGCTCACCATGCAGCACCGACGGCGTAGCCGCCGGGACTTGCCACGGCACAGCCGTGGCCACTTTTCTTGGTGCACAGAAAAGAAGGGCGCGGCTGCTCAAAGGGGCCTCATGCAGCCGCGCATCCGCCTCCAAGGAGGCCGTTCAACGTGCTCGTAAAGCCTTTGCCGCAGCCTCGCCTCCGTTCATCAGGTGGAGCAGGGGCTGGGGCCGGTCAACATTCTCGATGAAGGACGGCCGGGCATGCCAGGGTGTGCCGCTCAGGACATTGGCAAGGTCCATCCAGTACTCGAGCCGGGCCGGCTTCAGTCCCCAGGTCATGTGGAAGTGGTTCGCAGGCGCATATTGCTTGTACTCGACCATGGTGGCGTATTTCGGGACGACAAAGGTGTGGGGCCATGTGCTGGTCGAGGTGTTGCAGACCGTCTCGGCAAGTTTGGCTGGGAGGTCAACGGTGCATGCCTCGTCCCAGAACATGGTGAACATGTTGTTGAGAGAGCTGTAGGCGAGGCGCGCGGCAATTCCCTCGATGCCGCCCGGGGTGACAAAGGTGACTGAGTTGCCAAGGCCGGGGAAGTAATGCTTGTCCGCGGCAGGCATGCTGACGCGGCTCATGATGGCCTTGACGCTTGCGCCGGGTTTGGCGGCCCAGTCGAAGGAGGCGCTGCCCGAGTTGTCGCCGTCAACGAGTCCTTTCTGTTCCCAAGCCGAGCCGCCATTGAGGCCGGGAATCCTGAGCCGTTTGGCCAGCGACCGGATCTCCCACGGCTCCCAGACCTTCCGGAAGTCCATGAACAGGGGCGGATTGCCGCCCGAGAGCCAGGTGAAGACCAGCATGGTGAGGAGGCCCTGCATGTCCGCCTCGGTCGCATAGGGCAGGGGTGGCTTGCGGCCGTTGTGGTCAAAGGTCGAGTTGAACAGGGATTCCATGGCGTCGGCAACGGGCAGGGGGATGCCGCGCGGGTCGCTTCCCCACTCGAGCTGGCTCATGAAGCCGCCGCCGACCGCGTTGATGTCGGCCATGAGGTCGCGGATGACGAGGTACATTGCGAGGCTCTGGTTGAAGCGGTCGCTGTCCGCTTTTTTCGGGAGCTCGATCCGGTCGCCCACATGGTCGTCCATCCAGGCGCGGAGTGCGGCGAGCTCCTTGGCGTTGTAGGCCTTCTTGTTCAGCATGTCGGCCAGGAGCTTCATGTCAAGGCGGGCAATCTCGATGCCGAACGTGTTCCTTGTGGGGATGATATGCTGGAGGGCGGTCTCCATGCCCATCGAGTCATGGCCGAAGATGACAACGCGGCGGCCCTTGAGGCCGACATAGGTGACCGCGGCATGACACCAGTCAACCAGCGCCTCGATGGTGGCGGGGGTGATGGCGGGCATGAGGCCCGTGTCATCCCACGTGCCGACGTTTATGTGGACGAGACGGCCGTACTGGGAGATTGCGCCGCTTGCGGCGTGGGTGAAGACGACGCCGGGCTTCGGCCCGCTGTTGCCGCAGGTAAGGTTCAGCGGCGTGTCGGCGGGGAAATGGCTCAGGAGCGAGATCAGGCCGAGCTGGGGAAAAGCCCAGGTGTCCGGCACGCAGACAAGGACGCCCACGCCCTGCTCCTTGAACTGCTGGGCAACGATGTCGGCCTGGCGCTCGCCGTCAATCAGCGTGGCGGCCCATACCACGCGCGGCCGCAGCCTGCCCGGGACCTGGATGCCGCCGGCGAGGTGCCCGGCAATCGTCTGGACTATGTTCGTTGCGCGCGAGCGCGAGCCGGCGTCAATCCGCGGGTCGCAGGTGGCACACACGCCTATCACCGGCATCGCCGGCTTTGTGGTGGCAACTGCCGGCAGTTTCTGTGCTGTGCTCATAGACCATTCCTCTTGTGGTTGTTGTTACGAGACCCCTTCGATTGCCTGCCACCAACCAGGACGGAACGAAGCCATTGCTCGATCCGCTCGTTGGTGGGATGGGCGCCAAAGAGTGATGCAAGCTTGGTGGTCAGGATCTCCGCGCGGGCCTTGTCGTGGTGGCCGCCTGCGCTGCCGAAGGCACCCAGCTTCAGCCGGGCAATGCGGCCGACATTGATGCCAAATGCGCCGCCGCGCAGGATGACGAACAGGGTTGTGCCGT
>Ga0315278_10004799_pt1 | contig 12229 bp, 16 predicted proteins | sample YL17G06_0_MG_FD_203880 | JGI IMG/M metagenome (GOLD analysis project Ga0315278, IMG submission 203880) | Sediment microbial communities from Yellowstone Lake, YNP, Wyoming, USA - YL17G06_0 | ecosystem: Environmental > Aquatic > Freshwater > Lake > Sediment | place: USA: Wyoming | collected... | reverse complement strand
CCAGATCTTCGACCCCTCGCTCCGCCGATCGATTGTCGAGGCTCGTGTGGAGTCGCTGGCTGTCAGTGCCGATGGTGTGGCGCTTGACGGCGGCCGGCTGTGCTTCAAGGCTGGCGAAAAGGGCCGGACGCTCAAGATCGTGAAGATCGGCGAGCCGGTAACAACCAGGTAGCCCGGCACCCGCGCTGGCGCTCACTCGGGGCCACGACGGGTCCAGGACAGGTCCGGGTCGGGGGCGCCGAGGCCCCGTGCTAGAATCAAGGGCCTCGCAGCTCTTGGCGCGGAGAGATGTCCGAGTGGCTGAAGGAGCACGCTTGGAAATTGCCTTCGGTCACCGCTTGGCACGTCTACGAACGTCGCTAACCCTCTACGCCGCAGCGACATAACTGTCGCCGCGATCCCGCCCCGTCGATCCCCGTAAATCGTGCTAGATCACGGTCGAAGTGGCGAGCTACGGCACAAAGCACGTCACAAAACCCGGTGGGACTCCCCGAGTGCCATACGGCAGGTCGGCGCCGTCTATGTAACCGAGGTCGGCGCAAACTGCCGCTCGTCGGTGAGTGGCAGAGTGGTTGATCGCTCCGGTCTTGAAAACCGGCGTGGGGGAAACTCCACCGGGGGTTCGAATCCCCCCCCTCTTCGCCAACAAGTCTGAAGGGCCGAATCCACTGAGTCATAGTGGATTCGGCCCTTTCGTTTTCAGGGTCGTTGTCGAACGCCAATCCCGGCTCACGGGATGCGGGTGGCGGGTTCTGCGGAACACCGGCATACCTCGGCGTCGACGGTTCATTTCAATCCCTGAAGAGCATGATTTCCTTCCGCCCTGCCCGGTGTTCGCAGCCAGAAGAATCGTCAGAGCGCGTCAATTCCGAAGGTCGTCGATCTCAGGGTCCTTTGGAAGGCCAGTTTTGATTATCGTGGGCTTCTGGCCAGGGCGGAGAAGCGTAATCGTATACACAGACCCGGGCTTGAGCCCAGCGGCCTTGACAACCATCCCGATGGCGCGCATGACGTCTAGATTGCTGAAGTCGACCGTCACCGGCTGGTTGGCGTCAACTTCTTCGACCTTGTATTCGAACCCCACTCCGGCTGCGTGAGAAATAGCGTCGAGAACGTCTCTGACCGGGGTATTCACGAACTGCATCCCTGAGGGCATCGTCTTTCCCTGCGGTTCGATCCAGGTCTTTCCCCTCGTCGGATCCGGCGGGAGTGCCCCCACTACCAGCCTGTTCCCGTCAATGCTCCACCGGCACCCGACGCTGTCGCAGACGGCATTCAGCACCGTGCGCAACGTGACGTCGCTCAGTGTGATGGTGATCGGCTTCTGCAGGATAGGGTCGACCGTCACTTCGAAATCGCCACCGGTCGCGACGAAGTGAAACAGCTTTGCGGGCGGGGTCGAAGTGAATGAGATTGAGATGCGTGCATCGAGATTCACCTGCGCCCGAACATTCGACGGGAGGCTAAGACCGAACACAGCCGCGAGGATCAGAACAATAGCTATGCGTTTCATCGTTGATCTCCTTGATAGACGACTTGCCCGGTTCCGGCAGGCGGCTGATTGCCGCTCTCCGGTCCCAATATCCAGGTTGTGCCGTCGGTTGCGCGAATCACGAGGACGTCGCCGTTGAATGTTGCCGTGAACACATCAAAATCGGTCGAGGCCGGACGCCAGAACCACATTCCGGCGAGGGCAACTAGCAGACCGGCCACTGCCGATAGAGCCAAGATGCGCTCGATGCGCTGACGGCGCGGTTGCGTTGAGAGCGCGCGCGCCTTCACACGCTCCACTGTCTGCTGGTCGGGCTGCAGCCAGTCACGAATACGTCGGTCGAAGTCATCGTCAGGTTCCAGCATGTCCATTTCCTAGAAGGGCCGCGAGACGGCGGCGAGCCCTAAACGTTCGAACCTTGAAAGCTGACTGAGAGATGCCCAGGCAGGTGGCAGCCGCCGCCGTGTCGAGACCTGCGGCGACCACAAGCAACAACGCCTCGCGGTCACGAGGTGGCAACAGCGCGATTGCTGTGAATGCCCTGTCGCGCTCGCTCTTGTCGATGGTCAGGTCTTCGGGGCCTCGCCGCCCATCCCGCCGACCAATCAGATTCTCGATAGGGACCAATAATCGCTGGCGCAAAGCGGCCCGGGTCGCACGCCTCCGCGCGATGGCGAAAACAAAGGCCTCCACCGAATCGGGCGGGCCATAACTCCGCCAACGCTGAATTAGCGCGACCAGCGCATCATGTGCAACGTCTTCACCCAAGCTGGGACTGCCGGTCCGGGCCGTGCAGTAACGAAGCAAGCGGGGCGTGAGATCGCTGACGGCCCGGTCCAGATCCATGTCTATAGAGTACCTGGAGGGGACCAGAGGTTACACCCAGGTCGCAAGAAGGCAGCAGACTGCCAGCCTGCCGCAGGGACCAGAGCCATTCAGGTTTGGGTCTGCCGCCGAACGGCCAGCCAGGTTCGACAGCCATCTGCGGATTGCAGACCACAGGTGGGCCGAACGCGGCTAGTCGACCAATCTCCAGGCCACCACAGCAGGGCCTCCGCGCCTTGAAGGTGGCGCCCGGTTCTTCCATTCCGTATCCCGTGGACGGGTCCCCCGTCCGACTAATCCACCGGGGCCACGACTGAGGCCTTCGGTTTCAACCAGGCGGCGAGAGCCGCCTTTTTCATTGGAGCAAACATGACAAGGAAGAAGACGACGAAGACGAAGAAGAAGAAGATCACCTGGCCCCGCCGCCCGCGTGCGGTGAAAGCCAACACCCTGTCGGGGCCGTCCCTATTTGACGTGCTCGAAGAGGCGGACAAGCTGTTCCGTCCGGCGTCCAACTGCGAGCGCCCCGGGCCCGATGGCGACGACCTCGCTGTCGTTGATGTAGAGGACGCCTGCCTGGCGGACGTCGACGAGGCCTGCATCGTGGACGTCGAGGATGTCTGTCCGATTGAGGTCGAAGACCCAACTTGGGCTGTCTCGGACGATGCGGTTCCGGCTGCGCCGGCGAAGCCCGAGCTGCCGGTGCTGTTCCGCCCGGTCTTGTTCTTGATACCGGAGTAGCGCGATCGAGAAGGGGCGGGACCGCCTCCCGCCCCTTTCAATCTGGTACCGAATCGTGTTCTTAGTCTGAGACTCCCCGTTTTGCCCATAGCGGTTCGACTAGAAACCGCAAGGGGTCGCCATCAAACCCGTCAGACTCCCAGTCGTCAACGTCGATTTCTGTGGGAAAGAAGTAGAGCTCATTGCCGCACCCTTCCTCCGGCAAGAATCGCGTCAGATTCCAGAGATGGACAGTGAACTCGAAATATCGCTTCGAGTGCTGGCTGCCCACGCCGATATCTCGCATAACCGACTCAGCGGTCTTCGTTTCGATCACGCCTAGCAGTTTCCTGCCCTTCTCACCGATGTGGAATCGACGACGCCGCTTGTCGGACCCGAAGTTCTTCACGGTTCCCAGGCCACGGGCCTTCAGGCGAGACGCGGCACGTGAGATGGCGTGGATCGGCAGTCCGGTATCACGACGGAAGTCATCGAAACGGACCTTCCCTTTTCGTCCGGCCCGGAGCAACAACGACATCTGAATCGGCTTGAGCTTCAACTGACCCAAGACAGCGTGCTGACGCCGGCCGAGGGCGTCGATGGCGTGGGACAAAGACCAAGCGAGGAACGACTTTTGGAGATCTCTCTCAAGCAACATCGTTGCATTATGCAATGATTGTCTCTTGCGGCCAAACTGTTTGGTTTCTGCTGTTTGCGAGATGTCATCGGCCCTGCTTCACCCCGATTTACCCTCAAAACGCCGGTGAGAGAAATTCGCTCGTATTGGTAGCCTCCTAATTAGGTTCAGACTCGCCTCACACACTGACAAAACGTCAGCGTCGGAGGCCATATGAACAAGATTCGCTGCAGCCGGGTACTCGATGTTGAGGAACTCCGAGAACTCCTGGAACTCACGCCCCACGAAGCTCGTGCCCTGATCGGGAACAACCGCCCCGACATCGACGACTTCCCGCTCGAACTCTCCACCTACCGACCCCGCGTCGGCGGCCACGGACCGCTGTCCGCCCACACGGAGGCGCTGTGAAGCAGACAACCCAGCGGCGGCTGTTGCTGCGGGCCGACGTGATGGCCGTTCTGCAGCTCCCCGAGCCGAAAGTCCAGTGGCTTCTCGATACTCACCAACTCCATGCCCTGTTCCTCTGTGAGGGGGAGGAGCGGATCGATTCCCGCGAAGTCGACCAGCTCATCGAAACGTACAAACAGATCGCGGTCAGAAAGGATCCCTGTGTCGAATAGCATCAACGACAACCCGCCGCGCTCGACTGCGGAGCAGCGCGACGCCACGGCCAGAAGCACTGGCCGTTTCGGCGATCGTTCGCCGTCAACCAAATTCTTCGACGCCGCTCGCTGCGAAGGCCCTGGCTGCCAGAACATCATCCCCGCCGGGATCTACCCCTCCCAGCGCAAGCGCAGCTTCTGTAGCGACAAGTGCCGCAACCGCGACTTCGCCGCGGGGTACGTGGTCGGCACGTGCAAGTGCGGCTGCGGTCAGACGGTCCTTGGCCGCAAGGACGAGGCTGGCAAGAAGCAGTTCTTGGATGACGAGCACTACTACCGGTTCGTTCACGAACGCCAGCTCGGCGGCACCGGCTGCTTCCGGCCGCTCATTGAGGAGTACATGGGCGGCGATGCGAAGAACACCTACAAGTCGAGCACGCTTCCCACGGTCCAGTGCAGCGTGGCGAAGTTCTTCCGATTTGCCGTCCGCGGAGGCATCACCGACATCAACGACGTGCGGCCCGCGACGATCACCAAGTTCATCGCAACCGAACAGAAGCGTGGTGCGATGCATCGGGGGTATGTCGGCCACCTGTCCACGCTCTTCAGTTGGCTCATCGACGAGGAACGGTACACGCGGCCGAACCCGATCATCCCCCGGCGTCACTATCAGAACCTCGGGCAGGCCGAAGCACGGCCCTACAACGACACGAATCTCGCGAAGATCTGGGCGTTGGTCGAGGCAAGTGGCAAGTACGAGTTGATGCTCGCCTTTGCTATTGGCGAGGAGTGCGGGCTTCGCATCGGAGAGGTCGCGAACATCCGCCTTTCCGACGTGGATCTCCGGGCGCAGACGATCTTCGTCCGGTTGCCGACGAAGAACAGCCGTACCCGAACGGTGCCGTTCCACGACAAAGTCAAGAAGTACGTTGTCCTGTGGCTCGAACGCCGCAGCCGGCATTGTCCGACCGACCACCTCCTCCACAACAAGGCCGACCACTGCTTCACCCAGACCCAGCTCGACGGCTGGTTCAAGAAGCTCTTGCGGGACAAGGGCGAGCCGGCGGCCTCGTTCCACTTTCATCGATTGCGCCACTCGTGGGCGACGCGCCTCATGAACAACGGGATGGAACTGGCGGTGCTGAAAGAACTGGGCGGTTGGGCGAAGTGGAACTCGATGCAGTGCTACATCAAGGTTCTCCCCGCCACCGTGCGGCTTCAGTACGAGGCCGCATACAAGAAGCTGCAGGAGCAGCAGGACTCGGGGGAGGACGAATGCCTGTCCTTGCTCGATTTCGCTGCGATGACCGCCGAGACGCCCGCAACTAGTTTGAAACCAGCCGCTTAGCGCTGATTGATGGCGTGACTGCGGGTAATGGCTGTTACCCGCAGTCATCCGCCTAATTACAAGTAAAGAAAGGACATCGTGAACATCAACGGTTTTATGAAAGCACTGGCCACCCAGACGACGAGCAAGGAGACCCGTCGGGCCTATCGGCAGGATCTGGAGAAGTACCAAGCGTTCCTGCGGTCCAAAGGGCTCCGCGTCACGGACGCCACAGCGTCGACCATCAACGAGTTCATCGCCCACCTCGCCGCGCGGCGCGGAGCGCCGCTGGCGCCGGCAACGATCACGAGACGACTCGCGGTGCTCTCCGAATTCTACGAGTTCCTGGGTGAGCAATCGGGCGGGACGATCACGAACCCGGTAAAGCGCGTGAAGCGCCCCCGGGTGGACAACGACCTCCCGCGGGCCGTCGCTGACGACGTGCTCGGGCGTCTGATCGAGGGCATCACCGACAAGCGTGACAAGGCGATGATTCTGACCTGTGTCTGGGGCGGCTTGCGCCTGTCCGAGCTTCGGCAGCTCGATCTCACGACGCTGACGTCTCGCAAGCACACAGCACCCGATGGAACAGTCGAGTACTACGGCGTCGGCGAAGTGATCGGCAAGGGGCGAAAGCGTCGTCAGTTTCTCGTGGGCCCAGCCGCCCTCCAGGCACTCACTGACTACATCACTGAATGCCGCAAGAACGATACGAGTGGCCCGTTGTTCCTCTCCCAACGCAAGCAGCGCATCAGCGCGCGCATGATTCAGGAGACCGTGAACAAGTGGTGCCTGAAGTTGGGACTGCCGCACATTCACATCCATCAACTCCGGCACAGCTACGCGACCCGTAACGTCAACGCCGGGATGCCTGCCCCGGTCCTTCAGCAATTGCTGGGTCACAAATCCCTGTCCTCGTCACAGAGATACTTCCGCGTCAGCCCCGAACGGCTGACGCGCGAATACTTCTCGGTCATGGAGTTCCTGCGGCAGGGGTCGCCGGTGTAGCCGATGTGCCAGCGGTTCGTGGGAGTGGCGCCCAGAGGAACTACAGCGGGACAACTTGCAGTCATCCATTCAGGCGCACAGAAGAGACACCACCCAATGACGGAAACGAACATGGAAGTGACAACGACGACAGCCAACGTAGGAGTAGCACTGACGGAGCGAGACTTGGCGGGCATGCTCAAGGTGTCAACGGCCACGCTCCGCGCGTGGCGGTATCTCGGCAAGGGTCCGAGGTTCGTCCGCTACGGACGGATCGTGCGGTATCTGCAATCAGACGTGGACACGTTCATCCGCGAGAACATCGTCGACACAGGTGCCGCTAGAAAGCTCCATCTCGTGCGCGCGACCGACACGCCGGCGGTCGCGGCATGAGCCTCTTCAAGCGCTGGAAATGGTTCTGGTCGGACTTCACGGTGGACGGTCGTCGCCGGCGGGAGCCGCTCAAGACCACGAGTTGGGTGGACGCAAAGGAGAAGGAGCGCCAGGTAATCGAGGACGCACGCCGGCACCTTCTTCCGGCCCGGGCGCGGTTGAAGCAGCACCTGTTCTTGGCGATTGACGAGTATCTGGCCGACAAGAAGATCCGCTGCCGGCCGCGCACCATCGAGTTCGAGAACGAACGTCTGAGCGTGGTGAAGAAGCACTTCAAGGACGTTCCGATCTCCGCGATCACCGCGGACGCCATCTCCAGATACCAATCGAAACGTCGCGATGCGGGAATCTCCAACCGCACGATCAACATGGATGTCGGCGTCCTGTCACGCGTGCTGGATTTCCACAAGTGTTGGCGGCGACTGAAGGGGGAGGTGAAGTTCCTGCCAGAGCACAACGCCGATATCGGGCGGGCGCTGACGCAGGATGAGCAGGATCGGCTGCTCCAGGTTGCGGCATCGAAGTCTCGGTGGGAGCCAGTCTATTGCGCGGCGATCGTCGCCGCCAACACGTCGATGCGGCCGGTGGAGGTGAAACACCTCCGGCGATGCGACGTCGATCTCGTCAAGAAGCTCCTGCACGTCCGGCGCAGCAAGAACGAGACCAGCCACCGGGTCATCCCGCTCAATGCATCGGCCGTCGAAGCCGCTGCGCGAATGTTCGAGCGCGCGGACCTGCTTGGCCACACGGAGCCTGAGCACTATCTCTGGCCCGCCTGCCAGTGGGGACGCTACGATGCCACCAAGCCGATGCTGAAATGGGACACGGCCTGGCGAGCGCTGCGTGACGAGGCGGGCCTACAGGGGCTGCGGTTCCACGACCTCCGGCACACGGTCATTACCGAACTGGCCGAGATGGGCGTGGCCGATCACGTGCTCGAATCGATTAGCGGCCACCTGTCGCGCCGGATGCTGGAGCACTACTCCCACATCCGGATCGACGCGAAGCGGCAGGCGCTTGATGCCCTGGACAACCTGCGGCGAGTCGGCGACCCCGCAAACGGCAACCGAAAACCATCAGACGACGCCGAAATCGAGACAATCGTGGAGGTCTCCGACGACCTCACGTCACAGTCACGTCACAGTTTGCTTTTGCAGGGATCGCCGCCGTCCGGTAAACTGTTGATTCCACTCAGCCGGAGAGATGACCGAGAGGCTGAAGGTGCACGCTTGGAAAGCGTGTGTAGGGGAAACTCTACCGAGGGTTCGAATCCCTCTCTCTCCGCCAACTTTCGCTCATTATTCACGCGAAAGTTGTCTCGCCGAAGCCCTTCGATAAACTCAGGGCGAAGGCGGACTGCCTCCCCGACTCTACTGCCTTCCTGAGTCCCGCCTCCAACATATCTCCACGCCCGCGACGGGAATCGAGCAGCCGAACGGCTGTTCCGAGCGCCGCGGGGCACAGTTGCACGTAATGCTCACAGAGGCGGATGAGTCTGTTGGCCTCGGCCGCTGAGAGCGGGTTCGACATCGCACCCCCCGTACGTTCGGGTCTGCTGCAGCCTGCTTGGGCGCCGACGTGCCCGAAGCGGTATGTTTTCACCGCTATTGGCTTTTCAACGGTCAGTGAAATCGTCATTGTTGGTGAAAGTACCTTGACAATTTCACCCAAAATGGTAATTTCATCGAATGCTGAAGACAAGCGTTTTAGTGAAAGATGTAGCACGCCAAGCGGGGGAGGCACTCCGCCTGCTCTTGGAGCAGGTGCCCACAATCACGCTCGTGAATATCGAGCACGAAGCCGGTGATCGCGATCGCGGAGCACACATTGCGGCGCATCTCGACCTGGCGGACACGCGCCACAGCCTGTTCTGCGAGGTGAAGTCCAGCGGCCAGCCGCGCCAGGTTCGAATGGCCTTGATCCAACTACGCAACGACATCGCTCATCGCGAGCCGCAGGCTACGCCCGTCTTGATCGCCCCCTTCCTGTCGCACGATGCTCAGGCGCTGTGTCGTGAGCAGAACGTAGGCTTTCTTGATCTCTCAGGCAATGCGCGGCTGATCTTCGGCAGCGTCTTCATCGAACGTCAGGTTGCGAGCCAGCCCGTTGCCGAGCGGCGAGCGCTCCGCTCACTCTTCAAGCCCAAGTCCGCGCAGGTGCTGCGCGTGATGCTACGCGATCCCCATCGGGCCTGGAGGGTGACGGCACTCGCGGAGGAAGCCGCTGTCAGCCTTGGCCACGTCAGCAACGTGCGCTCGGGGTTGCTGGCGCGAGAGTGGGCACAGGTCTCCGACGATGGCCTGTTTCTGTCCAGGGCAGGTGCGCTGCTAGACGCATGGCGCGCCGTCTACGAGCCGCCGGCCGGCGCGCGCGCGACCTTCTACACCACATTACATGGCAGTGCGTTCGAGGGCGTTGCGCGTCAGGTCCTTCATCCGGATGGTGGCACAGGCCTGGCGGCATTCGCGTCGTTCTCGGCGGCGCAATGGCTTGCCCCCTATGGACGCACGGGGACCCAGTACTTCTATGCGGATGCTGCAGGGCTAGAACGACTGCGGTTGGCCTTGAAGTTGTCATCGATCTCCAAAGGCGAGAACGTGCTGGTGACGGTACTTGAAGATCCCGGTGTGTTCCGCGATACGGTGGAGCCGGCGCCGGGCGTCATCTGTACCAGTCCGGTCCAAACCTATCTTGATCTCGCCATTGCCGGCGAGCGTGGACGTGAGGCCGCCGAGCATCTACGACACGAGAGGCTGACATGGCCAACTTGACCCCTGGCGAACCACAATCGGCTGCGGACTACGACGACCGCACGACGGCGGCCGTCAAGACGGTGCTCGTCGAAATGGGCCAGATCCTTGGGAGCTTCAAGGGCAAGTTCGCCATCGTTGGCGGTGCCGTCCCTTGGTTGTTGCTGGGCAACGAGGATATGCCACACGTTGGCACCCTCGACGTGGACGTCAGCCTGGACGCCGAAGCGTTGGGCGATGGCGAATACGCGACGCTGATCGATGCCCTGCGTGGCCACGGCTACACCAGACGCGATGAACTGCGACGCTTCCAACTCGTGCGGCAGGTTCCCGTCGAAGATGGAGGCGCTCCCATCGACATCATCGTGGACTTCCTGATGCCGCGTGACGCCGAGATCGTCAAGAACGATCCGCCGTTAATCAGCGACTTCGCGGTGCAACGAGCCGACGGTGCTGAACTGGCGCTACGCTTCTACCAGTTTGTGGCGATATCGGGACGGATGCCGGGCGGTGGTACGAACCGAGTCGAGATCGCCGTCTGTTCCATCCCGGCACTCTTGGCGATGAAGGGGCATGCTCTCGAAAGGCGTTTCAAGCAGAAGGACGCCTACGACATTTACTACTGCATCCGCAACTACCCCGGTGGGCCTGAAGCGCTTGCCGACGCATGCCGACCGCTTCTCGAGCATGGGAGCGGTGCCGCAGGCTACGGCTACATTTCTGGCAAGTTCGATACCGTCGATGGCTACGGGCCTACCTGTGTGCGTCGATTCGTCGAAGACACCGCAGTGCTGGGCGACCGCAGTCCGGAACAGTGGCAGCAGGACGCCTTCGGCCAGGTTGACGCCTGGCTGCAGGCGCTTGGTCTGAGATTCTGAGTGGTCCAGGAGGAGACCGGCAACCTGACCGCCGTCTCCAACATGTCTCCACGACCGGGGGAGAATCCTGAGGACTGGCGGGGACTGCCGTGCACGAATCGATGCCTGTAACACCTGAGACTCGAACCCTTAGAGCCAGAAGTCGCGCGCCATCAACCACTTAGAGAAACGCGTTATTAGGGTTCGAATCCCTCTCTCTCCGCCAACCTTCGCTCACCCTCGGCTTGCGCCACCCTCGGGTGAGCTACGGCCGGCAAGCCCAGTACTGGCGAAGGTTGTCCGCCGTAGCCCGAAGGGCGTAGGCGGACCTCCTGTCCTATCCAAACGACTTCGCCGAGTCGCTGAATCCCGTCTCCAAAATGTCTCCACGGTCTCTTCAAGAGATCGGGTCTACGGCTTGAACACTCGGATCTTGAGGTCCCGAATCGGGCTGAAGTGCTTCGCGTTGCTGGTGCAAAGCGTCAACCCGTGCTCGGCGGCCGTGGCGGCAACGAGTGCATCGCCGGCCCGCAGACCGTGCGAGAGGGCGTACTCTTCGATGTACACAGCGGCCCGGTGCCCTATGTTCTCGGTGAGGGGAAGCGTGGTAAACCCGAAGGTCTTCAGGAAGGACTTCGTCGATTCATGCTGGCGCTGGTTCTGAGCACCTTGCAGCAACTCCAAGTAGGTCTGCAGCGAGAGCAGGCGCTCCTCTTCCTGCTCAACAAGCCGAGCGGCCTTGCTGTTTCCCCGTTGAATCCAGATAAAGAGATCGGTGTCAAAGATCACGGTGCCGGCCCCCGCGCAATTGCTCCATGACTTCTTGGACGGACTGCGCGTCCTTTCGGCAGCCAAAGAAACTGTGCTCCGTCACCTTGGCGGCAGACTTCGTGGTGGCGGGGGAGAGCACGCCCTTGAGCTTGCCGCGATAGAGAACGCTCACGGTTTCGTTCCACTCGAGCGCCTTCAAGACCTGGTTCATCTTGTAACGAAGATCGACAATTGTCGCCTGCATGGTGTCACCATTATGTCTACTGATACTATACATTAGATGACGCCCCAACGGCAGCTCTGCGATGAACATCCCGCTGGGGATATCACCGTCCACCCATCAGTCCGCATCACGCAATCGCCATTAGCAATGCGTGCGTGCTGGCCGTCTCCGGCGGTGCGGCCAGCCGCGCGATGGATTCCGCGCTGAAGTCGCGGTGCTCCGCGACGGTCCATTCATCATCCTGTTCCAGCAGGATGGCCCCGACCAGGCGCACGAAACAAAACCCAGGGTTGCGTAACGTGCAGCCAAGAGAAGTAGATTGCACAAACCGTAACCATGGGTTACTGTTTGTGTATGTGCCGCCCAGCGAAGAAACCGGACTGGGACCTCCTGTTCGAGACAGCGAGCGCACAGGAGGGCTACTTCACAACCGGGCAAGCAGCCGATGCCGGCTACTCGACTCAGCTGCTGCTCAAGCACATCCGCGCCGGGCGGGTCGTGCGGAGACGCCGAGGCATCTACCGACTCGTCCACCTCCCCGCAGGTGAGCACGAAGATCTGATCACCGTCTGGCTCTGGTCGGAACGGGCCGGCGTGATCTCGCACCAGACCGCGCTGGCTCTCCATGGGCTTTCGGATGCACTC